>VFQM010000692.1_pt1 | contig 35078 bp, 41 predicted proteins | sample 3512391 | NCBI WGS metagenome assembly VFQM01 (sample SAMN10412369, study PRJNA504923) | tailings metagenome | isolation source: Replicate 1 from Balatoc abandoned mine | place: Philippines
TAGGAACCGCTGTGCCAGGCCTGTTGCTCGGCCGCGTTTTCCAGGGTCGGGGTCCAGTGGCTCAGCTCGCGCTCCCAGCCTTCCACCGCCTTTTCCTGCTCGGCGGTCAACTTGGCGCCGGCAGCCTTGGTGGTCATTGCCGCAGTTGCGGTTTCCTTGGTTTCGGCGAGGCTTCTGGCGCCGCCAAAGGACATGACGGTGGCAACCAGCAGCAAGGCGCCGCCGATGACCAGCAGGCGGCGCGGCGCCAGCTTGCGAAACGAGAACAGCACCAGCCCGCACAGGGAATAGGCAAACAGGATTTCACCGGTCCACAGCAGCAGGGTCCAGTGGATCACCCCGAACAGCATCATCCACAGCATCCGGCGGAAATGGACCTCGGCGGCCATGATGCCGGCCCCGGCCTGCTCCATCCGCTCGGTCAGGAGGACGATCCCGGCCCCGAACAGCAGCGAGAAGATGCCGCGCATCGTCCCTTCAAAGCCGACGTTGATGATCTTGTAGGCGAGCAGGTTGGGCCCTTCGACCCCGCCCGCAACGGTTGGATTGTTGTAGGCCTGGAACAGCAGGCCAAAGGCCGTGATGTTCATCGCCAGGATGCCGAACACGGCAATCCCGCGCAGGATGTCGAGCGATTCTACGCGCGCGGCTTTGGTAACGGGCGCAACTGCGCCTTCGCTGTCAGCCATCGGACTTCTCCCCCGGGCGGGGATTCGTGCGACCCGATAACTGCCTCCTTCGGACTGGCCCACCCTTCCAGTCCCGAACTCCGCAGAGGCTACGCCGCATGTTCCGATACGACAAGGGTTGATAGCCGGGTGCGCTTCTGCTTGAGGCTGGAGCCATGAGCGAACACACCCACGACAAGCTGCAGCAGGATGAACCCGCCCGCCGTCCGGGCCTGGTCCGGGTCACCGAAGGCCAGTGGGCCGGTTGGTACCACTGGGAACCGGTCGACTTCTTCGAGGAGCATGCCGGCCCGTTCTATTGCCAGCCCGAAGGTGACGGCATCCTGTGCGGCTTCATCCCGGAGGCCAAGAACCGCAACGGCGGCGGCAATATCCACGGCGGGGCGCTGATGACCTTTGCCGACTATGCCCTGTTCATGATTGCTGGCGGCATGGACACCTCGGTCCACGGGGTGACGATGAACATGAACTGCGATTTCGTCGGCGCGGCCGAACCCGGCCGGCTGCTGACCGCGCGCGGCGAAGTGGTCCGGGCCGGCGGCAGCGTAGTTTTCGTGCGCGGGATCATCGACGATGCCGGGCGCAACGTGCTGTCGTTCTCGGCCTCGATCAAGCGCTTCAAGAAGGGTTGAGCGCGAGCTCCAGATAGACGCTGTCGCACAGCTCGCCAGCCACCAGCCACGTGCCGCTGGCGCGCCCTGTCACCGCGAAGCCAGCCCGTTCCAGCAGGCGCAGCGACGGCGCGTTGCGCGGATCGACATCGGCCTTCAGCTTGGGCAAGCCGCGCCCGCGCATGTATCCGACAAGGGCGGTCAGCGCCTCGCTGGCAAGACCGCGGCCCTGATAATCAGGATGCAGCAGGTAGCCGAACTCCGGCAGCCGCCAGCAGCCCATCTTGCCGATGGCCTGTCCGTCATGCTCGATAATGAAGTCATCGCTGATCGCGGGATCGGCTGCCATCATCGCCTCGAGCCAATCCCGGCTGGTGGCGAGATCGGCATGCGGCGGCGTGGCCCAATAGCGCATCACCCCGGGATCGCTCATCGCGGCGTGGATCATGGCCAGATCGCCCGGCACGGCGCGGCGCAGCACCACCCGGCCAGCCTCGATCCGGTCCTCCCGAGTGGCGGGATCTAGCCCTTCCACTCCCGTCGTTCCTCAGCCTGACGCAGCACTTCATAGGCCAGTTGCAGCGCCTGGAAGGCCTTGGCGGCTTCCTCGTCGCCGGGGCGCAGGTCAGGGTGGACCTGCTTCGCCTTGGTCCGGTAGCTCTTCTTGATCGCCTCGAAATCGGCATCGGGATCGAGTTCCAGCAGGTCCAGCGCGCGCAGCTCGTCGCGGCTGCGGGTGCCATCGCCCGATCCGGCCCATTCATAGTGCGCCGATTCCCGGAAGCCTTCGTGGGTCTGGCGCTCCTTCGCCTCGCGCTCGGCCGCTTCTTCGGCGGTCAGGCCGGCGAAATAGTCCCAGCCGCGGTTGTATTCGGCCGCATGCTCCTGGCAGAACATCCAGCGATCGGGATTGTTCGGCGATTTCGGCGCCGGGCAGGTGCCAGGCTCGCTGCAGCCCGCACGGTCGCACAGCCGGACCTGCACGGTTTCGCGTGCGCCGCCGTATCCGCCCCAGCGCGGAAAGCCCCAGCTGTCTGATCGGCGCGCTCTGCTCATCAGGCCGCGATAAGCCCGCGAACCGAGTCCGCGCAAGCGAAAGCGGCCTTCAGGGAAGATTCAGGAATGGCGGGCAAAAGTCCGTATTGCGCTGCAGCATGCGAGGGCCCACATGGGCCGCGCGATTTCCGCCGGAGTTTTCCCTTGATGAGCAAGCAACTCGCCCTGTCGATTGCCGCCTCGGTCCTGGCGATGGCGGCCTATGCCCTGCTCGGTGCCGAAGCGCCGGGCCGCGCGATGCTGGATGAAGGGCCGCGCTGGTCGGCCCATGCCGACACTTCGGCCCTGCCCGATCTGGGCCAGCTGCTGCCGACGCTGCAATAGGCAGCGCCGGGCCAGCAGCCCGCTGCTCAATCGATCGTGATCGTCACCGCGCGGCGGTTCTTGGCCCAGCTTTCCTCGTCGGAACCGAGCGCTACCGGACGTTCCTTGCCATAGCTGACCGTGGTCAGCCGGCTGGCATCGACCCCCAGCGAGACCAGGTAGTTCTTGGCCGCATTGGCGCGGCGTTCGCCCAGCGCCAGGTTATACTCGCGCGTGCCGCGTTCGTCGGCGTGGCCTTCGACCGAGGCGCGCTTGGCCGGATACTTCTGGAGCCAGGCGGCCTGGGCCTGGAGCGCGGCCTGGTCGGCGCTATCGACGTTGAACTTGTCGGTATCGAAATAGATCGTGTCCTGGCCCAACATCTGCGCGACGAAATCGGCTTGGCTGCCCGGTGCGGGCGCAGTGGAAGTGCCCTCGGTCGAGCCGGTCGAAACCGCCGGGCCCGGATCGGGCGGCAGCTGCTGCGGGGCCTTCTTGGCGCAGGCGCCCAGCGCCAGCGAAGCCGCGATCACGGCGGTCAGGGTCAGGCTGGACTTGGCCATGGAACTCTCCTTCGAATTTCGATCATTGTGATGGTGCGATTATAACCGAGTCAACGGCGATCTGGGTTCCCTCAGGGACGAAGCGGTCCCCAGGCGGGATCAGAGCCATCGACCGGGGTTTGCAGCCGCCGTTCGTTGCGGCCGGTCAGATCGACTTGCCAGAGCGAGGCCTTGCCGCTGCCCCGCGCGGTCCGGAAGAACTGGATGATGCGGCCGTTGGGCGCCCAGGTCGGCGCCTCGTCCTGCCACGAATCGGTCAAATAGCGCAGCTCCCCGCCACCCGGGCTCATCACCGCAATGCGGAAATTGCCGGCGATATGGGTAAAGGCGATCTGATCGCCGCGCGGGCTCCATTCGGGCGTCGCGGCGCGGCCGCCGAAGAAGCTGATCCGCTTCTGGCCCGAACCATCGGCGTTCATCACATAGACCTGCTGGCTGCCCGAACGGTCGCTTTCGAACACGATCCGGCTGCCATCGGGTGAGAATGAGCCGCCGATGTCGATCCCCGGCGTATCGGTCAGCCGCACCGCCGCGCCGCCGCCGGCCGGCATCTTGTAGATGTCGGTATTGCCGGCAATCGCCATCGAATAGAGCACCCACTTGCCATCGGGCGACCAGCGCGGCGCGAACAGCGGGTTCTGGCTTTGCAGCAGCAGTCGCTGACTATTACGCTCCAGATCGTAGATGTAGATCCGGGGCTGGCCGTTGAAATAGCTGAGGTAGAGGATCGACTTGTAGTCGGGCGAATAGCGCGGCGTCAGCGCAGTGGTCTGCCCGGTAGTCAGGTAGCGGTGGTTGGCCCCGTCCGAGTCCATGATCGCCAGCCGCTTCATCCGGCGGTCCTTGGGGCCGGTCTCGGCAATATAGGCGATGCGGCTGTCGAAGAACGGGCTTTCGCCCGAGAGGCGGGCATAGACCATGTCCGAACACTTGTGCGCCGCCCGCCGCCAGTCACCCGGGGCGACCTGCCAGGCCGCGCTGGCCAGTTGCTGCTTCAGCGCGACATCATAGAGGTAGCAGCCAACCAGGAGCTGATCGCCATCGCCGGGGCGGACAAAGCCCTGGACCAGCATTTCGGCGCTGCGCCCGGACCAGGCATCGAAGCTGGGGGTGCGGACCTCTTCAAACGCCGGGCGCGGCAGGCTGTCCGGCCCGACCGGCTTGAACAGGCCGTTGTTTTTGAGGTTGGCGGTGATCACCTGGGCCAGGCTGTAGCCCAGCGCACCGGTCGATCCCGCACTGGTCGCGGTCGGCACATCGGCATTGGTGGCAAAGGCCGGGATCGCAATGCCCAGGTCCTGCCAGTCGCTCTCGTCGGAGACCGAGCCCGACAGCCCCTCGTCAGCCGGGACGGCCACGGTCGGCTGCGGCGTGGGAGTGGACTGCTGCGCCAGCAGCGGCGACCCGGCCAGCAGGGCAAGTACGGCAAGCGAGGTACGGATCATTGCGACAGCTTTCGGTCAAAACGGAAGGTGGTGATACGTTTCCATGCCGGATAGAACTCATCCGGCAGATTAAAAGGCGCAGCCAGGCGCACGGCGCGGATCGCCTGTTCGGCGTGGCGAGCGGCCTGGGCGCGGTTGGCGTCGGTGATCCCTTCCTGACGGACCACGCGCGGGCTTCCGGCCAAGGTGCCATCGGGGTTGAGATCCCAGGTCAGGATCGTGACCAGCAGCTCTGCCTCTGCCCCTTGCGGCGCGACCCACTTGGGCTTCAGCTGGCGCGAGATCGCCCCGGCCAGCGCCGAGCGTACCGCCGGGCCGATCGTGGCGGCGGGCGGCGGACCGGGCGGGGCCTTGGCCGTGCCGCCGGGGGTGCCTTTGAGGAAGTCATCGCCGATCCGGCTCGCACCGGGCTTGGTTACTGCCTTGGCCGGCGGGGTCTTTGGCGCAGGCGCAGCCGCCTTGGCCGGAGGAGCCTTGGCGGGCGGAGCCTTAGCTGGAGGTGCCTTGGCGAGTGGCGCGGGCTTGGGCGGCGGAGCCACGGTCGCGCGCGGCAGCGGCTTGGGCAGGGGTTCGGGCCGAGCGACCGGCGCGGGCGGCGGTGGGGCAGCCTCCTCGCCCAGTTCAGGAGCCTCGTCAGCGGCAGCGGGCGCGGTGGAGGGCGAGGTTGAGGTCAGGCCAACGTCCTCGCTCAGCGTCACTGTGATCCGCTCCGGCGGCGGCAGGGGCACTGGCGTCGGCCGCAGCGTCAGCACCACCACCAGCCCGACATGGGCGGCGAGGGCAACCAGCAGCGCCAGTCCTTCATCGCGGCGAAGAGCGGTCTCGGCCATCGGCTCAGTCCTGTCCGGGCGTACCTGAACTATTGGTGACCAGCGAAATGGCGTTGAACCCGGCGCGGTTGAGCTCGCCCATCACGGCGATCACCTCGCCATAGTCGAGGCTCTTGTCCGCCCGCAGCGTGACCAGCGGCGGCTTGCCGTCCGCACCCGGCGGGATCGACGCCAACCGATCGGGCAGGGCGGCGCGCTCGATCTCGGTCTGGTCGAGGTAGAGCCGCCCATCGCGCGACAGGGTCAGGTTCACCTGCTGCGGCTCCTGGTCGAGCGCCTTGGCGCGGCTGTCGGGCAAGTTCACCGGCACCCCGGCGTTGAGCAGCGGGGCCGTGACCATGAAGATGATCAGCAGCACCAGCATGACGTCGACCAGCGGCGTCACATTTATCTCGGAAACAGGAGTTCTCGCGCGGCGCCGCCCGCGTCCGCTTCGGCCCCCGCCCGGAGAGAGGCTGGCGCCCATCAGGCGGCGTCCAGTTCGCGGCTGAGGCTGGCGTGGAAGCGGTCGGCAAAGCGCTGCATCCGCGCCTCAAGCTGGTTCACCCGGTGCGAGAAGCGGTTGTAGGCAATCACCGCCGGGATTGCCGCGAACAGACCGATGGCGGTAGCAAACAGCGCTTCGGAAATGCCCGGCGCAACCACCGCCAGCGAGGAATTCTGCTGCGAGCCGATCTGGAAGAACGAGTTCATGATCCCCCAGACCGTGCCGAACAGCCCGACAAAGGGCGCCACCGAGCCGACCGTGGCAAGGAAGTTCAGCCGCTCGGCCAGCTTGTCCGCCTCTTGCGCGACGGCGCTGTCCATCACCGCGACCAGCCGCTGGCGGGTGCCTTCGCGATCGATCACCTTGGCGGCGGTCGAACGGCGCCATTCGCCGAGGCCCGCCGCGACAACCCGCGCCGAGGGGATTTCACCGGCTTCCTTGGCGCCGCGCTCGTTCTGGAAGGCGTCGATATCGGCCGCCTTCCAGAAGTCGCGCTCATAGGCTTCGGTCCGCTTGCGGATCCCGGCCATGCGCAGCGAAAACGAGATGATGATCGCCCAGACCCAGACCGAGGCGATGATGAGGCCAGCCATGACCGACTGGACGACAATGTCCGCATCGAAGAACAGCTTGACCGGATCGAGCCGGGTCGGGGCAGTCACAAGGAGGGCAAGAGTGCTCATCAGGATCCTTCAGGCATGATTGAAGCAAAGGCATCGCGCCATGCGGCGGGCATCCGCCGCGGGCGGCCTTCGGGGGAAACAAAACCGATGCGCAACCGCGCTTCGGAGAGGAGGCGACCATCCTCGTGCCGCGCAATCTGGTGCATCCGGCAGCTGGCAGCGCCAAGCTCCTCGCAAGTCGTCTCGATCTGCACGGCATCGTCGAGCCGCGCCGGGGCGGCATAGCGGATGGTCAGTTCGGTCACGGCAAAGGCACCTTCGCCGGCCTCGTTGACCGCGCGCTGGTCTATCCCCAGCAGGCGGACGAAGTCAGACCGGGCACGTTCGAACCAACGCAGGTAATTGGCGTGATAGACCACGCCCGAGAGGTCGGTATCCTCGAAATAGGCGCGCACGGCAAAGCGGTGCACCTTGCCATCGACCAGGCCCGAGGGGGCAGGGGGGAACGTCGCCATGCCCCTGCCTTAGCCGGGGCGCGACTCGCAGGGCAAGAGCGCGTTCAGTCGAACCGCGCCAGCATCGGGCCTAATGGTTTCCCGCCAAACAGATGGACATGGAGATGCGGCACTTCCTGGTGGCCGTGCTGGCCGATGTTGGCGAGCAGGCGGTAGCCGGGTTCGACCAGGTTCAGCGACCGGGCGACATGGCCGACGGCGCGGACGAAGCCTGCGATCTCCTCGGCCGACGCCTTGGCCGAGAAGTCATCCCAGCTCACGTAGGGTCCCCTGGGGATCACCAGCACATGGGTCGGCGCCTGCGGGTTGATGTCGTGGAAGGCCAGCGCCCACTCATCCTCGTAAACCGTGCGGTTCGGGATTTCGCCGCGCAGGATCTTCGCGAAGACGTTCTGGTCGTCATAGGGCAGGGTGGGGTCGATCGGCATCATTCGCTCCGGCTGGCTTTTTCGGCGATCCCGCTGGTCCCTTCGCGGCGGTCTAGTTCGGCCAGAACCTCATCCAGCGAGACGCCCTTGGCATCGAGCAGGACCAGCAGGTGGAAGATCGTGTCGGCGGCCTCACCCACCAGCTCCTCATGGGTGCCGACGAGTGCGGCGGTGATCGTCTCGACCGCTTCCTCACCCAGCTTGCGGGCGATCACGGGGAGGCCCCGCGCATGCAGCTTGGCCACCCAGCTGGTCGCCGGGTCGGCATCACGGCGCGCGGCGATGGTCGCGGCCAGGCGAGAGAGGATATCGGGTGCGCTCATCGCCACCCGAATGCGGCGGCGCAGCGCAGTGGTCAAGCGGAGAGCGTCAGTCGCGCGGCGGGCGCCGACCGCTCTGGCGACCGATGACCAGTCCCAGCACGCCCAGCGCCAACAGGGTCGCCGCGCTGGGATCGGGGATCGCAATGCCGTTGCTGGCAAGTGCGGGTGCATCGGCGGCGAGCGCCAGCAAGGCGATCAGCGCATGCGGCCAGGCCCGCCGGATGGTGGTGATTTGCGACATCTCAGGCAGTTACGCAAAGCCTGTGCCATGCCCGGCTGAATCCCCGCACTGCCCCGGCCGGGATGGTTAACCGCGCATTTGTGATTCAAATGTTTGTAAACTAACCCGACTCTATCGCTCAGCCCCGCGCGGGCAGGCCAGCCGCCCGCAGTGCCGCGTGGGCTTCGGCAATGGTGTGCTTGCCGAAGTGAAAGATCGAGGCAGCGAGTACCGCGCTGGCATGGCCCCGCGTCACCCCTTCGACCAGGTGATCGAGCGTCCCCACCCCGCCGCTCGCGATCACCGGCACCGAGACGGCGTCGGCAATCGTGCGGGTCAGCTCAAGGTCATAGCCGGCCTGGGTGCCGTCCCCGTCCATCGATGTGACCAGAAGTTCGCCGGCCCCCAGCTCGGCCAGCCGGATCGCATGGGCGACGGCATCGATCCCGGTCGCCTTGCGCCCGCCGTGGGTGAAGATTTCCCAATGATCGCCCTGCCGCCGCGCATCGACCGAGGCGACGACGCACTGGCTGCCGAAGCGCTCGGCAATTTCGGCCACCACTTCGGGCCGGCTGACCGCTGCGGAATTGACCGCCACCTTGTCTGCCCCGGCGAGCAGTAGGGCCCGCGCGTCTTCGACCGCCCGAACCCCGCCGCCGACCGTCAGCGGCATGAAGCAGACCTCGGCCGTGCGCCGCACGACGTCGAGCAGCGTACCGCGCCCTTCGTGGCTGGCGCTGATATCGAGGAAGCACAGCTCATCCGCCCCGGCCGCGTCATAGGCGCGCGCCTGCTCGACCGGATCGCCGGCATCCTTGAGGTCGACAAAGTTCACGCCCTTGACTACCCGGCCATTGGCGACATCGAGACAGGGAATGACGCGGACGCGGACGGTCATGCCCGGTTCGCCATGACGATCGCCGCCGCCAGATCGAGCCGCCCTTCGTACAGTGCGCGGCCCGTGATCACGCCCTCGATCCCGTCGACTGCATGGAGCGATAGGATGTGGATGTCATCCAGCCCCTTCACGCCCCCGCTGGCGATCACCGGCAGGTCGACCTGCCGCGCCAGCTCCACCGTTGCGTCGATGTTCACGCCCTTGAGCAGGCCATCGCGGCCGATATCGGTGAACAGCAGGCTGGCGACCCCGGCGTCCTCGAACCGGCGGGCGAGATCGACCACCGGTACGTCCGAAACCTCGGCCCAGCCCTCGGTCGCGACCATGCCATCACGGGCATCGACCGCGACGACGATTCCGCCGGGAAACTCGCGCGCCATGTCCTTGACGAACTCCGGGTCCTTGAGCGCGGCCGAGCCCATCACGACCCGGCTGACGCCGAGATCGAACCAGCCTTCGACCGCTTCGCGCGTGCGGATGCCGCCGCCAAGCTGGACATGGCCTTCGAACGTTTCGAGGATGGATTCGACCGCGGCGCGGTTCTCGGCGCGACCGGCGAAGCTGCCGTCGAGATCGACCACATGGAGGAACTGCGAACCCGCTGCGGCAAACAGCTGCGCCTGTGCTGCCGGGTTGTCGCCATAGACCGTCGCCCGATCCATATCGCCTTCGGACAGGCGGACGACCTGGCCGCCCTTCAGATCAATGGCAGGGAATACAATCATGGCTTCCAGTCCAGGAACGCGCGGAGCAGGGTGAGGCCATAGGCCTGGCTCTTCTCCGGATGGAACTGCACCCCCATGATCGTGTCGCGGCCAACCGCAGCGACCAGCCCGCCGCCGTGGTCGGTCATGGCCAGGGCATGGTGCCCGTCCTCCGGCACGAAATGGTAGGAGTGCAGGAAATAGGCCTCACCCGCTTCGAGCAGCGGGGCGTGCGGGCGGACGATGACATCGTTCCAGCCCATGTGGGGGATCTTGATCGCCGGATCGGTCCGCTCGATCAGCCGCACCTCACCGCCAATCCAGTCCAGCCCAGGCGTTGTTCCATGCTCGACCCCGCGCGAGGCGAGCAGTTGCATGCCGACGCAGATGCCGAGGAACGGCGCAGCGCCGATCAGCACGCGCTCGCTCATCGCCTCGACCAGATGCGGAATGGCGCGCAGCCCTTCGGCGCAAGCCTTGAAGCTGCCGACACCGGGGAGGACGATGCGATCTGCGGCGCGGACAACGTCCGGGTCGGCGGTGATCTGGACGCCTTCCGCCCCTGCTGCCTTCAGTGCATTGGCAACGGAGTGAAGGTTTCCCGCGCCGTAATCGACGAGGGCAACGACTTCAGCCACCGAGCTGGCCTTTGGTGCTGGGAATCGCTCCGCCCTTGCGCGGATCGAGTTCCACCGCCTGGCGCATCGCCCGGGCGAAGCCCTTGTAGATGCCTTCGCAGATGTGGTGGTTGTTGGTGCCGTAAAGCAGCTCGATGTGGAGCGTGATGCCCACCGCCTGAGCGATCGACTGGAACCAATGCTCGAACAGCTCGGTGTCCATCTCGCCCAGCCGTTCCTGGGTGAACTTCGCGTTCCAGACCAGCCAGGGGCGGCCCGAAATGTCGAGCGCGACGCGGGCCAGCGCCTCGTCCATCGGGCTATAGGCTGTGCCATAGCGGCCGATTCCGGCCTTGTCGCCCAAGGCCTCGGAAATGGCCTGGCCGATCGCAATCGCACTGTCCTCGGTCGTGTGGTGCTGGTCGACGTGGAGATCGCCCTTCACGTGGCACGTGATGTCAATCAGCGAGTGGCGGCTGAACTGCTCGATCATGTGGTCGAGAAAGCCGATCCCGGTGGAGACATCATAGGCCCCCGTCCCGTCGAGGTTCACTTCGACGAGGATGTCGGTTTCGTGAGTCTTGCGGGCGATCCGTCCGGTGCGCATGGGGCTGGCCTATAGGCCCGAAATGGCCCTGTGCAAGCGGTTTGCCCTTGACCCGCGCCAAGCGCGTGGCCACTTGTAACGCCATGAATGACAGCTCACCCGACAGCCTGATCCCCTATGATGAAATCGTGCAGGAGGCGCTGCGCGCCGTGGTGGGCCGGGTGCTGGGCCAAATCGTCGCGGAAGGCGGCACCCTGCCGGGCGAGCATCACTTCTACATCACCTTCAAGACCGGCGCGCCCGGGGTCTCGATCCCGCAGCACCTGAGAGAGCGGTTTCCGGACGAGATGACCATTGTCCTCCAGAACAAGTTCTGGGACCTGGGCGTTGACGAGCAGGGCTTTACCGTGGGGCTGACCTTCAACCAGGTCCCGGCCAAGCTCGACATTCCGTTCTCCGCCATCACCGCATTTGTCGATCCGGCGGTCGATTTCGGGCTGCAGTTCCAGGCGCTGGGCCAGGATAATGAGCCCGAGCCGCACGACGATGCCGAGAACGACGCCCCGACCGTGGCCGAGGGCGAGCCGGGCTCGAATGTTGTCTCGGTCGATTTCGGGCGCAAGAAGTGACCTCGCCCGATCGCCTACTGGCCCGTCTGGTCCGCCAGGGCGGCGGGCGGCTACTGAACCGGGCGATCGACCGGGTCCTGCCCGATACGCCGGCTGAAACCCAGGCCAAGCGCAACATCTTTGCCGGGATAGCCGGAGCCGTGGCGATGCGGGTTGCGACCCGTTCGGTTCCGGGAGCGATCGTCGTCACCTCGGGGCTGGTCGCCAAGAAGCTCTATGACCGGCGCAGGGCGAAGAAGGGCCAGGCCAAGGCGACCGGGCAAAACCCCACGCCCAAGGCTTGATCGCGCGCGCGCCATGCGCGATTGGAGCGCATGGTCGAAGCCGCCAAATCCGCCAGCAACGCCCTGCAACGCCGCGGGCTGATGCTGATCCTGTCCTCGCCTTCGGGTGCGGGGAAGACGACGATCAGCCGGATGCTGCTGGAACGCGATCCCGAGATTGCCCTGTCGGTATCCGCCACCACCCGTCCGATCCGACTGGGCGAAGTTGACGGGGTGCATTACCACTTCGTCGACCAGGCCGAGTTTGACCGGATGGTCGAGGCCGATGAGTTCTACGAATGGGCGACCGTCTTCGGCCACAGCTATGGCACCCCCAAGGCCCAGATCCGCGCGGGCCTGAAGGAAGGGCGCGACTTCCTGTTCGACATTGACTGGCAGGGCACCCAGCAGCTCTACCAGAAGGACCAGCAGGACGTGGTCCGGGTCTTCATCCTGCCGCCCAGCATCGACGAATTGCGCCGCCGCCTGACCGGGCGCGGGACCGACAGCCCTGAGGTCATCGCCGCCCGCATGGAACGCGCCCGCGCCGAGATCAGCCACTGGGACGGCTATGACTATGTCCTGATCAACGACGAGATCGAGGCCTGCTACACCCAGGTCTGCGAAATTCTCCACGCCGAACGCATGAAACGCGCCCGCCAGACCGGGCTGATCGGCTTTGTGCGGGAACTGATGAAGGACTAGGCGGCGATCAGGGCCAGCCGGCGCGGCCCACGTCTACTTCGGCCACCAGCACCTTGCCGCGCGGGGCCTTGGCCGCTTCCTCCGCGTCAGAGGTTTCAGCCACCAACATGAACAGGTGTTTGCCCTCTGGCCCGCCCAGCATGCAGGCATAGCAGTTGAGGCCCTGGGTCTCGATCACTTCCAGCACTTCGCCGCCCGGCGCGATCAGCGCGCATTCCGGGGCCAGAGGATTGGCGATCCAGATCGCGCCCGAAGCATCGAGGCAGATCCCATCGGGCACGCGCGGCCAGGTCGGCGCAAAGGTGCGGCGGTGGGTCAGCGTCCCGTTTTCGCCGATATCGAAGGCGGTCAGCTGCCCGCCCAGGGTCTCACCGAGGATCAGGGTGCCGGCGTCGGGCGTAATAACCATGCCGTTGGGAAAGCTGAAGCGTTCACCGGGCGCCGCATCGCTAACCGTGCCATCAGACTGAACCAGCGCCAGCACGGTGGTTGGGTGATCGCCGATGACGCTTTCGGGCCCGCGGGCGCGGAGTTCAGCGTCGAGATCGAACCCGAAGTTGCCGACATAGGCCCGGCCCGCGCCGTCAACGACCATGTCATTGCAGAGATGCGCCGAATAACCGGTCAGATCCGCATGCGGCTCAAACCGCCCGTCCGGCCAGCGCCGCCAGACGGCACGCAGTTCCATCCGCACGACCAGCAGTGAACCATCGGGCATCCAGCCGAGACCCGAAGGACGACCCTCCAGCTCCAGTTCGGTGCGCAGATTACCCGCCAGGTCCACAGAGCAGACCCGCTGGGCATAGAAATCCGAGAACCACAGACGGCCATTTCGCCAGCGCGGCCCCTCGCCAAAGTAGATGCTGCTGGCGAGGGTCCGGAGCTGGCGCTTCATGGCTCAGTGACCGCCCGAGGCGTCCTGAAACACTTCCGGGATCCAGCCGTTGACGATGCCGCCATCGATCGGGATCGTGGTGCCGACGACATAGTCGCCCGCCCGGCTGGCAAGGTAGATCGCGCCGCCGGCCATATCCTCGGCCACGCCGACACGCTTGTAGGGGATGCCCTTGGCGCTGCCTTCGGGGTTCTTCGCGGCGGCCTTGTTCATCTCGCTCGGGAAGGCACCCGGGCCGATCCCGCTGACCACGATGTTGTCCTTGATCAGCCGCGCGGCGAGCCGCTTGGTCAGGTGAATCACCGCCGCCTTCGAGGCCTGGTAGGAATAGGTTTCCCACGGGTTCGGGCGCATCCCGTCGATCGAGGCGATGTTGATCACCTTGGCCGGGGCCTGGAAGGTACCCGCCGCCTTGAGCAGGCCGTGGAGCTGCTGGGTCAGGAAGAACAGGCTCTTGACGTTGAGGTCCATCACCTTGTCCCAGCCGGCTTCGGGGAACTGGTCAAACTCCGCCCCCCAGGCCGCCCCGGCATTGTTGACCAGGATATCGAGCTTGCTCTCGCGGGCCGACAGCTCGCTCACCAGCCGCTTCAGGTCTTCCATCTGGCTGAGATCGCCCGGCAGGCCGATCACCTTGCCGGGGTACTGGGCCTCGAACTCCGCCACCGTCTCGGCGATCTGTTCGCGCTTGCGGGCGGTGATGTAGACCCGCGCGCAGCCGGCGGCGAGATAGCCTTCCAGGATCATCTTGCCGATCCCGCGGCTACCGCCGGTGATCAGGGCGACCTTGCCTTCGAGACTGAAGAGTTTCGAAAAATCCATAACCCAATTCCTTCATCGTCACCCCGGACCTGATCCGGGGTCCCGCTTGTTTTCGCCCGCCGCAGGAAGAAAGCGGGACCCCGGGTCAAGCCCGGGGTGACGGACAAGGTCAGTAGCCGCTCAGCTGCGCAACGCGCTCGGCATGATAGTACATGTCGCCCATGAATTCGGCCAGCGCACGGTCGCGCTTCATGTAGAGGCCGATGTCGTACTCGTCGGTCATGCCGATCCCGCCGTGCATCTGCACCCCTTCCTTGACCGCGAGGCTGGCCGCCTTGCCGGCCTTGGCCTTGGCGACCGAGACCATCAGCTCGGCCTTTTCAGAGCCGGCATCGAGCAGCTGCTGCGCCTTGATCACGCTCGCGCGAGCGATCTCCAGCTCCGAATAGAGGTGCGAGGCGCGGTGCTGCAGCGCCTGGAACTCACCGATCAGCTGGCCGAACTGCTTGCGCTGCTTGAGGTAGGTGGTGGTCATGTCAAAGGCCCCGCCGGCCACGCCGACGCTTTCCGCCGCCGCGCCGACACGCCCGGCATTGAGCACGCGGTTAAGCAGTTCACGCCCGGCATCGACCTCGCCAATTACGGCGTCGGCATCGACCTGGACCCCATCAAGCTTCACATGGGTCGCCACCGAGCTGTCGACCAGCCGCACCGCATCCTGGCTGAGGCCGGCCGCATCCTTGGGCACGGCGAATAAGGTGATCCCGTCGTGGTCATCATCTGCACCGGCCGTACGCGCCGCCACCACCAGCATGTCGGCGCTGCCGCCGTGGACCACGAAGGCCTTCTTGCCGGTCAGCTTGAAGCCGTTACCGGCCCGCTCGGCGCGGGTGGCGATGCGTTCGGGCCGGTGCTTGGGGCCTTCGTCGATCGCCACGGCGAAGACGCTGTCGCCGGCCAGCAGGCCGGGCAGGTAGCGCCCACGCAGTTCGTCATTGCCGCCGCCAAGCGCGGTCGCGGCCATGACCGAGCTGGTCAGGAACGGCGAGGGCGTCAGGTTGCGGCCGATTTCTTCGAGCACGATGCCGGCTTCGACATTGCCCATGCCCAGGCCGCCATCGGCCTCGCTCACCAAGATCCCGGTAAAGCCCAGTTCGGCAAACTGCTTCCACAGCGCGTGGCCGAAGCCGTCCTTGCACTGCTTGTCACGCCAGTGGCGCAGCTGCTTGGCGATGGTGCCTTCCTCGCCCATGAACTGGCGCGCGGTGTCGGCCAGCATGGCCTGATCTTCATTGTGATATAGCGCCATGGCTCAGGCTCCCGGCAGGTCGAGAATGCGTTTGGAAATGACGTTCAGCATGACTTCGCTGGTCCCGCCTTCGATCGAGTTGGCCTTGGTCCGCAGCCAGGTGCGGGCCTTGGCGCCGCCGCCCGAAGCCTCGCTGTCCCACTCAAGCGCGGCCGAGCCGCCGGCGGCCATCAGCAGCTCGTGACGGCGCTTGTTGAGCTCGGTCCCGGCGTACTTCATCATGTTGGGCTGGGCCGGGTGGGCCTTGCCGACTTTGATCTCGTCGAGGAACTTCTCGCCCATCGCCGAGAAGGCCAGGGCATCGACATCGAACATCGCGAGCTCGGCGCGCAGCAGCGGGTCTTCCAGACCGTTGCGCTTGGCAAAGGCGCCGATGGTGTTGAGCCGGTCATTGCCGCCCGCGCCCGAGATCATCTCGCGCTCGTGGCCGAGCAGGTACTTGGCGACATCCCAGCCGCGGTTCAGCTCACCCACGATCTGGTGCTTGGGCACCTTCACATTGTCGAAGAAGGTTTCGCAGAACGGCGAATTGCCGCTGATCAGCAGGATCGGCTTGGTGCTGACGCCGGGGCTTTCCATGTCGAACAGCAGGAAGGAAATGCCCTGGTACTTGTTGGTCTTGTCGGTGCGGACCAGGCAGAAGATCCAGTCGGCCTTGTTGGCATAGGAGGTCCAGATCTTCTGGCCGTTGACCACCCAGTGGTCGCCCTTGTCCTCGCCATAGGTCTGCAAGCTAACGAGGTCCGAGCCCGAGCCGGGTTCCGAATAGCCCTGGCACCAGCGGATTTCGCCGCGGGCGATCTGGCCGAGGTAGTGGACCTTCTGCTCTTCGGTGCCGAACTTGAGCAGCGCCGGGCCGAGCATCCAGATCCCGAACGAGGAGAGCGGCGGCCGCGCATTGATGCGGTTCATTTCCTCACGCCAGATCTTGGCTTCGGCCGGGTTCATGCCAGCGCCGCCATAGGCCTTGGGCCAGTCGGGCACGGTATAGCCCTTGGCCGCGCAGCGCTCCATCCACTGCTTCTGCGCTTCGCTCTTGAACTGGAACTTGCGGCCGCCCCAGCAGATATCGTCATCGCTGCGGGCAGGTTCACGCATTTCGGCCGGGCAGTTTTCTTCGAGCCAGGCGCGGATTTCGGCCCGGAAGGCATCAAGGTCGGACATGATGGCAGACTCCTCTCTTAACCGAATGATTAAGGCGAGTCGGCCCACCCGTGCAAGCGCGGATTTCCAAGGATTCTGCCAAGCGTCTGACAAGGCCCGCTTGCCGTAACGTAAACTGCATGGGCGTTGACCGCGCCTTTCTCCGCCCTAAGCTGGCGGCAAAACAGACCAGAGGGCCAGAGGATATGCGCTTCGCAGGGAAAGTCGCCGTGATCACCGGCGCGGCATCGGGAATCGGCAAGGAAACGGCGCGGCTGTTCGCCAGCGAGGGCGCCAAGGTCTATGCCGCCGACATGGATCTGGCCGGGGCCGAGGCGCTGGCCGCCGCAGTACCGGGAATCGTCCCCGTGGCCGTCGATGTCTGCGAGGTGGCCCAGATCAAGGCGCTGCTCGATAAGGCCGGGAGCGAGAACGGCGGCTTCGATATCCTGTTCAACAACGCGGCCGCCGGCGGCGCGCGCGGCGGGATCGAGGAATGTGACGAAGCCGGCTGGGACTGGACGATGAACCTGGTCCTCCGCTCGGTCGCCATGGGCGTGCACTACGCCGTGCCGCACATGCAGCACCGCAAGGGCGCGGCAATCGTCAACACCAGCTCGGTCGCGGCCGTCGGGCCGGGCTATTCGCCGACCGCCTATGCCGTAGCCAAGGCCGGCGTGCTGCACCTGACCAAGTGCGCGGCGATGGACCTCGCCAAGTTCGGCATCCGCGTGAATGCGGTGCAGCCGGGCTTCATCAACACCAACATCTTCGCCGCCAGCCTTGAGGTTGACCAGGCCGACAAGGCGACGGTCAACGCCATGATCGCCCAAATGTCGAGCCACGCCCAGCCGGTTCCGCGCGGCGGCCAGCCGCGCGACATTGCCGAGGCCGTGGCGTTCCTGTCCAGCGATGCGGCCAGCTTCATGACCGGTGCCTCGATGATCGTCGATGGCGGCATCACGGTCGGCCCGCGCCATTGCTGGGATCCGGAAGCCCCCGGCCTGTTCGATACGATCCAGAAGTTTCTTGAGGCCAAGGAGGCCGGAGGCACCGCCCAGTGACCCCTGAAGCGGTCAAGCTGCCGCTGCGGATCAAGCTGGGCAACGGCTTCGGCTCGGTCGCCTACGGGGTCAAGGACAACGGCTTTTCGACCCTGCTGCTGCTGTTCTACAGCCAGGTCCTGGGGCTCGAGGCCGGGCTGGTCGGGCTGATCCTGCTGGTGGCGCTGCTGCTTGATGCCCTGGTCGATCCGCTGGTCGGCTACTGGAGCGACAAGACCCATGGCCGCTGGGGCAAGCGCCACCCGTGGATGTATGCCGCGATCCTGCCGATTGCGCTGGCCTGGATCATGCTGTGGCACCCGCCCGAGGCGGCATCGGACTGGCTCTATGGCTATCTGCTGCTGTTCGCCTTTCTGATGCGGGCGGCGGTATCGTGCTACGAGATTCCTGCGCTGTCGGTCGTCCCCGGCCTGACCAGCGACTATGACGAGCGGACCTCGATCACCCGCTGGCGCTTTGTCTTTGCCTGGGCCGGCGGCCTTCTGATGTTGACGCTGGCCTTTGGCGTGTTCCTCGTGCCGTCCGAGCGCTATCCGGTCGGCCAGCTCAACATCGATGGCTACCAGCTCTATGGCTGGACCGGGGCGGCGCTGCTGGTGGTGGCGACGTTTGTTTCGGCGATCACGACCCATCGCCGGATCGCCAAGCTCGATTCGAGCCCGCCGGTCCACCTGCCGCTGGGCGAGACCATCCGCAAGATCCGCAAGACGCTGGCCAACCGGGCCTTCCTGATCCTGCTGGGCAGCACGCTGTTCGCCTATGCCAACACCGGGCTGACCCATTCGGCGGCGACCTATATCATGACCTATTACTGGGAGATGCCCCAGGCCGGGTTCATGGCCTATTCGTTCAGCCTGTTTGCGGGCGTGGTGGGCGCCTTCCTGCTGGTCGGCTTCCTGCAGAACCGGGTCGAGAAAAAGGCCGGGGCGGTGGCCATGTGGATTGCCTCGCTGATCCTTGGCGTATTGCCCTATATCCTGCGGCTGACCGGCGGCTTCCCGGAGAATGGCGATCCGATCCTGATCCCGCTGCTGTTCACGATCGTGACGATCTCGAACGCCCTCGCCGTGGCCGGATCAATGCTGGTCCAGTCGATGGCGGCTGATATCATCGAGATGTCGCAGGAACAGACCGGTGAGCGCTCCGAAGGGCTGTTCTTCTCCGCCTATTTCTTCACCCAGAAATGCGCGACCGGCCTGGGCATCTTCCTGACAGGGCTGATCATCAGCCTGTCGGGCTTTCCGGAGAAGGCCCGCCCCGGCGCGGTGGATGGCCAGATCCTGACCGATCTTTCGATCTACTACCTGATCGCGGTGATCATCATCGCCGTGGTCAATATCCTGATCATCGCCCGCTTCCCGATCACCCGGGCAGACCACGAAAGCCGCATCGCGCGGCTGTCCGGCGCGATCGATCCCGCCGCCACTTCGCCTTAACCGGCCGATTAAACCCCCTTGGCGCGGCCCTGCGGCTCTGCCAAGGATAGACCCAACAAGACTCGACCAAACGCAAGGAAGGACGCCTCATGGATTTCGAACCTACCGAACGGCAACGCTATTGGCGCGATCGCGTGCGCCAGTTCATCGAGGCCCACGTCCGCCCACGCAACGACGACTACAAGGCCGAGGACAAGAGCGGTGAGCGCTGGAAAGTCCTGCAGGTGGTTGAAGAGGAAAAGGCCCGCGCCAAGGCGCAGGGGATCTGGAACCTGTTCATGCCCCCCCGCAATTCGGGGCACCATCACGTTGACGAGACCTTCGAGTTCGAAGGCCCGGGCCTGACCAACCTTGAATATGCCATGTGCGCCGAGGAAATGGGCCGGCTGGGCTGGTCGAGCGAAGTGTTCAACTGCTCCGCGCCCGACACCGGCAACATGGAAGTGCTGCACCGCTACGGCACGCTGGAGCAGAAGGAAAAGTGGCTGAAGCCGCTGATGAACGGCGAAATCCGCTCGGCCTTCCTGATGACCGAGCCGGCGGTTGCCTCGTCCGACGCGACCAATATCGAAACCTCGATCCGCCGCGAAGGCGATGAATATGTCATCAACGGCCGCAAGTGGTGGTCGTCGGGCCTGGGCGATCCGCGCTGCAAGATCGCGATCGTCATGGGCAAGACCGATTTCGAAGCCAAGCGCCACCAGCAGCAGTCGATGGTGCTGATGGAAATCGACACTCCGGGCGTCGAGGTGATCCGCCACCTGCCGGTGTTCGGCTATGACGATGCCCCGCATGGCCACATGGAAGTGGTGATGAAGGACGTCCGCATCCCCGCCAGCAACATGCTGCTGGGCGAAGGCCGCGGGTTCGAGATCGCCCAGGGCCGCCTCGGGCCGGGCCGCATCCACCACTGCATGCGCACCATCGGCGTGGCGGAGGAAGCAATTGCCAAGATGGCCAAGCGGCTCCAGTCGCGCGTCGCCTTCGGCAAGACCGTGGCCGAGCATTCGATCTGGGAACAGCGCATTGCCCAGGCCCGGATCGACATCGAGATGACCCGCCTGCTCTGCCTCAAGGCGGCGGACATGATGGACAAGGTCGGCAACAAGGCCGCCGCGCAGGAAATCGCCATGATCAAGGTCCAGGCCCCGAACATGGCGCTGCGGATCATCGACGATGCGATCCAGGCCCATGGCGGTGGCGGCGTTTCGGACGACTTCGGCCTGGCTTCCGCCTGGGCCCACCAGCGCACGCTGCGCCTGGCCGACGGTCCGGACGAAGTCCACGCCCGCGCCATCGCCCGGATCGAATTTGCCCGCCACTCGGCCAATGCCAAGGCCGACGGTGCGTTCAGCTCGGGTGATCTGGGAGTCGCCCGCTAGGGTAACGTGCCGGCCATCCGGGTCGGTACTCCGCAATCCCCCCTCCCGGTCACGGGAGGGGTTGGGGGAGGGCCTGTTGGAGACCCTCCTCTGTAACAAGCCCTCCCCTGGCCCCTCCCGCAGGCGGGAGGGGAAATCTGGAGAATGCCATGAAAGCCGCAGTCCTCGTCGCCCCTAACCAGCCGCTCGAAATCGAGGATCTGGTGATCAGCAAGCCGGGTCCGCACGAAGTGCTGATCCGCACCGCCGCCTGCGGCCTGTGCCATTCCGACCTGCACTTTATTGAAGGCACCTATCCCCACGCCCTGCCGGCCGTGCCGGGCCATGAAGCCGCCGGGATCGTCGAGGCGGTCGGCAGCGAGGTCCGCACGGTCAAGGTCGGCGATGCGGTCGTGACCTGTCTCTCGGCCTTCTGCGGCCACTGCGAATTCTGCGTCACCGGCCGCATGGCGCTGTGCCTCGGGGCCGACACCCGCCGCGCTCCGGGCAGCGAATCGCGCCTGTCACGCGGTGACGGCAGCCCCGTCGCCCAGATGCTCAACCTCTCGGCCTTTGCCGAAATGATGCTGATCCACGAGCATGCCTGCACCCGGATCGATCCGGAAATGCCGCTCGACCGCGCATCGGTGATCGGCTGCGCGGTGACCACCGGCGCAGGCACGATCTTCAATGCTTGCAAGGTGACACCGGGTGAAACCGTGGCGGTCGTCGGTTGCGGCGGCGTGGGCCTGGCCGCAATCAACGCCGCCAAGATCGCCGGCGCCGGCAAGATCATCGCCGCCGATCCGATGCCCGAAAAGCGCGAGCTGGCGATTAAGCTGGGCGCCACCCACACGGTCGATGCCCTGGCGGACGATGCCGCCGCCCAGATCGTCGAGATCACGAAGGGCGGGGTCGATCACGCGGTCGAAGCCGTCGGCCGTCCGGCCTCGGGCGAACTCGCGGTCAAGTCGCTGCGCCGCGGCGGCACGGCCACCATTCTGGGCATGATGCCGCTCAACCACTCGGTCGGCCTCTCGGCGATGGACCTGCTCTCGGGCAAGAAGCTGCAGGGCGCGATCATGGGGATGAACCACTTCCCGGTCGACATGCCGCGCCTGGTTGATTTCTACATGCGCGGCCTGCTCGATCTCGACACGATCATTGCCGAGCGCATCCCGCTGTCGCAGATCAACGAAGGCTTCGAGAAGATGAAGGGCGGCCACTCCGCCCGCTCGGTAATCGTGTTCGACCAGTAAGGACCAGGGCATGAGCGAACCAGCGATCAACGCGGACGAGGCCTTTGTCGGCACGGTCGAACCGGAAGGTGCCGACCGGCTCGACGAAGCCAAGCTGACCGAGTGGATGCAGGCCAATGTGGCGGGCTTTCAGGGTCCGCTGCATCTGACCAAGTTCAAGGGCGGGCAATCGAACCCGACCTACAAGATCGAAGCGGCGAGCGGCAATTACGTGCTGCGCCGCAAGCCGTTCGGCCCGCTATTGCCGAGCGCCCATGCCGTGGACCGCGAATACAAGGTACAGAACGCGCTCAACAAGGCCGGCTTCCCGGCAGCGCGCCAGTTCGGCCTGTGCACCGACGAGAACGTCGTCGGCTCATGGTTCTACATCATGGACATGGTCGACGGGAAAACGATCTGGGACGGGGCCATGCCGGGTGCCGAACCCACCTATCGCCGCGACACCTATTTCGCGATGATCGATACCCTGGCGGCACTCCACACCGTCGATGTCGAGGCGGTCGGTCTGTCGGACTTCGGCAAGCCGGGCAATTACTTTGGCCGCCAGGTCGATCGCTGGACCAAGCAGTACAAGCTCTCCGAAACCGAGCACATGCCCGACATGGAGCGGTTGATCGAATGGCTGCCGCTGACCCTGCCCGAGCAGACCCGCACCAGTGTGGTCCATGGTGACTACCGGATCGACAACATGATCTGGGCCAAGGACAAGCCGGAAGTGCTCGCGGTGCTGGACTGGGAACTGTCGACCCTGGGCGATCCGCTCGGTGACTTTTCCTACGTCTGCATGGCCTGGGTCACCGAAAACGGCGGCCGTTCCGGGGTGTCGGATCTTGATCGCCAGGAGCTGGGCATTCCCGAGCTGGACGAAGTGGTCGCGCGCTATTGCGAAAAAACCGGCCGCGACAGCCTGCCCGACATGAACTGGCTGTTCGCTTACAACTTCTTCCGTCTCGCCGGCATTCTGCAGGGGATCAAGAAGCGGGTGATCGACGGCACGGCCAGCTCGGCCCACGCCAAGGCCCAGTCGGACCGCGTCCAGCCGCTGGTCGACCGCGCAACCGAATTCGCCAAGCTCGCCGGGATGTAGCCTAGCCCTTCACCGCTCCGGCTGCGGCCAGGGCGGTGAATTCGGCTTCGTCGAGCCCCAGCCATTCGGCCAGCAATTCACGGCTGTGCTCACCCACGCGCGGCGGGCGGCGATCGAACTGCGCTGGCGTGCGCGAGAGCTTGCCCGGATAGGCGACCGAGGGAATTTCCACCCCGTCCTCGCGCACGAAATGGTGCAGCGTGCCGCGTGCCGCGACGAAGGGATCGTTGAACACGTCCTCCAGCGTGTTGACCGGACCGACCGGCACACCGGCCGCTTCGAGCCGCGCGATCAGTGCATCGCGTGCCTGATCCTTGACCAGGTCCGCCACAATCGCCTCGATCGCGTCGCGATTGGCCAGGCGGTCCCGCGCCAGGGCAAAGCGCGGATCGGTGCCGAGCTCGGGCACGCCCATCTCGGTGCAGAAGGCCCGGAACTGGAGGTCATTGCCCACGGCGATGATCAGCACGCCATCGGCCACATCAAACGTCGTGTAAGGCACTACCGTCGGGTGCCGATTGCCGAGCCGCCCCGGCACCACGCCGCCGACCAGATAGCTGGAGCCCTGGTTGGCCATCATCGCGATCTGGGTGTCGAGCAGCGAGATATCGATCTGCTGGCCCTCGCCGGTCCGCTCGGCATGGCGCAGCGCGGCCAGGATCGAGATCGCGGCGAAGTTGCCGGTCGAAAGGTCCGCCATGGCCACGCCGGCGCGCAGCGGGCCGCCATCCGCCTCACCGGTCACCGACATGAACCCGCCCATGCCCTGGGCCACGAAGTCATAGCCGCCGCGCTGGGTATAGGGGCCGGTCTGACCGAACCCGGTGATCGAGCAATAGACGATCGCCGGGTTGATCGCGGCGATGCTGGCATAGTCGAGGCCGTACTTGGCCAGGCCGCCGACCTTGAAGTTCTCGACCAGGATATCCGCTTCGGCCGCCAGCCGCCGGATCAGCGCGGCGCCTTCGGGCGTCGCCATATCGATCGCAGCCGAGCGCTTGTTGCGGTTGGTGCAGAGGTAATAAGCGCTTTCCCGCGGGTCATCGCTCCCATCGGGCAACTTCAGGAACGGCGGGCCCCAGGCGCGGGTATCATCGCCGCGCCCGGGATGCTCGACCTTGAGCACCTCGGCGCCAAGGTCAGCCAGGATCTGTGTGCACCACGGGCCGGCCAGGACGCGCGACAGGTCGAGCACCTTGACGCCCTCAAGCGCGCGCGGCGTTTTCGAAACAGGTTCGGTCATGCCCCAGCCATGCCGGGAGCCGCGACGCCTGTCTAGAACCGGCGGTTCCAGCTGACCGCCACGCCGCGATCATCGGGCAGGGTCGAATAGTGGCCAGGATCCTTGCGGTAGTAGAGGCTGGCCATTGCCGTCCCGTTCCACAGGCCGCCGCGCCAGACCATTTCGACATCCTGCTCACGACCCTTGGGTGCGAGCGAGAGCAGCCGCTGCCCGTAGATCGGACTGAGCGTGGTGTAGGAATAGTCGACCGGCAAGTTGAGCGAGAGCCCGCCGCTTTCGACCCGCAGCGGCTGCGAAATCCGCAGCGCCAGGCTGTCATCTGCGGCGAAGACCCCGATCCGCTGGGCATCGAAGGCCCAGGCCGAAGTCGTCAGCCGCGAGCCTGCGGTCACCAGACCGCCAGCGTGCGGCCGGGTGAAACCGCTGCGCCAGGCAGCACCGAGCCGCCAGCCGGGCGAGACCTGCCAGCCGGCGCTGGCATCAAGGAATAGGCTGTCCGCACCGCCGCCGCCAAAGGCCTGGTGGAAGCGTGCGCCCAGCACCGAACTCCGCTCGTTCAGCCAGGACGCGCCGAGCGCTGCATCCAGATCGCCAAAGCGGCGGTCGAGCGAAACGCCGATCCGCGAAGCCGGCACGCCAGGCAGGCGATCCCCGGCCAGGCCCGCCAAGTTGACCCGCGCCGCCGCCTGGGCCGAGCCGCGCTCGGCGCTGACCGTCAGGCCCCAGGGGCCGAGGCTTTCGCGCACGGCAAAGCTGGCTTGCCCGGTCGCCCCGAAGCCCAGATCATCGAGCGGCGAGCGTGCGATCAGGAAGGCCGGCTGATCGCGGCCCTGGAGCTGCGCGACGAGGCCATCGGCGCCCTGTTCGAAGGCAAAGCCAATCCGCCGCCCTGGCGCAATCTGCATGACCGCGCGCGCGGCGAGGACCCGGGCCTGTTCGGCCTGCTCCCGCGTTAGCCGCAGCTGACCGGTCCACGGCAGCTTGGAAATCCGCCCGGTCGCATCGACCGAGAAGGCCAGCGCCACCTTGCCGCCGGCGAGCAACAGGTTGCGGCTGTTCGATTCGAGCGCCGGCGCCAGCTTGGGCTGAACCTGCGCGCCGCGCAGCCCGACTGCCAGGTTGAAGCCATAGGCACGCTGGTAGCTATCGAGCACGATCGTATCGATCGAACCGGCGCGCGGCCCGGCATCGCCCATCGGCGTCGAGGTGACGCCGGTCGTATCGCTGGCCGGCACCGGAACGGCTGTCCCCGCTATGCTGGTCGTCCCCTGCGGCGCAAAGGCGGCGTTGAGGTCGAGAATCCCGCGGCCGAACGTGGTGTCGGTCCCGGTCGCCCCGCCATCACGCGCCGTGCGCAGCAGCAGGTCGACCACCTGGCTGGCGGTGAGGTTGGGGAAAGCCTGAAACAGCAGCGCCGCCGCCCCGGCAATCTGCGGCGCGGCAAAGCTGGTGCCCGAGAACACGTACTGGAACCGCTGTCCGCTGGCATCGGTGGTGATCTTGAGCACCCCGTTCTCGTAAACGCAGCAAACCTTCTCGCCGCGCGCCGAGAGGAACCAGCCAGCTTCAGCCCCGGCCTTGTTGGAGAAGGCCGAGAAAGCATTCGCGCTATCGACCGAACCGGCAATGATGACATTGCCCGCGCCGGCCTGGCGGATGCCAGTGGCAAAGGGATCGGGATTGTTGGGATCGATTCCGGCTTCGGTCGAATCGCCATTGTTGCCGGCCGCCACGATCACCACCACCCCGGCGCTGGCCGCGCGGGCCACGGCCGAGCGCAGCGAAGTGCTGGGCGTGGAGCCGCCGAGCGAGAGGTTGATCACTTTGGCCCCGGCCGCAACGGCGCGATCGATCCCGGTGGCGATTGCCGAATCCGCCAGCTTGCAGCCATCCTTGGGATCGTTGGGATCGTTGTTGGCGCAGGTTCCCGCCGTATCGGCGCGGAACATGGCAATGGTCGAATTGAAGGCGAGGCCAACCACCCCGATGTTGTCGCGCGCCGCGGCGGCCACCAACGCCACGTTGGTACCATGGTCGCTGTCCGCGTTATCGAGCCCGCGCGTTCCGGCAACGTCCGTCGAGGCTGCGGAAAGCCGCCCGGCAAATTCCGGGCTGTCGCTATCGATCCCGGTATCGACGATCCCGATCGTCACCCCCCTGCCGCTGTAGCCCGCCGACCACGGCGTCAGTGCGCCGTGCTGGGTCGGTCCACTGGAGCGGTTGTACTCACTGGTCAGGAAGGTCGAGCTTGGCGTGGCCGAGGGCGTCGGCGTCGGACTGGTCGTGGGCGTAGGTGTGGGGGTCGGGGTTACGGTTGGCGTCGGTACCGGCGTAGAACCGACCGAGCCGCCGCCGCCCCCGCCACAGGCTGCGACCAGAGCAAAAGAGCCGAGTGCGGCAATCAGATGCCAGCGCGCGAAAAGACGGGAAGAGAATTGCATGCGACCTTGCACTCCGCGGTTCGCCCCTTCTTGGCATTATTATAGTTAACGAAAACTTTCTACGGCTGGCTAAGAGCGCGGCGCTTGCCGCATTCGGGCTGCGCGGCTAGGCGCATCGCCGAGACCCTTGCGCCCCGGAGCCGAGCCATGACCGCTGACCTCGCCACTGCCATCGAAGCCGCCTGGGAACGGCGCGACACCGTCACCCCTGCCAGCGCCGACGTGCGCGAAGTGGTTGAGGCGGCACTCGAGCTGCTCGACAATGGCCAGGCCCGCGTGGCCGAGCCCGATGGCCAGGGCGGCTGGCAGGTCAACCAATGGCTCAAGAAGGCCGTGCTGCTGAGCTTCCGGCTGAACGACAACGAAGTGGTTCCCAATGGCGCTGCCGGCGCGCCTGCGTTCGACAAGGTGCCATCTAAGTTTGCCGGCTGGGGCGAAAACCGCTTCCGCGAGGCCGGCTTCCGCGTCGTCCCCGGCGCCGTCGTCCGCCGCGGCTCGCACATTGGCAAGGGCGTGGTGCTGATGCCCAGCTTCGTCAACATCGGTGCCCATGTCGGCGATGGGACGATGGTCGATACCTGGGCGACAGTCGGATCCTGTGCCCAGATCGGCAAGAACGTGCACCTCTCGGGCGGGGTCGGGATCGGCGGCGTGCTCGAGCCGCTCCAGGCCGGGCCAGTGGTGATTGAGGACAACTGCTTCATCGGCGCGCGTAGCGAAGTGGTCGAAGGCGTACGGGTCTGCGAAGGCGCCGTACTCTCGATGGGCGTGTTCATCGGCGCCTCGACCAAGATCGTCGATCGCGCGACCGGCGAAGTCCATGTCGGCCGGGTGCCGCCCTATGCCGTGGTCGTGCCGGGTTCGATGCCGGGTAAGCCGCTGCCCGATGGCACGCCGGGGCCGTCGCTCTATTGCGCGGTGATCGTCAAGACGGTGGATGCGCAGACCCGCGCCAAGACCGCGATCAACGAACTGCTGCGCGACTAGCGCGCCGGCCATGAAGCTGCTCGGCCTGATCGGGGGAATGAGCTGGGAAAGCTCGGCCGAGTACTATCGCCTGATCAATCAGGGGGTGCGCGACCGGGTCGGGCCAAGTGCTTCGGCCCGCTGCCTGCTCTGGTCGTTCGATTTCAGCGAGATCGAGGCGCTGCAGATGGCCGGCGAATGGCAGCGCGCGGCCGACCTGCTGATCGACGCCGCCCGCCGGCTCGAAGGCGCCGGTTGCACCGCGCTGCTGATCTGCACCAACACCATGCACAAGCTGGCCAACGAAGTGCAGGCGGCGGTCGGCATTCCGCTGTTGCACATTGCCGACCCAGCGGCAGCGCGGGCCCGGCAGCTGGGTTGCCGCAAGGTCGGCCTGCTTGGCACGGCCTTCACCATGGAGCAGCCGTTCTACCGCGCGCGACTGTCGGCAGCCGGGCTCGACGTCATCGTCCCCCCGGCCGAGGATCGTGCGGCTGTGCACCGGATCATTTACGACGAGCTGATCGCCGGCATCATCAGCGAGACGTCCCGCGCCACGTACCAGGCGATTGCCGAGCGACTGGCGGAACAAGGGGCGCAGGCGATCATCCTGGGCTGCACCGAGATCGGGCTGCTGCTGCGCGATGGCGACTGCTCGGTTCCGCTGCTCGATACGACCGCGCTTCACGCCGAAGCGGCCGTCGACTATCTGCTGACCCCATGAGCCAGAACCTGTTCCTCCAGTTCGCCGTCTCGTCGCTAATGGTGGTGTTCTGCGTGGTAATCCACGGGCTGGGTCTGTTCGGGCTGAACCGGGCGCTGCGCACCGAGGCCTCGATCGAGCGGCTGCAACGGATCGATCCACTCTCGCCGCGCGGGACGGCCTTCACCCTCGGCGTGGTGATCGCCATGCTGGCGCTGCACGGGATCGAGATCTGGCTGTTCGCGCTGGCCTACATCGTGCTCGGCGCGATCCCGCAGCTGGAACCGGCGCTCTACTTCTCGACGATCAGCTATTCGACCGTCGGCTACAGCGATGTCCACATCACGCCCGAATGGCGTCTGCTGGGCGCGTTCGAATCAGTCCTGGGCATCTTCCTGCTGGGTTGGTCGACTGCCTTCTTCTTCCGTATGATCGGCCGGATCGACCCGCACTAGAAGGATACCGGGTTCTCGATCGGCGCGTCACCCTTGCGGGCTGCGGCATAGGCTTCGGCCGCCTTCAAAACCCGCATCATGTTGCGGCTCGCCAAGCCTTCCAGCTCGCCCTGGGTCCAGCCGCGCCGCGCCAGTTCGACGAACAGTGCGGGGTAGGTCGAGACGTCCTCCATCCCGGCCACGGTCGTCTCGATCCCGTCATAGTCGCCGCCCAGGCCAACGGCTTCCGCCCCGGCGAGCTTGCGGATGTGATCGAGGTGATCCGCCACATCCTTGAGCGAGCCGATCGGCGCGGGGTTGGCCTTGACCCAAGCCGCCAGGGCATCGGCCGCAACCTTGGGCTGGCCGATATGGAGCGCCTTCAAGCGCGCTTCCTCGGTCGCGCGCTGGACGTTCCATTGGCGCGTCGCTTCGACGACATAGGCCGGATAGGCATTGACCATCACGATCCCGCCATTGGCCTTCATCCGCGCCAGCACCGAATCCGGCACGTTGCGGGGATGGCTGTTGACCGCCAGCGCGTTCGAGTGGCTGAAAATCACCGGGGCCTTCGCGACATCGAGCGCATCCATCATGGTCGCTTCGCTGACATGGCTCAGATCGACGAGCATGCCGAGCCGCTGCATCTCGCGCACCACATCGCGGCCAAAGTCGGTCAGGCCGTCAGCCTTTGGCGCATCGGTCGCCGCATCGGCCCAGGCGGTGTTCTTGAAGTGCGTCAGCGTCATGTAGCGCGCACCCAGTTCGTACATCTGGCGCAGCACGGCCAGGCTGCCGCCGATCGAATGGCCGCCCTCCATCCCCATCAGCGAGGCGATCTTGCCAGCCTTCATCGTCTTGGCGACACAGTCCGACGTCGTGCAGAGCTGCATGTCGGCGGCATTGCGCGCGATCAGCCGCTTGGTCACGTCAATCTGCTCCAGCGTCGCCTGAACCGCCTGCTGGTCATTGAGGTTGGCCGAGACATAGACCGACCAGAACTGCGCCCCGACCTTGCCCGCGCGCAGCCGCTTGAGATCAGTCTGCATCGCCGCGACTTGCTTGGCCGGGTCGGCCGTGCCCGCCGTGTCGGCAAAATCGAAATCGCCGATCACGTTCTTGCGCCGATCGCGCAGCTGTTCGGGCACGTCGTTGTGCCCATCCCACACTGGCGCGGCCTTGAGCGCGGCGGCGGCCACATCGGCGGGCGCAGGGCTTGCCGAGAGCGGCGCGGCAAGCGCGAGTGCGCTGGCGGCAAGCAAGGACAAGGTCAGTTTCGACGGCATGGAAGGTTGGCTCCGCTGTTTAGCGCTCAGGGCAAACCAATCAGGCGGTCAAGTCAAGCTCTCCGGCATCGGCAAGGACCTTTAGCATCGCGGCAGTCCCGCACTGCAATGACCGGGCGCGGGGATCAAAGCGGCCATCGGCAACGAACTTGCCGCGCTCGAACAGGGTGGTGAAGCTCCACAGATAGGGGCTGACCCGGCCCAATCGGCGATAGCCAAAGCCATTGAACGCCTCGAGCCGGTGCAGAGTGCGCGGCAGGCTCCAATCATCCTGATTGGTGAAGCCGAGCAGCCGCAAGGCGTCTAATGCGCTCGATTCCCAGTCGCTGGGCGGCAGCCACTTGAGCGGCCGCCCGGCCGGGACCTGGCGGGTACGTTGCTGCAAGGGAAAATCGCCGTTGTGGAAGTGTGCGCGGAAATTGAAGCTGGCTTCCATCCCGTGAATCGCAGCAATGAATTGCCACGGCACCCCGGCTCGCGCCGCGATGGCGGCATAGCGCGGCCGCGCCTGGCGCATCATCGTCAGATGCCAGTCAGCCTCGTCGCGCCGCTCGGGGCGGATCGTCGCGGCGGCAAACAGCTGGCGATACTCGTCAGCCAGCGCCTCATAGCGATAGGTCCGCAGCAAGCTGCCCGGCTCGGGCAAAGGCGCGGCGGCATCCGCCGGTGGATCGGAAGGGGCGGGCAATGGCTCGGGCGCTGGGCCGGGCAGGGGCAGCGGTGGCGGTTGTTCCTGGCCACCAAAGGCCAGCGGTTGCAGCAGCGGACGGCCCGGTTGCGCCGACAAGTGACTGAACGCCGCGGGCACGCTGTGCTGCGTTGCATGGAGGCGCGCGAGCAGCGCCCCGGCCTTGTCGGCAAAAGCCGGGCTGCGCTGTTCCGACCGGTCGATCAGCGCCACCAGCCGCGGCATGGCGATGGCGTAGAGCCGCTCTGGGTCGAGCGGGATATCCCCTTCACTGCGCGCCAGGATCGAGCTTGGCAGACGCAAGGCCTTCGCCTCGCCCTCCAGCGCCAGGATCGCGCGGACAAACCCAGCAGCCTCGAACGCCTCGGCCGGGAGCAGCGCCTGCAGCGGCTGCGGGATCTTGCCAAGCAGGCCTTCGAACTGCTGGCCAAGGCCCTGCCCCAGCGCTGGCCGACCTACCGCGAGCCCGCCAAACGCCGCGCCAAGGCCGCCGGCGAACTGTCTTCGTGACCAGGCTGCCCGCATCGACTCGCCTCCTTTCAGGAGGTTAGCATCAATCCCGGGCAGCTTGGAGTCTGTCGCTTTAACCCTCGGCTTCGCGCTCGAAAGCTGCGCCGCCGCCGATCCGCGTCGCGATCCGGCCCAGGATGGCCAGCACCACCACGGCGATGACGGTGGCAAGAATGGCATAGGTATAGAGCCCGGCCAGGTCATCGCCCAGGCCAAGCTGCGCCAGCGTGGTCTTGATCGCCTCGTTCCAGGCCAGGGCGGCGACCAGGCCAAGCGAGGCCGAAGCAAGCGAGATCATGGTCTGCACCATGGCACGGGGATCGGTCATGTCATTGCTCCTCTTTGCAAAAATCCGGTGCGCCGCACTCTATTGTCCAGCGCGCGGCGGACAAGAGCGCGCCCGCTGCTTGCGCACAGCGGCAATCCATGCTGGCAGGGGACCATGGACCTGCTTGCCGATCCCGCCACCCTGGCCCTTGCGGTATTGGCCGTCTGCATCCTGGGTCTGGCCAAGGGCGGCTTTGCCGGGCTCGGCGTCCTTGGCACGCCGCTGCTGGCGCTCGCACTGCCGCCCGCCGTTGCCGCCGCCGTGCTGCTGCCGGTGCTGCTGGTCCAGGACGTGGTCAGCGTCTGGTCGTTCCGGCACCACTGGAATGGCTGGATTGTCGCCTGGATGCTGCCCGGGGCGGCGGTCGGGGTTGGCCTGGGCACGGCCCTCGCCGCGTCAGTGCCGGAGGAGCGCCTGCTGCTGGTGCTCGGCCTGCTGACGCTGACCTTCGGGCTCTACCGGCTGTGGCTCGAGCGCGGGGGGCGGATCGTCGCGCCATCGAATTCGCCGGGCTGGGTCGGCACGCTGTTCGGTGTGGGCGTGGGCTTTACCAGCCAGGTGGCCCATGCCGGCGGGCCGCCGTTCCAGATCTGGGTCACCCCGCGCCGCCTGCCGCACGAGACCTACGTCGGCACCAGCTCGATCGTCTTCGCCGCGGTCAACTGGATGAAGGTACCCAGCTACATCGCGCTGGGCTCGCTCAACCAGCATACCCTCACCGCCGCTGTCCTGCTGATGCCGCTGGCGGTAATCAGCACACTGGGCGCAGTGCGCCTGATCCGCCGCATGAACACGGCGCGGTTCTATACGCTGATCTATGTGCTGATGGTGCTGCTGGGCGGCAAGCTGACCTGGGACGGCCTGGGCTAAACGATTGGCGCACCCGACAGGATTGCCCTCGCTACGCTCGGTCGCCTGCGCTTCGCTCCGGCCCGAAAGGTTGAACCTGTTACAGATCCACAAAGACAAAGGGTGGCCCCGCTGGAGCCACCCTTTGTCTTGGCGCACCCGACAGGATTCGAACCTGTGACCTCTGCCTTCGGAGCCGGTAAGGACCCCTCTACGCCAGGGTGCGCTAACGCTGCTTACTCTACTCTAACCTACTGATTACGATCATCTAAATTGCGGCATCAGTTTCGCTGGCTTAACCCAAACTTCGCCCCGTTTCGCTCCCAACTGCTTACGTAGTGCTTACGCGAATCGGGGTGACGAGCCGGAGAATTGTAGTGCCAAAACTCAGCAAGCGCGTGGTGGATGCTGCCGAACCGAAAGACAAGGACTATGTGATCTGGGACGACGATTTGCGCGGGTTCGGACTGCGCATCTTCACGACGGGCAAGCGCAGCTATGTGCTGCAATATCGGGCCCTGGGCCGGTCGCGGCGCTATACGATCGGACTGCACGGCGTCTGGACGCCTGAGACCGCCCGCAAGGAGGCGCTGATCCAGCTTGGCCGCGTGGCGAAGGGCGAAAATCCAGCCGAAGAACGCGAGCTGGATCACAGGGCCATCACGATGAAGCAGTTGTGCCAGCGCTACCTCGAAGACCTCGGCAACGGCCTGATCCTAGGCAAGGGCAACCGACCCAAGCGGCCATCGACAAAGATTACCGACACGGGCCGAATCAATCGCCATATCATTCCACTGGTCGGCACCCGCCGGGTGAAGGATCTCACCCAGCCCGAGATCATCAAGATCATGATGGACATCATGGCCGGCCGGACCCGGGTCAATGTCAAGACTGCGAACTTGCGCGGACGCTCAATTGTTACCGGCGGGGTCGGCACAGCCGCGCGAACCATCGGGCTGCTCAGCGGCATCCTGACCTACGCTGTCAATCTGGGGATCATCGAGAAGAACCCTGCGCATGGCATCAAGCGGCCCAAAGACCATGCCTGCCGCCGGCGCCTCTCCGAGAACGAGTATCGCGCGCTCGGACAACTGCTGCAAAATGCCGAAGTCAAGGCCGAGGCCGAACTGGACACAGCCCTCCTGACGGCCACCAGGATCATTCGCCAGATCGCACTAACCGGTTGCCGCCGCGGTGAGATCATCGGCCTCAAATGGGCCGAGGCCGATACCGAGGGAAGCGCCTTTCGGTTTACCGACACCAAGACCGGCGAATCGATCCGGCCGATCGGGCTGCCGGTGGTGGATTTCCTCGAGTCAGTTCGCCCCGAAGAACCGGGGATCTACGTCTTCCCCGGGGAGCGGCAAAAGGGCCGTCCCTTTGGGAGCTTTCCCAAACAGTGGAACAAGCTCCTCAAAGGCACCGCGCTCGAAGGCGTGACGGCACACGTGCTGCGACACAGCTTCGCCAGCATCGCCAATGACCTCGGCTTTACCGAGGTGACCATCGCTGCGCTGCTCGGCCATTCAAAAGGGACGATGACGAGCAAGTACATCCACACCATGGATACCGCGCTGATCATGGCCGCCGACACGATCTCCAGCTATATCGAGGCCCTGCTCAACGGCGTTGAATTCAAGCGGACGATTTACGCCTTTGATCGCAGCTCTCGTCGCAAGGCCGCGCATCGCTTCCTGGAACAGCAACACGACCCCGATGATGTCGAGACGGTTGACCGGGCGGCGTAGCCAGCCCTGGATGCCGCTCGCAGCGAAGTGAACGCGCTAGACAAGTGGTAACGTATATGTTACTTACGGCGATGTACCGTGACTGTTGAGGAGTATGTCCGCGAGGATGGTACCTGCCCGTTCCGGAGCTGGTTCGACGATCTTGATGTCCAGGCTGCGGCCAAGGTGGCGACCGCCATCGTCCGTATGGAACTTGGCAACCTGTCAAACGTCAAATGGATCGGTGGCGGGCTTGGGGAATACCGGATCGACTGGGGACCGGGATACCGACTCTATCTTTCCCGGGATGGCAACCAACTGATCATCCTCTTCGTGGGCGGAACCAAGAAGCGGCAACATTCGGATATCAAGCAGGCTGGCGCATTGCTCAATGAATACAAGAGCCGGAAGGCCAAGGCGAAGTAGGCAAGGAGTTAGGCAAAATGGTGCTGACACGCGATTTCAAGGAGACGGTGAAGGAACGCCTTGCGCACGATCCGGCCTTCGCCAAAGCTATGCTCGACGAAGCCGCGAATGCATTGCTCAATGGCGAGCCACATGTTGCCCGGCTGATTCTGCGCGATCTAGTTAATGCATCGGTTGGCTTCGAGGGCCTTGCCGTCGAAACCAGGCGCCCAAGCAAAAGTCTTCACCGCATGCTCTCGGAGAAGGGCAATCCTAGCATGGATAACCTTGCGGCCATTTTCGGTGCTGTCCGCAAGCGGCTTGGGGGTGGCCTTTGAGGCGCACGGGGTCGAGGCTGCATGATGCGCAAGGTTCGCCCCCTTTTTGCTTCGTCAGTGCGAGGCTGCACTGGGGTTAGTTCGTGATTGGAAATTACCTCACATATCGACGCATTGCTTCGATGAGCTCATCAGCTCCCTCGGCGCGTTCGACGTCTCGCAAATCAGGGTGGGCAACCTTCTCACGCAAATGTGCCTCGACCAGCTGGTCGATGAGGCTTGCGACTGAACCCCTGACCGCCGCAGCCTGATGAAGTAGTGCCGTGCATCCTGCGCCTTCGGTTATGGCACGCTCGATTGCTGATACTTGACCTGACATCCGCCGCACTCGGGCAATCAGCCTCTTCTTGACCGTTGGTTCATACGTCACTGGAAGATCGGAAGAGCG
>VFQM010000693.1_pt1 | contig 35033 bp, 28 predicted proteins | sample 3512391 | NCBI WGS metagenome assembly VFQM01 (sample SAMN10412369, study PRJNA504923) | tailings metagenome | isolation source: Replicate 1 from Balatoc abandoned mine | place: Philippines
GGCGGACTGATCGACGGCCAGCCGGCCCAGCAGGGTGACTGGGAGCTGCGGATAGCGGGGAAGCTTGCGAGCCAAGTCGTCAGGCAGGTCAGCCACGGTCAGTACCGAGGCCGAAAGGGTGTAGTAGCCAAGCACACGCGTGTCGGGCGGGCTGACGGCCACGAACGGCGCGGCGACACGCTTCTCGGCGTCTTGCCTGGCCTGCTGCTTCAGATAGCGGTCGAGCGCCTCCGCGCCGCAGTGGAAGGCCGTTCGGTCGTGCTGCCGGCCAAGGGGCTCGACAGTGATGCGGGTCAAGTCCACCGGCTAGGCGCCGGCGCGTTGGCGGTAGGCCTTGGCCGCGCGCTTGAGGCGCGCGTTCGGCTCCGGCGGGTTCAGCAGGGCCTGCACGAAGGCCAACTGCTCTTCGCGCGACAGGCGGATCGATTCGTGCTCCGCGATCACCCGGCGCGCCGCGTCCTGCGCGCTGGCGACCACAAACTCGCTCAGCGTGCGGCCAGAGAGTGACGCCGCCCGCTGGAGCAAGCTCTTCTGCGCTGCTGACACGCGGGCTTCCAGCCTGGCGTCGCGGGTGGTGTCAGGGGTGTCTTGGTTGGCCATGGTTGTCTCCCTGCGTGGAATGTACGGCAGCTGTCCGTACGTGGCAAGGGTTGTCGTGGCGATGACGGGGCGCTGGCGCTGGCGGCGGCGCGCGGTCGACGAAGCCCAGCTCAACTGCAGCCGAAGCGTAGAACCGTCGTTCGTGCGCACGGTTCTACGCTTGAGATGCAGTGGGCGGGCGAATTCGCCGAGGTGAGATATTGGGCCGGCTGCTGCGGCAGCGGGGCGTCGGGTTAAGGGTCGCCGGCCGCGCTGAACTGAACCGCGACCGAAATCTCCTGCGCCGACAGCAGCTCGCGCAGCCGGCGGTTCTCGGCCAGCGGCCGGGCTACTTCCTCACGCGCGGCGCCGGTCATCGGGCACCTCGCATCGGCCGCAGGATCTGGCGGCCACGGCGCGGATCCTCAGCCGGCACCCTGGAGGATCGCGAGGATGTCTTGCCGGTCACCGACAAGGCGAACGACATCGAGATGATCGGGCGCCTCGAAGTAGAGCCACTGCATCGGGAACCCAGCGACTCGCCAGGATCGCAGGCCCGGGATGTCGCACAGCTGTCCCAGTCGGGGAGAACCCATGGAGGGCATGCGTTCGATCGGTTCGAGCGCTGCGATCGCAGCGTCGAACATCCGCTCTCCCAAGGCCAAGCCCCCATCTTGGGCGTAGAACCTCGCCGCTTCGATCAGGTCTGCTTCGGCGCGGGGCCGAAGATGGGCGGGTTTCAACGCAGGTCGCCCAGGGCCTGCTTCTTCAACTGTGCCGTCCGCTTGGGTGTCAGCGCACGGCCAGGGCCTGAACTCAGCCCTTCTTCGATCAGCTCGCGCAGACGCTTCTTGGCCTGTTCTTCCTGGTCACGGCGGATCAGCTCACGCAAGTACTCGCTGGTGTTGCCGTATTGGCCGGACCGCACCCGCTGGTCGACGTACTCGCGCAGGGCCTCCGGCAGGGCAAAGCTCATGGTGTTGCTGCTCATGGCGCACATGATCCTGTCGGCTATCAATAGTTGTCAATCCTCCTGAGGCAGCGGTGCCTGCTGGTGCGCAGCCGCCTCAATCTTCGGATGGGGTGTCTGGCGCTCCAGCTTCAGCAGCAACGGCCTCCACGCTTCGAACGCCCGCCGCCTCGCCTCGAAGCCGTCGTGCCGGTCTGTCCGTCCGCTTGGGCGTGTCAAGAGACCCGTGAAACCTCACTCGATGTTCTGCACCTGAACTTCGAGTGCGAAGCTAAGTGGTTGTCGTGCAGGTATGTTTGCTCTTTGCCGGCCCAAACACCCCACCGAATACCCCACAGGTCGCACATGCAGCGTCTTGTGGAGGCTTGTCGTGGGCAATGCTTGCAGCACCTCAACTGTAGCCTGCCAGGAGATGGGGGCGGTTTCGACATGCCACTGTCGCTCGCGACCGTCGAGCACCGGGATCGTCCAGACTGAATCCGGCCGTCAGGAAATCGACATCCTGCCAAGCCGCCGCCGCACTTGCCCGTCGCGCACCGCTCGCGAACGCGATACGCGCACCAGCTCTACTTCGACTGCCAATTCACCAGGAGACACAAACTCACTGTCTGGGCCGCTGCAGAGCTCTTGACTGCGAACTCATTACGATCGTCAACCAAGTTTGCCGCGTGAGGCGCAGCGAAACCTCCCGATCGCAACCAGGTGGTGTTGCTGCTCACCGGCCCGGGCACCGCTCCAGTCGCTTGCGCCCTCTCCCGGGGCCGCTGCATCGCCTCTACGCAAGGCCGCAACAGCGCAGCACTGCGCGTAGATGTCCCGCCCTCGGTGGGTCCCGCTGCCGTTCCGCGACTCCGGCCGGATGAGACCCTCGAATGCACTTCGGGGCGTTCGCGCCGCCACTCGCGTGGTTCTGGCCCCGCCCCCGCTTGGCTGGTGGGTCCTTGTCGGATGCAAGGCTCGGACGGCACGCAGGTTTGGAATGGTCTGCTTGCCAGAGTCCGACGTGTGAAGCTCATCGGGCGCCCCTCGATACGCCATGCTCACACACCTGGCCGGATCAGGAAGGTGACCTGCTGCAACTCCTTGCCCCACAATCCAGAATGGGGATCTGACAATGTGCGTATGGTGTGAGCGTGAAAGTGCTCCGGAGCTAGCTTCCTGCCGCGAACAAGCTTGGCGCTGACTCGCCCGCGGTAAGAGTCGCTGGATGTTCGACCCGGGCACTTAGGGCGTTGTTGCTTTGCAACATTGCCTAGTGCCTACAACCGAGGCGAGGACGTTCGGCCGGCTTCCGAGACGGATGTCACATCCGGTCGCCGAGCCGGCGGCCAGCCGCTCACAAGAGCCAGATCGGCAGACTCACAAGTTGGCCGTTCGGCTATGGCACCTTTGGCCTAGCATGCCCTCTACATAGGGGCGTGAGAGCGTGGTGCCCCACCGTGGGTAGCCGGGACTCTCACCCTCAGGAGATTCAAATGATCGTCGGACTTGCACTCCCCAAACGGGTCTACCTCGAACAGAACGAGGTGGCGGTGACGTTTGTCGTGCCCGCGGAGAACGGCTGCAACATGTCATGCTCGTTTTGCGCCATCAGGGCGCGGGCAGAGGCCAAGCCGGGCCAAACGGTGGTCGGCATTGTCGACTACGTCGCCTTCTTGCGTGCCAGTGCTCAAAACTACAACGTCGGAGTGGTGAGCCTGCAGGGCTACGAGCCGCTGCTTCCCGAGAGCTGGGCCTACACAGACGCCATCCTGCGTGCGGCCAATGAACTGGGCCTGCGGACGGCCCTGGTCACCAACGGGAGCTACCTCGCTGACCGAGCAGCGGCGCTGCGTGATCTCGGGCTCGGGTCGCTCAGCGTCAGCATCGACGCGGCGACCGCGGAGGTGCATGACCGCTCACGCGGCACTCCGGGTGCGCTGGCCATGACCGTGCGTGGGCTGCGCGCTGCGATCGACCGCGGGCTGGCGGATCGCATCACCATCGCCAGCGTGATGCAGCGCGGCCGCGCGGATCTGCTGGATGGTATGCCGGAGTTCGTGGCTGGGCTCGGCCTGAAGCGGTGGGTCGTCACGCCTGTCCAGTCGTTCGGACGTGTGGGTGGCACGGTGGATACGGCCAGCTACATCCTGGGCGAAGGAAAGCGTCTGTACATCGCTTCGATCGAAGCTGGCATCGATTTCGAACTCGACGACGAGCTCGAGGCCCTGCTGTGCGAATCCGAAGAGGACCATGCTGCGGTGGCCGTGCTGCGAGAGCGCCGCGTGCAGCGCGCTGACCAGATCATCCGGCTAAGCCCCAGCGGTGCCGTGTCCAGGGGTGCGGAGATTCGACGACGCGTCAGTGAGGCCAACGCACACTGGAATCCGCGCGTTGAGGAGGCCTGCCATCTGCTTCAGCGTCTCGAGCAGACGCGCAAGCGCCCCTTGCTTCAACTGGTCTCGGCATGACGCAGCGCGGAACCGGCGCACCACGCGCCCTTTGGTGGTTGGTAGGTGGCGCGCTGCTCGTTGGTGCCGGCTTCTTTTTCCTGCGGACCGGAGGGCCTGGCGACACGACGCCTTCGCCGGCGGTTGGCACCGAGCCGATCGTATTGCGCTTGCCCTCCTTCGCCCTGAATCTGAACCCCAGGACGATGGCGGACGTCGAGAGCCGCCAGGTAGCTACCTTGCTGCATGCCGGGCTCATCCAGCAGAAGCAGGACGGCACCGTGTTGCCGATGCTGGCGCAGTCCTGGCGCCAGGAAGGCAAAGACTGGGTTTTCGATCTCAAGCCGGGCGTCACCTTCTCCAACGGGATGCCGGTGACAGCGGCCGACGTCGTTCGCTCGATCTGCAACTCGATGCAGCCCAGCGGAGCACTCTCGTGGGCGCTCGCCAGCATCGCACGCGAGCCTGCCGCAGATGGGAAGACGGTTAAGTGCACCGGTCTCGCCGCGCCTACTGACCTGCAGGTACGAGTTACCGAACACAAGCCGTCCTCCAGCCTTCTGGACGCGTTGGGAGGCCCGGCGGGCTGGGTTTTGCCAGGAGACGGCGTGCGCGAGGCCGAGTATGGGGTCCTGCCTGGAGCGGGCCCCTATACCGTGCGAGAGATCGTCCCGGACAGCCGCGTCTTGCTGGAGGCTCGAGCCACCGGCGCGGCGGTCCAGGCTCGCGCGTCGCGTGTCCAGTTCGATTACATATCTAACGATTCCCAGGCGGCGCAGCAGTTCGCGGCAGGGCGTCTGCATGTTCTGGACCTCACCAGTCCGAGTCTGATCTCGCTGATGGGCGCCGATCCAGCCGCTGGCACCATGCGCGTTCCCGGAAAGCTAGAGCAGGTCGAATGGGAACGCTATCGCGTTGTCATCGTCAATCTGAACGCGCTGCAGCGACGCGGCTTCACTCAGCACCAGGCCGCCTCCTTCGTCCGCGCCCTCAGTGCCAGAGTCGATCGTGAAGGGCTTGAGCGCATGGCCGGCGGCGTGGCCAAGGCTTTTCAAGCTCCTTACCCGCCCACTCCTGCGATCGGTAACGCACAGCCGAGTGACGGCCCCTTCCCAAATGCGCAGTTCTCGATCCTGACCGAATCCGATGCGTTCAGCGACGCGATCGCGGCTCAGTTGCCTCAAGACCTGGGTGGGGTTTCCATGCGCTATCGCGGCGTCGACAAGGGCGTCTTGCTCAAGTCGCTGTTCACCGGCGACTTCGACCTAATCTCCATGCTTCTGGAGGCGCCCGTGCGGTCAGCCGAGTTCTGGCAGGCCTTGTTCACGCCGGGCAACCCCTATTCGGCCATTGGTGTCCCCATCCCCGGCATGGAGAAACTAGATCCTTCGACCCCTGAGGGACTGGAGCAGGTGGGCAGATTGATCGCCGAGCGCGGCAACTGGGTGGCTCTGCTGAAGGAGCGCCGGATCCAGGCGCGCGCGCCTGGCATCCAGGGCATCATCTTCACGCCCAGTGGGCAGACCAACCTGGCCCTGATTGGCCGCTGAAGCAGGGGCGGCGACCATGCGCCGCGCACTGCTGGCCATAGCCCATGCGGCAGCGGCGGTGCTGCTGGCCCATGCGCTGGCTTTCGGCATGGTCAAGGCCCTGCCGGACGCGGCGGTAATCGCGCTCGGCTTCGAGAGTGCCAACCCCCAGGCCGTGGCCGCGTTTCGCGCGGCCCAGCAAGATAGAACCTACGTCGCCGCGCTCACTGGCCTCCTCACGCTGGATTTCGGCGTGTCGCTGGACGGTGTGGCGGTGCGCAGCGAGCTCGAGAGATCGCTGGCCAACAGCGCGCCGCGTTTTGCGCTCGCTTACCTCGTCATGCTGGGCGCCATGTTCGCCCTGCCAGCGCTGCTTCCTTCGACGCGCCCGCTCACCCGGGGCGCGCTTCCAGTACTCGCATTCCTGCCACCCTACGTGGCACCTTTCGTCGCGCTGGGCTTCATCACGGCGGCCACCCTGTCGCTTGGCTGGGCGCCAAGCGACCGGATACGCGAGCTGATGCTCGTGCTCACCCTAGCTGCACCGGTCACCGCCCTGGCGCTGAAGCAGGCCGGCGGCGTGATGGCCCGCCTGCTGACAACCGACCACGCACGCACCCTGCTGGCCATTGGCGCCAGCCCGCGCCAGCAGCGATGGCTGCTGCTGCCCAACGTCGCCAGCGAAATGCTCACCAGCCTGCAGAAGCTGGCCGTGGCGATGCTCGGCATCCTGCTCTTCGTCGAGCCGATCTTTGGGGCTGCCGGCATCGGCACGACGGCGTTGCGCGCGATCCGCCGATCAGATGTGGACCTGCTGCTGGGAGTTGTCGTGGTATTCGCGCTGGCCACCATCACCATCGGCCTCGTTGGTCAGGTCGTGCAGGCCCGGATGCACCGCACGGTCCGATGATGGGGAAGCCCCCGCCCATCCGATTGCAGCCACTTGCCGGATTGGCCGCGGCCAGCCTGCTCGTGGCGGCTGCCATCGGTGGTGGCCTTGCTGGCATCGATCCCGCCAAGTCCTGGGCTCCGCCCACGCTCACTGCACCGCTGGGATTCGACGAGTTCGGGCGCAACCTGCTGCTGACCCTTGCCGCAGCAGGTGCGCTGTCGATCACCAAGGCTGCCATCATCACTTCGATCATCCTGGGGCTCGCCTTGGCGGCGGGGCAGTTTCTCAGCCGCAGTGAGCGCGCAGGCGTAGGTAGGGGGCTGCAACTGCTCGTCGACGCGGTCGAGGCCGTGCCGCCGGTCCTCTGGGTGCTGGCCATCTTCGCGGCGCTGCGTGAACCCCGCCTTGCCCTGGTAGGCATTGCCTTTGGCATCGTCACGCTTCCGGCGGCCATCGCACTTGCCGCCGGCGAGATCCGCCGCCTGCGCCATGAACCCTTTGTCGAGTTCGCCTACGGCCTGGGCCTCAGTGAGTGGCAGGTCACCTGGCGGCACCTGCTCCCCAATGCGATGGCTGTGCTATCCCCCTTCGCGTTCCAGGTGATGGGCATCGCGCTGGCCGTCGACGGCGCCGTGGGCATCATCGGCATGGGCAGCCGCACCGAGCTCGACTTAGGCGCCTTTCTGCTGCGCGGACAGGAGAACTTCGTCCTGCGGCCCCAGCTGATGCTGGCCACGCTGACCTTCTACGTTGCCCTCTACGCGGGGCTATCCACCCTCGCGCGCCGCATGGCCACCAGAGATGCTGCAGGTTGAAGATCTCTCCGTAGCGCTGCGCAACAGCGGGCAAAGGCTGGTCGAGCACTTTTCCTTCACCGTTGGTGCGGGAGAGATCGTCAGGCTTCAAGGCCCGTCGGGCGCCGGCAAGAGCACCGTTGCCATGGCCGTGTGCGGCCTTCTGCCTGATGCGCTGCAGGTCGCCAGCGGCAGCATCCGGCTGGATGGCACCGAACTGCCCGGGCTGGACGAGCCAGGTTGGCAAGGGATCCGCGGAGGGCGCATCGGTGTCGTCTTCCAGGACCCCCTGGCGGCGCTGAACCCGATGTTCACCTGCGGGCGCATGCTGGAGCTCGCCCAGAGGCTGCACGGCACACTGGACAGCCAAACGGCGAGGGAGCGGGCCTTGAAGCATCTGAAGCGCTGCGGGCTCGACGACGCAAGGCGCATCCACCGCTCTCTGCCAAGTGAGATCTCTGGTGGCCAGCGACAACGGGTGATGTTTGCGCTGGCCACCATCAATCAGCCCCTGCTGCTGGTGGCTGACGAGCCGACGTCAGCCCTGGACGCCGCTTCGGCACTGGTACTGCACGAACTGCTGCAGCAGTACGCCCTCCGAGACCGAGGGGCAGTGCTGCTCATCACGCACGACGAAGACCAATTGGCTCTCGTCGCCAACCGCAGTGTCAGGGTCCGCAATTCGACGGCCGCATTATCGATGCGGGATGCCCAGGCCGCCGATCTCTCCCAGTCTCCTGAACCCACCGCGGCAGAGCGAACGGAGCACCGGTGGCATACGCCCAACGCTCCGACCGTGACCGGCGACAACGTGGCAAGAGGCACTGCCGGCGCGCGTCCGACGCCGTACAACGGACCACTTCTATTGGTCGAAGGACTGGCGAAGAGCTACACCAGAACCGACAACGGACAGGCGCAAGCGGTGCTGACCGGACTAAGCCTGTACGTCGAGGCTGGAGAGATGGTTGCCATCACCGGGCCCTCCGGCGTTGGCAAGACCACCCTGGCGCGCTGCCTGGCTGGCCTGACGCGACCCGACGCCGGAACCATGCTCATACGTGGCAGGCCGCTGCCCCCGCGTGCCCGGGGCCTCGTTCACCCGGTGCAGATGGTCTATCAGAACCCCGCGGCCAGCCTCAGCCCCTTGCGCACAGTTGGTCAGATCCTGCAGGAAGCGCTGCGGGCGTCTGGATGCGACAGCCCCACGGACCTGCTTCGCCGCGTCGATGCGCTGCTTGCAGCGGTCAACCTGGATCCGCGCATGGCGGGCCGCCTGCCGCGTGAACTCTCTGGCGGCGAACAACAGCGCGTCGCGATCGCCCGATGTCTGGCCACCAGGCCAGCTCTCTTGCTCGCGGACGAACCCACCTCGTCGCTGGACGCGGAGAACGCTCGCGCAGTGCTTTCCATGATGCGCGACGCATCTCGCCGGTGGAGCATCGGGATTCTGGTAGTTACTCACCACCTTAAGTGGGCGACAGCATACTGCGACCGCCAGTTGAGCCTCTGCGCTGGCGGACAAGAGGGCAAAGCTGCCGGGTCCACTCGACAACGAGATCAATAGATGCCATCAACGCTTCCCCCCCTGCGACCGTACTTCATCGATTCCGCAGAGCAGGAACTGCAAGCCGATTTCGTTGCGGCAATCAATCGCGTGCTGTATGACATCGCACACGAACTCAACGAGCAATTGGCACGCGATCGCAATCCTGGTCAGCCCAAAAGCACCTCGTCGGATGGAGCCTGCGACGACGTCCAACAGTTGCCGATCCGTTTCGTTTTCTCAAAGGATCAGTTGGATGGCCTGCCCCCCGCTCAAGACTGCATAACTGTCACCCCTGTGCCGTTCAGGTTGAATCGCAACAGGCGAGCTTGGTCGCAGTGTGCTGTACTGGATTGGAGGCTGAAGGATAGGGACACTGCCGTAAACTTCCACTTCCCAACCGAGGCATTCCTTGCCGGTCATCTCTATCAGTGCCTAGCGGGACGTGAAAACCTCGGACTTCATGTATTTTGCATTACTGGCGCAGGCTCTAGTCCCGACAGGGATATGCGTAGTGAGTACTACGAGTATGCATTGTGGGTGGAGCAGGAAGGCGAACACCCCACGCGAGATGATGCACGGGCGCGCAAACTTGAACAAAGGGAACCGCCGGAATGGAGAAGTCCAGATAGAAAGGATTCGGACTATCAGCAATTGAGGCGACTATACCTGGATTGGATCAATGAAATTGATGAATGGTGCCAAAGATTCATCATCTTGCTGCCGGTCTACGACACACGACCCTATGGACACGCTTTCGGAGATGTTGCTGCGTCACTGATGCTGAACGTCGGAGTTCGTTCGCTTGGTCACACCTCCGGCTCAATTCTGGAGCCCGCCGCAAGACAGAAATACTTAAGAGCTTGCGAAGTTGTCGTCGAACGCACGGCGACACAGCTGAACCGACTCACCGAGCTCATTGCTGCCGAGATCCATAAGGCTGCGATCATCCAGGCATCGACACAGCAACCCAAGTGGAACCACGACCTCCTGGAACACTTCGTGATCACCCTTCGGTTTGCCCAATCTTGGGAAGCAGCCCACGTCTATAAGGACGACCGATACCTATACAGCTATGGATGGACGCATAACGAGGAACTGAGCGGGAAGGACGAATGGGAGCGTCAGGTCACAACAAGTGATGATTGGCTGCAGAAGCGGAGCCCGCGCGCGTTGTTTGCTCCAAACGGAACCCCTGCATCCATCGATCTTGTTTTGGGCCATTCGGATTCCTCAGGATCCAGTGTTCAGGTTGTAACAGATGAAGCGATCCGGTGGGACACACCTGGCTTCTATTCATCCAACGGGAACGGCCTTGACGATCTCCAGGAACTCGCTGGAGTGCAGATCATCTTCGAGTTCACGAAGACCGCAAGAATTCCCGGGCCTGACAGTCAGTACCGCCGAGCTTTTTGTCGAGAGCTTCAATATCAACAGCTCGATGTAATCAGAACCATACGCCCCGCTGTACGAATGCGCCGTGCCGCAGTGCGCAACGCGGTGTCCGCGATCATGGGCCGCAACATGTCGCACAACATCGGCTCGCATGTCCTCTCTCGTCTCGCAGCTGCGGAGCTCGACGCCCAACCATTTGACCTCCATGCAGCCGCCAGGGCGCGCGAGGGTCTGCTCAGCTACCTGCAACAACGCATGGACTTTGTGGCCGAGGTCTCGACAGTAGACAAAGCCTACTGGAGCCAGCCGCTCACGCTGCGGGATGTGGTCGGTCGACTCAACTTTGCCGAACAGTACAAGGTTATCGCTCGTCAGGAGCTCCACGCAGTCGGCAACAGCCTCGCTGAACAAGTTCGTGTGCTGGGTCGGGAGAATCGTCCGCGCCCGCTACTGCTGTCGTATATCACCGGCAAACACGATCTTGCAGCGAGCGTTGCCTACGGCAACCCGGGCCAGAACCAATCGGTCAACGACAGAGTTCCCATTATCTTTTCATGCCCCGGCGGTGAGGTTGGCGCACACGCCTTGCTGGTCATACTCGAGAACATCATCAGAAACAGCGCACGCCACGGGCAAAGCTCTAGTGGAACGATAGATCCGGTCGTCCTTCATGTCTATCCCGTCGAGGTCGGGCAAGCCCATGCCGATACTGATCTCATAGAGATCCGTATCGTGGACCTCAACACTCTCCTGCCTCCGAACGGCGCATCGACGAATGGCAAGCCTTCAGCCGAGAAGACGATCAATGAAGCACTGGCCAAGGAGTCGCTTATTGACCCGGAAGGCCGCCCGAATCCGAAGAACTGGGGCGTTCGCGAGATGCAGATCTGTGCCCACTACCTGCGCGGTCGGCAGCTCTCCAAGCTGGAGTCATTCCAAGCCAGCGGCGAGCCTCCAATCATCGAAGCACGGCGTGAAACGCTTCAGACCGACGCCGGTAAGGCAGACTTCCTCGCCTACACCCTCTTTCTTCAGAGACCAAGGTTGCTCGCCGTCTTGGTCTCCGAAGGCCATGCTGGCTTTCCTGAAGTGCCACCGGGCGTCGGTGTCAAGCTCGTCACTGTTCCACGAAGCCCTTCGGCAGACGCTGTACTTAGTGCGATACCCGATGTTTCCGGTTATCTCGCATTGATATACGCCGAGGCGCTGGAACCGACGATCGAGAGTGCAGAGTATCGCGCCTCGCTGCCGATGTTGCGTCTCGCCGCGGACCACGACACGGTCACCACCATTGTTGCCGCCATCGCGGCTGACAGCGAACCAGAAAAGCTTGCTTGGCTTGAGCCGGTTTTCACTGCGATCTACCGGAGAATTCTTTCACGGAGGCCAGCGTTGGAGGGCAAGACGCTACATGGCCTCTGGATCGTTCCCGGCGAGGGCAACAACCCCAACGAGCAGGCAAACCTTGTTGTGGAGAGCATAGTCTGCGCTCAGCGGGACGACAGTCCGCGAGGTTGCCCCCCGATTGGACGAAGATGGAAAGCTGTTCTGAATGAATTGATCGAGGGCAGGAACAGTTCTTTTCTCGGTGTCGCATGGATAGACCATCCCAGGAAGGACGAGTTTAGTGACTCGGCATGGGGTTTTTGGCAATCGTACAAGTTGACTGGGTCCCCAGATACACCCGGTCTCTGGCTGTCGATTGAGCCGGACTTCTACGAGTGTGCGCACCACAAGCAACGCGACCTGGTGGTCAGGGACAACATGATGCAAGGCTTGCTGTGTGCTGCGGCCCTGCGGATCGCAGTTTTGGATGAGCGGGTCCAAGCGGCCCTCGATTCGGAGTTTCGCCAAATTCCGTTGCGTCAGCTTTGGGCCGGTATGGGTGTTTGGGTCCCCGAACAGTCGGTCTGCAATCTTGACAAGCCCATGTGGGAAGCTTGCCGTAGCTTTCTTGACCGACCAACCCCTCTCGAGTGGCAGTGGCCCATCGACATCGTCGTCATCCACCTCACGGTTCTCGAAGCTCTTCGCAACACGCATTTCCCTAGCCGAAGCTTGGACGTTTGTCTGGATGCATTGCGAGCGGGCACCCAAGCATCGGGCCGGAGCGTCGAGTTCGTCGTGGTGACAGGCCGGGGCGTCACCGGTACCACCATGTCCCACAAGTCAGACCAGATCCGAAGCGCGCGCTACTTACCTATCTCAGCCTTGCAGGAGCATCTATTGACACGCCCCAGCAAATTGGGACTGGCGCGCGCCTTGTGGAATTCCCGCCGCGTGTAGCTGCGTTCGTTCATATTGGAGAGATCTTGTGGACGCGATCCTGGCTTTCGCAATGGCTAACCGTCACGTCGGCGGAAGGTTTCCAAAACAACCCATCCCGCGCGCTTGGGTCTTCCGGGATGCAGCCTGGAGGTCGTGGGACGATATCTGGGCTGATGCCTCGAACCCGACGTTCGATCCTGAATGCGAACGGGCGATCTTCGTCATTGACGACAACAGTCCGATTCCAGGCGGGTTGCTACGAATCGCTCCGAGCACTGGAGCCCGCCTAGGCCTGATCATTCACGTGGGAACAGTCGGGCGCAGCCTCCCAGCCATCAGCAACGAGTTGAAGTGGGAGCAGTGTGTCGAACTCGCTGAGCTTCGACACGAGGACAAGGACCCCACTTACGCTGCGGTTCGCGATTTGCTGGCAGGTGAACTATCGCCACAGCAGTTCTGGGATTTCTGGTCCCCGATAGGCAGGCTGAGCCTCCTCAACGATCTTGCCATACGGATTGAGCTGCAGTTGCTGCATCCGGTCGCGCTGGAGGCGTTCAACGAAGGGGAAGACGACATCGAAGGGTTTGAAACCATTGCGGCACAACTTCCTTTTGATCTGCAGAAACGTATTCCACAGTTCGATGCCGAGCCGATACCACTGGAGTCGTTGCTTAATGCACTGGACGTCATACGAGCGGAGGCTCGCGCCTTGCAGCCGGTCTGAGCCACTGCGAGATGACTGTACACCTCGTTCATGCGCTGCGACTCACGATTTCGCGCTGTCTGGCCGGTCGAGGAATCGACCCGACAGTGGTTTCGGTGGGCGTCGTGACCGTCGGTGCTGGCGGACGCCCGATGTTGTCCGGCTTTACAGGCGCGTTGCAGGAAGACCGAGATAAGGCTCCGAATGTGAGGCTGATCCTCGGCTTGATGCCGGAGCAGGACTTCCGGCGACACGTCGCGCGCATTGGCGGGGACGATGACCTGACCAGACTTCTAGAGCGACGCGGCGTCACCTACCTGGCTTTTGGATTCGACGTTGATCGACTGGTCGCGGCGGTCCTGAGCGGTCAAGCCAATGCCAGCATGGCTGAGTGGGACACGGGTCTGGTGACGACAGACGACGTGCTGCGACTCTGTAAGTTGGCCGCCCATTGGGCACGTGGACGCGCAGCCACCAGCGAAGCCACAGCGCAACTCTTCGAGGAGTGCGCGTTAGGCGGCTTGCCCTTGCATCGAAGTCTTCTGGATCCCATCCCGGCGCTGACAGCCGCACACCGGTCCATGCTGGCGCGCTTGCTGGCGTGTGCTGGACCGAGCGTGGCGCCGGTCGCTCCGGGCTCACCAGAACCAGCAGACCTAGAAGCCGTGCTCGCGCGCTTCGAGGCTGCTTGGACGACTCTTGAAGCAGGCAAGGCTTCGCTGAGACCAGCAGGTACCGACTCCGCGCGGGAAGCGACCCGGCATGATCCGAGTCATGTGCGGTTGCTGGCTCAGCATTGCAGGCGGGCCTGCACTGCCCTGGAGGAGTTGATCGCTGCGCTCGAAGCGATCGCATTTCGGTTCCGCTCCGACGGATCGTGCGGCTCTGGACGGCATGACGATCCTGACGGGTGATACAGCGCTACGTGCTGGCGGGCGGGAGAAGGCAAATGACAGTTGTTTCGCGTTATGTGGAAGCGTTGACGGCGCTGATGCAGCCAAAAGCACGCGTGTTCGACTACGGATCCGAGGAGGCGTTCAGGCATCTCTGGGGTGCGGGCTTGCCACACAAGGATGGCATCCCTGGTCAAGATCCTGTGAATGCGCCGTCTGCCGTAGATCAACCTCTCGTCGTCGTATGGGATGGCACCGCACCCGTTCCTTCTGCTGACAAGCGCCAGCTCGTATTTTTGCCGCATTTGGAACCCCTGGACTGGGCCTTGATTTGGTCGTTGCGATGGTTGAGCCGCTGCGAGTACCCAGCGAACGCACCGCTTCCCGAATCGGCACCGCGGATCGGGATCGTAGATCTGCGGCCGCTTGGTCGATCGCAGGCGTGGAGCCAGTTATTCCAGCCCCAACTGCTGGCGGCCATGCCTTGGGTACATGTGTACAGACCGCTGGCCGACCCGCCTGAACAACACCGGGGCGCGCCCCTGGTCGCAAGCGACAAGTCATGGGGTGGTCCACTACTGGTTCCGCAGCGCTTGCCCGAGTCCCCTTGGAAGCTGGCGGTGGCGAGCAATGTCCAGAACAGCGTGCCGATCTCCGGCAAGCGAGAAAGGCTCTTGCGCGGCCTGGAAGTCCTGCAGCGACTATGGCTGTCCGCGTTGTCCGAAGGGGAGGAGCATCACGATATCAACGATCTGATGGGACCGTTGCTGCTTTCGGTGTGGCAGGGCCGCCAGTCGGAAGTCAATGCGGCGCCGCCGTACCTGCGGGCGATGCTCTCGCGGTGCCAGGCCGGACCCTTGGCAGATCCAACGGCCGGCCCGGAGGCCGGCGCTGCGCTCACCACGAGTTGCCGCATTCTTGCAGTCGACGACCATCTCGATGGCACTCGCGACGGCACCGGTACCGGCTGGGGAGACGTGCTGGAATGGTTGATCTGCGGAAAGGTGGACGCGGGACGCAGGAAACCAATGCCACTGAGTCTTGAGACACCGGCGTGGAACTTCGCTGGCAAATGCGGCAAAGGGTCGTACAAGCTCCAGTTCCACGGACTGCAAGACCCCACGGCTCTCCTCCCTGCGCTGGGTGTCCGTGGGCAGGCCGCGAAGGCCACCATCGACGTCGCGCCCTACACGATACGTCGGTTCGATTCCCCGCTGTCGTCCCCAGCCGGCGAGCAGGTCGAAGCACCTTGGCTCATGTTGCTGGACCTGAGGTTGTTCTCTGGCACGCGCTCGCGCGCCGCCGAGTGGCACCTGACGCTCGCGAAGGCTGCCCTGTCGCTTCATGACCACGCGAGCAAGCTGGCGTGGAATGCCTTCGGTGCCGACTTGCCTTCGCTTCGATCCTGGCTGAAGCCGGACGGCGCGAGTTCTCCGGACAATTCTCTCGACGAGGCCATTGCCCTGACGCTTCTTCCACGGCTGTGCGCGCTCAGGTGGCCAACGACACCGATCTTGATATTCAGCTCGACGCGAAGAAGAGACGTCATCGAGCGACTCGCGCTTTGCCGCAACATTTTTTTCGCTGGAGCCAAGCCGAACTTGGCTGTCGCGCCCACGGGGCTATCGCTTCAGTCGTTCAGGCTCAAGTGGTTAGAAAGAGGAGGCGAGATCGAGCGTGTCCTGCAAGCTCAGCAGAAGTTTCGGCGTCTGGAGCTTGCTCGAGTAGAGCCGGTCGAGGCGCGTGGGGAATCGCACGCACATGTCACGGTTGCCATCGACGAATCCGGTAACTTCCGGGACGATGCGACTTCGACCGTGACTGCGGCTGTCTGCATTGCAAGAGCGTCCAGCGCCAAGGCAGCGCTTTCAACGTACGTCAGTTTCGCCGATCACCTAAGGTGCTCGGGCGTTGCATTCGTCGAGGAACGTCCGTTCTATCCTGAGACCGAGGACCTTGGCGGAGAATTGCCCGCAGGGTCCAACATCAAGGAGAAAGATAACGATATACACAGGAAGAGTGCAAGAGATATAGTCATTGACGCAGTAATGAAATCCAAATGCCGCTCAAGTATCACGTTTGGACTGGGCCGACTACGAATCGGAAGGGCAGACTACCTAACGGAAGACAATCCAGCTGCCGGGTATCGACGCGCTTCTTCTGGTTCGGAATCAACCTACATCAAAGCGGTGAGTGATCTGCTGGAGATCATTCTGGCGGAGTATATTCCCGGAATGGTTGGGGACCAAGAAAATCTGTCGATCTCCCTGTACTTTCCATCCAAGCAGACGAGCCATCCAGACCAAGAAAGTGCGAAGAAGTCAGCGTTTCTCTACGATCGACTTTTCGTCGGAGGTGGCGATGCGCACCTCGTGGAGACCCTTGGCGGCTACGGTGTTGCTCCACTCCTGCTAGGCCGCTCTATCGAAGGACGGCACAACCACGAGAAGATCATGAACTCGGTGTTGGTCGTGCAGACCAGAAAGATTCCTTATGCATCTACCGCAGCCGGAGGTGTTCGTAATTTCTACTGTCGGTACTGTAAGAAGAGCTTCTTCAACCGAGAAGGCGTCCCAACGAACGAGAACTGCCGCGACCTAGGCACCTGGCAGTTTCGAGAGGGCCGAGAAGCATGGGTCGAAGGGCCCTGCAGCAGAAGAGAGAAAGCCGCCGAATACACGCCCTTGGCACACGTTGCTGATCTCTTCTCTGGGTTGCGGGACAATCTACTGGTGATCGCCAAGGAAAGCTATCATCAAATCAGGAAAAGTTCTTTCGATTCAACGTACTCTCCCGCGCTTCGTGACTTCCTGAGTGTTTCCCGAGACATCGACACAGGCGCACTAGGTCCGGCATTGTCTAGGGCACTTGCGAACGACTTCTTCTTGGGGGGCATCCCGGGTCGAGGAGATACTCGTGCACCGGTTCATCATCGAATCGTCTCGCGACTCAAGACGGTCGTCCGGCAGTCGCGCGGTGCCGAGATACTCGATGCTGCGCTTCGCTGAGGGCACCGATCCTCAAGCCGGGTATTGCACCCTGCAGGCAGCCGGCCGGCGGAGCTAACCAAACTACTGGTTGAAGTCCAGATCCGTCAAGCGAATTGATTTGTTGATCGTCTGCCTGACGCGGTCCAGGGCTCTCTTCCACTCATCTGGTTGGACCTCGGCAGCCTCCGCGATGGGGTCCAACTCGCTTAGCAGGTCCTTGTGCCGGACCTTGCGGCGCAACTTCTCGCGCAATTGGCGGACAAACTCGGTTAGCAACTCCCTGCGCAAAGCGCCCTGGGTATCCAAGACGACTTGGTAGCGCTGGTTGATCGGCAGCGCCCAGATCCGGCCGACGAGGCCTGCCGCCGCTTCGCGAAGCTGTGCAAGGTCTTCTTCGATCTCGGCGGCTACTTCATGCCCGACTTGATCGAGCTCGGTGCTGGGGAGGGGGCTGAGCAAAGCCGGCCTGCGCTGCGCCTGACTGAGCGGGCTGAACACCACGTCCTCCGGCAGAAGCACGTTGGACGTCGTGCTGGCAACCGCACGCAGCAAGGTCGATTCCAACTCCCGGACGTTGCCCGGCCAGGGGTGTCTTTTCAGCGTTTCGAGCGTTTCTGGGCGCAGCGTGGGCAGCACGTTGCGGCCAAGCTGCGCGCGCGCCTTCTCCAGAAGGACAGCGAACAAGTCCGGCAGATCCACCAGTCGCTCGCGCAGCGGTGGCAGCGCCACCAGGGTCACGGCAATGCGATAGCCCAGGTCGGGCAGCAGGTAATCGTCGTCCGCCAACGCCGCTAGGTCATGCTGTGTTGCGGCGATGAAGCGCACATCCAGCGGCACGCCCGGGCCGCCGGCCGCGGCTGGCAGCGTGCCGCCGCTGTCGATGAAGGCCTTCAGCCGGTCCTGCACGGGCAACGGTAACCGATGAATCTGGTCTAGGAATAGGGTGCCGTGCTCCGCCTTCTCCAGCAGGCCGGGCTGACGGGCTGACGATTCGACGCTGGCTGCAGAGGTGCCGAAAAGCTGTGCCTCGAGCGTTGCCGGGTCCAGCGCCGCGCAATCCAGCTTGATGAACGGGCCCCGCCGGCCGCTCAGGCGGTGGATGGCCTGGGCAGTGGTCTGCTTGCCGGTGCCGGGTTCGCCGTAGATCAGCACGCCCAGTCGATTACCGGCGGCCAATCGCACCTGCCGCGCCACTTCCGCCATCGCGGGCGTCTCGCCCACCACGAAACCCAACGCTCTTTGGGCATGCTCGCGAGCGAAGGCGGCGGCGCGTATGGCCTCCCGCATTTCCCGGTCGAGCGAATCCGCCCACCCGCGCTGGCGCCCGAAGTCGGGTTTAGCAAAGCGCGCGTGCGGCTGCTCGCAAAAGCCCTCCACGGGCCGGTCCAGATCGTCGAGGGTCGTGGTGAACAGCATCACCGGCAGGTTCGGGAACGCCTTCCGGATTTCGCCCAGCAGGCGCCCCCCTGTGGTGCTGCCATCGCGCAGCAGGTCGTCGCCGGGGAAGTTCAGGTCCAGCAGCACCAGGTCCGGCTGAACGTTCGCGATCACCTGCTGCGTGCGTAGCGGCTCCGACAGGCCGCTGATCGCGAACCCTCGTGGCTCCAGCCACATCGCCAGCAAGGGTAACAGGGTGTCGGCTTCGTCGTCGACCAGGAGGATCTTGATTGTTTCAGTCATGTTCGGGCCTTCTGCCCCAAGTTCACGAGCCGACAAACAGCCCGCCTTAGCAGGCCCGCCAATGGTCTGGTGGCCCCGATGGCTGAGCCCGTCGCACATTGGGTCCTGCTCAGCCCCACCGCCTTCGCCGGACGAGAGTGTGACAGGCTCGGCCGAATCGGGATCGTTGTCGCTGGCGGCACACGCCTGGTCGTGTGAACCGAAGTACCCAAGGCCGATCACAGCGCGCCGCTTGCCGCGCGCACTGCGCTCTGAAACACTCCCGCCCTGACGTCGTTATCGGCGTCAGTGTTCCTCCCTCTTGGTGGGTCAGCAGCGTGGCTTCATGCCCGCTCCGGCGCACCGTACTTCGAGCCGCGCGCGCTTCGTCATCGAAGCGCGGAACGGCATGCACGCAGGGCACGACGGCCCGGCGCAGCGGACCCCATCCGGGGCCGTTAGCCGACTGGCCCTGCAGGCCGAAGTACGCGAGACACCATGCAATAGGGAGTACACCATGGCCCGTTCCAGTTCCGCTCGCCGCCACGCCCGCCGTGTCGAGGATCTGCGCGCCCTGCGCGCGGATAAGCCTCAGCAATTCCGACGCGTCTGGGAACTCTTCTTCCAGGGTTGGGCCAGCGAAGTGTGCAAACGCGCCCGCTCGCAGATGCGAGACACGGCCGACGAGCGCATCCCCGCGATCTTCGCGGTGTTCGACGGCGCGCGGCGTCTGGCCCGCGACATCGGCGCCGACACCGACCGGCACGTAGCCGAGAGCCTGATTCACCTCGAGCATCTGTGCTCAAAGGCTGTTGCTGGGCTCATCGACGGCCGGCTGTACGCGTTCGGCGAGGAGACGGTGTACGTGCGCCGCGGAAAGGCGCGCCGCACACGAGGCAGCGGGCCGGTCCCAGGCGCCACGGCAGGACCCGCAAAGGGGGCGGCTGAAGCCAGCCGGACTTGAGCACCGATCCCCTTGCGTCGCCCCTTCGTCTTTTGCCAAGTGACCAGTGACAAAGCTGCATCTCTCTGAAGGTCAAGGTCTGGTACTTGCCATGAAGCGCGCTCTTCAGATTGCCTCGCATCGTGTAGAAGTGAGCCTGATTTGGCTCGCTCACGGGCGCTCACAGGTAGGGCTCACATCAGCGTACTGGACAGCAGTTCGCTCCTGCATAGACTTCGCACTCGAAGCCGAAAGGTCTTCTGCAAGACGCAAGGGAGTGGGGCGGCAGGACCTGTAACGGCCCTATAGCCGTGGCCGCCAACCGGCCCTCCCCGAGCCGAGCGCGACGCATGTCGCGGAACGGCAAGCACGCAAGCTCGGCATTCAGGCCGGCGCGTCGCCAAGATGGCGGCTGCGCTCCTGGCATGGCGGCGCGGCGTGCGAATTGGTGAGTTGCTCCACAACGGAGCCGTTTCCATCACGCCTGCCATCGTCGCCTTCGATCGCACCCGCCGGGGCACGCGCTGGCAGTTTGGCAGCGATTCGAAGCGGTGGACCTTGGCCGAAGCTTCAAGGTCGGATGACGCCGCCCGTTCTCAATAGATACGTAGCAGACGCGTACTCACGTGGGCTGCTGAGATCAAGTGGTGCGATTCCGAAGAGATGCGCCAGCACCTGGCAAGTCCCTCTCAGGCAAGTCAACTTCATCCCTCTTCGCAACCAGCAGGAGTAAATCATGGCCCAACGCAAACCCATCGTCATCGACGGCCTCGTCACCGAGGTTCGCGAGAAGTCCACTCTCGCAGACGTGGTCCCGGTGGACGTGACCTCGGTCCTCACCTCGGATGGGCAGCTCGTACCCCGCGAGCACTTCCGGCGAGTGCCGGTGCCCGATGGATTCGAGACGAACCTGTCGCCAATCAACAAAGGGGCGGTGGTGCAGCTTGCACAAGGCCGCAAGCGAACGAAGGAGGCGAAGGCCATGGGCGACGGCTGAAGACTTGGAATCCTGACTCAGCCTCCGAGTGCTGACCGGCTTGGGAACAGAAGCGGTCCGTTCAAGTGACTCTCACGGAGGGAAACGGATGATCAATTTGGCACTGGTGCTGCCCGAGGAACTGCTTCCCCTGCTGCTTGCGGGGGCCGGCCTGTGTCTGATTCTCGGTCTGCGCACGCTCGCGATCAGCCTCGCCGCAGTCGCGATCACTGCGCCATTCGTAAGCGTGATCGCCGGTGCGGTGTTGGAGCTCTTGCCCTGGTACGCAGTGATCGCGGTGATGGTGTTCGCGGTTCTGTCGATGGTGCGCGCGGCATCGAACCTGATGCTGGGCCGTGCTGCCACGGACCATGTCGTCGGTGACCTCGCTGCAGACGTCGTGCGCTTCGTCATCAAGTTGCCGTTTCGGGTTGTCGGATGGGGCGCGCGCATGCTGTGGCGGCTCGCCAGGCCTGGCGGCCCCCGCTAATTTCAGGCGTGGTATCTGCTCCCCATCTCTCAAAACCCACCAGGAGGACCAGAAGCATGAACACGATCACTCGACGCAGTTTCGGTGGCGCCCTACTGGCGACGCTTGCCATCGCCGCGCTCCCTGCGAATGCGCGCAACCTAGCCGGCGTGGCGCGAGCAGCGCTGCAGCGAAAGGCCGCGCAAGAGTCCGCAGCGAAGGCCGGGGTTCAGGGCAAACCGAAGGACGTGATCATCCACCGCTCGCAGCACCCGGCGGCGGCTGAGCACATCGAGCATGCGCAGCGTCACGGCCAGCCGACCGTGCTGCATGTTGACCGCGCGGGTGCCGATGCACGTCGGCGCGCGTCCATCGGCACCGTCAACCGGGAGACAAGGCCGGCGAAGGGTTACGACCGCGACGAGTACCCGCCGGCATTCACGCGCGAAGGTGGGTCCAACTCGAACGTGCGGTTCATCCCGGCCGGCGACAACCGCGGTGCCGGTTCGAGCATGCGACAGCAGACCCGCGACGTACCGGATGGCCAGAAGATTCGCGTCCTCGTCACGGACTGAGCGATGACCCCAGGCCAAAGACCCAACTTGAGGAGGAGTGCCCAATGGCTCGCGCAGAGACCCTAAACGACCTGGCGTCGTTCGCTCGCGAGGGGCACTTCGCCGCGGGGCGCGTGCCGCGGGTTGCGGTCTTTCGTGGCCCTCGCAGGCTGGGCATGCGGGATGACCTGGCGCTCTCGTGGCGCGTCGAGTACGCCAGCCGCGTCGAGCTGACCTTCGCGGGCGCAGCCGAAGGCCGGCGCGTCGTGTCGCACGTCGGCCGATGGTCCATCCGGCCGGAGCGCCCGGGCCGTGTGCTCGCGGAGCTGCGGTGCTGGTGCGCCGAGGATGACGGTGTCGGCCCGCCGGTCGCCGTCGAGACCCTCGACATCGAGGTGGTGGCGCCGCCCGTGCGGTTGCGTCTGGCGCAGCGGGAACTGGTCGGGCGGGCTGGCTCGCCGGTCCGCCTTAACTGGTATGCGGACGGCGCGGCCCAGGTGTTCCTGCAACGCCCCCTGCATGACGACGTTCTAGACGTGCCGGCGCGCGGCTCGGTTGAAGTAGTTCTGGATGCCATCGAGGACTTCGTGCAGGTCACCGCCGTCGGTTTCGACGGCGCGGCCAGCGCCAGCGAGGTCTGTCGCCTTCGTCCTGTCGGGATTGCAGCCGACGGAGCACTTCACGAACTGGATTCCCTCATCAAACCACTGGAGGAGCTGAAGCCATGGACCAACTGATCGAGCGCTGGATCCGATTCGCATGCGTTATCGCGGGTGCCGACTACGAGCTGCTGCGCGACTCCAGCCGCATCGATCGTATGACCGTGGCGGGGAACGCAGTCCAGTTGCTGCTGGTCGGCACGCTGGCCGTGCTGGCGTGGTCGGTTTTCTTCGCGTCGTTCCTGCCGCTTCATCAAGCTGTCCCGATCGGGTGCCTCATCGGCGCGATCGTGTTCATGCTCGACCGGGCTATGTGCGTCTCCGACTGGAGCCTCACCGGTGTGCTGCGAGCTGGCCGCCCAAGTCTGGGGTTCTACCTCAAGGTGGCGGGCCGCGTCGGCGTGGCAATGCTTCTCGCGATCGCGACGGCGTGGGGTGCAGTCTTGGCGCTTTGCGCCGGCGCGATCGACCAGCACATGCGGCTCGAAAGGCAGACGCGCAACCAGCCACTCATCGACGAGTTCGGGGCATCGAAGCGGGAAGTGCGCGAGCGCTTGACCGGGCCCTTGGCCGCGGAATTGGAGGTGCTGAAGGCGGAAAGGGTGCGGTTGCAGCGGGCCATCGACGAACGCGAAGTATCGCTCTCGGAAGCCCGCCAGCGTGCCTCCGAGGCGCGCGTGGAGGCCGGGCGTGAACGTGACGGTGGGCTGAGGGGCTATGTGCGCGGTGCGGGGCCGCGTTACCGCGATGCGGTGCGCCTTGAGCGAGAGGCACAGCTCGTCGCGCAACAGTCCGCGCAGGACACGGCGCGACTCCAGCGCCGGTTCGACGAGCTCGGCCAAGTCATCGCGAGCAAGAGCGTGGAGCTGCGTGCAGCCGTCGCGGCGGCGACCGCGGAGGAAGCTCGGATCGACCTGCGGATGCAGCAGGACTCTCGCTGGAGCCCTGATCGCAACGATCCCTTGAGCCGCGCGATGGCCTTGGAGGCGATGCAGCGCGATCCGGCGATGGGTCGCATGGTCGAGAAGTTCGAGCTGCAGGCCAAGGTCACGCTCATCACGCTGGAGCTGGCCTTCCTTCTGGTCAAGCTGATGTCGCCGGCGTCACTCTATATGGTGCGCCTCATCCGGCGCACCAAGGAAGAGGCGGCTCGCGAGGCGCACGAGTACCAGGAGTACCTGCGTGGCCTGCGTCGGCAGGCTGCCAATTCGGCTACCCCGATGCCCCGCATGCGACTGCTGGGGATGGCCCAGCCGGCGGCGGGTGGCAGCAACTGAAACAAGCGCAAGGAGAGCACATGTTCGCATCGACGATCGACACGCTGCTGCGGCAGGATGTGGACGGGCTGCAAAACTGGCTCGATTCGTTCTACCCGTCGGCCTCGCGCCGCCAGAGGCGCGCCTGGGTCGGTCGGACCGGCGAGTACGTCGTCATCGAGGCGCTGCCTCTGCCCGACGGCTACGCCCCAGACGAGATCGACGCACTTCTGCTTGTCGACAACTACCCGTCGCTGCCACCGATTGGCATCTATCTGCTCAACCGCGGAAACGAGCATGTCGTGGGCCAGCTGCGCCGGAAGTTCAGCGCTTTCCAGGACCGTGCGTTTCACGATGCCCCGTCGATCGACGGCTATACATGGATCTGCTACGCGTACGCCAACAACTCCTGGCGCTATCGAGCTTCCGCACCCCACAAGGGCGACAACCTGCGGAAGTTCATTGCCAGCTTCTTCGCGGAGGCTCAACAGTGAGCAAGCCCAACCGTAAGCATCAGTCCGTCTTCCTTCGGGTTGACGGGAAGCTCTGGCAGCGCATGCAAAAGTTTCATCTTCGAGAAGGCAAGCGTGAGGAGGCGCTGAGCTATGTGTGGGCCCGGTGCCAGCGTGTGCCAGGTGGTCATGTCGTTCTCATCCCGTCTGATGCACCGTTCTTCCCACTGGGGGCCGACTGCTACGAGCGTTCGAGTGGCGCCAACGTTCGGCTGCGCCCTGACGTGCTGAACGGAATGCTCGTCGAGTTCGCGCAATCAGACTTCAACTGTCTGGTGAACGTACACGATCACTGGTTCTCCGAACGTGCCGATTTCTCCGGGGTGGACGATGCGGACGACCTTCTGTTTGACCGGTACCTGCGCGAGCGCTTCGAGCCGATGATGGTCCGGCGACCCGACCTCGGACGGGCGCGCGCGATTTTCAATCTCAGCATGGTGCTGGGGACGAAGTCCAGCTCTGCCCGATTGACGGACGTTCGCGCTGCGCGTCCATTTGCGCGAGCTACGAAGGTGTCCCTGCTTGGCGACCACTGGTCACGGGTGAAGCTCACCGGCGCCATGCCGTCGTCTGGGGCGGGTGCCGAGTGGCTCGCGCGTCATGAGGCCTTTCTCAGCGTCGCAGCACAGAGCGAGCTGCAGAGCCTTCATGTCGCAATCATCGGTTGTGGCGGGCTCGGTTCAATCCTGGCTGAGTCACTCGTACGTTGCGGCGTTGGCGAGCTCACGCTGATCGACGGAGACCGCCTCGAGGCGAGCAACTTGAACCGCTGGCAGGGCGCGGGGCCAAGAGATGTTGGTCGGTTCAAGGCCGCCTTGCTCGCCGAACGGTTGAAGGTCATGGTGCCATCGTGCTCGGTGCGGCATGTGTCACGTCCGCTGGATGACGTGCGCAGCATGGTGGCCATGAGTGCTGCCGACATCGTGGTCGGTGGCCTGGATAACGACGAGGCGCGCTACGTGCTCAACCATTTCGCTGTTCAGCACATGCAGCCGTACTTCGACCTTGGCGTTGCGATCACGACTACGCCCGCGACCGAGTTTGCCGGACGCTACTTTGCGGTCGTCCCAGGCGTCACCGGCTGCGTGGAGTGCAAGTCCTACCAACTGCTTGATCGTGACACGGTCGTTCGTGGTTTCAGTCATCCGGCGACGACCGAGGCGCGTCGGGCAGCCGGCTACGTCATCGATCGACCAGAGATGTCCGCGCCGAGCGCGTATGTGCTCAACCAGCGCACCGCCGCGCTCGGTCTACAAGAGCTGCTGAACTTCGTCGCGGGCTGGCGCCCCACAGCCACCGTCGCGCGCGAGCAGTGGACTGCCGGGACTCTTCAGCGTGCCGACCGCAGCAACTACGCGGAGGCTGCCGACCCCGAGTGCCCGGTTTGCTCGCTTCGCCTCGGTCGGGGTTGGTCGCTGCCGCTTCCGCGCAGGCCCCACAGTGACCGTCGTGGTGGGCAAAGCCGTCACCTCGCGGAGTTTGCGGTCTGAAGCAGCACTGCGATGCGCCATTGACACGGATGTTTGAGATGAGACGGTCCCTCGCGCCCCGGCCCGGCGGTGGCGACGAATCGGCCGACCCGAAATCCCCCAATGGCCGCTGATGCCTGCGTCAACCACACGGTGCCACAAATGAAGCAGATCGAGCTGAAGGCCAGACACGTCCAGCACGCAACCCCGGACCCATCTGCGGAGAACGCAGGGCCACCTCAGATCGACTCTCCTGACAGCGTGGCGGGCACCGACGGCCTGCGCTCAAGCAGGCCCAAGGACCTGACGCTGCGAATTGCTGAACCCTTCGACGACCTTCCGACCTGTGACGTCTCGGAAGCGCCAAGTCCGGTCGACCGATGCCAACTGAGTCTCGGCACGGACAGCAGTCACATCGCTGAGTTCCACCTCGCGCTGGGAAGCGTCGGCGCCCGATTTGCGCATCCGACAGACAACAACCAAAGCGCGCGGGACACTTGCCTGCAGCGGACCTGGGCGGCGCTGGCGGCCAGCCTTGTGCCGGGGCAGCGCTTGCGCATTCTTCACATCGGTGCGGGGACGGGAGTGGACGCTCGCGCGCAGCCTTACCGAGTGCTGGTGTGCGGCCAGGGCATTGCCCGCGATGCAGGCGACGCACTTGCCCTGGCTCGCCGCCTCCGAGTCGAGCTCCAGGTCGCGCTGGAGGTCACCGCCCCGACCCTAGGACTGCGTGATGCAAGCGAGGCGGCAGACCTGCGCCCCTGGCGATGGCCTGAGGTGGTGTTGATGCAGCCTTCGGCGTTGGCTGTCGTTGCCGGGGCCTCGTCGTCGGATCGGGGCATGTCAGGGTCAGACGGCTCAAGCGTTCGGCTGCCACTTCCCGCCGCCAAGTCGTCACACGCACTGTCTGCTGGGATCGAGGCTCTCGCGTGCTGTCCGTCGGCGGCAGCCGTCCAGGTCGAGTTGACACCTGTACGGCTCAAGGATGCTGAACGCCGGTGTGTCCAAGCGCTGGTCTCGCGGCTACTGGACCTACCCCTGGCCAGACTCGCGCAAGCCGGGGTGGACCGCGACGGCCAGCCTGTCACAGCACCGCTGGTGCAGGCCGCCGAATCGGCCCTGCGCGACTGGATTCACGGCTCCGCTGGCTTGCAGATGCGCGTGACGGTTCGTTCACCTGATGCAGCGATCCCCCCGGGGACCATGCTGCGGCTGGTGGGAGACGAACTGTGGCAGGGACGCCCTTTCAGCCTAGTTCCTGTAGGCTGCTCGGATCGCGGAAAGCTTGGCGACAGTGTCGACCTTTCGGGGCTACTGCTGCCGTCTCAGGCCTGGCCGCCGCTACTTCCGGACCCTGAGTTACTTCGCGGGCAAGGATTGCCTATGCACCAAGTCCGCCGGCCAGACTCGCTGTCGGAAACCGGTGCGCTTCTCGGGCATGTGCCCGTAGCTGCAGCCGACGTCCCGGCGCGATTGCATGATTCTGCGTGGTCTCGCCATTGCCATGTGCTGGGCGGCAGCGGTACGGGCAAGACCCGGCTGCTTCAGTCGATGATCTCCGACCGCCTGCGGCAACCGCATGCGCTCATCCTCTTGGATCCGCACGGCGACCTGTTCCAGGCAGCCCATCTAGCCTGTCCGACCTCGCGCGATGCTGACGTCGTCTCGCTCGACTTCGGTGACTTCGACCACGCTCCGTCTCTGAACTTGCTGCAGTGCGCAGGCGTTCGGCCCGACGTTGAGCAGACGTTCCTGACCCACGCTCTGTGCGAGACGTTCGTCCAGATGTACCCGGAAAACAAGGAGGCCTTCGGCCCCATGTTCTTCGCGTATCTCACCAATGCAGCACGCTTGGTGATGGGCGACACCGAGATCACGGCGACACTGCTCGACGTGCCGAGGGTGTTCTCCGAACCACTCTTTCGGCGGGCGCTCGTGGAGCGCTGCAAGAACGCCGAAGTGCGTGCATTCTGGCGTGGCATAGCCCTGCGCGCCGGAGGCGAGGCTTCGCTCGAGAACGTGGCCCCATACATCGTCTCGAAGTTCGTCGACCTGCAGCATCCCCCAATGCGGGCATTCTTGGGCCAGGCGGAGTCGACTATCGATTTGCGGGCGATCATGGATCGTGGTGGCGTGCTTCTAGTCAACTTGGCCAAGGGACGGTTGGGAGCACGGCAGAGCCGATTTCTTGGACTCTTGTTGACGTCGCGCATCCTGGCTGCGGTGCTTTCGCGTGCGGATCAACCGCCTTCGCAGCGCCGTGAGGTCCACTTGGTGGCTGACGAGTTCGGCAGTCTTGTCGCATCGGCTTCTGACTTCGATGCTGTGCTCAGCGAGGGAAGGAAGTACGGATGTCGGGTTGTGTGCGCGCACCAGCACATGGCTCAACTCCCGCCCGCGCTGGCGCAGTCCCTTCTGACCAACACAGGCAGCCGCATCCTGATGCGCTTGGGCGCAGAGGATGCCCAGACCATGGCCCGTTGGGTAGGGCCCGAGTTCGATGCGAAAGCGCTTATGACTCTTCCGGATCGTCACGCGGTGGCGAGGATGCAGGTGCCCGGTGGCGTGACATCGCCTTTCCTGATGCACACGCTGGAGTGCCCAGACTTGCCCGACGACGCCGCGACCCAGACGCGATTCGAAGCGCTGCGGGCAAGTTCGCGGGCGCGCTACTGCAGGCCCGCCGCTGCGGTGGAACGCGACATCGCCCAACGAAGGTTGGCATCGCTGCCGCCGCCATCTCCAGTGGCAGATGGCAAGAAGGAAGGGGCCGAGACGTCGGGTGCGCCTGCGTAGCTCTCTTGCAGCCTACAAGTCAAGCGCAGGCCACTGGGAATGTAGACGCTGACGCCCGTCGACGTGGCTGACGCTCAGTCCCAGATGGCCGTCCTCGAGACCGTCCTGTCGCTCTCGGACTGACATCGCACTTTGGCGCTGAGCAGGCGCACTTGCTATCCGCTTGTTGCTTACGCGGTGCTGGCCTTTGTCTCCGCGGCAGCAGCAAGCAGCTTGTTGGCTGCCGTGTCGTCGCCGGTCGTCAGCAGCGTCCATAGCGCGGCGCATCGGTCACGCGCCTCGGCCGGACTGGCTTCCAGATCCTTGAGGATGGTCAACTCATGCGCGGCGCGCTGCTTCGCTTTGCGGCCGCCGTATTCGGCGACCAGGTGATCGCCGGCCACGTCCATTGCCTTGACGAGCGTGTCCTCGTCCGTTCGCACGCCTTGCCAGAAGAACTTGTCCGTCATCGCCGCCCGAGGAAACTCGGCGATGCCTTTGAGAAGTTGGAACGCCTGTCCCCAAGGTGAAGACCACCTAGTGACCTGGCCGACGTTGAATGCCACTGGCGAATAGGCGACCTTGGGAATGAGTGCTTCACCTCCGGCTTTGCCAAGGCGCGCCTTGAGTTCGTCGACGATGTTGCCCACTGCCGATTCGGGGATCTTGCCACCCGGGTGGTAGGCCTCGTACATCCGCTGTGCGTCTGCGCGGATCCGGTCGCGCTGGGTCGACAGAAAGCCGTCCAGGTTGTCGCCGACCGTTGCGTTGAGCAGCTTACGCGCCTCGTCGTTCGCTTCGGTGAGGGCGGCCTCGAACAGCGGAATGGCTGCCTTGGGAATCCAGCGCATGCCGTCGGCCAGCGCGTACGAGTAGTGGGGCAAGAGATCGCCGGACGCTCGCCGTAGGCGGTCGATCTTCTTCAGGGTGGACTCGTCAAAGGGGGCAACCTTGAACGAGGTCCTTGAGCTCACCATTCCCGTTTGCCGAAAGCTGTCAACGCCGAACCATTCGGGCTTCACCGGTGCCTCGAGCGGCGGCACGCGGCTGGCCTTGTCCACGGCGACGAGCATGCCCTGCTCGAACACGCGCGCGATGCCTTCCCCCAGGCCATCGAGCTTAGGCACGCCCAGCTCTTCGGTCGGTGATGCCACCGGCTCACCCTTCTGATCGGTCAGCGTGACTTCGCCAGTGACCGCATCGACCGAGACCGTTAGCTGAGGTGTGTCGCCTTGAGGCTGAGTGAGGCAGCGGTTGCGGTACTCCTTCCAAAGGCGGGCGGCTTCGGCTTCGCCTTCCGGGATGACCAGCTGCGGCATGGATGCCGCGATTTCCGGCTGCAAAGGCCCGGCTACGGCCCACAAATAGTCGAACCACTTGCGGCAGGCTTCGAGCGTGGATGGCGAGACAGCCGTGACGATGTTGGCCTGCGACGCAGACGTCGGTCCCAGGCCCATGTTCTCCGCCGGGCCAAGGGCAACGACCACGCTCGCATCGCGAGCCGAGAAGCAAAGCAGGTTCGACGACCGGTCGCGAAGCGATTGCTCCGGGTAGATGCGGAACGCAGCCCTGTCCGGATAGCGCTCGGTGAGGCGAACCAGTTCAAGCAAGTCGGCCTCGGTGGTGCGGCAGGTGGGCTGGATGCTGATCACCAATCGAAGGCGAGTTTCTCCAGCGCCATCGGCGAGGTAGCCTTCCATCCAGTCGACGGCTTGGCGGTCAATGGCACTCACCACGCCGAAGATGCTCACCGCGGAGCGTGCCACTTCTTCGAAGGGCAAGGAGGCATAGGGCGCGACGCCCGCGCTGACCCGAGGCTCGGGCCAAATGAAGGGGACGGTGGGTTGAATCGACTCGCTCACGGAACTCCCTCGGTTCGTTCTTGCTGCTGCGATGACCCCCCAGGTGGCAGCGGCCACCTGGTTTCGGGACACAGCTGTCAGGCCACAGCGTGATCGTGTCAGGTTCCCATCCGCCCCAGCGCGCGTCGCAGTCGCTGAACGCGCGTGAGGGTCCATCCGTCATTCGGATAGCCGCCGAGCTGGCGCTCGAACACCTTGGTGGCCGACGACGCAAGTGAAGGATCAATGGCGTCAACCAGGGGCTGCAAGCGTGCCTTCAAGCTGGCATCGGCCAGCCCGTTGACGCGAACGTTGACCCAGTGCGCTAGCAGCAGCCAAGCTTGGTCAAGGCTGATGCCCAGCTTCACAGCGTCCTCGATGGCCTGCCTCGCATCGGCATGAAGGTCCAGGTTGGCACAGCTCTCCGCCACGTTCTGGAGGGATCCGACTAGATCGATGTGGTCCGCGACCGATCGTGCCATCGCCGTCAGCGTGGCGGGTTCCTGGTCCAGTCCGGCCTTGCGCAGGAAGGCGGGCACGTCCAAAGCGTCGTCCGCCAGGCTGAAGTGGATGTCAGCGGCAGCAGGTGACGGCATGCTGCGCGAGAACATGACGCGAGACTCCAGGCTGTAGCTCAGCGCTGCTTCCCTGACGGTACCGAGGCCGCCCCAGCCTGCCGCGAGCATCGAGCTGACTCGGTGCAGTTCTGCCTGCTCCGTGGCCTTGTCCTCCTCGGCGCGCCGATGGACAAGGATGCAATTGGTTAGCTTGGACATGAGCTGGTACTGCACGGCCAGCCCGAGGGAATCGATCTCGCGGTCATCGCCGATTCGGCGTGCGGCAGCGATCCTGGGCAGGCTGTCGCCAGGGCACGGAGCATCCGCCTCGCCGCGGGCGAGTTCCACGGTCCTGCCTTGGGCATCGTCGGCCAGGAGGCGGACGACGCTCGCCTGGATGGGACGTTCGAACCCAGCGAAGGCAATCACCGTGTCGCCTCCGAAGACGCTGGCTGCAGGGCCGCAAGCCCAGGCCGGTGCGCCACCCCATTCGATGCGCACGTTCTTGAAGGCTGGCTGGCGCATGCGATGCAGCATGCGATGGGCTGCCGCTTCGAGTGCCTCGCCAGGCGTGGCGAACTCGCAGGCACCGCCTGTTGACTCCGCGAGGGCTCGCAAGACGCCTTCAGCCGGCGCCGAACCGACGCCGATGGCAAAGACGCGATGCCCGCTCTTTCGGGCCGCGGCGATCAACTCGTCAGCCTGCCAGATTTCGCCGTCGGTGATGAGCAGCACATCGGTGCCGCGGTGCTCGGTACTGAGAGGCAGGGCGAACACGGCTTCAAGCGCTACTTGCATTTCGGTGCCACCGAGGTCCGCCTGTATGCCGTCGATGAGCGGCTGGAGGTGTCGGAGTGCTTGTGGCTTGGCCGGCGATGGCGCGAACAGATGCTCGACCGTGGATCCAAACCTGCTCAGGCTCAGGTGGTCGCCTTCGCTCAGGCCCGCCACCACGCCGCGCAAGGCGGCTCGGGCAGACGCGATGCTGTCGCCGTTCATGGATCCCGAGCAATCGACAATCAGCTTGAGCGCGATCCGTTCGCGTGGCGTGCCGGTCGGCGGCTGCAGTGCCGCCATCATGACGACCGGTGCCGCCGTGTCGAACGCGTTGTTCGCGCGGACCAGCAACGAGGGACGAGGCTCACGGGGTGTCACGATCACCACCACATCGCGGTCGAGCCGTGCCCCTGGCGCGAGGTCCATGCGCATCGACCCGTCTTGCCCGATGGTGGTGGCGAAGCGGTGCGTCGGACATTCTGCTGTTGCGTCCGCCAACGCTTCTCCGAGCGTGAGCGTCAGGGCCAGCGGGTACTCCGCGTCCAGGCTGGCCAGCGGCACTTGTTGCGGCTGCAGCCCGGCTTGTTCGGCGCGGCCGTACCGCGGGGCGATCGTTGTTGGGATCGACACGCGCAGTCGGCCTTGCTCGAAGCTGAGAAGCTGTGCAAATCGGCACTCCAGCACGAGTTCGTCGCCGGGTTTGAGATTGCCGATGTTGGCGGTGTGCAGGCCGTTGTCATGGGCCTCCAGCATCACGGGGGCGTCGCCTTCTTCCAGTGATTCCTCGTACTGCCTCTCGGCTTCGCGCTTGGCAACGATCACGCCCTCCTGGCGCTCGCTGTTCAGTTCGGACGCGAAGCCGAGCAGCACCGCCGTCGGGGGGAGCGGGAAGGTGTAGACGACTTCGAGCACCTGGCTGCTCGTGTTGCGGTAGGTCTGGCGCAGTGTCAGTTCGAACAGCACGGCATCCAGGCGACCTTGGGCCTGCACGCCGACCAGAACCGGCGCCGGAGCGTTGCTGTCCTTGCACGACAGTGTGAATTGGGGGCTGTCTTCACTCATCGTTGTTCTCCCTGTTCGTGAATGGGGTGGCTGCAGGCGCACCGGATGGATTCCCAGCGCTTGAGGTGCGCACCTGGCGGTAGAGCGCCGAGATGCCGCGTACGAGGCTGCGCATCTGATCGGGTGTCAGGTCCGCGCGACCTGGTTCGACGTGAATCTCCAGGCCGTCCGCGACCGTGACGCGGCTCCAGACCTCGATGGACCCAGGCGCTGCGCGGCGTGGCGCGGGGTCTTCAGGCGCGCCGGACAACAGCTCGCGGACTCGATCCAGGCTCAGTCCGGCGTCCGTCCAGCGCCGGATCAACAGCAGTTGTTCAAGGTGGCGCTGCACATAGTGCGCACCGCGCTTTTCGCCAACCGGCCGGTCGACCAGGCCTTCGGCGATGTAGTACCGCACGGTGCGCGGCGTGACCCCGGCGAGCATGGACAGCTCGTCGATGGAGAAGCGCTCCGGAGGTGTGGCTTCGTCGGGCGGGGCTGATTGCGCAGGCATGGCTCAGTATGAGACATTAGTTTGCGACAGTCAACTGTGGCAAAATGACGATAGCCCATCCGGTGCCGATCGGCCCAGAGCCAGGCAGAGGCGGGACGAGTGTCGGTGCCGGCGTATCGGGTCAGGCGATGCAATGCGAGGTGGTCATGGACGACGACGAGATCGGTGTGGTGTTCCCCGCGGTTGGTGTGCCAGGAGCGCTCGCCGTGGTCTGCAGGGCGAGAAACGCCGCGCGGGTCCGGGAGTTGCATGCTGCGGCGACGTCCGCTTCGTTTCGAGTCGAAGCGGTTGTGGGCAGCCATGTGCCACTGACGGGCAGTCTCGAAGCGCTGGTTTCAGCGGCGCCAGCGAACAGCCTGAGCGTTGCCGATCCGCCCCTGCCGATCTACGTTCACCGAGGCGGACGGGATGCGGTCTACCTGGACTTGCAGTCAACAGCCGGTGGGCCCTTGTCCAGCATCGGCGTGGACGTGGATGCCGACTCGCCCTTCGCCGCGTTTGCCGGTGCCCGGTCTGCCGCGAACGAGTTGCTGGATGTGCTGATGCGCAGGCTTTGGATGCCGCTCGTCCTGGTTCGGCTCGACTTGTTCGTCGGTGGCGAGTCCGAGCCCTTGGCGCACCAGCTGCATCTGCCGTTTGTTGGTGATCTCAAGATCGGACCACTGGGCGGCTTTCATCAGTACCCGTTGTTCGCGGAGATCGAGAGCCTGGCCCGGGAGGCAATCTGCAGCACGAGCCCTTACTACCGGCTGCTGTGCGCTCACCGGCTGTACGAGGGGACCGGTGCCCTGCGCACCAAGCTCCGGCAGATGTGCACCGAGCTGTCGATTGACGTACCGCTGCCCAAGGACCCGAAGGTCGATCGAGACCTGCTGGTCGCGATGGGGCTGGGTGGATTGGCCGACCAGAACGTTCGTACCGTGAATGATCTCCACGGCAAGATGACGGGACTGCGCAACTCGGTGGCCCACTTCCTGTTGACCAAGGGTGAGCCCGCTGCGCCGCTGCACACCTCCGACGGCATGTCGTACAACGTCTACTCCTGTGCCGCTGCAGTGCTCCTGCACTACGGCGTCAGTGCGCTCCAGGAACTGTCGGCATTCTTCAGGCAGCACCTCAACAGCCATGTTTCGCGTGGCTCGGTTCTGCCGATGGTCGACCAAAGAGATCGCTTCAAGGTGGTGGCGCGGATGTCGCCGCCGCCGAGCGAGCAGGAGCCTTCGTAGTCTTGGTCACGGGGTCTCGGGCCCCGACTTCGAGCCTGCAACACGTTCAGGCCGACGACGCCGGCATTCACCATCCGATTGGGGGTGGCGTGCGGAGGCTGGGCTTGCCGTGTCGACCCACGCTACCACGCCGTTCTCGCCGTCAAGGTCTGCGCGCTCGCGGGGCGAGCGCTTGCGGCCTGCGGCCGTCTTCGAACCCTGACTGCTGCGCTGCGTCGTGGTGCTCCGGTCTCGGGCAATCCCGCCCGACACAGACCGGAGTTCGCCATGTCGCAGTCTTCCACTTCTTCCGTTGTCGCAGTCGATGCGCTGCTGGTGCGCGATGTCGATGGTCAGTACCGTCCGGCGCGTGCCGATGAGGTGCTCTTGCAGGCGCGGCGCCTGCTGGCCGATCGCGTACGGCGCGGTGCCACGATGTCATCGCCTGAGGCGGTGAAAGACCATCTGCGCCTGGAGCTGGGTGTGCTGGAGCACGAGGTGTTTTGCGTGCTGTTCCTGGATGCGCAGCATCGCATCATTGCGCTGAAGCAGCTGTTCCGCGGCACCGTGTCGCAGACCTCCGTCTACCCACGGGAGGTGGTCAAGGAAGCGCTGTCGGTGAATGCGGCGGCGGTGATCCTTGCGCACAATCATCCGTCGGGCTCTGTGGAGCCGAGCCGGGCCGACGAGTTCCTGACGCAGACACTGAAGACGGCTCTGGCGCTGGTCGACGTGCGGGTGCTCGATCACCTGGTGGTTGCCGGTGCCGACGTGTGTTCGTTTGCGGAACGTGGACTTCTTTGATATGTGGAGTCGCGCCGCGCCTGCCTGGGTGGCGAGC
>VFQM010000694.1_pt1 | contig 35002 bp, 26 predicted proteins | sample 3512391 | NCBI WGS metagenome assembly VFQM01 (sample SAMN10412369, study PRJNA504923) | tailings metagenome | isolation source: Replicate 1 from Balatoc abandoned mine | place: Philippines
AACTGGCTGAATACATCGAAGCCCGGAAGATGAGCCATGTGCGCGGGGCCCCACTTGGCAACGCGGACAAGCAGGAGGTCGGCCGCTGGGCCAACAACCGGGTCGAGAACAGTCATCTCTCGTTCCGAAGACGAGAACGGGCGATGCTTAGGTTCAGGCGAATGAAGACACTTCAGAAGTTCGCCTCAGTCCATGCCAACGTCCACAACCACTTCAACCAGGAACGCCACCTCGTCGATCGACAGACCTATAAGGAACGCCGCTCGGCCGCACTGGCCGAGTGGCAGAGCCTCATGGCCTGATCCCGCGTCCTCAAAGACAGAGCTCCGGCAATCAGAGACGAGTTGCGATTAGACTGACAGCACCTTCGTACTCCCTGTTTCGATCACGTTGACTGGCTCGTGGCAAGCCGTCTGGCAGGATTGCGGCGCACCGAAATATTGCCGGCATTGATTCGCAATCTGCCTGACCAATGTTTGTGAATGAGGTCATCAGCTCCCTTCGAAGAGTCAAGCCTTCCTGGCCGCGCATCACTGCAATGCCCAGAGTTCTGCAGTTTGTCGGCCGGATTTGACCGGTAAGGCCGACACGGTTGACAGACTTGGCCAATCCTCATAAATGGTCTGACCACTTAGTAAGGCCGATTCTGGGAGGATTGGATGTCTCGCAAGTTTTACCTGCTCGCAGGGTTTTCGTCGCTGGCGCTAGTTCAGCCTGCCCTGGCCCAGGATGCGGCTGCTGCCGATCCTGCCGCTCAAGCCGCTGTTGAGGACGAGGGCGGTCTCGAAGAGATCGTTGTTACGGCGCAGAAGCGGGCGGAGAACCTTCAGTCGGTTCCGGTTTCAGTCACTGCTCTGTCCTCGGAGACGATCGCCAATCAGCGCATCGCCGACTTCTCGGACCTGACCCGTGCGGCGCCCTCGCTCACCATCACGCAGCAGACCTCGTCGCCTAACAATGCGATCATCCTGCGCGGGATCGGCACCTATGCCTTCTCGATTGGGGTTGAACCCAGCGTCGCCGTTATCATCGATGACATGCCGGTGGTTCAACAAGCCCAGGCCTTTGACAACATGGCCGACTTGGAGCGGATCGAAGTGCTGAAGGGCCCGCAGGGTACCCTGTTTGGCAAGAACTCCTCGGCCGGTGTGGTCAACATCGTCACCAAGGACCCCGAGAGCGATTTCTATGCCAATGTCGCCCTGACCGGTGCAACCGACGGCGATATTCGGGCCGAAGCGATTGTCTCGACACCGCTGGGCGAGGGCACCGGGCTGCGCGTCACTGGTTTTTGGCACAACTATCCCGGCAGCCTCCGCAACCTGACCTATGATCGCCGGATCAACGATCAGGAAAACTGGGGCATCCGTGCCAAGCTCAAGACCGAGCTTTCGCCAAGCTTCTCCTTCACCCTGACCGGGGCTTACGGCAAGGCCGTGCAAGAAGGCACCGGGACTGCAATCCGCGCGATCATCGGCACCGGCACTCCGCGCGTACTCGGCTCCCCTGCGCTGCCGTTGCTGCCTAGCCTGACTGGCATCACGGTCGGCAAGGGCAATTACAACACCCGCTTCGATGCTCTGGGCGCCACCCGCAACGAGACCGCGAGCGTTGCCGGCAAGGCCAGCCTCGATCTCGGCTTTGCTGACCTGATCTCGGTCACTGCCTACCAGGACTGGAAGTACCAGTTCGAGAACGACTTCGACAGCAGTGACCTCAATGTGCTCGGTGCATTGACCGGTGGAACTGTCAACGGCGGGATAACCCAGTCCGGCCCTTACCATTCGCGCAACTTCACGCAGGAACTGCGTCTTGTCTCGAATGGGAACGGCGCCTTCAAGTATGTGTTGGGCGGGTTCTATTCCGACGCCAAGACCTATCGCGCCTTTTCGCGCGGCCCGGTTGCCGCACTCGCGAAATGGGAGGCCGAAAACCGCAGCGAGAGCCTGGGGCTGTTCGCGCAGGTTGATTACACCCTGCCGACCAATACCACGATCAGCGGCGGACTGCGCTACAACCACGAGAAGATCAGCGTCGACTTCACCAACCTGCTGCCCACCGCTACGGCCAACACCTGTGCCGCCGGCAACCCGCTCTGCGTCGGTTCCAATTCGGACAGCGTGGTGACCTGGAAGGCGGCGATCTCGCAGGAGTTGGCGCCGCAGATCATGGTCTACGGCAGCGTCGCCCGCGGCTACAAGGGCTTCGCCTATGACATCGTCACTGGCTTCAACCCAGCCCGCATCAATGGTGCGCTGAACGGGACCGGTCCGGGTCTGATTGGCGTTGGCCCGATCAAGCCGGAACGCTCGACCTCGTACGAGCTTGGCCTCAAGAGCCGGTTCCTGGACAACAAGGTCCAGCTCAACGTCATCGGCTTCTATACCGATTACAACAACTTCCAGGCCCAATCTGCAGTCCTGGTCGGCACCCCGCCGACCCCGCAGTTCGTGTTGAACAACGTCGGCAAGCTGCGGACCAAGGGTGTCGAAGTCGAGTTCTCGGCCAAGCCGGTCGACTGGCTGCGGCTTGATGCTGGGGCTAGCTACACCGATGCGGTGATGACCTCGTTCCTGGGTGCGCAGGGTTACCCGGGGCAGACCGGCCAGGTCTGGAACGGTACGGCCTCGGTCCTGGTCGGGCCGTGCACCTCGGCCGCAGCGGCAACCGCTGCGGCACCGCGCACCACCTGTACTTTCCAGGACCGGTCAGGCGCCCGTCTGCCGAACTCACCCAAGTTCAAGTTCAACGTCAGCGCGACGGCCGATTTCCCGATCGGCAGTGACGCGGAAGGCACCTTCATCGTCGCTTACCAGCGCCAGAGCGCGGTCAATTTCGACCTGCTCGGCAATCCGCTGACCGTCCAGGAAGGCTATGGCGTGCTCAATGCCAGCCTGGCGGCCAAGTTCGACACGGTCCGCTTCACGCTGTTCGTCAACAACCTGACCGGCAAGCACTTTGCCTCGAGCCTGTCGGACGGCTTCGGCATCGTGGGTGGCAGTGCCAGCAATGACATCCACGTGATCAATGCCTTCCTGGCCCGCGATTCCCGCCGTTACGCGGGGCTCAAGGTCAGCCTCGACTTCTAAGTTCTCCCCTCCACCCTTGAACCGGGCCGGCCTGTTCACAGGCGGGCCGGCCCGGACTTTTTCAGGGTTTGAGCGGACCTAGCGGGGAGCAGGCGATGCGCAGAATCTCGTTGCGGTGGTGGATCATCGGCCTGGTAACGCTGGGCACGATCCTTAATTATCTTGCCCGCTCGACCCTGTCGGTCGCAGCGCCGACCCTGAAAACCGAATTTGCCATGACGACCGAGCAGTACAGCTGGGTCGTGCTGGCGTTCCAGGCCAGCTATACCGTGATGCAGACTGTCGCGGGATCGGTCCTCGATGCCGTTGGTACGCGCTTGGGCTTCTTCATCTTCGCGATCGGCTGGGGCCTTGCCAACATGGCCCATGGCCTGGCCACCGGCTGGCAAAGCCTGGCCTTCTTCCGCGGCCTGCTTGGCGCGACCGAAGCTGCGGCCATTCCGGCTGGTACAAAGACCGTTGCCACCTGGTTCCCGCCGCGCGAACGCCCACTGGCGACCAGCCTGTTCCAGATGGGCACCAGCGTCGGCAACATGATCGCCCCGCCGCTGGTGGCGTTTTGTATCCTTGCCTGGAACTGGCAGGCGGCCTTCTATGTCACTGGCGCACTTAGCCTGCTCTGGGCCGGCATGTGGTGGTTCGGCTACCGCGACCCCAATCAGCACCCACGCCTCTCCACCGAGGAGCGAGCACTGATTGCTGAAGGACGAAGCGAGGACCTCGCCAGCAAGCCCGCCACGCGGACCGACGTTCTGAAGAGCCGCTCGTTCTGGGCGATTGCTGTGCCGCGTTTCCTGTCGGAGCCGGCCTGGCAGACCTTCAACTTCTTCATCCCGCTCTACCTTGTGGCCGTCTGGAATCTCGATCTGAAGCAGATCGCATTGTGGGCCTGGCTACCGTTCCTTGCTGCCGATTTCGGCAGCCTGGCGGCTGGCTTGATGCCGACATGGCTGATGAAGCGCGGTGCATCGCTGCTGGCTTCGCGCAAGATCACGATGACCCTCGGTGCACTGTGCATGATCGGGCCAGCCTGCATCGGCCTCGCGACCTCGCCCCAGATGGCGATCGCGTTGTTCTGCATTGGCGGCTTTGCCCACCAGATGCTCAACGGCGCGCTGATCACGCTCTGCGCCGACGTGTTTGACAGCCGCACGGTTGGCACCGCCAGCGGCATGGCCGGGACCTCGGCCTGGGTCGGGGGGATGCTGTTTACCCTGCTGATCGGCCAGAGCGCCGACCAATTTGGCTACAACCCGCTGTTCGTGGCGCTCGCCGGGCTCGACCTGGTCGCGGCGGCCGTGCTGTGGACATTGCTCAAGAGCCGCAAGGCCTGAAGAATAGAAAAGAGAGGACCTGGAATGACCCTGCGTGCAAAGCTTCGCCTGACCGCAACCGCTGCCGGCCTGGCGCTGGCGGCACCGGCGCTGGCCCAGTCCGGCAGTGACCTGGCCTGGATGACCCCCGCCATGGTGGCAGAAATGAATGCCGCAGCCGACGATGCGGCGCGGGAGGCCGTTGCCAACCGTCGCGCCCAGCTGCTGATCGGTGCGATGACGCTTGATCAGAAGCTCCAGCAGTTGACCGGCGCAAGGCCCGAGATTCTGCCCGACCTGCCCGAATGTTTTGGCGGTCGTCACGTGACCGGTATCGCCGCGCTGGCGATTCCGACGTTCCGCATCACCAATGGCCCGGTCGGCCTGGGGCAGAACGATTGCGTCTCGCTCGAAGTGGCGAAGACCGAGCCGCAGGACCTTGGTTTCGGCCCGGTCCATATCGGTGCCTATACCCACCCCAGCTCTGCCAAGGCGACCGCGCTGCCTTCGGCCATGGCGGCGGCAGCCTCGTTCGATCCGGCAGTAGCCGGGCTCTATGGCGAAGTGATCGCGGCCGAGATGCACAACCTGGGCCTGCATGTGTTCGAGGCCCCCGGCGTCAACCTTGCGCGCTTGCCGATCCTGGGCCGCAATTTCGAATACTTCGGCGAAGACCCGTTCCTCAGCGGCACCATGGCCGTGGCGGAGACCAAGGCAATCCAGGCCCGCGGCCTGATCGCCATGCCCAAACACTATGCCGCGAACGAGCAGGAAACCAACCGGATGACGATCCAGACCACGGTCGATCGCCAGGTCCTGCGCGAGCTTTATCTCCTGCCGTTCGAGATGGCGGTAAAGGACGGCAAAGCGGCGTCGATCATGTGCGCCTACAACTACGTCAACGGCCAGTCTTCCTGCGAGAGCCGCGAGCTGCTGACCGACATCTTGCGCAAGGACTGGGGCTTCACCGGCTATGTCCAGTCGGACTTCTTCGCGATGAAGAGCACGGTCGCGACCCTGGCCAACGGCATGGACCACGAAATGCCGCTGCCCAATCACTGGGCGCCGGACAAGATCAAGGCGGCGCTGGCTTCGGGCGAACTGACCGTGGCGCAGATCGATGAGGCGCTGCGCCGGCGTTATACCCAGGCCTTCAAGGCCGGGATCTTCGACCGCAAGCTTGAGCACTCGACCATCGACTTTGCCGCGGGCGGCAAGAAGGCGCGCGAGATCGGCGGGCGGGGTTCCGTGCTGCTGCAGAACAACGGCGCGCTGCCGCTGTCGAGCGCGCTCAAGTCGGTCGTGCTGATTGGCAAGAAGAGCCAGGTCTATGCCCAGCAGGCCGTTGCCGGCGGAGCCGTGGTCGGCGAGCCGATGGGGGCAGGGGGCGGAAGTTCGGACGTGGTGCCGAACTATACCGTTTCCCCGATCGATGGCCTGCGCGGCGCGCTGGGCAAGGACGCCACGGTCAAGCTGATCCTGGTCGACGATGCCAACGCCGCCGCAACGATCGATGGCCGGGAGGTGAGCTTCGCGGCGGCCCTGGCCGAAGCCGCCAAGGCCGAAGCCGTGGTGATGATGGCCGGAACCATTGCGGAAGAAGGGGCTGATCGCGCGACCTTCACCGACACCACCGGTCATCAGCTCGCCGCGCCCGCTGCCGTCGGCAGCACGCTTGACTGGTATGCCGGCCGTTCCAACAACATCGCCACCAGTGGCGAGAAGAACACCGCCCGCAACAGCCAGACCACGGCCATGCTCCAGGCGTTGATGGGCACCCGTTCGACCAGCGGCAAGTCGATGGCCGCCAAGTCGGTGCTGGTGCTCAAGGACAATGCCGGCCCCGCGCTGCCCGCCTTCCTGGTCGGCAAGCAGGGGCCGGCAATCGTCGAGACGTGGTTCCCCGGGCAGGAAGACGGCAACATCGTTGCCGATGTGCTGTTCGGCCGGGTCAATCCTTCGGGCAAGCTGCCGGTTACCATGCCGCTGGTGGGCAAGGGTTTCCTCGATCACGTTGCGGCCGGGCAGTTTCCGGGTGCGCTCGCGGCTGATGGCAAGACCCAGACGGTGACCTACAGCGAACAGCTCAACATTGGTTACCGCTGGTACGACGCCAATGTCAGCGGCGCCTGCGCCGAGAAGAATGGCCGCAACCCCTGCGTCGCCTTCCCGTTCGGCCACGGCCTCTCCTACACCACCTTTGCGCTGGGCCAGCCGAGCCTCTCGTTCGATGCCGCTGCGGGGACCTGGCAGGTGAAGCTGTCGGTTCGCAACAGCGGCAAGCGGGCCGGGGCGGAAGTGGTGCAGGTCTATGTCTCCCTGCCGGCCAGCGCCAATGCGGTTGGCGCGGTCCAGCCGCCCAAGCGCCTCGTCGCCTTCAAGAAGGTTGAACTGCAGCCGGGCGCTGCAGAGACCGTCGCCATCACACTCGATCCCAAGGCCAGCAATCACCCGCTCAGCGTGTGGGACGAGAAGGCCCACCAGTGGGTCATGCCGGCTGGGCGCTATACCATCTGGGCAGGTCGCTCCTCGGCTCCGGCCGATCTGGCGCGGGCGGGGTTCATCGATCGCTAGAACTGGATCCCGGGGTCAATCCTTCGCCGGAATGGCCCCGGGTCGCATGATCGTCCAGCCGGCGAGGGCATGGCCAGCCCGCGCCGCATCGGCCGGACTGGCGCCCTCCATCCGCGCCGCCAGGTAGCCGCCGTTGAAGGCATCGCCCGCACCGCTGGTGTCGACCGGCTTGAGCACGGCTTCGGGCGCAATGACGGCACCGTCGGGCAGGGTGCAGCCCTTGGCACCTAGCTTTACCACGGTCTCGGCGCAGCCCAGCGACTGCCAGTGTGCGGCGACCGCGGCGGGATCGCTGTCGCCGGAAATGGCAGTCTCGTCCTCCAGCGTCGGCAGACCGATCGTGGCGCAGGCAATCGCCGCATCGCGCGCGGCGGCGGCCTCATCTGGGCTCAGCCACAGTCGGGGACGATAGTTGCCATCAAAGGCCACCTGGCCGCCGTTGCTGCGCACCGCTCGCGCCAGGCCGAGCAGCCTGCTCCGAGCCGGCGAGGGCAGAATCGCGAGGGTGATGAGCGAGAAAGCGAGCAGGTCTGCCGAGCCGATCTGGGCCAGGGCAGTCGAAGCGCTCGGCAGATCGAACATCTCGCGCGCGGCACTGGTCTCGCGCCAGTAGCTGAAGCTGCGTTCACCCGAAGCATCGGTCGAGATCGCATAAAGCCCGGTGTTGCGGGTCGGGTGTTCGAGTACCAGTGACGTGTCCAGCCCTTCGGCCGCCCACTGGCATTTGAGGTCCTGGCTTAGCGGATCCGTCCCGATCGCCGTGAAATAGCCAACGTCATGCCCCTTCCGGGCCAGGTGGATCGCAGTGTTGAGCGTGTCACCACCATAGCCGAGCTGCCAAGCGCCGCCCTTGCGGGCAAGCTCCAGCATTCCCTCGCCAACCAGGACAATCCGCGCCAATCACCAGCTCCACATCGTGCCGTCCTCCAGCCGGGCGACCGGCAGATAGGCGGGCTTGTAGGGGTACTTGGCAGCGAGCTCTTCGTCGATGTCGACGCCGTGGCCAGGGGTGTCGCCGCAGAACAGTTCGCCCTTTTCGAAGCGGTAGTCGTGCGGGAAGACCGCGTCGGTTTCCTCGGTGTGGCGCATGTATTCTTGAATCCCGAAGTTTGGCACCCAGGTATCGAAGTGCAGCGCGCAGCCCATCGTGACCGGCGACAGGTCGGTCGCCCCGTGGCAACCGGTCCGAATCTGGTAGAGACTGGCTAGATCGGCAATTCGGCGCAGATGCGTCAGGCCGCCAGCCCCGACCACGGTGGCGCGGATATAGTCGATCAGCTGGTTCTGGATCAGGTCCTTGGCGTCCCAGATCGTGTTGAAGATCTCGCCCACGGCCAGCGGGGTGACGGTGTGCTGACGGACCAGCTTGAAGGCTTCCTGGTTCTCGGCCGGAGTGCAGTCCTCCAGCCAGAACAGCTGGAACGGCTCGAGCATCTTGCCCAGGTTGGCGGCTTCCTGCGGGGTATAGCGGTGGTGGCCATCGTGCAGCAGGTGATGGTCGAACCCATAAGTCTTGCGCAGTTCCTCGAACAGCTTGGGGACATAGTTCAGCGCCTTGCGTGTGTCCCAGCCGGTCACCGAAGGTAGGCTGGCATCGGCCGGTTCGTAATAGAGCTTGCCGCGGCCGACCCCGTAAGCGTCCTTGATCCCCGGCACCCCGGTCTGGGCGCGGATCGCCTTGTAGCCCATGTCGATATAATGGCCCACGGCCTCGACCGTTTCGGCAATGTTGCTGCCATTGGCGTGGCCATAGACCATGATCCCGTCGCGGCTGCGGCCGCCGAGCAACTGGTAAACCGGCATTCCGGCCATCTTGCCCTTGATGTCCCACAGCGCCATGTCGACTGCGGCGATCGCCCGCATGGTGACCGGGCCGCGGCGCCAATAGGCGCCCTTGTAAAGGTACTGCCAGATATCCTCGATCCGGCGTGGATCCATGCCGATCAGGCAGGGGATTACGTGTTCCTCGAGGTAGGACACGACCGACAATTCGCGGCCATTCAGCGTGGCGTCGCCAATCCCGTAGACGCCCTGGTCGGTCTCGATCTTCAGGGTGACGAAGTTCCGTCCCGGACAGGTGACGATAACGCGGGCAGCTGTGATCTTCATACGAATCCCTGTGGTCTCGAATTGGGGAATGTGTATGATGTGTCTTGACCAGATTAGTCTGGCCTGTCAAGACAATTGGTAAGACCAAAAGGAATCGCAATGAGCGACACCGTCGAGAAAGCCCAGGACCGTCTCTACCAGGACCTTGCGCGCAACCTGATGGAGGAGCTGGCTTCGGGCCAGTATCCCGTCGGCGCACGGCTGCCGGCCGAACGCGAGCTGGCGATCAAGTACAATGTCAGCCGGCCGACCGTGCGCGAGGCGATCATCGCGCTGGAAGTGCAGGGACTGGTTGAGGTCAAGGTTGGTTCGGGCGCCTATGTCCGCCGCCTGCCTGGCAAGGAAGACCTTCCCGGCTTTAACATTACCGCCTTCGAGCTGACCGAGGCCCGCCTGTTGTTCGAAGGCGAAGCCGCGGCACTCGCGGCCACCCAGGCCAGCGACGAGGAACTGGATGCGATTGAGCGGCTGGTCGAGGAGATCGCCCGCGAGAACCAGCGACCCGATGGAGCGGAGCGGTCCGACCGAGAATTCCACCTCGCCATTGCGCGGGCGACTCGCAACACGGCGATCTACCAGGCGATCGAACACCTGTGGGACCTGCGTTCCGCCTCGCCCGAGGCGGCCCTGCTGCACGAAAAGGCCCGTACCGCCAATATCAAGCCGGTGGTGGATGAGCATACCGCGATCATGAACGCACTGCGCGCCCGCGATGCCGCAGGCGCCCGATCCGCTATGCGTGCCCACCTTGCTCAGGTTATCGAAAGCCTGCTCTTCGCCACTGAAGAGCGGCAGATCGAGGAGGCCCGAAAGGCCGCCCAGGCCAAGCGGGCCCGCTATGCCCAGGCGACGACCTGATGCTTGACCGGCGCGACTTGCTGGGCCTTGGGCTTGCCGCAGGGGTTACTGCGGTGGCTGTCCCGGCACTGGCCGCGCCGCAAGGCAGTCTGCGCATTCCGCTCTGGCCGAACGGCACGCCAGAGCCTGTTCCGACCGGTATCACGGAGCGGCTGACCGAACGTTCGACCGATTCCAAGGTTCGCGACCGCGCCCTGACTGCAGTATCCGCACCCTGGCTCGAAGCGGTCCGGCCGAAGCGTCCCAATGGCGCAGCGATCATTGCCGTTCCCGGCGGCGGCTATCGCCACATGGCCTGGGACAAGGAAGGCCTGGAAATCGCCGCCTGGTTTGCCGCGCGCGGGATCTCCGCATTTGCGCTGGCCTACCGCCTACCCAACGATGGCTGGAACGGGGGCGGGGATACGCCGCTGGCCGATGCCCGCCGCGCGGTGCAGGTGGTTCGCGCCAATGCCGGGGCATGGGGAATCGATCCGGGTCGGATCGCTGTTGTCGGGTTCTCCGCCGGCGGGCACCTCGTAGCTAATCTCGCTGCCCAGCACGCGCGCGAGGTCTATCCTCTGCGCGATGCCATTGACCGGCTGTCGGCCCGCCCAGACCTGGTTGCGCCAATCTATCCGGCTGTGATGATCGATCAACTGAGCAAAGCCCTGCCGCCCGGCCAGTCGCTGTTTGGCCAGGCTATTGATGCCGAGACTGCCGCGCGCCATTCGCCGCATCTGCAGACCCGGGCCGACAGCCCGCCGCATTTCCTGGTTCATGCCGAAGACGACCCGCTGGTCGGACCGGAGCACAGTCTGGCCCTGCGCGCGGCGCTGCGGGCCAAAGATGTGTCAGTTGAAACCCATCTGCATGCGCAGGGCGGCCACGGCTTCGGCATTCGCAAGACCCAAGGATTATCTGTCTCCGACTGGCCTGAGCACCTGCTGAAGTTCGGTCGCGCCACGGGTTGGATTCGCTAGATGACCAAGCACCTTTCCCTTCACCCTGATCGCCTGCTGCCGGCCGATCCGGCAACGCGCCGGTTCGCGCGAGAGCTTTACGCGCAGGTTAAGGACCTGCCGATCATCAGCCCGCATGGCCACACCGATCCGGAATGGTTCGCGACCGATGCCAATTTCGGCAACGCCGCCGAACTGTTGCTTCACCCGGACCATTACGTGTTCCGGATGCTCTATTCGCAGGGCGTGCCGCTGGCCGATCTGGGCATCGGCAACCCGGCGGCCGACCCGCGCGAAAGCTGGCGATTGTTCGCCGAGCGCTATTACCTTTTCCGCGGGACCCCCTCGCGGATGTGGCTCGACTGGGTCTTTGCCGAGGTCTTCGGCATGGGCGTGCAACTCTGTGCCGCAACGTCCGATCTCTATTACGACACGATCACCGAAATGCTGGCGAGCGCCGCCTTCCGCCCGCGCGCGCTGTTCGAGCGTTACAACATCGAAGTGATCGCCACGACCGAGAGCCCGATTGACAACCTGGAGCACCACGCTGCGATCCGCGCCTCGGGCTGGCAGGGCAGGGTGATCACCGCCTATCGCCCCGATCCGGTGGTCGATCCGGAGTTCGAAGGCTTCCGCGACAACCTCAGGACCCTGGCCGACCTGACGGGCGAGGATACCTTCAGCTGGACCGGCTACCTTGCCGCACACCGCCAGCGCCGCGCCTTTTTCGCTTCGATGGGTGCTACCAGCACCGACCACGGCCACCCGACGGCGCAGACGGCCAACCTGTCGGCCGCCGAGGCCGCCGCGCTGTTCGCCAAGGTCACCAGCGGCAGCTTCACACCGGCCGAGGCCGAACTGTTCCGCGCCCAGATGCTGACCGAAATGGCGGCGATGAGCATCGACGACGGCCTGGTGATGCAGCTCCACCCCGGGTCCTTCCGCAACCACAACGCCCAGGTTTTCGCCGCGCTGGGCCGCGACAAGGGCGCGGACATCCCGACCCGTACCGACTATGTCCACGCGCTGAAGCCGCTGCTCGACCGCTTCGGCAATGACAACCGCCTGTCGCTGATCCTCTTCACGCTGGATGAAAGCGCCTATGTCCGTGAGCTGGCGCCGCTGGCGGGCCATTACCCGGCGCTCAAGCTGGGCCCGGCCTGGTGGTTCCACGACAGCCCCGAAGGCATGCGCCGCTTCCGCCGGATGTGCACCGAGACGGCGGGCTTCTACAACACAGTCGGGTTCAACGACGATACCCGCGCCTTCCTCTCGATCCCGGCGCGGCATGATGTGGCGCGGCGGATCGACTGCGGGTTCCTGGCCGAGCTGGTGATGGAGCACCGGCTGGAGGACTGGGAAGCCGCCGAACTGGCCCAGGACCTGACCTACAAGCTCGCCAAGGCGGCCTACAAGCTGTGAGGCTGTCGTCCGCCAACCTGGCTGCGCTGGGCAGCGCGGTCACCCGCTTCGGCTATGACCGCGCCGCGCAAGCCAGCGGCATTGTCCACCTGGGTATCGGCGCATTCCACCGCGCGCACCAGGCCTGGTACACCGACCTCGCGATGGCAGCCGGTGACCGCGACTGGGCGATTACGGGTGTTTCCTTGCGCTCGCCCAGTGTGGCCGAGCAGATGAACCCTCAGGACGGCCTCTACACCGTGACCGAGCGGTCCGAGGCGGGCTGGCAGAGCCGGCTGGTCGGCGCCGTGCGCGAAGTGCTGGTGGCGCGGGATCAGCGCGCTGCGGTGATCGACCGGATCGCCAGTGCGACCACCCACATCGTCAGCCTGACCGTGACCGAGAAGGGCTATTGCCGCGCGGCTGACGGCAGCCTCGACTTCGCTCTGGCCGATGGCGGCTCGCTCTACGCGCTGATCGCGGCAGGCCTGCGCCGCCGCCATGACGCTGGTCTGCCGGGTCTGACGCTGCTGTGCTGCGACAACCTGGCTGACAACGGCCAGCAGCTTGCCCGCCTGATGGCCCAATACCTTGACCGCCATGATCCCGCTCTGCTGGCCTGGTTCGAAGCCGGATGTGCCTGTCCCTCGACCATGGTTGACCGGATTGTCCCCGCCACCACCGATGCCGACCGGACTGAGCTGGCTGCCCGGATTGGTCTGGAGGACCAGGCCGCGGTCCTGACCGAACCGTTCAGCCAGTGGGTGATCGAGGACCGTTTCGCCGGCCCGCGCCCGCGCTGGGAAGCGGTGGGGGCAGAGCTGGTCAGCGATGTCCGCCCCTATGAAACCGCCAAGCTGCGGATGCTCAATGGGGCGCATTCGTTCCTGGCCTATGTCGGGCTGGCCCATGGGCACACCTATGTCCACGAAGCGGTCGCCGATCCGGCGCTCCGCCCTTTGGTTGAAGCGCTGCTCCGCGAGGAAGCCGCGCCGACGATTGCCGCCGGGGTAGGGCAGGACCTGGCCGCCTATGCGACCGCGCTGATCGAACGCTTTGCCAACCCCGCGCTTAACCACCGGCTGATTCAGATCGCGATGGACGGCAGCCAGAAGCTGCCGCAGCGCTGGCTGGATACGCTGGCTGCCAATCAGGCCATGGGCCGCGAATGTCCGGCAATCCTGACCGGGCTGGCCGCCTGGGTCCGCCACTTGCGCGGCGCAAACGGACCGGTCGATGACCCCCGTGCCGCCGCGCTGGGCGGCGCAGCTGCGGGCCCGAACCCGATCAGTGCCTTGTTCGGAAGCGGCGGATTAATGGGCGATACCTGGCATCCGACTGGGGTCGACCACACGGCTATTGCTGCCATCCTGTCTTCAATCAGGTGATCTCATGCTGCTTGTCCGCTCCGCCATGCTTGCTGGTGCCGCGCTTGTCCTGACGGGCGCTGCCAAACCTGCTGTGCAGCCTGAGCTGGGGGTACGGTCCAAACCGGTGATCGAGCGCGGTGGGCTGCGCTTCAAGGATCTCAACGCCAATGGCCGGCTCGACCGGTATGAGGACTGGCGCGTGCCGCCTGAGCGCCGCGCCGCCGACCTGGTCGAGCGGATGACCCTAGCGGAAAAAGCCGGGATGATGCTGATCGCCACCAACAATCCGGATTGCGGTGGCGGCATCTCGGAACGTGGGCGTGACCTGATCGACAACCAGCGGATGACCCGCTTCATCCTGCGCGCCAAGGTTGTTGGTGACGCTCCTGACTGTAATGTCAAACTGACCGGCTTTGCCCTGCGCGGTGGCTACCCACAGACGGCTCGGCAGATGGCGGGCTTCACGAATAAGGTGCAGGAACGGCTCGAAAGTGGCCGGCTCGGCATTCCTGCGCTGTTCAAGGACAATGCCCGCAACCACGTCGAGACCAACCCGATGTTCGGGATTGCTGCCGGTGCCGGCGCCTTTACCGAGTTTCCCAAGGAAGCGGGACTTGCTGCTGCAGCGCTGGGCGCGGCGGCGCCGGTTGACGGCAAGGGAACGGTGCCGACCAACCTTAAGGGCGACATGACCGTACTGCGCGATTTCTCGCGCGTGATGGGCCGCGAATGGCGCGCCATCGGTCTGCGCGGCATGTACGGCTATATGGCCGATCTCGGCACGGAACCGCGCTGGGCCCGGTTTCACGAGACCTTCACGGAAGACGCCGACCTGATGAGCGACATCATCGGCACCCTGGTCGAAGGATTGCAGGAGCCGGTGCGCAAGGATGGGACCTCGCTCTCACCCAAGTCCTCGGTCGCTTTGACGGTCAAGCACTTCCCGGGTGGCGGGCCGCAGGAAATGGGCTGGGACCCGCACTACACCTTCGGCAAGAACCAGCTCTACACAGATTCCAGCGGCAACTATGGCTTCGGCTACCACCTGAAGCCTTTCGAGCGCGCGATCGCCGGCGGGGTGTCTTCGATCATGCCCTATTATGGCGTGCCGATTGGTGTGACCTACCAGGGGGTGCGTTATGATGAGCTTGGCATGGCCTTTTCAAAACAGATCGTCCGCGATCTGCTGCGCGCAAAGCTGGGGTTCAAGGGCAACGTCAATTCCGATAGCGGCGTGATCGAGAACCGCGGCTGGGGGCTGGAAAGCTACCGCACCAGTCCGGAGACGGACCAGCCCTATACCCCGGCGGACCGGACCGCGATCGCGATCCGAAGCGGCACCGATGTCCTGTCCGAATTTGCGCGCAACCAGACGATCATCGATCTGGTAAAGAGCGGCAAGCTGGATGAGGCCAAGCATATCAACCCGGCCGTGCAGCGCTTGCTGACCGAGCAGTTCCAGCTTGGCCTGTTCGAAAATCCCTATGTTGACGAGGCCGCCGCCGAAGCCGCGATCGGCCGGCGCGAAGATCGCGCGCTTGGTCTTGATGTGCAGCGCCGCTCGGTCGTGCTGTTGAAGAACGCGGGCAGTCTCCTGCCGCTGCGCCCTGGAGCCAAGGCCTATGTCCTTGGCTTCGATGCGGCAACCGCCCGTGCTGCGGGACTTGAGGTGGTCGACGGCAATGGTTCGGTCCGGCCGCCCGTGCCGGCCGGGACCGAGGCCCTGCTCATCAAGATCCAGATCAGCAATGCCGGCGCGCGCGCCTATTCCTCGCGCGATCCGAAGACCGGGGGCCGTGCAGTAGGGCCCGAGTTTCCACTGATTGACCCGCGCACCGGCCAGCGGCAGTCAACCTGGGGGGCGCAGGACCCTTGTGTGTACGAACCCGGCAAGCCCAGCACTGCAGAAGCGCCTGACGGATGTCTCGACAGCAATCTGATCTTCGGCGGCGCCTTTCCCTGGGAAGGCAACCTGCTTGCCTTGTCCGATCTGGCCAAGGCGGAAAGCTGGACCATGACGCCGGCCCTGCCAGAGATCCAGGCGGCGATGCGCGAGATGGGCGATCCGGCGCGGGTGGTTGTCTCAATCTACTTCCGCAACCCCTACGTCCTCGACGCCGAAAGCGGCCTGGGCAATGCCGGAGCCTTGCTTGCGACCTTTGGGGTCAGCGACCGCGCCCAGTTGGACATCATCACCGGCACGGCGGCGCCCGCAGGCCGTTTGCCCTTCGCCCTGCCGGCGTCGCGCACGGCGGTCCTGCAGCAACATCCCGATGCGCCCGGCTACGATGCCGAAGGCACACTTTATCCTTTCGGTTTCGGACTGGGCTTCAACACGCAGCGCAAGCAGGCAGCGAAATAGTCTGGTCTTAGTGGAGACAGGTTCGCGTCAGACTGACAGCACCGCCACTTAGTTCAAAGCTTTTGGGATCGAGTGATTGCCACGATGCCTAGGAGGCGGGTCTTGGCAAGATTAGTCAATCAGACCGAAGCCATAGATCTCATCGAAACCCGAAGCGCCCAGGTCGCGGGCAGCTTTCCGCAGGCGGTCGGAGCAGGTTGCCCCGCTGACACCGCTGGCGCGGCAGCGGGCGAGCCAGGCGGTGACGTGGGGCGTTGCAAACGAGGTGCCGGTAAAGCGGGCATAACCACCCGGTGCGCGCGCCGCGATAATGTCCACCCCGGGTGCAGCGACGGTGATGTAGCGGCCGCGGTTGGCATAGCGGTAGACCTTCAGGTCCTTGTCCACCGCCGTGACGGCGACGACGCCTGGCACAGCTGCGGGATAAGCTGGTGGGGCGGTCGGGCCGCCATTGCCGGCAGCAGCGACGATCGTGTGGCCGCGCGCCACGGCATCCCGGATCAGGTGGTCGAGGATCGCGTTGCGCGGCCCCGCCAGGCTCATGTTGATGGTCTGCACGCCTTGTGCCAGGTTCCATTCCAGCGCTTCGGCAATCACGTCGGCTGATGTGAACGGGCGGGCGGCGGAGCCGCGGAAGATATTGGCTGAATAGATCGTCGCCTGGCCTTCGCCCGCGATCAGGGAAGCGACCGCCGTGCCGTGGGCCGAAGACGCGCCCGGCTGCAGGCCATCCTGCCAGCTGACGATCCGCGTGCCGCTCAGCGCGGCGTGGCTGATCACGGCCGTATCGATCACCCCGACGGCGAGCGGGGCATTACCCCGGCGCAGCGACGGATTGCCGCCGACCTTCTTGCCCTTGCCGCCAGCGGTCAGGTTGAGTCCGTAATAGTGGACCAGATCGACCACGGCTTTGGGATCAAGGTCCTGCATCGCCTTGCGCGCGGCCAGCGAGGTCATGCCGGCCGGCGCGGCGAGCCGCACCACTTCGCGGTCGAGCACGCCCAGCCGGGTCCGCTCGATTACCCGGAAGCCACGGGCGCGGGCGGCGTCGAGTGTCGCGGCGCTGAAATCCATCCCGACCACTTCGCCGCGCCGAACCGGGAAGCCGTCCAGATCATGCTCCGCCCCTTCGCTGTCCCCCAGATCGCGCATCATCTGGCTGGAGCCGCTGCTGCCGCCGTCATCGTCGCGCTCGGTCAGCTTGGCGGCTTCCTCGGCGGCGTCTTCGCTCTCCTTGGCGCTGTCTTCGGCAAAGTCCTCCTGGGCCTTGGCGGCATCCTCGGCGATCTTTTCCTGCTCACGGACCTGATCGGCATCGAGCTTGGCAAGATCGGTCGCCGCCTTGTCCGGCTCTTGCAGCGCGCGCTCCTCGATCCGGGCGCGTTCCTCGGCATAGCGGGCGGCACGTTCTTCGCTGCGTTCGGCGGTGCGCGCCGTTTCGCGATCGAGCCGCTCCTGCGCGCGGCTGCCGATTTCGGGGTCGCGGTCGCTGGCCATGCCGACGCTTCCCGCCAGCGCGGCCAGTGTCAGTCCAAGCAATGCCTTGCGCACCATGACCCCAATCCTATCCCGTGGTTCCACTGCCAGAACGCACCGCAACGGGATATATTCCGCACCGGACTTGCAATAGCCGGCAAAGCGCTGAACAAAAAAAGCGTCAGGCTGCCGGAATAATGCGGCAGGCGGGTCGTTATGGCGAGGAATGCATGACTGCCGGTGAGGCCGCAGGGCAAACGTTCAGGGACGCGGTGATCGCCGCGCTCCCGCGGCTGCGCCGGTTTTGCCAGGGGCTTGCGGGCAATGCCCAGGAGGGAGACGACCTGATGCAATCGACCGTGGAAAGGGCCTTGGCACGCGCGCACCAGTTTGTGCCCGGCACCCGGCTGGACAGCTGGATGTTCCGGATTGCCCAGAACCTGCACATCGACGGCGCGCGCGCGGCACAGCGCCGGGGGCACCAGGTGCCGGTTGATGAGTTGCCCGAGACCATGGGCGAAGATGGCCGTGTCACACTCGAAGGCCGCTCGGACCTCGCCGCAGCCCAGCGCGCCTTGCGGGCCATTCCCGAGGACCAGCGCGCCGCCTTTCTGCTGGTGGTGGTCGAGGGGCTGAGTTACCGCGAAGCAGCCGAGGTTCTGGAAGTGCCGGTCGGCACGATCATGAGCCGCCTGGCCCGCGCGCGCGGACGAATCGAACAGGTGGTCGGACGCGGCCCGGGGGCAGTGCAATGAGCGACGATATCGACGAACGCCTGGCCGCCTGGCTCGATGGTGCGCTGACGCCCGACGAGGCCGCTGCCTTTGAGCGTGAACTCGCGACCAATCCCGAACTCGCGCGCCGCGCGGCCGAATGGCAGGCCAACGATGCCTTCCTGAAAGGCGCGCTTGCGCCGCTGGCCGATGCCCCGATCGATAGCGATCTGCTGGCGCGCATGGGTCTGGCCGAGCCAGCGCCGGCACCGCTCGCCGCCAATGACAATCAACCGTTCTGGCGCCGCCACGCGCTGCCTCTGGGCGGAGCTGTTGCGGCCAGCCTGGCGGCACTCTTGCTGCTGGCCGTGCCGCAGCGCGGGGCTGAGCCAGATACGTTGAGCCTGGCGCTCGATACCACGCCCTCGCTCACGGCTACGCGCCTGGCCGATGGGCGCACGATCGAACCGACGCTGACCGTGCGCGCCGCCGATGGCCGCTGGTGCCGCGAATTCCGCGAAAGCGCGAAGACCGCGCTGGCTTGCCGCGGCGACAAGGGCTGGACGATCGAAGGCGAAGCGGCCGCTACCGGTCCTTCGGCTTCGGACGAGATCGGTCTGGCGGCGGGCGGCGATGGGGCGGGACTTGATGCTGTCTATCGCCGGATCGGTGCCTCGGATCCGGTTGGGCAGCAGGAAGAGACCGCCCTGATCAAGCAGGGCTGGAACCGCCGCTGACCCCGGCCAGCGACGGCTTCCAACAGATCAGAAGTTGAGCTGGATCCGGGCAACCCCGGTATTGGTGGTCTGCTGCGGCACGGCGCCCGTGAAGCGCACGGTCGTGCGGGTATAGTCCAGCATCAGCCGCAGGTTGCGACCCCAATAGGCATTGGCAGCGGCCGTGAAAGTGCGGCCCGTGCCGGCATCGAAGGCGCCGTCCGCCAGATCTAGCCGACTGTAGCGGGCCGCGAGTTCCAGCGCGAGGCGATGGCGCTTGAGATCGGGGCCAGAGAAATTGCCGGTGCCCCGCGAATAGTCATAGCGGCCGCCAGTCACCAGCCAGGCTGCTTGCAGCGTCTGACCATTGAACCGGAGTCTGGGCAGGGCGCCGCGCTGCAGTTCCATGCCGCTGACCTGGGCCTGGATCAGCACCGGCCCCTGTGCCAGACCCGCCTCACCGTTCCAGGCATTGAGATGCTCGATCCCGGTAATCGCGCCAGTCGCCATGGCATTGGGCGCCAGGACGCTGCCGGCATCGGCCGATAGGCGCAGGTTCTCGCCAGGGCGGAAAGCGCGGCGTTCCCCGGCCAGGCCGAGGTGGAGCCGGGTCTTGCCGGAGCTGACCGGAAGGACAGTGACCCGGCCTACCAGACCGCGGCCGCGTTCGGCCGAGCGGCCTTCGTCGTTGTCGAGGGCATCGTCGAACCAGCCCAGCGCCGCGCTCCAACGCTTGCCACTGACGCTCGCCATGCCTCCCAGACCGTAGCCAGCCCCCAGCGCCGAGGCGAGCGAGCGTTCGGCAAAGGGAGTGGTATTCGAGCTCTGCAGGTCCTCAGCCGAGAACGGGGCCATCATGTTGCCGCCGCGCAGTTCGACATTGTCGGTCGGGGCGATCCCGGCCCAGAGGTTGCGCCAGCCTTTCGAGCGGCCGGCAAATTCGCGGTCGATGCGAAAGCGGACCACGTCACCGACTTTGCCCGACAGTTCCAGCCGCGCCCGGCGGAAATCGGCATCGGTCACCCCGGTGCGGCCGGTGGCGGGTTCGTCGAACACGCTGGCATCGACGTGGATTCGTCCTCCCAGGTTCAGCTCAACCGGCCCCTGTTCCAGCGTCAGACCGCGTTCGTCGGCCTTCAGGCCATCGGCCCAAGCGGCGGTGCTCGTTGCCGCCAAAAGCAGCGTGATCAGTGCGGTGTTCTTCATCATTCGATTCCTTGGTGTTCAATCAGGCGGAAAACGTTTTCGATCAGCCCATTGCGGTGGGCGCAGGAGAAGTTGTGGCGGGTGCGTGGCAGCACGGTCAGGCTGGAGGCCCGGCTCCATCCGGCCTTGCGCAGGGCGCGGTGCCAGTTGCGAGCACGGGCGCGGCGGTTTTCACCCTGTAGCGCATCGAGCTCAGGGTTGCGGCGCAGGGCATCGTCATCATCGCGCTCACGCTGGCCAACGATCACATGAAAGGGGATCGACTGTGACTGAGGGTGAATTGGGAGCGGGCTTTGTGCGAGACCAAGCGGCCAGATCAGCTCCGGATCGGGCATCGTGTACCAGCCCGCCGAAACCGGCACGCAGGTGCGCACCCGGTCGGCATGAAGCAGCGCAAACCGGTGCGCGAACTGCGCGCCGCCGGAAAAGCCGAACATTGCGATCTGCTGGGTGGCGAGGCCAAACCGGCTGGAAGCATCGTCGAGAATGTCGAGCAGGGCGAGGTCGCTGCGCTGTCCGCTGCGCGGGTCAATCACCTGCTGGTACTGACCGAAGCTTTCGCGGCGAAACAGCGGCGCGATCAGCGGCACGCCCAGCCGGTTGGCCAGCTCGGCAAAGCGCAGCACCAGTTCGGGGGCATTGCGCGAGATGCCATGGACCAGCACCAGCGGCTCGGCACCAGGGTGCAGATTGGCGGGGAGCAGCAGGTAGTACTCGCGCTCCGGCTGACCGGGGCAACGCAAGAACAGCGGGCGCGGCGGCACGGCTACGGCGCAGGGGACAATGGCAAGGGCAGTCATGCAGCGTTCTCCTGGCTGACCAGACTTGGGGCAGCGCGCGGCAGGTCGACCAGTCCGGTCGGACCAAGCTGCCAGTGCCGCGTGGCGCGGCGGCTGAGCGCTGGGTGACGCGTGGTGAGCAGGACCACGCCCGGCCAGCCGGCTATCGCATCAGCCAGTCGAGCCGCATCGCTGTCAGACAGTTTGCGCTCGTCAGGAGCGAGCAGCAGGACGGGGGGCTTGCCGGCGAGGGCGCGCAGCAGCGCGGCAGTTTGTGGCGGACCGGCGCTATCGGCGGGATTGAGGCCCCAGGCGGAGGTCAGCGCGGACAGGTCGACCGCTTCCAGATCGGGTAGGCGGTAGCGCAGGTTCATCGCAACACTGCCTCGCAGCAGGGGCAGGTCAGCACTTACGAGGCCCACAATCCGACGGCGCCGGGCTGGACGGCAGGCCAGCAGGTCTGCGCCGTTCCAGCGGATCGCGCCGCCCTGCGGCTGGGCCAGCCCTGCCAGGACGCGCAGCAGCGCCCCGACCTGGGCCGGATCGCCATCGAGCAAGGCCACCTCGCCGCGCTCGAGCCGTGCGGACAGCGGCGGTTGATCTGCCGTCAGCCGGACCGCCTCAAGCACCAGCGCGCGGGTCTCGCCGCGCTGCCAGGGCGCCGGATCGGGATAGGTCAGCACAGGCAGCGCCAGCATCCTGGCTACCCGATGGCGCGATACACGGCCTGGAACGGCCAGTTCGGCCGCGCGGGCGAGATCGCGCAACGCCAGGCCGATAATCCCGATCACCAGCACCAGTCCGGCCATTCCACTGGCTGTAAGCTGCGGCGCGGTCAGGGCGGCGGCAATGACGATGGCGGTTGTCGCCAAGTGTGGCAGCGCGCGGAGTAGCCCGGTCAACCAGGCCCGGCGCAAGGCGGCGGCATTAAGCCGCCCCACCCGGCGCTCAAGCCGGCGCGCCTCACTGCCGGTGCGGGCGCAGGCGAGGACTGTGGCGCTGGCGGCCAGCCGCTCTGAAGCAAAGGCTGCAACCGTGCCCCGCTCCTTGCGGACCGCCCGCACGGCCTGCGCCAGGGGACGCAGCAGCGCCGCTCCGACAAGGCAGGCCAGGGCGGCAATCGCCAGCGCGGTCAGGCCCAACGCCGGTGCGGTCCAGGCCAGCCAGCCCAGCAGGCCAGTCAGCGCGATCAGCGCGAGTCCTGCGCGCATGATCCCTTCGGCCACCCACTGGCGCAGCGCGGTCAGGTCGCCAACGAAGCTCTGCAGCATGGCGCCATGGCGGCGGCTCTGCACCACGGCCGGATCGACCTGCATCAGGTGCCGGAACAGCGCATCGCGCACAGCGGTGACGTAATCGAGCCCCAGCCCTTCGCTCAGCCGCCGGAGCAGCGCTTCGCAGCCAAACGCCAGCATTGCTGCCCCGGCCGCAGCTGGCCAAACCACGGCGGGTCCGTGCAGCGCCCGCGCCACGGCAATCGTCGCGCCCAGCTGAACCAGCGCCACGGCCAGCACGCCGGCCAGCAGCCGTCCTCGGCGCCGGTCTAGCAACGCGATCATGCCTGGGCGACTGCGGGTGCGGCGGCGAAGGCGAGCTGCGGAGCGAAAACCGGATCGCGCAGCTGATCGAGCAGCAGCACCGGCTGGCCCATCGCGGCAGAGGCTTCGCGGGTGGCCAGCGGCGAGGCGCTGACCAGGCCCGAAACGCCGATCACCTTGTGGCCATGGGTCAGCAGCCAGTCGCGCCCGCCGATCGCGCCGAGGGCATCGCCAGCCGCGAACAGCACGCCATCGATCGCGGCGCGGAAGGCCGGGGCGGCCAGCAGCGCAGCGGTCTCGCGCTGGAGCACACCGTCGGCAATCTCGACCACCACCACGTCTGCGCCTTCAGCAGCGGAATGGGCGATCAGCGACAGCGCAATGGCCTCGATCCGCTCATGCGGCAGACCAGCGGTCGAGGCGTGGCCCATGTCGGTGAAATCCAGCACGCGGGCAGCTCCGGCATCGACCATCGACCAGACATCGCCGCCCGAACCGGTGCCGGTCACCTTTGTGGCCGCAACCTTCAGCCCTGCGCGGCTCAGGCCATGGATCAGGCCGGCGGCTGTCGTGGTCTTGCCGGCATTCATCGAGGTGCCAGCCACGGCAATCACCTGAGGCCGGTCTTCGCGCAGCGTGCGCAGCGGAAGGGCGTGCCGGGCCAGATTGACCGGGCGGCCGAAGCCGTCGGCGATCAGGCCAATTGGCTGGATCCGGGTCGCCCGTTTAATTCTGGTATGGCGGCTCAGCACCTTGCCGGCAACGCCGCCTCCGGCGACCAGATCGCAAGGGCCAAGATCCTCAGGGACCACTGCCTCGAACTGGTCAGGGGCATAGCGCTCGCCATAGGCGACAACGATCTCGTCGCCCTCGTAAAGCTGGGCGCGGCGACCATGCGGGCCTTCCAGCTTTTGGTGCTGGCCCAGGGTCTCGATCCGGGCGAGGACCAGGTCGCCCGCTTGCGGCTGGCCCGAGCGGAGCAATCGCATGCCGCTAACGAAGTCGACCCGGCGGGTGGTGAAGGCGCGCTTGGCGCTTTCCAGCCGGGCCAGGCCCAGCGGCTCGCCGCGATCGCGCGGCTGGCCATCGATTCCGCGCAACTGCGGCTCGAAGCCGTTCACATCCTGGAACATCGTTCTTCTCCCACCTCCTGGTTCAGGGAAAGAACGATGTCCGGATCAGCTTATTCCATCGGCCACATAATTATTTCAGCTGGCTCAATTCAGCCGATAGCTGAGCGAAAGACCGCCAGCGAAATCGGCGCTGTTGGCATTGAACCCGGTTGAGGCGAAGACTTGCATACGCAACCGCTTGCTCACCCCGAAGTTGATCCAGCCGGTCACTTCGCTGCTCGCGCCTCGGCCGGGGGTGGCGGATTCCTGCCAACCATAGTCCGCGCCGACATAGGTGCCGCCGGGCAGGCGATAGCTTGCGCCCGCGCCGGCACCCCAGGTGTTGCGAAGAATGCTGCCGGCCGGCTTGCCGAGGAAGCGATAGCGTCCGCCGGCATAGAGGCTGAGGCCGCCAATATCCTGCACCAGGTCCCCGCCCACGGTGAAATCGACCTTGCCGGTGCCAAGCCGCTTGGCGGTGGAGGCCGTTGGCAGCTTGACGCGGCCGGTGACGTCGAACCAGGTCGCCGAACCGAGCGGCACCGAATAGCCCAGGCTGATCGAGACATCGCCGATCCCGCTGCGGCGGCTGGAGGCCGCGCCAGCCACTGGCACGACATCGCCGCCGGTAGAGGTGGAGCCGCCATCGTCCGAACCGCCGCCGCCCGAACCACCTGAACCGCTGCTGCCGGACGAGCCAGACGAACCCGATCCCGAGGATCCGGAACCCGATCCCGATGAACCCGAGCCGGAGTTGGATCCACTCGAGCCCGAACCCGAGTTTGACCCTGACGAGCCCGAGCCGGAATTGCTGCCCGAACTGTCCCCGCTGTTATCGTCTCCGCCGCTATCGCTGCCACTGTCGCCAAACCCGGCGTCGCGGCCTTGCGGCGTGTCGAGCAGGCTGCCCGGGCCATCGATGCTAACGAAGGGCACCGATACGCGGAAGTTGAAACCGCCCTTGCGATAGCGCAGCGAAACCGGCGCGGAGGCCACCGTGGTCTTCTGCGGATCACCGTAATCACCTTCGGAGTAATTGACCCCTGCGCCCAGTCGCCAGACGCCTGGTTCCTCATCCGTCGTGCCCTCGTCGGCAAATGCGGCGCTGGGCAGAAGGATCAGGCTGGCACAGGCCAGTAGACTGGATTTACGATCAAATTTCATGGGTCCCCCTCCATGGACTAGCGGGATTAGGAATAGCCCGGACCGCGCGGTGCGCAATGCCGACCCTGCGATAACGTCAAAAATGTCAGTCTATTCCCGCTCGGGCAAAAAAATTGCGAGGGGCGGGAATAAGCGCTCGCGCTCCGCGTTCTGGTCATACGCGCCCCCTCCAGGCGGCGTGCAGAACCGGGAGATAACCCATGATCAAGACCAAGCATTCCGTCTTGGCGCTGGCTGCGCTGGCGGGCCTTGCCGCCTTCACTGCGCCGGCCGCCGCGCGCAACGGTGCAGACGACAAGGCCAATGACCGGGCCGATCACGTCCGCCAGTGCCGTGGCTGCGATGATCCGCCGGGCCATATCCGTCAGGCGCGCGGCGCCGATGACAAGTCCGACCATGTCCGCCGCAATCGCGGCGGCGATGAAGTTGCCGTGGAAGATGGTGGCCGGGGCCGCGGTCAAGGCCAGGGCCGCGGGCGCGGCGGCGATGATGCTGCTGCGGACGTCGGCGGCAAGGGCCAGGGTCAGGGGCAGGGTCGTGGTCGAGGCGGCGACGACGAACCGGGTCACAGCTAGCTTAACTGCCCGCCAGGGTCGCGGGATCCCGGCCACGGTAACAGCCGGGCCGGGGTTTCCAGCGCAGCAAGGCGCCTTCAATCCGAAGCGCTCTACAACTGCTCTTCGTGCTTGAACAAGCTCTGCGCGCCGATCGGCGCGGCTCGATCCTATAGCGCTGTGTAACGGAAATCGCGGAAGGTGCAGGCCCCGGGCCCGGCGGCGTAGAGCCCCGGCTTCAGTGCCAGAAAGCCGCCGCGGACATTGTGGTGATAGCCGGACACTTCCATCCCGCGGCCAAAACGCTGCCAGGTTTGCCCGCTATCGCCGCTGGTGTGGAAGGAGACGATGTGTTCGCGGTTGGTCACGCGAAGCCGCATCCGCCGTCCGTGCGGATTGGCCGGGCGCCCGCGCTCGATTCCGTACTGGTGGGTGACAAAGCGGCGCTCGTCGAAGCCGAGGCCGCAATAGAGCTTGTCGTCGTAGAACAGCACCAGTCCGGCGGTGGCGCCGGGGGCCAGTTCGATATCGCATTCGAACTGATACGAGCGGTCGCCGGCAGTGAGCAGCAAAGGTGAGCCGCTGGACGGCGCAATGCCCTTGCCAGCAAGGTGCAGGGCGCCATCGGCCATGCGGATCCGCGCAGCCTCGTCTGGCGCGGGGCGGAAAAACGTCCATTTCGAGCCGAGCGCCAGCGGCCCACTGAAATCGTCTGACAGCGCCATGCCGTGGGGCAGGGCCTCGCCGCCGCGCGGCTTGCGAATTGGGCGCGAAAGATCGCCGCCGGTCATGCGGAACCAGCCGTCGCGGGTCCATTCGATCGGATCGAGCAGGCATTGCCGGCCGAGCGTCCAGAAGCCGGCCTCATAGCCGTGATAGAGCGACCACCAGGTGCCGTCCGGCGCCTCGACCAGGCTCGCATGCCCGCGTGACCACTAGGCTTCGCCCGCCGACCGGGTGCGGACCAGCGGATTGCCAGGATGCTGCTCCCACGGGCCATGAAGCGAGCGCGAGCGCGCCGCGATCACCATATGCCCAGTCGGCGGACCGGCCGTTCCGCCGACTGCGGTGATCAGATAGTACCAGCCGTCATGGAAGGTGATCGAGGGACCTTCGGGTGAAAAGCCCTCGACATCCCAGGTGTCGGGATACCGCCAGGGATCGTAAACATGCTCGACCGGGCCAGCGACTGACAGGCCATCGTCGCTCAGCCGCACGCGGTCCCCGCCCGAGAGGAACAGCCAGCGCGAGCCATCCTCCGCCACAGCATGGCAGGGATCGATGTGCTGGTGCAGGCCGAGCGGTTTGGGATCGCTCCACGGGCCGTCGATATGATCGGCCCAGATCACGTAGATGTCGTTCCGCGGCTGGGCCTTAACCGGGATATAAATGAAGTAGCGACCCTGGTGCTTCTCCAGGCTGACCGCCCAGACCGAGCCGATATTGCGATGGAGCGCGGGTCGACGCGGCTGCCAGTTCACCAGGTCGCGGCTATGCCAGATTGTCAGGCCGGGATAGGCGTCGAAGCTGGAAAAGGTCAGGTAATAGTCTTCGCCGTCCTTTAGCACCGCCGGATCGGGCCGGTCGCCCGACAGTACGGGGTTGAGGAAGCGGCCATTGCCGAGGTCGGGCTTGTGCTGGCCCTCGATGCCGGTGCGGCGGACCGGAGTTGCTGCCAAGGGGAGAGACGACAAGAGCGGAGCGAACGCCCCGACCCTTAGCAGGTCGCGCCGTTCCATCAGCCGAGGCCCACGGTGCGGGCCCAGGCGCGCCACAGTTCGGGCCAGGCCTCGACCGGCTTGCCCACGGCCTTACGCAGGCCAAAGCCGTGGCCGCCGTTGGCGAAAAGGTGCGTTTCGACCGGAATTCGGCGTGCCTTCAGTCCGGCGCGCAGCCGCAGCGTGTTCTCGACCGGCACGACATCGTCATCCTCGGCATGAAGCAGGAAGTGCGGCGGTGCATCGGCCGGGACCTGCTGGTCGGGCGAGTATAGTGCTTCCTGCTCGCGGGTCGGCGCGGCACCCAGCAGCAACTGGCGCGAGCCGGGGTGGGCAATGGCCGGGTCCATGCTGCACACCGGATAGATCGGCGCGGCGCTGTGCGGCTTGGCCGAGAGCCGATCGGCGGGGTCGACCGGCTGGTAGACGCTCGCGGCGAACCGGGTCGAAAGGCTGGCGCAAACGTGGCCACCAGCAGAAAAACCCATGGCCGAAACGCGCTCAGGATCGATCGCAAAGTCGCGGGCGCGGTGGCGGATCAGGCGCATGGCGCGCTGGGCGTCGGCCAATGGCACGTCGGGTCCGGCAGCCCAGCCTTCGCCGGGCAGGCGGTAGAACAGGACAAAGGCGGTAAAGCCGCGCGCCGCCAACCAGCGCGCCATCTCATAGCCCTCCTTGTCGACCACGACCCAGCGATAGCCGCCACCCGGCGTAAGGAGGACGGCTGCGCCGTTCGGTCGATCGGGCCGGAACACGGCCATGCGCGGGCGGGTGATGCCGAAGACCGCGCGGTCGGTGACCAGGGGATCGGTCGAGCGTTCATTGACGGTTTCGGCCGGTGGTTTGGCCGGCAGACCCGGTGCGCCGGCGGGCCAGAGATCGATCGTCTCGACCGGCTGGGGCAGGCCGGGCGGCTGCACACCAACGGCAACGGGCGGAGGCGTTTGCGCCCCCGCCCGTGCGGTAAGGGTGGAGGCCAGCCCCGCGACAATCAGCGACCTGCGGTCAATGGTCATCGGGAACCAGCCTCCGGGAGGTACTTCGGGATCAGAGCTTGAACCGCGCCCCGAACAGGAAGGTGCGGCCAAAGTGGTTGTTCTCGTAGTTCCGGTCCGCGTCAAAGTCGGTGAAGCGGTAGCGGTAGGTGTCGAGCAGGTTGTTGCCTTCGAGCGACAGCTCCAGCCAGTCGGTCAGCTTGTAGCGGATCGAGGCATCGAGGTTGGTCGTCGCGCCATAGCCTTCGAGCAGGTTGCCGGTGCCCGAGGCGCCTTCATGGTAACGGCCGCGATAGGACACCATCACGCGGGCAGCGAACTTGCCGTCATCGTAATAGAGCGTGCCGTTGTAAGCCTGCTTCGACACGTTCGACAGCGTGTTGGTCACGCTCACGTTCTGCAGTGCACCGCCGGGGGCAATCGCCGGACCCTGCAGGTTGAACGTGGCGTTGGAGCTGATGAAGGTGGCGTTGGCGATCACGCCAAAGTGCTTGAAGAAGCCTTCGGTGAAGGCGCTGAACGGCACCTGCGCGGCCAGTTCCCAGCCAGTCAGCTTGGCGCCCGAACCGTTGACCGTGGTGGTCAGGGTCCAGATCGGCTGGCTGAGCTGCGCGGGATTGAGTGCGGCGGGCGAACTGGGGTTCAGCACCGAAACCGGCAGGCCGGTTTGGGTGAAGGTGGCACCCGTGATCGAAGCCGACTGCGTGAAGCTGTTCACGTCCTTCTTGAACCAGGCCAGCGACAGCACCGCCTGCGGGGCGAAGTACCATTCGGCGGCCAGGTCATAATTGGTGGCGCGATAGGGCTCCAGGAACGGGTTGCCACTGGTGACGCGATAGTTGAAGCCATCGGCCGAGCCGCCCGGGGTGAGCGAGCCGAGCGTCGGGCGGGTCATCACCTTGGCCACGGCCGCGCGCAGGATCACGTTCTGCGTCGGGAACAGCGCCAGGTTGGCCGAGGGGAGCCAGTCGTCATAGTCGCGGGTCACGGTGGCATTGGTGCCGCTTACCAGGCCATAGGAGCTCTGGTCGGTCTTCACATAGCGCACCCCGGCGTTGAGGGCATATTCCAGCCCGCCGAGGTCACCCTTGAAGTCGGCCTGGAAGTAGACGCCCTTGGTGGTTTCCTGAACGCCGCGGATGTTGCCTGCGTCGTTGACCAGCGGACGGCTGTAAAGGTTGGTAAAGGCCGCTGCCGCAGCAAGGTTCGGCACCAGCCACGAATTGGTGTTGCCAGCTGGCTGGCCGGCGTTGCCGAGGTTGAACAGCTGCGAAAGCGCCGTCGTGACCGGGAAGCCATAGACTGCGGTCGGGCCGAACAGGCTGGTGGGCGAGCAGGTGATCGTGCCTGCGGTACTGGTGACCAGGCTAGTGCCGCCGTTGCCGCAGACTGCCGTGTCGCGGGTATAGGCCACGGCATCGAAGTTGTAGCGGCGCCACACGGCCCCGGCCTTCAGCGTGATCTTGTCGGTCAGGTCGAATTCGGTGCGGAATTGCACCGTCTTGAAACGGTTGGTGACGTTCGACGGGCGGTCGCGGATTTCGGCCAGCTGGAAGTTGGCCGGGTCGGTCACGCTCGTGCCGAAGGTCAGCTTCGGGGTCTTCATGTTCGTATAGTCGAACGAATAGCCCTGGGCATCGCGGTCATCGAAGATGATCGTGGTTTCGACCGGGATATCGGCGTTCGACTTCGATACGCCGCCCAGCAGGGTGAAGCGCAGGTTGTCGGTCACGTCCTGGTCCAGCGTCGCACCGATCTGGTAGAATTCGGTGCTGCTCTCGCGCAGGTAGTGCTCGGTGCGGACCCAGGCGTCATTGAGTGTCGCCGAGATCATGTTCTTGTTGGCGTCGTAAACCGGGTTCACGACATTGATCGATCGCTCGTTCGAACGCAGCAGGACTTCGCCCCACTGTTCTTCACGGCTCGCATCGAACTTCGAATAGAGCGCATCGATCGACAGCTTGGTCGCTTCGGTGGGCGCAAACTGGATCGAGCCGGTCAGGCCCAGGCGCTCGCGATCGTGGGCGACTTCGCCATAGCGCGGGATGCGCGGGTGAAAGGCGAGGGCGGCCTGATCGCAAGCCGCGCTGGCCACATAGGTGCCGCCCGAATTGGGCGTGGTGAAGCAGTTGGTGCCGTTGACATTGTCAAACCGGGCCTGGGCCCAGCGCACTGAGTTGTTGCCCAGCTCGAGCACCTTGGTCTTCGAATAGGCGGCCGAGATCGACATGCCGAAGGTATCGGCGTCGTTGCGCCAGGAGAGCAGACCGGCCAGACGCGGACCGACATTGCCCGACAGGTCGTTGTACGATCCGACGACCGAGGCAGCGGCGGTCAGCCCGGCCTTGCCGGCCAGCGGGTTGCCGGTGTTGAGATCGACCACGGCGCCCAGCGAACCTTCATCAAGGCTGGCTTCGGCGGTCTTGTGGACGACCAGGCTGGAGAACAGCTCTGAAGCGAAGACGTTGAAATCGAACGCACGGTCGCGGTTGGCGCTGGCACCATCGACCGAGGTGGCGATCGTTTCCATGCCGTTGACGCGGACGCGGGTGAACTGGCTGGAAAGACCGCGCACGGTGATCGACCGGCCTTCGCCGGCATCGCGCGAGATCGAGATGCCGGGGATGCGCTGCAGCGATTCCGCCAGGTTCTGGTCGGGGAACTTGGCGATGTCTTCGGCGACGATCGCATCGACTGCGGCGACCGAGTTCTTCTTGAGGTTGATCGCGGCTTGCAACGACTGGCGGAAGCCGGTGACGATGATCTCGTCGGCCGGAGCATCTTCGGCGGGCGGGGCGGCGTCCTGGGCCCAGGCGGCGGTCGGCGCAACGATAGCGCTGCCGGCGATCAGGGCCAGCTTGAACAGCGTCTTGCTAGTGTGGGTCTTGCGCATTTCTACTCCCTCGACGCCCTCTGGCGCTTCCTCATGATACCGGTGTCAAAGGATGATATGCGTGAACCCGCACAGCTCCCTCAGCACCTCTACTCCCTGCGCGGTCTTCCGGCCGCTGCATTCTGACCGGTAAGGTAACCGGTGTCATTTTGTATTGCTCCCGTTCCGGCGCTCTGTCAAGAAGGTGCGCAAGGGAGAATGGACGATGCGGCACTGGTGGGTGAAACTCGCGGTATTCCTCGCGGCTTTGCAGGCACTTGTCCTGTCCGGGGCGGTCTGGGCGGGGCCGCCCGAGCCGACGCAGGGCGGGGCTGGCGGTCGAATCATCCGGGTTACCACCCTGACCAAGGACGGTCCGGGATCGTTCAAGGAAGCGGTTGAGGCCAAGGGGCCACGCATCGTCGTGTTCGAAGTGGGCGGCGTGATCGACCTAGAGCGGGAATCGCTGACCATTGCCGAACCCTTCCTCACCATCGCCGGTCAGACCGCCCCTTCGCCGGGGGTTACCATCATCCGCGGCGGGATCGACCTCAAGGCGCATGACGTGATCATTAGCCACCTGCGGGTGATGACCGGGCGTGATGGCCAGGCGCTGTTCTCCGGCTGGGAGGCCGACGCCTTTTCCACCGTCGCCGCCTACAATGTCATCATCGAGCACAACAGCTTCCTGTGGGGAATAGACGAGAACATGTCGGCCTCTGGCCCGCGCTTCACCGGCAAGACGGTCGAGGAATGGCGCAAGGGCACCAGCCACAACATCCTGTTCCGCAACAATCTGGCCGCCGAAGGGCTGGCCATGGCGAGCCACCCCAAGGGTGAGCACTCGAAGGGCTCGCTGATTCACGACAATGCCACGGGCATTGTCTTCTATCGCAACGTCTGGGCTCACAATGTCGAGCGCTCGCCGCTGCTCAAGGGCGGGGTCCAGGCGCTGATGGTCAACAACCTGATCTACAATCCCGGCCACCGCGCGGTGCATTACAACCTGATGGCGCTGGAATGGGCAGGGCAGCCCTATGTCACCGGGGAGCTGACCGCGGTGGGCAATGTCATGCGCGGCGGCAATGATACCGATCCGGGCCTGCCGTTCCTGATGCTGGGCGGCGATGGCGATCTGAAGTTCCACGGGCGCGACAACCGCGCGGTTGACCGCCACGGCAATCCGCTGCCGGAATTCGGCCGCTATGGCGAGACCAAGGCCAAGCTGATCCGCTCTGCCAAGCCTTTGGGGGATCTCTCCGGCCTGCCGGTCCTGCCCTCTGGCGAAGTCGAGACCAGCCTGCTGGCCAGCGCGGGAGCCCGCCCCTGGGACCGCGCGCCGGACGACATCCGCGTGCTGTTCTTCGTGGCCGAAGGGCGCGGCGATATCATCGATGATGAGAAGGAAGTGGGCCCCGGCTATCCCCGCCCGCCTGAAACCCGCGCACCCTTCGTTGAGGCGGATTGGGACCTGACCACGATGCGGCCCAAGTCCGGCCGCTATCCCGGCCAGAGGGCGGGCGCGCAGGAAGTGCTGAGCCCGCGCGATCGCAGCTCACGCGGAACCACCCGGTGAGCCTCGCCGCGCTGCTCCTGCTCGCCGCCGCGCCGCCGATGGCGGTGATTGATGAGCGCGACACCCGGCGCGAAGAAGCGCCGCCGCACGGTGCGATCGGGATGAGCACGGCCTACCGGATCAGCGATGCCGTGCCCCAGCCGCGAGCGATGGAATTCCGCCGCCGGATCCTGCATCGCGGCGCGGCGATCGGCGAGCACCCGATCGATCACGACGAGGTCTATTACGTACTCGACGGCGAGGGCGAGGTCGTCTCCGACGGTAAGCGCGCGCGGCTGACCAAGGGCATGACGGCTTATCTCTACAAAGGGGCCGTCGTGGGCATCCGGCAAGTGGGCAAGAAGCCGCTCTCGCTGATCATCAGTTATCCCAACAATCAGCGCTGAAGGTCAGCTCCCCGGTTGGATATAGGGGACGCGGGCGAACAGCTCGCGCTCCCACTTGCGCGGGTCCTTGACCACGCGGCTGGCGGTATCGAACACCATCGTTTCGCGTTTCGGCACGGTATAAGGTGCCCAGCCGGGATCGCCGGTGCGGGCGAAGCGGACAAAGGCATGCATCACCGTGTCGCTCATCGCCTGGCGGGCGGGCGTGGGGTCTTCGAAAGTGCCGAAGGACAGGCCGATGTCGTCGGTGTGCTTGGCCTGCTCGAAATCGAGCTGGTAAACCCAGGTCTGCGTCACCCCGGCACGGGCCCGGGCATCGGCTTCCTCGACCTGGCCGCGCCAGGAACGGCCGGCGGTGATCATGCGGTGGAAAACCTGCTCAGGCGTGTCTGCCGGATAGCGCACCCGGAACTGCGCGACCACCCAGGCGGGATCGATATCGACCTTGAGCTCCGGCCCTGCCCGCTGCGCCAGGTTGCCCCAGTCGAGTCCTTGCAGCTTGGGATGGTCCGGTGGGAAGAAGGCGCGCGTTTCGGCCACGGTGTTGCCGAGCAGCATCGGGATCGCAGTGCCCTGCGGTGCCGGATCGGGCCAGAACGGGTGCCGTGTCAGGTGCTTCATGTCGAGCACCGGCCCCATGTAGAGCCCGCCGCCCATGATCGGATCGGTAGCCGAGAGCGCCGCCACCAGCGCTTCGGTGGAGGTGGTCGCCGGATCGGCCCCCAGCTTGTCGAGGAAGGCCTGCGCGCGCTTGCGGGCATTGAGCGGGCCCGATGCGGTGACCTGCTGCCCGCTCATGGTGATGGCCTTGTGGAACAGGCCCTTGGCCTCGGGCATCGCCATTAAAGTTGCGATCTTGGCCCCGCCGCCGGACTGGCCGAAGACCGTGACATTGCCCGGATCGCCGCCAAACGCGGCGATATTGCGCTGGACCCACTGGAGCGCGCAAATCAGGTCGAGCTGACCGTTGTTGCCGCTGCTGGGGAAGCGATCGGGCAGGTAGAGGTAACCGAAGACGTTGAGCCGGTGGTTGACCGTGACGACCACCACGTCGCCACGTTCGGCGAGTCTAGCGCCGTGGTTGAGCGGATCGGTGACCGAACCGGTCGAATAGGCTCCGCCGTGGAAATAGACCATGACCGGTCTGGATCGGTTAGGCTTCCGATTGGGCGTCCAGACATTGAGAAACAGGCAGTCCTCGGATTGGTCCCTTTCCCGCAGTCCTGCCTGAGGGCAGATCGGACCAAAATCGGCCGACCGCCAGCGGAACTGCTGTGCCTCCTTCACTGGCACCGGAGCCTCGAACCGCTTCGCGGTGGCGTAACGAATGCCAAGGAAGGTACGCAGCTTGCGCTCGTTGAAGCCGTCCTCGCGACTGAAATAGAAGCCATCTGGGGCTGCTACGCCATCGGTTGGATCGATGTTGTGCGAGGTTCCAGTCAGGGTAAGCCAAAGACCTGCCACGCCGCCCACCAGGATGCCGCGCCGGCTCCAGTCTTCAGCGCCGGACATCGCCGCCGCTGGCTGAAAAGCTCTCAAGGGTCGTGCGGTTGACCAGGCACATGTCGCCCGGAATCGTGTGCTTGAGCGCGGTCAGGGCAAGGCCGGCTTCGGCCATGGCGCGCTCATCGCCGCCTTCGAGCCAGGCGTGAAGCACCCCGGCAGCAAAGGCATCGCCGGTGCCGATCCGGTCGACAATCCCGGTCACGTCGATCTCGTCGGTCTGGTGCGCAGCGCGGCGGCTATCGACCCGCGCGGCAATGCGGTGGTGGTCCGACGTGACCAGATGCCGCGCGGTCGAGGCGATCAGCTGGAGCTTGGGGAAGGCGGCAAAGGCCGCTTCGGCTGCTTCGCGCCGCCGATCCGCCCCGTCGCCTGAAAACTGGCGCCCCAGCAGCAGCGAGATATCGCGGTGGTTGCCTATCAGGATGGTCGCATCGACGACCAATTCCCGCAGGATGGCGCCAGGATTGCTGTCCCAGCTGGACCACAGCGCCCCGCGGTAATTGCCATCGAAGCAGATCGGGACGCCGGCCGCCAGCGCCGCGGCGTTGCCCGCCTGGGCCAGCGCCACGCCCTTCGGGCCGAGCGCCGGGGTGATCCCGCCGGTGTGGAACAGCCTTGCCCCGTCCAGCGCCCCGTCAAAGTTGATGGCGGCAGGATCGGCCTCGGCAAAGGCG
>VFQM010000695.1_pt1 | contig 34980 bp, 37 predicted proteins | sample 3512391 | NCBI WGS metagenome assembly VFQM01 (sample SAMN10412369, study PRJNA504923) | tailings metagenome | isolation source: Replicate 1 from Balatoc abandoned mine | place: Philippines
GGACCCGCGACCTCTCCCTTACCAAGGGAGTGCTCTACCACTGAGCCACATGGGCAGAGCGCCGGGCCACGCCCGACGCCTGAATTCACACTTCAATCATCCGACCGCATGGAGCGGGAGACGGGAATCGAACCCGCGTCATCAGCTTGGAAGGCTGGGGTTCTACCATTGAACTACTCCCGCCCGGGCTGGCATGCCATTCGGATCGCCGCTTACATCGCGCTTGGTGGAGGAGGCTGGATTCGAACCAGCGTAGGCGTAAGCCAACAGATTTACAGTCTGCCCCCTTTAGCCACTCGGGCACCCCTCCGTAGCGCAGCCGGCGATTATGCCATGGAAAAGTGACCCGCCGCCAGTGCCCCCACGCAGGCCGTCACCAGTCGATCGGCGCGCGCCCTTGCTCGCGCAGCCAGTCGTTGACCGCGCCGAAGTGCCCGCACCCCAGAAACGGCGTCGGACCGCGCCGCGCCGACAGCGGTGAGGGGTGATTGGCCGCGAACACACGGTGCGGGGTGGCGATGCGTGCCGCCTTCTTCTGGGCATGGGCGCCCCAGAGCAGAAACGCTTTGGGCAATGGATTCCTTGTGACAACCTCGATCAAGGCGTCAGTGAGTACTTCCCAACCTTTGCCGGCATGGCTGGCTGGCTGACCGTCTTCCACGCTCAAGCATGTGTTGAGCAACAGCACGCCCTGCGCTGCCCAGTGCGCCAGAGAGCCGTGCAGGGGCGGCGCCAGGCCGAGGTCGCGCTGACGCTCGAGGAGGATGTTGCGCAGGCTGGGCGGGAAGCTCACCCCGGGCGCGACCGAGAAGGCCAGGCCCTCAGCCTGACCGGGGCCATGGTACGGATCCTGCCCGAGGATGATCACACGCACCGTTTCGGGCGGCGTGAGCGCAAGCGCGCGCAAAGGCTCGGGCGGATACACGGTGGCACCCTGCGCCAGCCGCGTGGCCAGGAAGTCGGTCAGCGATCGGCCATCGGAGGAGGCGAAGAAGGCATCGACCGTCGGCGCCCAGCCCGGCGCCACCGGCCAGCGCGCCGGATCGGCATGCGCGAGCTTCACGCGAACAGCTCGGCGAGCGCGAGTCCCGGCTCCTCGGCGCGCATGAAGGCCTCACCGACCAGGAAGGCGTTGACGCCGGCCGCACGCATGGTCTGCACGTCAGCGCGGGAAAGGATGCCGGATTCGGTGATCAGCAAACGATCGGCGGGCAGGTCGGGCAGCAGATCGAGCGTGGTGGCGAGCGACACCTCGAAGGTGCGCAGGTTGCGGTTGTTCACACCCACCAGCGGCGTCTTCAGCTTGAGCGCGCGGTGCAGTTCGTCGCGATCGTGCACTTCCACCAGCACAGCCATGTCCAGCCCACGCGCGATGGCCTCGAATTCGGCCATCTGCGCATCGTCGAGGCAGGCGGCGATCAGCAAGATGGCGTCGGCGCCCATGGCGCGCGCCTCATAGACCTGATAGGGGTCGACCAGGAAGTCCTTGCGCAACACCGGCAGATCGCAACTCGCGCGCGCCTGCTTGAGGTAGTCGGCCGAGCCCTGGAAGTACTGGCGATCGGTCAGCACCGACAGGCAGGCAGCGCTCACCTTGCCGTCGCCCTCGGCGTAACTCTGTGCAATGTCGGCCGGGATGAAATCTTCGCGCAGCACGCCTTTGCTGGGGCTGGCCTTCTTCACCTCGGCGATCACCGCGGCCTGGCCAGCAGCGATCTTCGCGCGCAGCGCTCCCACGAAGTCACGGGTCAGCACGCGGCTTTCGGCGTCGGCGCGCATCGCCTCCAGGGGCGTTTTCTTCCTGGCGGCCGCCACCTCTTCCCGCTTGGTGGCCACGATCTTGTTGAGGATGTCGCTCATGCCCGCCCCCTCACGCGGCCACGAAGGCCTTGAGCTGCTCCAGCTTGGTCAGCGCCGCACCCGACTCGAGCGTGCGCCGGGCCAGCGCGATGCCGGCCTCCATGTCGGGCGCCACGTTGGCCGCATACAGCGCCACGCCGGCGTTGAGCACCACGATCTCGCTCGCCGCCTTGAGCGCCGGCTCGTCACGGCACTGGAGCACACCCAGCAGCATCTCGCGCGAGGCCTCCGGCGTCTCCACGCGCAGCGCGCGGCTGCCTGCCATGGTCATGCCGAAGTCCTCGGGGTGGATCTCGTACTCGACGATCTCGCCGTTCTTCAACTCGCCCACCATGGTGGCCGCGCCGAGCGAGACCTCGTCCATGCCGTCGCGGCCATAGACCACCACGGCGTGCTCGGCGCCCAGGCGCTGCAGCGCGCGCACCTGGATGCCCACGAGGTCGGGGTGGAACACGCCCATGAGGATGTTGGGCGCCGAGGCCGGGTTGGTCAGCGGGCCCAGGATGTTGAAGATGGTCTTGATGCCGAGCTCGCGCCGCACCGGCGCCACGTTCTTCATGGCCGGGTGGTGGTTGGGCGCGAACATGAAGCCCACGCCCACCTGCTCGATGCAGCGCGCGATCTGCTCCGGCGCGAGGTTGATGTTGACGCCCAGGCTCTCCAGCACATCGGCGCTGCCGCTCTTGCTGGAGACGCTGCGCCCGCCGTGCTTGCTCACGCGCGCGCCGGCGGCGGCGGCCACGAACATGCTGCAGGTGGAGATGTTGAAGGTGTGCGAGCCGTCGCCACCGGTGCCCACGATGTCGACCAGGTGGGTCTTGTCGGCCACGTGCACCTTGGTCGAGAACTCGCGCATCACCTGCGCGGCGGCGGTGATCTCGCCGATGGTCTCCTTCTTCACACGCAGGCCGGTGATGAGCGCGGCCATCATCACGGGCGACATCTCGCCGCCCATGATGAGGCGCATGAGGTGCAGCATCTCGTCGTGGAAGATCTCGCGGTGCTCGATCGTGCGCTGCAGCGCCTCTTGGGGCGTGATGTGGTGAACGCGTTGGACCATGGGTGTCTCCTCAGGGTTTTGTGGGGTGCTCGGCCAGCGCCAGGCGCAGACCGAAGCCGATGAACATCAGGCCGGCGATGCGGTCCATCCAGCCCATGGCGGCCTGAAGCACCTGCAGTCGCCGCGCGGCCCAGGCCGCGAGCCAGGCATAGCCCAGGTTGATGGGCAGCGAATTGACGTTGAACAGCACGCCCAGCAACAGGAAGGCCAGCGCCGGGTGTGCGGCGTCCGGCCGGATGAATTGCGGCACAAAGGCCAGGAAGAACAGCGCCACCTTGGGGTTGAGCACGTTGGTCAGGAAGCCGCGGCGCCAGACCAGCCACAGATCGGTTTCTGTCGCACGGGCGGCGTTCAGGTCGAGACGTCCGCCGCGTGAGAACAGCAACTTCACGCCCATCCACAGCAGGTAGGCGGCACCGATCCACTTGATCACCGTGAACGCTGTGGCCGAGGTGGCGAGCAGCGCGCTCAGACCCGCCGCGGCCGCGAAGACATGCACGAAGCAGCCGCTGACGATGCCCAGCGCCGCCACCATGCCGGCCCGCGCGCCGTGGCGCAGGCCGTGGCTCACGATGTAGAGCACGTCGGGCCCTGGCGTGAGGTTGAGCAGCCAGCCGGCCGCCATGAACAGGAGCAGTTGCGGCACATCGGGCATGGCGGGCAGCGGCTCAGTAGACGGCGTGACCGCGCGTGCCCGCGGCGGTTTGATGGGCGCCCCCGAAGAATCGGCGAGCGCTGGCCAGCGCGTGGTCGATGCCGGCGGCGTCCACCCCGAGGTGGGTCACGAAGCGCAGGCCGATCAGGCCGGTGGCGAGCACGCCATCGCGCTCCAGGTGCGCAAGCAGGTCCGGCCCACGGCCATCGGCCACGTCGACGAACACGATGTTGGTTTGCGCCGAGCGCACGCGCAGGCCGTCGATGCCGGCCAGGCCCTGCGCCAGCCGCTGTGCGAGCGCATGGTCGTCGGCCAGTCGGTGAACGTGGTGGTCCAGGGCGTGCGAGGCGGCGGCCGCCAGCAGACCGGCCTGGCGCAAGCCACCGCCCACCATCTTGCGCCAGCGCCGCGCACGCTCGATGAGTTCGCGCGGCCCGCACAGCGCCGAACCCACGGGCGCACCGAGTCCCTTGCTGAAGCACACGGACACGCTGTCGAAGCGGTCGGTGATGGCGCGCAGCGCAGCAATCACATCGCCCCCGGGGCCGGCGTCGGCCACGGCGGCATTGAACACGCGCGCGCCGTCCAGGTGCAGCGCCAGGCCGCGGCGGCGCGCGAGCGCCGTCATGTCGTCCAGGTAGGCCGCGGGCATGGGGTGCCCGTTCCAGGTGTTCTCCAGGCACAGCAGCCGCGTGCGGGCAAAGTGCGGGTCGTCGGGCTTGATCGCGGCCTCCACGTCGGCCAGCTGCATGCGGCCCTGCGCGTCCTGCACCAGCGGCTGCGGCTGGATGCTGCCCAGCACCGCGGCACCACCGCCTTCGTAGCGGTAGGTGTGTGCGTTCTGGCCGACGATGTACTCGTCGCCACGGCCGCAGTGGGCCATCATGGCGCACAGATTGCTCTGCGTGCCGCTGCTCATGAAAAGCGCCGCCTCCTTGCCGGTGAGCGCGGCGATCTTCGCCTGCAGCGCATTCACCGACGGGTCATCGCCGAACACATCATCGCCCAGCGGCGCGGCCATCATGGCCTCGCGCATGGCGGGCGTGGGTTGGGTGACGGTGTCGCTTCGCAAATCAACCGTTTTCATCCGGCCTGCTCCAGAAAGTTGCGCAACATCGCGTGGCCGTGCTCGGTCAGGATGCTCTCGGGGTGGAACTGCACGCCCTCGATGGCGAGCGTCCTGTGCTTCACGCCCATGATTTCGCCGTCGTCCGTCCAGGCCGTGACCTCCAGGTCGGCCGGGCAGTCGCTGCGGCGGATCGCGAGCGAGTGATAGCGGTTGACGGTGAAGCGCTCGGGCAGGCCGGCGAACACGCCACGCTGCGTGGTGGTGATTTCGCTCGTCTTGCCGTGCATGAGCTGCTGCGCGCGCACGATGGTGCCGCCAAAGGCCGCGCCGATGCTCTGGTGACCCAGGCACACACCGAGGATGGGCAGCTTGCCCGCGAAGTGGCGGATGGCCGGCACCGAGATGCCAGCCTCGGCCGGTGAGCACGGGCCGGGCGAGATCACCAGGCGATCCATGTCGCCGGCGTCGAGGCGCGCCTGCAGATCATCCAGGGTGACCTCGTCGTTGCGCACCACGGTCACGTCCGCGCCGAGCTCGCCCAGGTACTGCACGATGTTGAAGGTGAACGAGTCGTAGTTGTCCACCATGAGGACCTTGATACCGCTCATTCCAGCCCCTCCTCGACCAGTTCGGCCGCACGCAGCAGCGCGCGCGCCTTGTGCTCGGTCTCCCTCCACTCCATCTCGGGGACCGAGTCGGCCACCACCCCGGCAGCGGCCTGCACGTAGAGCGTCTGGTCCTTCACGATGGCGGTGCGGATGGCGATGGCCACGTCCATGTCGCCCGCGTAGCTGAGGTAGCCGCAGGCACCGCCATAGATGCCGCGCTTGACGGGTTCGAGCCGATCGATGAGCTCCATCGCGTGCACCTTGGGCGCACCGGTGAGCGTGCCCGCCGGGAAGGTGGCCTTGAGCACGTCCATGTTGGTCATGCCTTCGTTGAGGATGCCCTCGACGTTGCTCACGATGTGCATCACGTGGCTGTAGCGCTCCACCGCAAAGGCCTCGGTCACCTTCACGCTGCCGGTCTTGGCAATGCGGCCGATGTCGTTGCGCGCCAGGTCGATCAGCATCACGTGCTCGGCGCGCTCCTTCGGGTCGTTCACCAGCTCGACCTCGGTCGCCTTGTCCTTCTCGGGCGTGGCGCCGCGCGGGCGGGTGCCGGCCAGCGGGCGGATGGTGATTTTCTGCCCCTCGTCCGTGTGCTCCTGGCGCACCAGGATCTCCGGGCTCGCCCCCACCACGTGGAAGTCGCCGAAGTGGTAGTAATACATGTACGGCGAGGGGTTGAGCGAACGCAGCGCGCGGTAGAGCGACAGCGGGGACTCGGTGTAGCGCTTCTGGATGCGCTGACCCACCTGGACCTGCATGAAGTCACCGGCCGCGATGAGCTCTTTGGCGCGTTCCACCGCGGCCAGGTAGTCGGCCTTGGCAAAGCCGCGTTCGGCCGGGTAGGCCTGCGTGGCCTTCACCTGCGGCGCGCTCACCGAGTACTTGAGTGCCTCCTTGAGTTCACGCAGGCGCTTCTTCGCGTTGGTGAAGGCTTCGGGCTGGCCCGGGTCGGCGTAGACGATGAGGTAGAGCTTGCCCGAGAGGTTGTCGATGACCGCGAGCTCCTCGCACTGCAGCAGCAGGATGTCGGGGCAGCCCAGGGTGTCGGGCGGGCAGCTGTGCACGAGCTTTTTCTCGATGTGGCGCACCGCGTCGTAGCCGAAATAGCCGGCCAGGCCGCCGCAAAAGCGCGGCAGGCCGGGACGCAGCGCGACCTTGAAGCGCTGCTGGTAGGCGGCGATGAAGTCGAGCGGGTTGCCGTGTGCCGTCTCGATGACGTCGCCGTCGCGCACCACCTCGGTTTTCGCATCGGCGCCGAAGCCGCTGGCGCGCAGCAGCGTGCGCGCGGGCAAGCCGATGAAGCTGTAGCGGCCGAAGCGCTCGCCACCCACCACCGATTCGAGCAAGAAGCTGTGGCGACCGTCGCCACGGCCGTGGGCGAGCTTGAGGTAGAGGGAGAGCGGGGTCTCGAGGTCGGCGAAGGCCTCGAGCATCAGCGGGATGCGGTTGTAGCCCTGCTGGGCCAGGCTCTTGAATTCCAGTTCCGTGATCATGTTCTGTCCATCCGTCCGGGGCCGCGGCGGTTCGGGGTGGGGTGACGCGGCCGGGGTTCCTGTCGGGCCGGCAAGGCGGGTTGCCGGCGGCTCTGGGCGGGCGTGGGGCCGAACGCAGGGTTCAGCCGTGGCCCGCAAGGGGGAGTTGCACGTTCAGGCTGGCTTGCGCCAGGGCCAGGCTCCCCCGCCGAAGTGGCGCGGCAGCAGGCCGTGGGTGAGCGTGCAGGGACGAAACATGGTGCGCGCACTATAGCAAAGGCATCGAAAACGCCATTCGGCGTGCATCCGGTCACGCGGCCAAGCTTTCGTTCTAGTGCGAAACCCGCTGTCCGGCCGCGGGTCAGGCTGGGACAATCGAAAAATCGAACGATCGTTCACTTTTTGAGGTAGCCATGCAGTTGAAGCTCGTGCGTGCGCTGGCCCTGGCCAGCGTTTTTCTTGCCTTCGTGCCGGCACGTGCAGCCACCGTGGACGTGGCTGGCGTGCCGCTGGAAGACCGCATCACCCTGTCGGGCAGCCCGCTGGTGCTCAACGGCGCGGGCGTGCGCTACAAGGCGGTGTTTCAGGTCTATGCCGCTGGCCTGTATCTGACGGCCAAGGTCAATACCACCGACGGCGTGCTCGCGGCCAACGGCCCCAAACGGATCACGCTCACCATGCTCCGAGACATTGATTCGGCCGAATTTGGCAAGCTGTTCTCCCGCGGCATGGAAGACAACATGGAGCGTGCCGCGTTCTCCAAGCTGATCCCGGGCGTGCTGCGCATGAGCCAGATCTTTGCCGACTACAAGAAGCTCAACAAGGGTGACAACGTCCAGATTGACTGGGTGCCCGGTACAGGCACGGTGCTCACCATCCGTGGCAAGGTTGAGGGCGAGCCGTTCAAGGAGCCCGAGTTCTTCAACGCGCTGATGCGCATCTGGCTCGGCCCCAAGCCGGCCGACTGGCAGTTGAAGGATGCCTTGCTGGGCGTGAAGAAGCAGCCCTGAGGCGCCGGGCCAGCCGCGCGCTCAGGCGATGAGCGCGTCGAGTTCGGCCAGCGAGCCGATCAGGCGGTCGTGCGGCGCGCGAACGATCGGCTCGCCGTGGTTGTAGCCGTAGGTCACGAGCACCACCGGGCAGCCGGCCGCGCGCGCGGCCAGGCCGTCGTTCTGCGAGTCGCCCACCATCAAGGTAACTGCCGCGGGGGTGCCCAGCGCCTCGCAGGTCTTGCGCAGAGGCAACGGGTCGGGCTTCTGCCGCTCGAAGCTGTCGCCGCCGAAAACGTGCGCGAAATACCCCGCCAGCCCTTTGGCCTGCAGCAGGTCGCGCGCAAAGGCCAGCGGCTTGTTGGTCAGGCAGGCCAGCGTCAGGCCGCGCGCGCGTAACGCCGCCAGCCCGCTGGCGACGCCGGGGTAGACCATGCTGTGCGCACCATTGATGGCGCGGTAGTGCGCCTGGTAGCGCGCCCACGCCGTGTCGAGCAGGGCAGCGGCGGCCGCGGCGTCGAGCCCGCCGTGCTGCAAGGCGGTGCGGATCAGGTGCATCGAACCCTTGCCCACCATGCGCTCGATGTCGGCGCGCGTCACCGCAGGTCGGTGCAGTTCACGCAAGGTGGCGTTGAGCGCTGCGTCGAAATCGCCCAGCGTGTCGACCATCGTGCCGTCGAGGTCGACGATGACCGCCTGAATGTTTGCGATCACTTCAGCGCCACGCGCATCTGGTCGATCACGGCCTTGTAGTCGGGCTTGCCGAAGATGGCGCTGCCAGCCACGAAGGTGTCAGCCCCCGCGTCGGCCACGCGGCGGATGTTGTCGGGCTTGATGCCGCCGTCCACCTCGAGGCGGATGTCGCGCCCGCTGGCCTCGATGCGCTTTCGGGCCAGCTCGATCTTGCGCAGCGCCGAGTCGATGAAACCCTGGCCGCCAAAGCCGGGGTTGACGCTCATGATCAGGATCAGGTCGATGTCGTCGATCAGCCAGTCGAGCACGTCCAGCGGCGCCGCGGGGTTGAAGGTGAGGCCGGCCTTCACGCCACGGGCCTTGATCGCCTGCACGCTGCGGTGCACGTGGGTGCTCGCATCGGGGTGGAAGCTGATCAGGTCGGCGCCGGCATCGGCGAAGGCCTGCGCGAGCGCATCCACCGGTTGCACCATCAGGTGCACGTCGATCGGCACCGGCGTGCCGTCGGGCTTCTTCGCGTGCGGCTTGAGCGCCTGGCACACCATGGGCCCGAAGGTGAGGTTGGGCACGTAATGGTTGTCCATCACGTCGAAATGGATCCAGTCGGCGCCGGCGGCGACGACGTGGCGAACCTCCTCGCCCAGGCGGGCGAAATCGGCCGAAAGAATGGACGGAGCGATGCGGAAGGTGGTCATGTCTTCGAGGCCTGCGGCCAATGGGCGGTCACCCCGCATTGTCTCAGGCCGCAGGTAACATCCCGCCATGCCCAAGTACCTCTTCGCCTGCGAGGCCGAGCCGCAGTACCTCAGCGAGCAGTCCGCCCCCGAGGAGGACCTCTACGCCTTCGCGTACACCATCACCATCACCAACGCTGGCGATGTGACGGCGCAGCTCATCGCGCGCCACTGGATCATCGAGGACGCGCACGGTCACACCGAGGAGGTCAAGGGCCTGGGCGTGGTGGGTCACCAGCCGCTGCTGCGCCCGGGCGAATCCTTCCAGTACACCAGCGGGACGCGGCTGCGCACACCCCAGGGCAGCATGCGCGGCAGCTTCTTCTGCGTGGCCGAAGACGGTGAGCGCTTCGAAGCCGAGGTGCCCGGGTTCGAACTGCGCGCGGCGAGCAGCGGCAACGGCGGCGCGCCGGTTCGCGTGCTGCACTGAGCCACCCGGCCGGAAACGGGTTCATGGATCTCCAGCGCCTGCTCGATACGCTGTCGCCCGACGCCGCCCTGGCCGAGCGGCACCTGTGGCTGATGGACGCGCTGAGCTGGGTGCGCGGCGACGTGCCGGATGTGGCCGCCAGCGTGGCCCGCGTGCGCGCCTTCCTGGATGCGATCGAAGCCGACGCGGCGCTGAAGGAGCGCTGGCACCGCTGGCTGCGCGCCTTCGTCGGCACGGTGGATCTGTCGCCGCTGCTGGCCGACTTCGGCTTCGCGCCGCGTACCGCTTTCCTCAGCGAGTTCGGCCACCGGCTGCGGCGCAAGATGCTGCCTGGCACTCCCGAGACGCGCGATCTCGCCGAGCTCTACACACTGCTGCTGCCCACGCCGTTCGACGTGCGCTGGATCAAGGCGTTGGACGCGACCACGTTGCAGCGGCTGGCCACCTCGCTGCCCGAGCGTGCCGGTGCGGTGTGGAGCGACGCGCTGATGGACGCGTTGACCTGTTGCGTGAGCCAGGTCAGTGCCACCGGCTTCGCGTCCGAAATCCGCATCCGCATGTCCGATGAGGCGCGCGCAGCGCGCCCTTTCCACGAGCTGCCCACCACCTTCGAGGCGCTGCGGCGCGAGGTGCGCGTGCATGGACCGCGCAGCGAGGAAGCCGCGCAGGCCGCGCAGCGCCTGCGCGAGCAGCTCGACGCCTGCCGCCAGGCGGCCTACACCGTCTACCACCACCTGGAGGAGCACGGCGTCTCGGTGGGCATCGTGTTTCGCCTGCGCCAGTTGCGCGAGCGCATCGTGCGCATCAAGCAATTGCTGGACTGCCTGCAGGCCGACGAATCGGGCCGCGCCAATGCCGCGCTGCTGGCCGACCTTGCGCAGGTGGGCATCGAGAACCGCAGCGTGCGAGCGCTCATCGCGAGCAGTTCGCACCTCACCGCGGCCAAGGTGGCCGAGCGCAGCGCCGAGAGCGGCGAGCACTACATCACCCGCAACGCGGCCGAATACCGCGCGATGCTGGGCAAGGCTGCGGGCGGCGGCTTCGTGCTGGCCTTCACCACCTGGATCAAGTTCGGGCTGGTGGGCCTGGGCTTGTCGGCGTTCTGGGGCGGCTTCGCGGCCGGCCTCAACTACGCCAGCTGCTTCGTGCTCATCATGCTGCTGCGCTGGACGGTGGCCACCAAGCAGCCCGCCGTCACGGCCCCTGCCATGGTGGCCAAGCTCAAGGACATCAAGGCCACCGGTGCGGTGCGCCGTTTCGTCGATGAGGTGTCGCATCTGTTTCGATCGCAGATCGCAGCCATTCTGGGCAACATCGGTCTGGTGGTGCCCACGGTGCTGCTGATCAGCAGCCTGCTGTACTTTGCGAAGGGCAGCGCCATGATCGGCCCCGAGAAGGCCATGCACGTGCTGCACGAGTTGCACCTGCTCGGGCCGACGCTGTTCTTCGCCGCATTCACCGGCGTGCTACTGTTTGCCAGCAGCATCATCGCGGGCTGGGTCGAGAACTGGTTTGTTCTGCACAAGCTGGACTCGGCGATCGCGAACAACCCGCGTTTCACGAACACCCTGGGGCGCGGGCGCGCCGCGCGCTGGGCGACATGGCTGCGCACCAACATCTCCGGCCTAGCGGCCAACATCTCGCTCGGATTCATGCTCGGATTGGTGCCGGTGTTTGCGCAGTTCTTCGGCCTCGGGCTGGACGTTCGCCATGTCACGCTTTCGGCCGGGCAACTCACGGCCGCGGCCTTTGCGCTGGGACCCGAGGTGCTGCGCCAGCCCGACTTCTGGTGGGCGGCGGCCGCGGTGCTGTTCATCGGCCCGCTCAACCTCACGGTGAGCTTCTACCTGGCGTTCCGCCTGGCGCTGCAGGCGCAGGCCATCAGCAGCGTCAACCGCAAGCTCATCGGCGCGGCCATCCGCCGCCGCCTGCGGGCGGCACCGCTGTCCTTCCTGCGACCCCCGCGCGCACAGCCCGAGGCTGCGGCCCAGCCCGATGCCCATGGGTGAGTTCGAGCTCATCGCACGCCATTTCACGCGCCCATCCTTGCCCGACAGCGCGGTCGTGCTGGGCGTCGGCGACGACGGCGCGCTGCTTCAACCGACGCCCGGGCACCAGCTCGTCATCAGCACCGACATGCTGGTCGAGGGCCGGCATTTCTTCGCCGGCGCCGAGCCCGAAGCGCTGGGCCACAAGGCGCTTGCGGTCAACCTGTCCGACCTCGCGGCCATGGGTGCACGTCCGCTGGGCTTCACCCTCGCGCTCGCGCTGCCCGTGGCGGACGACGCGTGGCTCGCTGCCTTCGCACGCGGCCTGTTCGCGCTGGCCGATGCACACGGCTGCCCGCTGGTGGGTGGCGACACCACGCGCGGCCCGCTCAACCTGTGCGTCACCGTGTTCGGGGAGGTGCGGCCCGGCCGTGCGCTGCGCCGCGACGCCGCGCACGCCGGCGACGAACTCTGGCTCAGCGGTTGTACCGGCGAAGCGCGGCTGGCGCTGGCGCTGCGCCGCGGCGAGGCATGGGCCACGGGCGATGTGGCCACCGTGGCCGACCGCATGGACCGCCCCAGCCCGCGGCTGGCGCTGGGCCAGGCGCTGGCCGCCACGCCCGGCGTGCACGCCGCGCTGGACGTGAGCGACGGCCTGCTCGGCGACCTTGGCCACATCCTGCGCGCCAGCCACCTGGGCGCCGAGATCGATCTCGCCAGCATCCCGGTGGCGCCCGCACTGCGCGGGCTCGCGCCCGAACATCAGCGCGACTGCCTGCTCGCCGGGGGCGACGACTACGAACTGCTGTTCACCGCGGAGGCCGCCGCGCACGACGCGGTGCTGGCCGCTGGCCGCATGGCGGGTGTGGCCGTCACACGCATCGGGCGGCTCAGCTTGGAGCAGGGCTTGCACGTGCGCGACGCGCAGGGCCAGGCGATCCACGCGACAGTGCGTGGCTTTGATCATTTCGCGGACTGAGGCGATTCAGCCACCAACGCGCGCAGCACCTCGCCAGCTTGACGCCCACCCAGGCGTCGCGCGCTCACCCACAAGAAGCGCCCCGCGGGGGCCTCGGCGGCGTCGGCCTCGGCGGTGGCGCGGTCGGTGCGCTCGTCCACCAGCACCACCACGCGCTGCAGGTGCGCGGCGCGCGCAAGCACGCCGAGCTCGTGACGGCAGCCGGCGTTGCGGGCCCGGAAGCCGCGCAGATCCATCAGCACGGTGTCCGCGCGTTGCACCAGCACGGCCAGCGCCGCCTGCCAGGTGTTGTCGTGGCAGTAGCACTCGTTGACGCGGTAGCGGCCGTCGGGGTCGGGGTCGAGATCGAAGGCGCGTGCACGCCCGGCCAGGTCGGCGTCGCCGGCGACGAAACGCTCGTGGAGACGCCCGTCGAGGAAGGTGAACACGTCATCGGGGTCGATCGTGCGGCTGAGCAGGTCGGTGCCGGCAATGAGCAAGGTGTTGCCGAGGAGGCGCCAGCGCTCGATCACCCGGTCGAACAGGGTCTGCACGGCCGCGTCCTGCTGGAACACGCGCAGCACCAGCAGGGTGGGCGGTGGCACGCGTGGCGCGAGCCAGCCGCGCAACGCCCATTGCGCCAACGGCAGCCACAACCAGGGCAACAAGGTCACCAGCCCGATCCAGCCCACGCCCTGCAGCGAGGGCAGCGCACTGGCCGCGAGCACCACCGCCCAGTACGCGGCCACCAGATAACCCAGGTCCGAAAAACGCTTGCGGCGGTAAGCCTGCGCCAGCGCACGCGCCAGCCACCACGCCGGCCAGGCCAGCGCGACCCAGGGCAGCAGCGCGATCACCAGCAGCGCCGGCCACACACCCAGCATCTGCACCAGCGTGATCACCCACGCGGGTGGTTCCTTCACACCGTCGAGCTGCCAGAGCTGGATGCCGATGGTGCCAGCCGCCAGCAGCAGGCCCAGCGGCAGCAGGTACGGCGCGATGGCGCGGATGCGCGGGCTGGCACCGATGAGCAGCGTGACCGCGGTCGGGATCAGCACCAGCCCGGCCAGCCAGCCGGCGGTGCTGGCCAGCGGGCGCGGTTCGATGGAGCGCCACTGCACCAACAACAGCATGAGCAGCAGGTACACGCCCACCGCCACCCAGGTGCGTGCCCAGGACCAGCGGCGCGCCAACCCCCAGGTGAGCACCAGCGGCCACGCATAGACCAGACCCAGGGTGACGGCGCGGCCGGGCGAGAGCAGGCCTTCGCCGTAGAGAAACAACAGCGCCAGCACGCTGTGGCTCAGGCCGATGAGCAGGCCCACCGCGGCCAGCACCACCAACTGCCGGGCTTCGGCCGCACGCAGCGCCGCAGCGTCGGGCAGCACGGTGCGGCGCGTGGCCCGCGACGGCGCGGGCAGCGGCCCGTCCGCGGCGTCGATGCGCGGGGCGGGCGAGGAGCGCATCAGCGCCAGCATGCGACGCCGGTAGCGCGTGGCCACCCCCCACGATGCCACCGCCGACAGCAGCACGCCGAGCATCAGCGCGGTGAGGATGGCTCCGGTGTTCATGGTGAACTCCCTGCCTGGGCACAGGCCCCCGGCAGTATCGAGCGCCCCCTATGATCCGGCAATGGCCTCCGCCCCGCTTGTCTCCCCCAACTGGCGATTCCTGTTCGCGCACCCGGCGCATTTCATTGCGCTGGGCGCGGGCGCCGGTCTTTCCAGTGTGGCGCCCGGCACCGCGGGCACGCTGTGGGCCTGGGTGGCCTGGCTGGTGCTGCAGCCGCTGTTGCCGCACGAGGCCTGGGGCCTGCTGATCGCCAGCGCCACCCTGTTGGGCTGGTGGGCCTGCACGGTCACCGCCCAGCACCTGGGGGTGGCCGATTCGGGCCATATCGTGTGGGACGAAGTGGTCGCGTTCTGGCTCGTGCTCTGGCTCATTGCGCCGAGCGGCTTCTGGGGCCAACTCGCTGCATTCGCGCTGTTCCGCCTGTTCGATGCGGTCAAGCTGGGCCCCATGGCCTGGGCCGACCGCACGTTCAAGGGCTTCGGCCCACGCGGCGGCTTCGGCATCCTGCTCGACGACTTCGCCGCCGCGCTGTGCACCCTGCTGGTGATCGCGCTCTGGCGTTTCTGAGGCATCGATGACGATGGACCCCGCACTGCTCGCGCTGATCGGCCAACTGGCGCAACGCCTGCGCGAGCGGGGCTGGATGATGGCCAGCGCCGAGAGCTGCACCGGTGGCCTCATCGCGGGCGCCTGCACCGAACTCAGCGGCTCGAGCGACTGGTTCGAGCGCGGCTTCGTGACCTATTCCAACCGCGCCAAGACGGAGTTGCTGGGCGTGGACGCCACGCTCATCGACGACCATGGGGCGGTGAGCGAGCCGGTGGCGCGCGCCATGGCCGTGGGCGCGGTGGAGCGCTCGGGCGCGCGCTGCGCGGTGGCCGTGACCGGCGTGGCCGGCCCCACGGGCGGCACCCCCGCCAAGCCGGTGGGCACGGTCTGGTTCGGCTGGTGCACGCCGGCCGGCATCTTCACCGAACGCCAGCGCTTCAACGGCGACCGCGCAGCGGTGCGCCGCGCCAGCGTGGTGCACGCGCTGGGCGGGCTGCTGCAGCGCCTGCCCTGACCCGCACGTCGTGGCCGAACCGTTCAAGAATTTCATCAACGCCGGCACTGCGCGACACGCGGCGCAGCACCTGCGCCGCGCCTGGCGCGGCTTCGATGCGGCGCGCTTCGAAGCGCTGGTGTGCGATGGCCTGGACGCACTCGAGTTCAAGGCGCGCGCGCTGCGCTGGGCCGACGCGCTGCGGGCCACCCTGCCCGATGACTTCGACCGCGCCTGCGGCGTCATCGAGACCGCGCTGGCGCCGCCGCTGGCACTCGACGCCGACGGCGAGCCGGTGGGCCTGCAAGGCGCGCTGCACCCGCAAGGCATCGCGGGCTGGGCGCTGTGGGGCACCGGCGAATGGGTGGCACGGCACGGCCAGCCCGCACCGCAACGCGCCCTGGCCTGCCTGCACGCGATCACGCAGCGCTTCACCGGCGAGTTCGCGATCCGCCCCTTCATCGCGCAGCAACCCGACGTGGTCTGGCCGGTGCTGCAGCGCTGGGCACAGGACCCGAGCGCGCACGTGAGGCGCCTGGCCAGCGAAGGCAGCCGCCCGCGCCTGCCCTGGGGCCTGCGCCTGCAGTCGCTGGTGGTCGACCCGACACCCACCCTGCCTCTGCTGCGCGTGCTGCAGGACGACCCCAGCGCCTACGTGCGCCGCAGCGTGGCCAACCACCTCAACGACATCGCCAAAGACCACCCAACGCTGGTGGCCGGCTGGGTGCGCGAACACCGCGTGGGGGCGAACGCACAGCGGGAGGCGCTGCTGCGCCACGCCAGTCGCAGCCTCATCAAGGCAGGCCACGGGGACACGCTCGCGGCCTGGGGGTTGTCTCGCGGTTTCGCGGGCGAGGCCACGGTCACCGTCGCGCCCGCGCGCGTGGCGGTGGGTGGCGCGGTGGTCATCGAGGCCGTGCTGCACGCCCGCGCGCGGCACAAGCAGAGTCTGGTGGTGGACTACGCGTTGCACCACGTCAAGGCCAACGGCAGCACATCGCCCAAGGTGTTCAAGGGCTGGAAGCTTGAACTCGCACAGGGCGAGGGTCGCACCCTGCGCAAGACGCACTCGTTGCGCGAGGTGACCACGCGGCGCCTGTATCCCGGACGCCACCGGGTGGAGCTGCTCGTCAACGGCGTGGCGGTGGCCGAGGCCGCGTTCGACCTCGTCACCTGATCCGCGCCTTCGTCAGGCCTTCATCACGTGCGCGGCCACACCGCGGCGCGGTGCCGGCCCGATGGACGGCCCGTACCCGAGCCGCGCCCACATCTGCACCGTGTGGCGCGGTGCCGGTGCGCCCAGACGCTCATGGATCTCGCGGTATGGCGCGGCCATTTCGGGGTACTCCTGCAGGGCCTGCGAGATCGGCTGCATCGCCAGGCCCTGCGCCGTGGCCGCCAACTGTGCACGCACCCAGGCACGACCGGCATTGACCTGTGTGATGCGGTCGTTGCCTTCGCTGACCAGCCAGTAGAAGGCCGGTGTGGCAGCGATCTTCGCGTTGAAGTCATCGATCTGCCCGGTGGTGGCCGTGTCGTCGGGCGCGGGCGCCACGCTGCGGTCGAACAGACCGGTGGCCACCAGCAGGCGCACCATCGGATCGTTGAGCGAGATGCCGTCGCGGTGCTCGGCGATTTCGCGCGGACCCACGCGCAACACCTTGAACGATTCGAGCACGGTGCGTGGCGTGGTGAGCTCGATACGCCAGGCCTCGCGCGCGATGCGGCGCTGGTGCTCGATGGCTTCGGCGTCTGCGCTGGTGACGAAGCCGCTGCGCATGGGATAAGCGGCTGTGCTGGCAGCAATCGCCTGCAGTGCGTCGGGCGATGGCACACGCGGTTCGTACGCCTCGCGGTTGGTGTGGCGCCGGAACACCTGCGCGAACAGCGGCTCACGCGCCACCGCGGCGTCGGGCACGAGGCGGATGCGCGCGGTCGGCCGATCGTCCAGCGTGGTGGGGCCGAACACGCCTTCAGGAAACAGCGCGATCTCGGCGCGCAGGCCCTTCTCGCGCGCCGCCTGGTCCAGCAGCTCGAGGAAGGTGCCCTGGCTCATCAGCATCTGGCGCGAGAACGGGTCGGTCTCGGGCAGCAGGCGCGTGCGGTCGATGCGCAGCGTGATCTGGTCGGGCACCGACAGGTCCACCAGCCAGCTTTGCAGGTTGTGCGAATGCGGCGCAAGGATGGCGTGCGCGAGGATCCAGCGCCGCACGTCGGGCTCGTCGCCCGGGCCGCGCCAGGCGGCGATGGCGGCGTCGGGCAGCGCGCTGCTGCACCCGGCGATGGTGGTGGCGGTGGCGGCGGTGATGACACCCCCGCCAGCGATGCGAAGGAAGGAACGGCGGTTCATGGTGGGCTCCGGTGGGTGGCGATGGGGTCATTGTGGGAACGCGCGCGCCCATCCACAATTGACGAACCGCAAACACCAGCCATGCAGAAATGAATGAGACGGGCTTCAACTGGACGCTGATCCGCTCCTTTCTGGCCGCGCTGGACCAGGGCAGCCTGATGGGCGCGGCGCGCGCGCTGGGCATGCACCAACCCACGCTGGGCCGGCACATCGCCGAGCTGGAGCAGCAGCTCGGGCTCACGCTGTTCGAGCGCACCGGCCGCGGCCTGCTGCCCACGCCCGACGCGCTGCGCCTGGCCGAGGCCGCGCGCGGCATGGCCACCGCGGCCGACCAGCTCGCGCGACAGGCCAGCGGCGCGCAGCGCAGTGCACCGGGTTCGGTGCGGCTGAGCGCGAGCCAGCCCGTGGCCTGCCTGCTGCTGCCACCGCTGCTGGCGCAGCTGCGCGCGCAGCAGCCGCAGATCCAGATCGAGCTGGTGGTGAGCAACGCGGTGAGCAACCTGCTGCAGCGCGAGGCCGACATCGCGATCCGCATGGTGCGCCCGGAGCAGGGCTCGCTGGTGAGCCGCAAGCTGGGTCAGGTGACCATTGGCGCCTACGCGCACCGTGACTACCTGCGCCGCCGCGGCACGCCACGCCAGCCGGCCGATCTGCTGCAGCACGAGCTGATCGGCAACGACCGCCAGACCGACATCGTGCGCGGGTTCGCCGGTATGGGCTACCGCCTCGCGCGCGAGCAGTTCGCGCTGCGCACCGACGACCTCATCGCCTACCACGCGCTGGTACTCGCCGGCGCCGGCGTGGGCTTCCTGCCGCACTACATGGCGCGCGCCCACGCAGACCTGGTGCCGCTGCTCACCGCGCTGCCGATCCCGCCGCTGCCGATGTGGCTCGCGGTGCACCGCGAGATCCGCAGCAACCCGCGCATCCGCACCGTGTGGGACGCCCTCGCTGCGGCACTGCCCGAGGCCCTGGCCTGAAATCACCCACGCGTCACACCCCGCTCCTATACTGGCTGGCCCTTCAACGCCAACGGGAGATGACCATGGGTTTCTTCAGCACTATCCTCGACAAGCTGGGCCTGTCCAAAGCAGAAGCCGCCACGCCGGCGGCCACTGCACCGGCCCCAACGGCGGCACCCGCGCCCGCCAGCGCTGCGGCCCCCGCGAGCGCACCGGCCGCACCCGTCGTCAACCCCATCGCCATGGTCGACGTCGTGGCCCTGATGGAAGCGAAGGCCAAGGCCAACCCGCAGAAGCTGAACTGGCGCACGTCCATCGTCGACCTGCTCAAGCTGCTCGACATGGACAGCAGCCTGCAGGCGCGCAAGGAACTGGCCAAGGAGCTCTACTGCCCGGACGAGCTCATGAACGACTCGGCGAAGATGAACGTGTGGCTGCACAAGAACGTGCTCGCCCACATCGCGGCCAACGGCGGCAACATACCCAAGGAATTGCTGGATTGAGACAACACCCCATGATCCGCGTCCACCACCTGAACCACTCGCGCTCACAGCGCGTGCTCTGGCTGCTCGAAGAACTCGGCGTGCCTTACGAGATCGTGCGCTACGAGCGCGACCGCAAGACCATGCTGGCGCCGCCCGAGCTCAAGAAGGTGCACCCGTTGGGCAAGTCGCCGGTGGTCACCGACGGCCCGCTGGTGCTGGCCGAGTCGGGCGCGATCATCGAGACGCTGGTGGAGCGCCACGGGCCGCAGCTTCGCCCTTCACCGGACACCCCTGCGTTCCTGCGCTACCGCTACTGGCTGCACTACGCCGAGGGCTCGCTGATGCCGCCGTTGCTGCTCAAGCTGGTGTTCGACGAGATCGAGAAGAAGTCGCCGCTGCTGGTACGCCCGGTGGCCAAGGGCATCTCGGCACAGGTGAAGAAGCTGCTGATCACGCCCAACCTGCGGCAACACCTGGATTTTCTGGAGGCCGAACTGGCCGAGGGCCCGTGGTTCGCGGGCAAGGCCTTCAGTGCGGCCGATGTGCAGATGAGCTTCCCGATCGAAGCGGCGGCGGCGCGCGCCGGACTGGATGCCAGCCGGCCGCGCCTGATGGCATGGCTGGAGCGCATTCACGGCCGCCCGGCCTACCAGCGCGCGCTCGACAAGGGCGGGCCGTTCGAGATCCCTGGTTGAAGCGAGATGCTGCGCGCCTCAGGCGCCGTGGCACTTCTTGAACTTCTTGCCGCTGCCGCACCAGCACGGGTCGTTGCGGCCCGGGGTGGCCGCCTGGCGCAGCGGCGCCACGCGCGGTCCCAGGCTGTGCCAGATGCGATGCAGGTCGTACACCGCCCAGATTGCGGCCGCGAAGTCATCGAGGCGCTGCTCGCTCACGCTGGGGGTTGACTGCTCGTCGTGCAGGTTGACCGCGGGCTTGCCCTTGTCGTCCTGCGTGAGCACGTCGATGCTGTCCAGCGCGTCCTCGATCCACTGCGCGGTCTCGCGATCGCGCGGCAGCGCCCACTCCTCGTCCCACTGCTCCACAACGAACAGAAAACCCAGTGCCCACACCTGGCCGTACGAGGGCACCGGCAGATCGGCGGGCGGGCGCTCGGCCTCGGGCAGCGCAGCGAGCGCGCCGCGCACGTCCATCACCTCGGGGTGGTAGCTGCGTTCGTCGTCGAGCGCCTCCACCTCGGTGGTCAGTGCCTGGCGGACTTCCGCCTCGCGCCGCTGCCACAGGGCCATGAAGCGCTCGTAGGCCGCGGTGTTCGGGAAATGGGTACCGCCATCCTGGGGCAGCGTGGGCAGATCGTCCGTTCCCAGCAGCAGCGGCAACCACTCGGCGGGCGCCACCGGTCGGCGGGTGCAGACCAAGGCGGCCATGGCGCCTTCGAGGAACTCCCACTCGGGCACTTCCTCATCGCGCTTGCGCAGCTCATCGAGCAGCGCGTCGAGTTCGTCGAATTCGGCACCGCTGAGCGGCGCGTCGGTTTCTGGGCTCATGGGGCGGGCGGCCTGCGGGCCGCAAAAGGCCGGCAGTGTAGCCGCGTGCCGCGCGTCAGTGGTGCAGGCGCGAGTCGGCTTCGGCAGCCCCGAAAGCCAGCGAGTCCAGTGCGGTGGGCGCGGGCGACACGGGTTCGTGTGGTGTGCCGGTGGCCTCGCGCGGTGCGGCCTGCGCGCCGCGCCAGGCGTCCTGCAGCAACTGCCAGGCACGCGGCGCCACCTTCATCGCATCGGGTTCGTCCATCAGGATGGGGAACATTGCGGACTCCTTGCATGGCAGGCGAGTCGAGGCCCGGTCCGCGCTGCCTGCCCCGCGCGGTGGGTGGTGTGAGGCCATTGTTCGCCTGTACAACACCCTCGCCAATAATGCTCATGCAGCATTTCGCACCGCCTGTCCGACACCCACCGATGCTTGATCGCCTCAACGCCGTCTATCCCGTCCGCTATACCGTTCTCGCCTTCTGCGCGGTGGCGGCGTTGCTGAGCCTGTTCACGCTGGTCGCCTTCGGCATCGGGGGTTTCTGGTTCCTGGTGTTTGCCGCGCTCAGCGCGCTTGGCGCCTGGGACTTGCGCCAGACACGCAGCTCCGTGCTGCGCAACTACCCGGTGATCGGACACCTGCGCTTCATGCTCGAGTACGTGCGCCCCGAGATCCGCCAGTACTTCATCGAGAGCGACACCGAGGCGCAACCGTTCTCGCGCAGCCAGCGCAGCCTGGTGTATGCGCGCGCCAAAGGCGAGACCGACAAACGCCCGTTCGGCTCGCAACTGGACATGAAGGACAACGGCCACGAGTGGATCAACCACTCGATCGCGCCCAGCGCGCTGGCCACGCACGATTTCCGCGTGCGCATCGGCGGGCCAGACTGTACGCAGCCCTATGAGGCGAGCGTGTTCAACATTTCGGCCATGAGCTTCGGCGCGCTCTCGGCCAACGCCATCCAGGCGCTCAACGCGGGTGCCGCGCGCGGTCGCTTCGCGCACGACACCGGCGAAGGTTCCATCTCGGCCTGGCACCGCCTGCACGGCGGTGACCTGATCTGGGAGATCGGCTCGGGCTACTTCGGCTGCCGCAACGACGACGGCACCTTCAGCGAAGAGAAATTCGCCGCGAACGCAACCGATCCGCAGGTGAAGATGATCGAACTCAAGCTGAGTCAGGGTGCCAAGCCGGGCCACGGTGGCGTGCTGCCGGGCGCCAAGGTGACGGCCGAGATCGCGGCCGCGCGCGGCGTGCCCGAGGGCGTGGACTGCATCTCGCCGGCCGCGCACAGCGCGTTTGCCACCCCGCTGGAGATGCTGGCCTTCATCGCAAAGCTGCGCGCGCTCTCCGGCGGCAAACCGGTGGGGTTCAAGCTGTGCATCGGCCACCCGTGGGAGTGGTTTGCCATCGTCAAGGCCATGCTGCAGACCGGCATCACGCCCGATTTCATCGTGGTCGACGGTGCCGAGGGCGGCACGGGCGCGGCGCCGCTGGAGTTCACCGACCACGTGGGTGCGCCGCTGCAGGAAGGCCTGCGCCTGGTGCACAACACGCTGGTCGGCGTGAACCTGCGCGATCGCATCCGCATCGGCTGTGCCGGCAAGGTGGTGAGCGCGTTCGACATCGCACGCGCCATCGCCATCGGCGCCGACTGGTGCAACAGCGCGCGCGGCTTCATGTTCGCGCTTGGCTGCATCCAGGCGCAGCACTGCCACACCGGCCAGTGCCCCACCGGCGTGACCACGCAGGACCCGCTGCGCCAGCAGGCGCTGGTGGTGCCCGACAAGGCCGAGCGCGTGTGGCGCTTCCACCAGAACACGCTCAAGGCCTTGAAGGAACTGGTGCAGGCCGCGGGCCTGCAGCACCCGCGCGACATCAGCGCACACCACCTGGTGCGCCGCGTGAGCGACAACGAGGTGCGCCTGCTGGCCAACCTGCTACCGACCACCGCGCCCGGCGCGCTGCTCGACGACGACGTGGACGGCGAGCACGCGGTGTTCACCACCTGGTGGCGGCGCGCGCGCGCCGAGAGTTTCTCGATCGCGCCCTGAGGCGCCGGCTCAGGTGCGGGCGTCGTCGCTGTTCACGCGCTCGGTGCGCTGCAGGCGGCCACGCTCGTCGTAGAAGCGGCGCTGCAGCAGCACACCGCGCTCGCCGTGCTCGTCCTCGCGCTGCAGGGTTCCGCCGCGCGCGTGGTACTGCTGCCAGCCGAACAAGCGGCCGTTGCGTTCACGGTTCACGGCGGCCGGCGAGCCGTCTTCATAGAAGCTGCGCGTCTCGCGCAATTCGTCGCGGCCCAGGCGGCGCACCGACTGATCGAGCTTGAGCTGGCCGTCGAGGTACCACTGGCGGATGCGCCGCTCGCGGCCCTCGGCCCACTCAACCTCCTGCGTGATCTGGCCCGACTCGGCGAATTCGCGGCCCGTGCCCTCGCGCCCCCGGTAGTCCTGCGGGGCGGGTTCGACGAGGTCGATCTCGTGCCGCAGGCGCCCGGACGGGTAGTACACGCGCTTGATGCGCCGGTCGGGCGCGTCGTTGCGGTCGATGAACTCCTCGCTGCGCACCAGCCCGCCCTGCGGATTCACGATGGTCTGACGCAGCATCACGCCGCGTTGGTGGCTTACCGTGCCGAAGGGTTTGCCGGGCTCGCGGAACAAGGTGGTCTCGCGCGCCTGGCCGTCGTGCCCGCAGGGCTCGCGATCGGCGGCGAGCAGGCTCGCCGGCGCGCAGCGCAGCTCGGCCAGGCTGCCATCGGGCCAGCGGCGCAGCAGAACCGAGGCGCGGCGACCGTCGGCCGTCATCACGCGCTCGATCGTGCTGCCGTCGGGCGCGCTGCAGCGCTGCAGGCCACCGGGGCCGGGCGCACTGCAGCGAAGTTCATCCGCCGCGGCGGGAACAGTCAACGCCAACACGGCGAGCATGGTCAGGGTCGTCTTCATGCAGCAAGCTCCGACAGAACGGACGGCGGGCCCACGCGCACGCCAATGCGCGCGAGCCGTCGTGCAAGCGCCAGCACCTGAGCGTCCTTGCTCAGCAGCAGCGCGTTGTGCGCCACGGCGAGGTCGATGAAACGCTGGTCATCCGGGTCGCGGCAGGTGAAGGTGGCCTTGGGCGCGGGTTCGACGCGGCGGGCGTGGCGGTCGAAGGCCTCGAGCACGGCGGTCGCGCCGGCCGCGCCGAGGCGGCGTGCAATGTGGGGGTAATCGAGCACGCGCTGCAACTCGTCGCGCATGGCCTCGCTGGCCAGCCACGTGGCGCGGCCCTCGCGCAGCGCGGCGTGCCAGGCCACGCAGGCCGGGTCGTCGAACACGAAGAGGTCGAGCACGACGTTGGTGTCGATCACGACCGCGTTCACGATCAGGCCTCGTTGTTCTCGGTGCGCGGCTTGCGCGCGGTGAGATCGAAGCGGAACAACCGGCATTCGATCGGGCCGTTCCACAACGGCACGCGGCGCGACTCCTTGAGCCGCATGCGCCCGGGCAGCTTGAGGTCGGGCGTGAGCAACCAGGCACTCCAGCCTGCGTAGTGCGTCTTCCAGTGCGCGGCCAGGCGCTCGAAGAAGGCGTCGGCGGTCTCGCCGTCGTCGCTGCGCGCCTGCTCCCGGCCCACGGTGAAGGTGCGCGCGCGCTCGGCCGCATTGCGGCCGGCCACACCGGCCGCAGCGATGCGCTCGCCATAGGGCGGGTTGAGCAGCAACACGCCCGCGCGCGCTGTGGGTGGCGTGCGCTGCAGTGCGTCGCCACCGCGCAGCTCGATGGCCTGGGCCACGTGGGCGCGCGCGGCATTGCGTTGCGCGAAGTCGACCATGCGGAACGACACGTCGCTGCCGAACACGATCGGTGGGTGGCCCTCGGGCCAGGGCCGCTCGGCCTGGCGCGCCTCGTCGTGCAGCGCGTACCAGACGTGCGGCTGGTAGGGCAGCAGCTTCTCGAACGCGAAGCGGCGCTCGCCGCCGGGTGCGATGTTGAGCGCAATCTGCGCCGCCTCGATCGGCACCGTGCCACTGCCGCAGCACGGGTCGACCAGCGGCGGGATGTCGGCCAGCGTGGCGGCCTCGCGCGCGAGCGTGTCCCAGCCGGTGGCGGCGATCATGGCGGCGGCCAGGGTTTCCTTCAGCGGTGCGTCGCCCTTGTCCTCGCGCCAGCCACGCTTGAACAGCGGCTCGCCAGTGGTGTCGATGTAGAGCGTGAGCGTCTCGGCCGTGAGGTGAGCGAACAGGCGCACGTCGGGGCGCTGCGTGTCCACGCTGGGGCGCTCGCCACGCTTGTCCCGAAAGCGGTCGCACACGGCGTCCTTGATCTTCAGGGCGGCGAAGTTCAGGCTCTGCAGCGGGCTGTGCTGCGCGGTGAGCTCGACCTTGATGGTCTGTTTCGGCGTGAACCAGATCTCCCAGGCCACGTCGGTCGCAGCGCGGTACAGGTCGTCCTCGCTGCGGTAGGGGCCGTGCCACAGGCGCACCAGCACGCGTTGCGCAAGCCGGCTGTAGAGGTTGAGTTTGAGCGCGTCGCGCCACGAGGCCTCGAGCGTGACACCGCCGCGTGAACGCTGCAGCGCTGGCACCCCGGTGATGCGCTGTGCCTCATCGGCCAGGAAATCCTCGACGCCGGCGGCGCAGGGAAGGAACAGATGGAGTTGGTTCAAAGCGATTTGCGCAGGTTCGCGGGCGCAATGCGCATGGCCTCGCGGTACTTGGCCACGGTGCGGCGCGCGCACTCGATGCCCTGCTCCTTGAGCAGGTCCGAGAGCTGGTTGTCGGACAGCGGCTTGCCGGGCTCCTCGGACGCGATGAACTGCTTGAGCAGCGCGCGCACCGCAGTGCTGGAGGCATTGCCCCCGGTCTCGGTGCCGAGCGATGAGCCGAAGAAGTACTTGAGCTCGTAGGTGCCGAAGGGCGTGGCCATGTACTTGGCGGTGGTCACGCGGCTGATGGTGGATTCGTGCAGGCCGAGCTCGTCGGCAATTTCGCGCAGCACCAGCGGGCGCATGGCGAGTTCGCCGTGCATGAAGAAATTGCGTTGACGCTCGACGATGGCGCTGGAGACGCGCAGGATGGTGTCGAAGCGCTGCTGGATGTTCTTGATGAACCAGCGCGCCTCCTGCAGCCGTTGCTGCATGGCGGCGTGGCCGCCTTCACCGCCGTCGCGCACGCCGCGGTTCTGACGCAAGGCGTTGGCATACACGTCGTGCACGCGCAGACGCGGCATCACGTCGGGGTTGAGCACCACCTTGAAGCCACGGCCGGCGCGCGTGACGATGACGTCGGGCACCACCACGTTGCGCTCGACGTCGACGAAGCGGCGCCCGGGCTTGGGCTCCAGGCGCGCGATGAGCGCAAGCGCGGCGCGCACCGTCTCCTCGTCGAGACGGCAGGCGCTGCAGAGCTTGCGTACGTCGCGCTTGGCCACCAGCTCCAGCGGCTGCGCGCACAGGGCGAGCGCGGCGCGCGCCACGGGCGTGTTGCGCAGCTCCAGGATCTGCAGCCGAAGGCACTCGGACAGGTCGCGCGCGCCGACACCGGGCGGGTCCATGTGCTGCAACCATTGCAGGGCGGTGCGCAAACGTTGTCCCGCGATCTCGCGCTGTTCCAGTGCGGGCTCCCCGTCGGGCTCGGCCACACCCTGCAGACGCAGGAACGACAGCGCCAGCGCCTCCAGGCTGTCTTCGAGATAGCCGTCGTCGTCGAGCGATTCGATGAGGAAGTACAACGCGGCCCGGTCCTCGTCGTTGAGCCGCAGGCAGCGCGCCTGCTCGTGCAGGTGGTCCTGCAGCGAGACCTGCGCACGCGCGAGATCGGCGGCGCTGGCGGTCTCGTCGTCATCGCCGCTGCCACTGTGGCGTGCGGGCGCGTCGCCGCCCCATTCGCTGTCGTCGGGCGCGATCTCCACCGAGCCATCGCCCTCCCAGCTTTCTTCGATCGGGCTGGCGCCGTCCAGACGCGCTTCCAGCCCATCGCCGTCGCCGCCGTCCACGCCATCGGCCCCTTGCCCCGCTTCACCGCTGTCGGCGGTGCCGCTGCTCGCAACGGGCGTGGTGGCCTCCACGATCTGCTCACCCGCGCTCACCGGTGCGTCGGCGCTGGCGACCTCGCCGAACACCTCGCGCTCACTGCCGTCGTCGGCGCGTTCGAGGAACGGGTTCTCGTCGAGCATCTGCTCGACCTCCTGCGCCATCTCCAGCGTCGAGAGCTGCAACAGGCGGATGGACTGCTGCAACTGGGGCGTGAGCGCCAGGTGCTGTGAAACCCGGAGCGACAGAGCGGGTTTCATCACATCCTGAAGTGTTCGCCGAGGTAGACGCGGCGCACGTCCGCGTTCTCGACGATCTCCGACGGCGTGCCGCTGGTGAGCACGTGGCCGTCGTTGATGATGTAGGCGCGGTCGCAGATGCCCAGGGTCTCGCGCACGTTGTGATCGGTGATGAGCACGCCGATGCCGCGCGACTTGAGAAAGCCGATGATGCGCTGGATCTCGATCACCGCGATCGGGTCGATGCCGGCGAAAGGCTCATCGAGCAGGATGAAGCGCGGGTTGGTGGCCAGCGCGCGGGCAATCTCCACGCGGCGGCGCTCACCGCCCGACAACGCGGGCGCAGGCGAATCGCGCAGGTGTTCGACGTGCAGGTCGCGCAGCAGCGTGTCCAGGCGCTCGTCGATGGCTGCGGTGCTCAGCGGGCGGCCCTGTTCGTCCTCCTGCAGCTCGAGCACCGCGCGCACGTTCTGTGCCACGGTGAGTTTGCGGAAGATCGAGGCTTCCTGCGGCAGGTAGCCCAGCCCGAGCCGTGCGCGCCGGTGGATCGGCAGCCGTTCGATGGACTGGCCGTCGAGCAGGATCTGCCCGCCGTCGGCGCGCAGCAGGCCCACGAGCATGTAGAACGAGGTGGTCTTGCCCGCGCCGTTGGGCCCGAGCAGGCCCACCACCTCGCCCTTGTCGACCGCGAGCGAGACGTCCTTGACGACCAGGCGGCTGCCGTAGGACTTCTTGAGCCCGCGCGCGACCAGACGGCTGACCCCGGCGATTGCCTGGGTGGCGGCAAAGTCGGCGGCAGGCGCCATGCGGGTCACGGGCGGCTCCCGCCGAGGGTGCCCGACGGGCGCAACGGCGTGCCGGTGGCAGGCGGTGGCGGCGTGGCACCCGCCTCGCCCTCGCGCGGCACGGGCGTGAGCGTGGCGCGCACGCGACCGCCCGGATTCCCGGCGCTGCCGGCCGCGGGGTTGCCGTCGACGGTGAAGACCTCGCTGCGGTTGTCGTAGACGATCACGCTGCCGCGGGTTTCGTCGTTGAGCTGGGTACCGAGGTAGCGGCGCAGCACGGCGTCGCCGATGAAGCGCACCGTGTCGGCGCGGCTGTCGTACTCGATACGGCTCGCCTCGCCTTCGATGAATTCGTTGACGCCCTCGCGCTTTTGCTTGAAGTAGCCGGGGCTGCCCTGCACGATGCCGAACTGGTGGCCTTGCGGGTCCTGCCGCACCTCGACCTGCGCCCCGCGGATCACGATGGTGCCCTTGGTGATGACGACGTTGCCGGTGAACACGCTGATCTGGCGCGCATCGTCATAGCGCAGGTTGTCGGCCTCGGCGTTGAGGGGCTTGAGCCGGTCGGCCTGTTCGGCGCGCAGCCCACCGGCGCTCAGCGCCAGGGCCATGCCCAGCACGACGGCCAGAAGGAGAGAGGGACTAAGGGTGGGGCGCATTTGGAGGGCACGAAACTTGCATGCCATTCTAAACACGCCGCCGCGCCCGACACCCTCGGTCACCGGGCTTCGGTGAAGTTTTTTCGCCCAGACGGGCGGCGGCGTCAGCCCTTGCGCGCTTCGGCGATCAGCGCGTTGGCGACCACCAGCGTGTTGGGGCCCTGGCCCGGCACGGTGAAGCGCCCGGCAATGCCCAGCGCAGGCGTGCCTTCAATGGCGTAGGCGTCCTGCAGCGCCGCGGCACGGCGCGCCTTGGTGGCGGTGGCGCCGCTGTTGAACACCTCGCTGAACTTCGCGCGGTCCACGCCCTGGCGCACCACCCACTCGGTGATAGGACCCGACGTGGTGAGCGGCAGGCGATCGGCGTGGATCGCCTTGAACACGGCGCCGTGCAGTCGCTCGAGCAGATTCATGCTTTCGAGCGTGTAGTACAGACGCTGCATCGGCTCGAATGCGGGCGAGAAGGCCACCGGCGTGCGGCGCAGCACCACGTCGGCCGGCTTGCGCTTCTCCCAGTCTTCGAGCAGCGGCTCGAAGTTGTAGCAGTGGATGCAGGAGTAGGCGAAGAACTCGATCACCTCGATCTTGCCGGCCGGCGCCTCGACCGGCGCGGGCTTGGGCAGGCGCTGGTACTCGACGCCCTCGCGAGGCGCCACGCGCTGGGCAAACGCAGGCAGGGCAGTGCCAGCGGCCAACAGGGACAGGGTGAAATCGCGGCGGTACATGAGAGGGCAGCTCCGTCAGTGAATCTGGGCGATTGGGCGGTGACCCACGGGGAAAGTTCCCGCGGGCCGCCGCAGCGGCACGCCGGTCTGATCAGCGTTGCACGCGCACCAGCGCGGCATCGACCTTGTTGACCTGCAGTTGCTCGATGGTGAGGTCGGCCAGCGCCTTCTGCGCGAACGGGCCCACGCGAACGCGGTACACGGTGCGCCCGCTCTGTTCGCGCTCGTCGATGTTGGCGCTGATGCCCAGCATGGCCAGCCGCGCGCGCTGGGCCTCGGCTTCGTCGGGGTTGCGGAAGGCGCCGGCCTGCACGAAGTAGGTGAAGGGGTCGGCACCCACGGCGGGCTCGGCCGCCGGGGCAGCGGGGGCGGCAGCGCCTGGCCTCGCCGCAGCCGTGGTGCTGCTGCCCGCGGCGGGGGCAGGTGCGGCACCGGGCTGACCAAGGCGGGAATTCACGAGGTCCCCGATCGGGTCCTTCGCGGCAGCACCCGCCGGCGGCAACGTGCGGCCATCGGCGGGCGGCACGGAAATGGCGCCTTCGCTGCCCGGCGTGGCCGCCGCTGCGGGCGGTGCGGTACCCGCGGCGGGTGCGCCGCTGATCGCGCGGTTCGGGTTCCAGCCTTTGTTGCGTTCGGCCTCCTTGGCGTCGTCCTCGGCGCTGCGCGAGAGGCCGCGGTCGACGAAGGGCACCGGCACGCGCGTGACATAGACCGCGACCGCGAGGGCCGCGGCCAGGCCCACGAGCAGGCCGACGGCAAAGCCGATGAGGGTGCCGCCCAGGCTGCTGCTGCGGGATTGGGAGGAGGACTTTTTCGTCATGGGGCTCGGGGGCCTTTACATCTTCTGCGGGGCGCTCACGCCCAGCACGGCCAGACCATTGTGCAGCACCTGCGCGGTGGCAGCGACCAGCGCCAGACGTGCGCGCTTCACACGCTCATCATCGACCAGGATGCGCTCGGCGTCGTAGTAACTGTGGTAACTGGCTGCCAGTTCACGCAGGTAGAAGCTCACGTCGTGCGGCGCGAAGTCTCGTGCGGCACCCGTGAGCATTTCGGGGTACTTCGCGAGCTGGCGCATCAGCGCCTGCGCAGCCGGCGTGTCCAGCGGCGCGAGGTCGGCCCCAGCCAGCGTGGCCACGTCGCCACCCCAGCCCGCCAGCACCGAGCAGATGCGCGCGTGGGCGTACTGCACGTAGTAGACCGGATTGTCGTTGTTCTGCTGGATCGCAAGGTCGACATCGAAGGTGTACTCGGTGTCGGGCTTGCGGCTGAGCAGGAAGAAGCGCACCGCGTCCTTGCTGGTCCAGTCGATCAGGTCGCGCAGCGTGACGTAGCTGCCAGCGCGCTTGCTGATCTTGACCTCCTGGCCGCCACGCACCACGCGCACCATGGTGTGCAGCACGTAGTCGGGGTAGCCGGGGGGAATGCCGACGTCGGCGGCCTGCAGGCCGGCGCGCACGCGCGCGATGGTGCCGTGGTGGTCGGTGCCCTGGATGTTGATGACCTTGCTGAAGCCACGCTCCCACTTGGCGATGTGGTAGGCCACGTCGGGCACGAAGTAGGTGTACGAGCCGTCGGACTTGCGCATCACGCGGTCCTTGTCGTCGCCGTAGTCGGTGCTGCGCAACCACAGCGCACCGTCCTGCTCGTAGGTCTTGCCGTTGGCGATGAGCCTGTTCACCGCGGCCTCCACGCGCCCGCTGGTGTACAGGCTCGACTCGAGGTAGTAGTGGTCGAACTTGACGGCGAAGGCCTGCAGGTCGAGATCTTGCTCGTGGCGCAGGTAGGCGACGGCAAACTCGCGAATGCCGTCGAGGTCGTCCGGGTCGCCGCTGGCGGTGAATTCGCGGTCGTCGGCCTTGACGGTCTTCTTCGCGAGGAAGTCATTGGCGATGTCCTGGATGTAGTCGCCGTTGTAGGCCGCCTCGGGCCAGCCAGCATCGCCGGGTTTAACGCCGCGCGCGCGCAGCTGCGTGGAGGTGGCCAGCGTGTTGATCTGCACGCCCGCGTCGTTGTAATAGAACTCGCGGTGTACGCGCCAGCCCTGCGTTTCGTACAGGTTGCAGATCGCGTCGCCGAGCGCGGCCTGTCGGCCATGGCCCACGTGCAGCGGGCCGGTGGGGTTGGCCGAGACGAACTCGACCATCAGGCGCTGGCCCTGCTCCACTGTTCTTTCGGGCTGGCGCCCGTAGGCCGCACCGGCCTGCAGCACGTCGCGCACCACCTGCTGCTTCGCCTCGGGTTTGAGGCGGATGTTGATGAAGCCCGGGCCGGCGATCTCGATCGCCTCCACCCAGCGCCCGAAAGCCGGTTGGGCGAGCAGCCCCGCGCGCAACTGCTCGCCCACGGCACGCGGGTTGAGCTTGAGCGGCTTGGCCAGCTGCATGGCCGCGGTGACGGCGTAGTCGCCGTGCGCAGCCACCTTGGGCGATTCGAACGCGGCCTTGTCGCCCGCACCGGGGCTGAGCTTTTCCAGCTCGTCGCGCAGGGCCGAGAGCAGGTCTTGTTGGATCTGGAGCATCGGGGGATTTTAGGTGGCGGCCTGTTCGTGCCCGGTGAGCCACGCGCGCCAGTGGTCAATGCAGGCGCGCAGCTTGGGCAAGCGGTGGCGCTCGGGCAGCATCACCGCGTAGATCGGCACGCGGCTGCGGTCGAACCAGTCGTCCAGCACGGGCACCAGCGCGCCGCGGGCCAGGTGCTCGCGTGAAAGCAGGTCATTGAGCCGCGCGATGCCCACGCCCTGGAGGGCGAGCGCCATGGTGATGGCCGAGTTGTCGCTGCGTGTGTGGCCCCGCGCCAGCAGCACCGCGCCGCGCGCAAAGCCCCGGCCGGCGGCGTAGGGCCAGCGGTTGAGCGCCGGGTTGGCGCTGTGCGTGATGAGCCGGTGCTGCCCGAGCTCGTCGGGGTGTTGCGGCATACCCCACTGCGCGAGGTAGGCTGGCGCGGCGCACAGGCGCCGCCCGAACTCGGCCAGCGGCAGCGCCACAAGCTGCTCGCTCTGGTGCGCGCCGGTGCGGATCGCGATGTCCACGCCATCGCGCGCCATGTCGCTCATGCGGTCGTCGGCCATCACCTCCACCTGCAGTTGCGGGTGGCGCTGGTACAGCGCAGGCAGGCTGGGTGCGATCACGGTCTCGGCCAGCACCGGGCTCACGCTCACGCGCACCCAGCCGCTGGGGCCGCCGCGGTGGCGGCTGAAGGCGCCGGCCAGTTCGTCGCGCGTCTCGATCAGGCGCCGCGCGTGGTCGGCGAAGGTGTCGCCCTCGTCGGTGAGGCTCAGGCTGTGGGTGGTGCGGTGCATCAGCCGCGCGCCACAGCGCGACTCGAGCCGCGCCAGCGCGCGCGAGACCTGGCTCACGGGCAGATCGCGCTCGCGCGCGGCGGCCGACAGCGAACCGAGTTCGGCCACGCGCAGGAACAGCTCGGCATCGTCCAGGTCCAGCTTCATCGAACGGATTGTGCGGGTTTTGCAGTTTCTGCAAAAGCCATTGGCATTTCATGCGGTTTCGGGCGCTTGGTGTTGTTCCTAAAGTCCATCCACAGCCCAACCAGTGGAGCGATGCCATGCACAACGACCCTTCCTTGACCCGGCATGAGGCGCGGGCGCACGCCCTGCGCCGCGAGGCGATGGTGGACTTCTGGCGCGGTGCGGACGCGGTCTGGGCGCGGTTGCAGCTCGACGCCGCCGCGCGCCTGGCGCGCAGCACGCTGCGCCTGCAGGCGCGCCTGCGGCACCGCGCCGGCGCCAGCGCGGCTCAGGCCGCCCCGGGGGCGGCGGAGGGCATGGGTGCCAGGCGCTGAGCGGCCGCTGCCCTCACCGCCGCGGTGAGGCGCTGCGCCGACGGCGGCTCGTGCGCCCAGTGTTGCCAGTACAGGGCCACATCCACCGTGGCGCCAGGCAGCAGCTCGACCAGCGCGGGGTGTTTGGGCAGGTGCTGCTCGGGCACCATGCCCCAGCCCAGGCCAAGGCCGATCGCGGTCTCGAAGGCCTCCACCGCGGGCACGTAGTGGCGCGGGTAGGCCGGCTGGCGCAGGCCGATGTGCTGCGCCAGAAAGGCGTCCTGCAGCGCGTCCTTGCGGTTGAAGATGACCGCGGGCTGTGCCAGCAGCTTGTGCGGCGACACCGCCCCGCGTGGCGTTCGGCAGCGCTGCGCCACGGCGGCGGTGGCCACGCAGTGATAACGCATCACGCCCAGCGGCTCGGCCACGCAGCCGCGCATCGCGTCTGCACGGGTGGTGACGCAGCCCAGCACGTCACCGCTCTTCAAGGCGTCGTGCGTGTGGTCCTGGTCGTCGATCACGATTTCCACCAGCAGGCGGTGGCGCGCCAGCAGCGGCGCCACACCGGGCAGGAACCAGCTGGACACCGAATCGGCGTTGATTGCCACCGACAGGCTCTGCCAGCGCTCGCCCGCGCGCGCCTCGCCGCCACGCAGACCGGCCAGCAGGTCGGCCTCCATCATGCGCACCTGCTTGACGTGGCCCAGCAGCGCCTGCCCCGCAGGCGTGGCGCGCACGCGCTTGCCACGCACCAGCAGGCGCTGGCCCAGCTGGTCTTCCAGCGACTTGATGCGCAGCGACACGGCCGCAAGGGTGAGCTTCAAGGCCTGCGCGGCCGGGCCGAAGCCCCCATGCTCCACCACGGCGGCCAGTGCATCGAGATGGCGCGGATCGATCATTAAGTTTGGCTTGAGTGAATCGAATTCGGATCAACTCGATTAAACAACAGACCGGATTGCGGCACCATGCGCTCCGCTGTCACCCCAGAACCGCGAGTCCGACATGACCCTGAGCTTTCCCGTCTTCTCCGCCGGCATGCTGCTGAGCCTGTCGCTGATCATGGCCATCGGCCCACAGAACGCGCACGTGCTGCGCATGGGCCTGCAGCGCCAGCACCTGTGGCTCACGGTGGCGGTGTGTGCGCTGTCCGATGTCGGCCTGATCGCCCTCGGCGTGCTGGGCCTGGCGCAACTGGGCGGGCTCTCGGACAAGCTGCAAGGCGCGCTCATCGGCGCCGGCGTGCTGTTCCTCTCGGTCTACGGCTGGCAGGCCTTCCAACGGTTTCGCTCGCCTCAGGCACGCACACCCGAGGGTCAGCCGACGCCGCCGGCGCCCAGCACCCGCAAGCAGGCCGTCTTCTCGGCCCTGGCGTTTTCCTGGCTCAACCCGCATGCCTGGCTCGACACCGCGGTGCTGATCGGCACCGCCTCGCTGGCCTATGGCCCGGCCAGCCAGGTGTTCGGCCTGGGTGCGGCCACCGGCTCGCTGATCTGGTTCGTGGGCTTCGGTGCGGCCGCCTTCTGGATGGGCCAGCGCCTGAACTCGCTGCACCTGTGGCGTGTGCTGGATGGCCTGGTGGCGCTCATGATGTGGGGCACGGCCTTGTGGCTGCTGCTGTCCCTCTTCTGAGCACCATGGCATCGAACCAACCCGTCACCGTCTTCGGCCCCGACTTCCCCTTCGCCTTCGACGACTGGCTGCGCCACCCCGCGGGCCTGGGCCGCCTGCCGCGCGACCTGCACGGCACCGAGGTGGCCATCGTGGGCGCGGGCATGGCGGGCATGACCGCCGCGCACGAGCTCATGAGGCTGGGCCTCAGGCCTGTCGTCTATGAGGCCTCGCGCCTGGGCGGGCGCTTGCGCTCGCAGGCCTTTGAAGGCGGTCACGGGGTGGTGGCCGAGCTGGGCGGCATGCGCTTTCCGCGCTCGGGCACGGCCTTCTTCCACTACGTGCACCAACTCGGGCTGCAGACCCGGCCCTTCCCCAACCCGTTGACGCCCGCGGCCGGCTGCACGGTGATCGACCTCGAGGGCTGCACGCACCGCGCGCGCACGCTGGCCGATCTGCCGCCGCTGTTTCGTGAGGTGGCCGACGCCTGGGCCAGCGCGCTCGAAGAAGGCGCCGGTTTCGACGAACTGCAGGACGCCCTGCGCGAGCGCGACGTGCCGCGCCTGAAGGCGCTGTGGGACCGGCTGGTACCGCTCTGGGACGACCGCACCTTCTACGACTTCGTCGCGCAGTCCAGCGCGTTCCAGCGGCTCTCGTTCCACCACCGCGAGGTGTTCGGCCAGGTTGGCTTTGGCACCGGCGGCTGGGATTCGGACTTCCCCAACTCGATGCTGGAGATCCTGCGCGTGGTGCTCACGGG
>VFQM010000698.1_pt1 | contig 34883 bp, 33 predicted proteins | sample 3512391 | NCBI WGS metagenome assembly VFQM01 (sample SAMN10412369, study PRJNA504923) | tailings metagenome | isolation source: Replicate 1 from Balatoc abandoned mine | place: Philippines
CCTTCGACGGCCGCGGCAACGCCTACACCACGCTGTTCATCGACAGCCAGGTGGTGAAGTGGAACATGGCTGACGCCGTGCGTGCCTACAAGGGTGAGAAGGTCAACTACATCAAGCAGAAGCTCGATGTGCACTATCAGCCGGGGCACATCCATGCGTCGTTGTGCGAAACCAGCGAGGCTGATGGCCAGTGGCTGATTGCCCTGTGCAAATTCTCCAAGGACCGCTTCCTGCAAGTCGGCCCGCTGCACCCGGAGAATGACCAGCTGATCGATATTTCCGGTGAGGAAATGAAGCTGGTGCACGACGGCCCGACCTATGCCGAGCCGCATGACTGCATCCTGGCGCGCCGTGACCAGATCAAGCCGAAGAAGATTTGGGAGCGCAACGATCCCTTCTTTGCCGGCACTACCGCCATGGCCAAGAAGGACGGCATCAACCTGGAGACCGACAACAAGGTTATCCGTGACGGCAACAAGGTGCGTGTCTACATGACCTCCATGGCGCCCAGCTATGGCGTGCAGGAGTTCACCGTCAAGCAAGGCGATGAAGTCACCGTGGTCATCACCAACATTGACCAGATCGAAGACGTGTCGCACGGTTTTGTCATGGTCAACCATGGTGTGAGCATGGAAATCAGCCCGCAGCAGACGGCCTCGGTGACCTTCGTGGCCGACAAGCCCGGCCTGCACTGGTACTACTGCAGCTGGTTCTGCCATGCCCTGCACATGGAGATGGTTGGCCGCATGCTGGTAGAGCCGGCCTGAGTCCTGCCGGTGGATGTCCCGTTGCTTGTGCGACGGGGCAGCCGGGAGGCTTAGTGTCTATTGTTCCTGCCCGTCAGCAGACGGGCAGGAACAATTCTCTGGCTAGCTAAGGACAATTTCGTGCAGCTTTTCTCGGCGACTCGCCTGCGCCTGCTGGCGTTGTGCATGCCTCTTTTTTTCAGCGCGTCGGCCTTGGCCGAGTCGCGCGCGATCACCGAGCTGCCGCTGCAGGCGCTGGGTGATGATCGCTGGCAGCTGCCTGCCGGCGATTATTTCGGACAGTTCCATATCGAGAGCAGTCTGAGCCTTGAGTGTGCGCCAGGCGCGCGCATTGATGCCCAGGGAAAAGGACACGCCCTGTTGATCAAGGCACCGCAGGTGCGCGTACAGGGCTGTACCCTGGAAAACTGGGGCCATGACCTCACCCAGATGGACTCGGCCATCTTCGTCGGCCGAGGTGCCGATGGCAGCGTGATACGGGGCAACCAGATACGCGGCCGTGGTTTTGGCATCTGGCTGGATGGTAATCGTGACGTGCAGGTGCTGGATAACCAGATTAGCGGCGACGCCAGCGTGCGCTCGCAGGATCGTGGTAACGGCATCCACCTGTTTTCCGTGAAAGGCGCGCGGATTCTCGGCAATACCGTACGCGAGGCGCGGGACGGCATTTATATCGACACGTCCCACGGTAACCACCTGGAAAACAATCTGCTGGAAGACCTGCGTTACGGCGTGCACTACATGTTCGCCAATGACAACACGGTGATCAGCAACATCACCCGGCGTACCCGGACCGGTTTCGCCTTGATGTCCAGCCGCAACCTGACGGTGGTTGGCAATCGCTCGGAGTTCGACCAGAACTACGGCATCCTGATGAACTACATCACCTATTCGCGCATTTACGACAACTACGTCAGCGATGTGCAAAGCGGCTCTACCGACGGCGACAGCATGATCAGTGGCGCCGAGGGCAAGGCGCTGTTTATCTACAACACGCTGTTCAACGATATTCGTGGCAATCATTTCCAACGCAGTGGCCTGGGTGTGCACCTGACCGCCGGCTCGGAAGGCAACCGCATCACCCTCAACAGCTTTATCGACAACCAGCAGCAGGTGAAATACGTCGCCATGCGTACCCAGGAGTGGTCGATTGATGGGCGTGGCAATTACTGGAGTGACTACCTGGGCTGGGATCGTAACGGCGATGGCTTGGGCGACGTGCCCTATGAGCCCAATGACAATGTCGACCGTCTGCTGTGGATGTACCCGCAGGTGCGTCTGCTGATGAACAGCCCGAGTATCGAAATGCTGCGCTGGGTGCAGCGTGCCTTCCCGGTGATGAAGTCGCCGGGCGTGCAGGACAGCCACCCCCTGATGCGTATGCCGACGGAAAAACTGCTGCCGGCAGCCAAGGAAACCCGACCATGAATGCAGTGGAAATCCAGCGCGTCCAGCAGCGCTACGGCAGCATGCAGGTGCTGCACGATCTTGACCTGACCCTCGGTGAGGGTGAAGTGCTGGGGCTGTTCGGCCACAACGGTGCGGGCAAGACCACCACCATGAAGCTGATTCTCGGCCTGCTCAGTGCCAGCGAAGGCAGCGTACGGGTGCTCGGTGGCGCGCCGGGCGATGCCCAGGTACGCCGTCTGCTCGGTTACCTGCCGGAGAACGTGACGTTCTACCCGCAGCTAAGCGGTCGGGAAACCCTCAGTCACTTTGCCCGTCTCAAGGGAGCGGAGCAGCGGCAGGTCGATCAGTTGCTCGAGCAGGTGGGGCTGGCCGGTGCGGCGCGGCGTCGGGTGAAAACCTATTCCAAGGGCATGCGTCAGCGCCTTGGGCTGGCGCAGGCCTTGCTGGGTACGCCCCGTCTGCTGCTGCTCGACGAACCCACCGTGGGCCTCGACCCGATCGCCACCCAGGCGCTCTACCAGTTGATTGAGCGACTACGCAGCCAGGGCACCAGCATCATCCTCTGTTCCCACGTACTGCCGGGGGTCGAGCGCTATATCGACCGTGCGGCGATTCTCGCCAACGGACGCCTGCAGGCGGTGGGCGACCTGCCCAGCCTGCGTGCCGCGGCCGGTTTGCCCACGCTGATCCGCGCCAGCGGACTGAGCCAGGCCCAGCACTGGCAGGCACGGTTCAGCGAGGCCGGGCATAGTGCCAGCAGCAGTGCCGAAGGCCTGCTTGAGGTGGCGGCGCACAATGGTCACAAGCTGGGCCTGTTGCGTCAGTTGCTGGGCGAAGGGCAGGTCGCGGACGTGGAAATCCAGCAGCCCTCGCTGGAGGACCTGTACTGCTACTACATGCAGCGTGCGGAAAGCACCGCACCTGCCGGGGAGTCGTGATGAATCAGATCTGGAATATCGCCCGCAAGGAACTCAGCGACGGCCTGCGCAATCGCTGGTTGCTGGCCATCAGCCTGTTGTTCGCCATGCTCGCCGCCGGTATCGCCTGGCTGGGCGCAGCCGCCTCCGGGCAGGTGGGGTTCACCTCGATTCCGGCAACCATTGCCAGCCTGTCCAGCCTGGCGACCTTCCTCATGCCGTTGATTGCCTTGCTGCTGGCCTATGACGCCATCGTCGGCGAGGAGGAGGGCGGTACGCTGCTGCTGCTGCTCACCTACCCACTGAGTCGTGCGCAGATTCTGCTAGGTAAGTTCATCGGCCACGGGCTGATCCTCGGTCTGGCGACGCTGATCGGTTTCGGCTGCGCAGCGCTGGCCATCGCCGTGCTGGTCGCCGATGTCGAGCTGGGCATGCTGGTCTGGGCCTTTGCCCGCTTCATGCTGTCGTCGACGCTGCTGGGTCTGGTGTTCATCGCCCTGGCTTACCTGCTGAGCAGCCTGGTGCAGGAAAAATCCAGCGCAGCCGGGCTGGCGCTGGGCGTGTGGTTCGTCTTTGTGCTGGTCTTCGACCTGGCCCTGCTGGCGATCCTGGTGCTCAGCGAAGGGCGCTTCAATCCCGAACTGCTGCCCTGGCTGCTGCTGCTCAACCCCACCGATGTGTTCCGCCTGATCAACCTGGCCGGTTTCGAGGGGGCCAGCAGCATGGTTGGGGTGATGGCTTTGGGCAGTGACCTGCCGGTGGGCAACGGTCTGCTCTGGCTATGCTTGCTGGGCTGGGCGGGGCTGGCACTGGGCCTGGCGTTTCTGGCCTTCCGCCGCCGCGAATTGTGAATCCTCCTGGGTGTAAGGTGATGACGATGCAAATCAATCTGGCAAAAAGTGCGGCGCTGGCCGCGTGTCTGTTGGGTGCCAGCCTGCTGGCCGGGTGTGGGGAAAAAGCTGAAGAGGTACGCGAGATCGTGCCGGTAGCCATCCATGACAGTGATGAATGCCATGTCTGCGGCATGATCATCGAAGAGTTCCCCGGACCCAAAGGGCAGGCGGTGGAAAAGCGTGGCGCGGTGCGCAAGTTCTGTTCCAGTGCGGAAATGTTTGGCTGGTGGCTGCAGCCGGAAAACCGCCTGGCCACGGCAAAAATGTTTGTGCATGACATGGCGCGCAGCGACTGGCAGGCTCCCGATGATGAGCACCTGATCGACGCCAGCACGGCTTACTACGTGGTAGCGCCCAACCTGCAGGGGGCGATGGGTGTGCCGCTGGCTTCCTTTGCCGAGCAGGCGGCTGCCGAGCAGTTCGCGCAGATGCAGGGCGGTCAGGTGCTGCGCATCGACGACATCACGGCTGAGTTGCTGCAGCAGGGCGCCGCCATGGGACATGGGCATGCGCCCATGAGCCAGCAAACCGACAGCCAGGCTGCCGAAGCCGGCCATGACGCCCACGCCCACCATTAATCGAGGAGCAGGACCATGGGAATCAGTGTCTGGCAATTGCTGATCATTTTGCTGATCGTTGCCCTGCTGTTCGGCACCAAGCGCCTGCGTGGCCTGGGCAGCGACCTGGGAGGCGCCATCAAGGGCTTTCGCCGTGCGGTGGGCAGTGACGAACAGCCCGGTGAGAAATCCTAAGCGCCTGAGGGTGGGTCACTGACTGGCCAGACGTTGCCGTTGCAGGCTGGCGAAACCATGCAGCAGCGGTAGCAGGACGGCCCAGCAGCCGGCGAGGATCAGCAAGCTGAGCCACAGGCCCAGCGGCATCCCGACACCGGCCAGTTGCGCGCCGGCGTAGTAGGACAACGGCCCGCCGCATGCGCCGAGCAGGCTGGCACGCCACCAGGGCCGTGCGCTCCAGGCCAGGCAATGATTGAGCGTGGTGCCGAACAGCAGCCACAGGGCGGCCAGCCAGAGTGGCAGCAGCAGGCTGTCGCCAGCAAAATCGAGCACGCCCATCTGCAGCAGGGTACTGTCCAGTGCCGCGCCGCTCAGCAGCACGCTGACCAGCAGGCGGCCTTCGGCGTGCCAGCCGGCCACCCAGCGCAGGTGGATGGCCAGCAGCAACGGCACGCCGAGCAGCAACCAGGGCTGCTGGGCGGCGAATACGCAGAGGAACCAGCCGAGCTGAAACAGCAGGGCGTTGAGCAGCAGTTTATTCATCGAACTTTCCCAAGAGCGGCAATGGCCGGGCCTGCGGCTTGGCCAGCAGCAGGTGCGCGGTGCCGATGCTGCGCTCCAGGAAGCCGCCTTCGCAATAGCACAGGTAAAACTCCCAGAGACGGAAGAAGTACTCGTCGTAGCCCAGTTCGGCCAGTTTGCCGCGCGCCTGACGCAGGCGTTCGTGCCAGTGGCGCAGGGTGCGGGCGTAATGCAGGCCGAAATCTTCCAGGTGGTGCAGGTTGAGATCCGTGTCGCGGCCAACGATTTCCAGCATCTTGTGTACCGAGGGCAGGGCGCCGCCGGGGAAGATGTAACGCTGGATGAAGTCCACCGAGCGGCGGGCCATTTCATAGCGCTGCTCGCGGATGGTGATGGCCTGCAGCAGCATCAACCCGTCGGGTTTGAGCAGGCTGGCGCACTGGCGGAAATAGGTGGGCAGGAAACGATGACCCACCGCTTCGATCATCTCGATCGACACCAGCTTGTCGTATTCGCCACGCAGGTCGCGGTAGTCCTCCAGCAGCAGGGTGATGCGATCCTGCAGGCCCTGAGCCTCGATGCGCGCCTGGGTGTAGGCAAACTGCTCGCGCGACAGGGTGGTGGTGGTCACCCGGCAGCCGTAGTGGCTGGCGGCATAGATGGCCATGCTGCCCCAGCCGGTGCCGATTTCCAGCAGGTGATCGCTGGGCTTGAGGTCGAGCTTCTGGCAGATGCGCTCCAGCTTGTGTAGTTGCGCCTGCTCCAGGTCGTCGCAACCGGGCGGGAACATCGCCGCCGAATACATCATGGTCGGATCAAGGAACTGCTCGAACAGGGCATTACCCAGGTCATAGTGCGCGGCAATATTGCGGCGCGCGCCGCTGCGGGTATTGCGGTTGAGCCAGTGCAGGGCCTTGACCAGCGGTCGGCCGATGCTGACCAGGCCACGCTCCATGGCGTCGAGTACGTCGAGATTGGCGACGAACAGGCGCACCACGGCGGTCAGGTCGGGGCTGCACCAGTAACCATGGATATAGGCCTCGCCGGCACCGATCGAGCCGTTGCCGGCGATCAGGCCCCAGGCGGCGCTGTCGATAATTTCGATCTCGGCATGCGGACCGTGCCCACCCGGGCCGAACTCCATGCTTTCGCCCTGTTCGATGACGCGCAGCTGGCCATGGCGCAGTTGGCCAAGCTGGCGCAATACCGCGCTGCGCAGCAGGCCATTGGCCAGGCCGGTGTGGCTGAACAGGCGCGCTTTGCCGGTGAGGCTAGAGGTTTTCATCGGCTGACTCCTTGTGACGAAACTGAGCGACCTGGAACTGGCCCAGGGCCGGCTGATGGTCATGGATGGGGGTACGTTTGAGCAGCAGGCGCAAGGCCTGCCAGTAGATGCCTAGCACGGCCTTGCCGGTCATCCACGGAAAATGCCGCAGGTAGCGATGCAGGCTGCGTTGGTCCAGTGGCTCGCGGCGCAGGCTGAGGCTGGCATCGAACAGCTTGAGCGGGCCCTGCCAGTCGGCCATGTGAATGCCCAGGCGCTGGCCCGGTGGGCTGAAGTGCATGTGGTAATCCACCTCGCGGGGCAGGTAGGGCGAGACATGGAAACACTTCGCCACCGCGAAGAACTGCGGGCCGTCGCCCTGGGCGGGTAGCACGTAGTGATAGCGTTCGCGCCAGGGGGTATTGCTGACCTCGACGAGGATCGCCTGCAACTGTTCCTGGCGATCGAAACAGTAGAAAAAACTGGCCGGGTTGAAACTCAGTCCCCAGCAGCGCAGCTGGGTGAGCAGACGGACCGGGCCGTCGATATCGCGGCCGAGCGCCTCGTGCAGACGCTGGCGCACCGCTTCACGCAGTGACAGGCCGCTGCCGGTCAGGCCCGGCAGGTAGTCCTGCTCGCGGAACGCCAGTGGCCGCCAGCGCTGCGAGCCCAGGCAGCGACTGAGTTGCAGGAGCTGCGGCAGTTCGTCGAGGTCGAGGTAGAACAGGCCGATGGCATAGTTGAAGGCATGCGCCCGCGGCGCAAAACGCCGGTGCCCAACCTGGCCGAGGTACAGCGCGCTGTGCTGTAGCGCGCTCACAGTTGCTCCCCGAAGGCGCTGGCCACGCGCAGCGCGCTGACCACACCGTCCTCGTGGAAACCGTTGGCCCAGTAGGCGCCGCAATAGTAGCTGTGCTGCACCCCATGGATTTCTTCCCAGCGTGCCTGGGCGGCCATGCCGGCCAGGCTGTACTGTGGATGGGCATAGCGAAAGCGCGCCAGCACCTTGTCGGGTGCGATCGCCTCGCTCTGGTTGAGGCTGACGCAGAAGGTGTGCGGGGCCTTGATGCCCTGCAGGATGTTCATGTTGTAGGTGACCGCCGCCGGCTGCTGGCGTGGTCCGCCCAGCCGGTAGTTCCAGCTGGCCCAGGCCAGCGGGCGGCGCGGCAGCAAGCGGGTGTCGGTGTGCAACACCACATCGTTCTCGGCGTAGGGCAGGGCTCCGAGAATCTGTTGTTCGGCTTCGCTGGGTTTCGCCAGCAGGGCCAGCGCCTGATCGCTGTGACAGGCCAGTACCACCTTGTCGAAGCGTTCGCTACCCGCGGCGCTGTGTATGGTGACGCCGCTGGTGTCGCGTTCGATGCGCTGTACCGGGCAGTTGCTGCGGATGTGCTGCATGAAGTCGCGGGTCAGCGGTTCCACGTAGGCACTGGAGCCGCCCTCGATGACATACCACTGTGGGCGATCACTCACCGAGAGCAGCCCGTGGTTGCGGAAGAAGCGCACGAAGAATTGCAGGGGGAAGCCGAGCATGCCTTCCAGCGACATCGACCAGATCGCAGCGCCCATCGGCACGATGTAGTGGTCGATGAAGCGTTGTCCATAGCCATTCTGCTGCAGGTACTGGCCCAGGGTCAGGTCGGCGGCGATGCGCCCTTCCTCCAGGTCACGCAGCGCTTCGCGGTTGAAGCGCAAAATATCCTGCAGCATGCCCCAGAAGCGCGGTGACAGGAGGTTGCTGCGCTGGGCGAACAGGCTGTTGAGGTTATTGCCGTTGTACTCCACGCCGCTACGTGGGTCGTGTACGGAAAAGCTCATCTCGGTGGGCTGGTAGCGCACGCCAAGCTGGCGCAGCAGGTGGATGAAGTTTGGATAGGTCCAGTCATTGAAGACGATAAAGCCGGTGTCGATGGCGTAGTGCTGGCCATCCAGGCTGACCGGTACGGTATGCGTATGCCCGCCTACCCAGGACTCGGCTTCGAAGAGGGTGATGGCATGGCGGCGATTGAGCAGGTAGGCGCAGGTCAGGCCGGCAATGCCGCTGCCGATGATGGCGATCTTCATGGTCGTGATTCCTTGTGAACGGGGCGCGCCAGGCGGCGGCCAATGGCCAGCTGCCAACGTTGCGGCAGGCTGCCCAGCAGGCGCAGCAGGCTGATGAAGGGGCCGGGGAAACGGATTTCCAGCGGGCGCGCCGGCAGGCGCGTGATGATCTCGCTGGCGGCACGCTCGGCTGTCCAGCGCATCGGCATGGGGAAATCGTTACGCTGGGTCAGCGGGGTGTCGACAAAGCCGGGACTGATCAGCGTGACCGCGATGTCCTCACTGGCCAGGGCAATGCGCAGGCTTTGCAGCAGGTAGCGCAGGCCGGCCTTGGAGCAGCCGTAGGCTTCTGCGCGGGGCAGCGGCAGGTAGGTGACCGAACTGCCCACCGCGACCAGTTGCGCCTGTCGGCCACGGCGCAGCAGCGGCAGGCCCGCCTCGATGGCATAGGCCACCGACAGCAGGTTGCTACGCAGCATGCGTTCGATACTGGCTGCCTGGAAAGCGCCCGCTTCGACATATTCGCAACTGCCGGCATTGCACAGCAGCATATCCAGTGCGCCCCAGTGGGCATCGATGGCCTGGGCGATGGCCTGTACCTGGCTCTCCTGGCCGAGGTCGCCCGGCAGGACCAGCACCTGTCCGGGATAACGTTCGGCAAGGGCCTGCAGCGGCGCCTCACGTCGCGCGCTGAGGGCCAGGCGTGCGCCTCGCTCGAGCAACTGTTCGGCCAGTGCCAAACCGATACCACTGCTGGCACCGGTCAGCCAGATCCGTTGTTCCGTCCAGCTCATGCCAACCTCCGTTTCAACCAGGCAATCAGCCGCCCGAGTAGTGGCAGATGTTCATACAGCAGGGCGCCGGCATCGAAATAGTCGCGATGGCGATAGACCCGGCCATCCCGCCACAACAGGTGCGAGCAACCGTCCACGCGGATCAGCGCACCACCGGCCAGGCGCGGGTGGCGGTAGCTCATGGTCCAGCGCAGGTAGCCTTCGCCTTCGCGCAGGGTGTCGAAGGCGTAGACATCGAAGCGTAGTTCGCGCACGTTGCTGTACAGCTCGGCAAAGTAGCGCTGCAGGGCCGCCAGACCCTGTATCTCGTGCAGCGGATCGCGGAACAGGATGTCCTCGCTGTACAGCTCCGCCAGCTGGTGCAAGTGTGCGGCATCCAGACTGGCGAAACGCTGGGCGAAGTGGCGCAGGAATTCACTCATGGCTGCGCTCCAGGGCCTTGAAGGCGGCCAGTGCGCGGCTGCGGCTGGCCGCCAGGTCGACCAGCGGACGTGGGTAGTCGGCTATCCCGAACAGACCGCCGAGCCGCGCTGGGTCATGGATGTCGCGCTTGTTCAGACCGGCCAGGGCCGGCAGCCAGTGGCGAATGAATGTCCCGTCCGGGTCGAAGCGCTGCGACTGGGTAACCGGGTTGAACAGGCGGAAGTAGGGCACGGCATCGGTGCCGGTCGAGGCGCTCCACTGCCAACCGCCGTTGTTGGCGGCCAGGTCGCCGTCGATTAGCTGCTCCATGAAGAAGCGCTCGCCATGTCGCCAGTCGATCAGCAGGTTCTTGCAGAGGAACATGGCGACGACCATGCGCAGGCGATTGTGCATCCAGCCGGTGGCGCGCAACTGCTGCATGGCCGCATCGATCAGCGGGAAACCGGTGCGTCCTTCCTGCCAGGCCAGCAGCTGGTGTGGGGCATCGCGCCAGGCCAGTGCCTCGGTCTCGCGGCGAAAGGCACGGCCCATGGAGAGGCGGGGATGGGCGACGAGGATATGTTTGTAGAACTCGCGCCAGAGCAGTTCGTTGATCCAGCAGACCACCCCGGGGTTGCCGCTTTCGAACTCGCCCTGGTTGTGCTGCAGCGCCGCGTGCAGGCATTGGCGGGGCGACAGTACGCCGGCCGCCAGATAGGGCGACAGCTGGCTGGTACCGGGCAGGGCCGGCAGGTCGCGCTGGCGGTCGTAGTCCTCCAGCCGCTCTTCGGCGAAGCGCTGCAGACGTTGCAGGGCGTGCTGTTCGCCGGCCGGCCAGAGCTGGCGCAGACTGTCCGTGGGGCGGGCAAAGCCACTTACCTGCTCGGGCAGCGGATCGCTGGCCAGGGGCAGCGCGGGTTGCGCACGCGGGCGTGGCAGGGGCGTTGGCAGGTGACGGGCGAGTTGTCGATAGCAGGCCTTGCGAAACTGGCTGTACACCTGGAAGCACTGTCCAGACTGGGTCAGCAGACTGCCAGGGGCGAACAGCAACTGGTCGAGATGGCTATGCCAGGCGACGCCCGCGCGGGCCAGGCAGGCGGCTACCGACTGATCGCGACGGGTTTCGTTGACGCCGTATTCGGCGTTCACCTGCACGGCACGTACCTGCAGTTGCTGGCAGAGGGTGAGGAGCAGTTCGCCAATGTCCTGCCAGTGCTCGACCTGGCGAATCAGCAGTGGTACGCCGAGGGCGTTGAGCTCGTCGCGCAGTGCGTGCAGGTTACGCAGCCAGAAATCGACCTTGTTCGGCGAGTCGTGGTGCGCCTGCCACTGGGCCGGGCTCAGCACATACAGGGCTACGGTCGGGCCATTGGCCATGGCTGCGTTGAGTGCCGTGTTATCGGTACTGCGCAGGTCATTGCGCAACCAGTAGAGCTGAGTCATGCGGGCGATCCTTGTGCGCTGCCAAGCAGTTCCAGATGTTGCAGGCTGTGCAGGGCGGCCAGCGGGCCGGCAGCCAGGTGCAGGCCTGGCAGGTCCTGCAGGCTCGCTGCATGAATCTGGCTGGCTGGGCCGGCGAGCAAGAGCGGCACCGGACTGCTGGCCAGCAAACGGGGCAGTTGTTGTTGCAGGAGGGGGCTCGGCAGGCTGTCGCTGGCATACAGCAGCAGGGCCCGCGGCTGCATGTGTTCAATGGCCAGCAGCAGTTCATTGGCCGGCAGCGGCCAGTCGAATACTTCGCTGGGGCAGGCCGCGCTGACACATAGCCAGGCGGTCAGCCAGAGGTCAGGCTCAAGCGGACGCTGCGAGAGGTTGACCAGCAGCAGCGGGGCACCGCCCAGCTGGCGATTCTGGTGATAGAGGCGCGCGCCGAGTTTGCTGCGCAGCCAGGAGTGAAAAAACACCCGCTCCAGCTCGGCACCGAACTGGCCTTGCCAGCGTTGCTGCAGGCTGTCGAGTAACGGCAGGAGCAGCTGTGCGCAGAGGGTAGCGGGTGGATAGAGGGTAAGCGCCTGGTTGAACAGGTCATCCAGGCGTCGCTCGGCTTGCTCGGCGATGGCTTGCAGAAGCTGCTGGCGCTGCTCCTGCCAGAGGTTGTGCGCCAGCGGCTGGTGTTCCTGGCGTTGCAGCAACTCGCTGACCTGGCCGACCGAGACGCCGCGCCCCAGCCAGGTGAGAATCTGTCGGATGCGCTCCACCTGGTCCGGTGGATACAGGCGGTGGCCCTTGCCGGTGCGCTGTGGTTGCAGCAGACCATAGCGTCGCTCCCAGGCGCGCAAGGTGACCGGATTGACGCCGGTCTGCCGGGCCACGTCACGAATCGGCAACCAGCCGGCAGCCAGTGCGCTGCTGTAATCTTCGGGCTGCATGGTTTAGAGCGCGTTGCGCAGGCTGAGGCGCTCCGGATGCGGCTGCAGATAAGCCTGCTGCGCCACATAGGGATGCGGATGGCGACGGAAGTGGTACTTGAGCAGAGTCAGCGGGACCACCAGCGGGACGATGCCTTCCCGGTACTGCTCAATGAGTTGCACGGTATCGCGCTTCTCCTCGGCACTCAGTGCATGCTTGAGGTAACCGAACAGGTGCTGCAGTACATTGCTGTGGCTGCCGCGGCTGGCGGTACGACGCAAGGCCTGCATCAGGCGGCTGAAATAGTCGGCGGCAAACTGCTCAAGGTCATGCTGGGCAATGCTGGCCAGTTGCCGGCCCAGTTCTTTGTAGGCCTGCGGATTATTGGCCAGCAGCTGGTACTTGTAGCGTGCGTGAAATTGCAGCACGCCACGTCGGCTCAGGCCGGCTCGGCACAAGCGTTGCCATTCGGCATAGGCGTATACGCGGGTGATGAAGTTCTCACGCAGCACCGGGTCGTTCAGGCGGCCGTCTTCTTCTACCGGCAGGTCGGGGCGCAGCGCCATGAAACGGGCTGCATAGATACCGGCTGCCCCTCCCTCGGCCGGATAACCATTGTCCTGATAGAGCTTGACCCGCTCCATGCCGCAGGACGGCGACTTCTGCATGAGGATATGCCCGCAGATATCGTCGAGTTCGCCGGCCAGGCGTTCGGCGTAGTCGCGCAGCGCATCAGTGACATCCAGCTCGCGCTGGACGGTCCCTACGGCACGCGGAGATTGCGCATCACCGACCAGGCGGATCGGTTGGCGGGGGGTGCCGAGACCGATGCCGACTTCCGGGCATACCGGAACAAACTCGAAATGTTCGGCCAGGCTCTGGCTGCACAGGCGCGATTCCTTGTGGCCGCCGTTGAAGCGCACGTTGGCGCCGAGCAGGCAGGCGCTGATGGCGAGCTTGGGCTTGGGCGTCGACGTATGCATGGGGCCTCCTAGGATGTGTTGTACAAATCTGATTTGTTGTACAGCTTGTGTTCATCTTAGGTGTGCTGTTGTACAAGTCAATGCTTTTGTACAGTCAGGTCGGAAAAGTTGTACATAAAGATGACGGGCACACAGCAAAACGCCGCCCGGAGGCGGCGCTGTGCAGGTGGGCAGCAGTGTCAGTTGTCGCTGAGGGCGGCGAGTTCGCGTTCCAGCAGGCTGCTGTCGCCCAGGTTGAGTTCGACCAGGCGGCGTAGGTGGCTGATCGATTCGAGGTCGATGTGCTGGCAGAGGAAGCCCAGTAGTCCCTGGCTGTCGCGGGTGAGCTGGACGTCCATCTGTACCTGGGTGCCGTCATCCAGGCTCAGGCGTGCCGTGAAGGGTTGTTGCGGATCGCCGTGCCAGATTGCCGGGCAGCGTACCAGCAGGCCGCGCAGGGAGATGTCGAGCAATTCTACCGGCCACTGATGATCCCCCTGGCTGAGCACGGTGGCGGCGTCGAAGGCAATGCGCTGGAAGCGCCGGCGCTCTTGGCTGGTATCGGTCATTGCTGCACTCCTGACTGGGTTTTCCACACTATAGCAAGTGTCGGGCAGAAGACGTTGTACGGCGTGTGCGCGGCGTGGCAACGCCAACGCATGGCTGGTGTGGGGAGTGCAGGGCAGGACTGGGCCGGGTAAAACACAAAGGCCCGACATAGTGCTATGCCGGGCCTTTGCCTGTTTGGCAGGCCAGGAGGGAATCGAACCCCCAACCTGCGGTTTTGGAGACCGCCGCTCTGCCAATTGAGCTACTGGCCTAAACAGTGAGTGAGTAGCAGGTTGGGCCTGCCACTCAGGTAACGCAGTGTATCAGTTGCCGTACACCGGCAGACGGGCGCAGACGGCCTTGACCTTCTCGCGTACGGCGTCGATCACCGACTCATCGCCCATGTTCTGCAGGATGTCGCAGATCCAGCCGGCCAGTTCGCGGCACTCGGCTTCGCCGAAACCACGGGTGGTGACGGCCGGGGTGCCGATGCGCAGGCCGGAGGTAACGAAGGGCGAACGCGGGTCGTTCGGCACGCTGTTCTTGTTCACGGTGATGTAGGCGCGACCCAGAGCGGCGTCGGCGTCCTTACCGGTGATGTCCTGCTTGATCAGCGAGAGCAGGAACAGGTGGTTCTGCGTGCCGCCGGAAACCACGTCGAAACCGCGCTCGATGAATACGCTGGCCATGGCCTGGGCGTTCTTCACCACCTGCTGCTGGTAAGCCTTGAACTCAGGCTGCAGGGCTTCCTTGAAGCACACGGCCTTGGCGGCGATGACGTGCTCCAGCGGGCCGCCCTGGCCGCCCGGGAATACGGCGGAGTTGAGCTTCTTCTCGATCTCCTCGTTGGCGCGGGCCAGGATCAGGCCGCCGCGCGGGCCGCGCAGGGTCTTGTGGGTGGTGGTGGTGACCACGTCGGCGAACGGTACCGGGTTCGGGTACACGCCGGCGGCAACCAGACCGGCCACGTGGGCCATGTCGACGAACAGGTAGGCACCGACCTTGTCGGCGATGGCGCGGAAACGGGCGAAGTCCAGCACCTGCGAGTAGGCGCTGAAACCGGCGATGATCATCTTCGGCTGGTGCTCGACGGCCAGGCGCTCGACTTCGTCGTAATCGATCAGGCCGGCGTCGGTGATGCCGTACTGCACGGCGTTGTAGATCTTGCCGGAGAAGTTGACGCTGGCACCGTGGGTCAGGTGGCCGCCGTGGGCCAGGCTCATGCCCAGTACGGTGTCGCCCGGCTTGACCAGCGCCTGGAATACCGCGGCGTTGGCTTGCGAACCGGCGTGCGGCTGGACGTTGGCGTAGTCGGCGCCAAACAGCTCTTTGGCGCGATCAATGGCCAGTTGCTCGACGATGTCGACGTACTCGCAACCACCGTAGTAGCGCTTGCCCGGGTAGCCTTCGGCGTACTTGTTGGTCAGCACACTGCCCTGGGCTTCCATGACGGCCGGGCTGGTGTAGTTCTCCGAAGCGATCAGCTCGATGTGATGTTCCTGGCGCTGGGCTTCTTGCTCCATCGCGGCAAACAGATCGGCGTCGAAACGGGCGAGGGTCAAATCACGGCTGAACATGGCAGTCCTCTGCGGGGCGGTGCTGGAAAAAGGCGGGCATTCTAACTCAAGGTTGGGGCGCTGGCATATGAAAGGCCGTCATCAGCATGACAAGTGGCGTTCACTCAGTGGTCATGCTTGGTCAGCTTGTCCAGATAGCCCATGGCGAAGGCCGAGGCGACGAAGGTCAGGTGCAGGATGACGTACCACATCAGCTTGCTGTCGGGGATGTTCTTGGCATCCATGAATACCTTGAGCAGGTGGATCGAGGAGATGGCCACGATGGATGCCGCGACCTTCATCTTCAGCGAGCCGGAGTCCATCTTGCCCAGCCAGTTGAGCTTCTCCTTGCCTTCATCGATGTCCAGCTGCGAAACGAAGTTCTCGTAGCCGGAAATCATCACCATCACCAGCAGGCCACCGACCAGGGCCATGTCGATCAGCGACAGCAGCACCAGAATCAGATTGGCCTCGGCCATGCTGAAGACATTGGGCAGGATGTGGAAGACTTCCTGGAAGAACTTCAGTGCCAGGGCCAGCAAGGCAAGCGACAAGCCGAAATAGATGGGCGCCAGCAGCCAGCGCGAGGCATACATGGCGTTTTCCAGAAAGCGTTCCATGGGGTGACTCCAAGCCGGAAAAAACGGGTCGCAAGTATACCCGTGGCCCCCATCCAGACAAGCACGGGCCCATTCACAGATGTTGCGGGCAATGCCAGGGACGGCTATGCGGCTGGTGCTGGAGACGGCGTAGCTCGGCTTGGAGCGGCAGGCTCCACAGTGCTGGCTGGGCGCTGCTCTGGTAACCCAGCGCCTGCAGGTTTGTGATGATGGCTTGCAGCCCGCGCTGCGCCTGTAATTCACCGTGGAACGGACCCTGGCTGCGCAGCGCACTGACTGGTTCGCCATCGCGGCCGGCGGCACATAGTATCCACCACAGGCCGCTGCCATCACGCAGGGCGCGGGCCTGGCATTCGATGCGCAGGCGCAGGCCGAGGCAGTCGCGGATCAGACAGAAGGTCGTCGGCATGGCGGCAGTCCTCGCAGCGGGGCTTATCCGCAGCTTAGCAGCCGCCTGGGTCAGGCGCCGTCGCCGCTCTTGGCTTTGTCCGCGGCCGGTTGGCGGGTGCGCCGCGATTTGCTGACCGGGGCTTCTTCGGCCTTGTCGTCGTCGTCCAGGCCCTGCTCGGCAATCTCGCGCAGGCGGGCTACCACGCGGGCATTCAGGCTGCCCTCGGGGAAATTCCCCTGCGCATCGGCCTCGCCAGCCGCCTCGCCGGCCAGCAGGCTGAGTGCCTGGTCGGCATGGCTGACGGCAAATACGTGGAACTGTCCGGCGTGCACTGCCTGCAGCACGCGTTCGTCGAGCATCAGGTTGCTGACGTTGGCGCGCGGGATAATCACGCCCTGCTCGCCGCTCAGCCCGCGCGCCTGGCACAGGCGGAAGAAGCCTTCGATCTTTTCGTTGACCCCGCCGACCGCCTGCACTTCGCCGAACTGGTTGATCGAGCCGGTGATGGCAAAGCACTGCTTGAGCGGCGCACGGGCCAGTGCCGAGATCAGTGCACAGACCTCGCCGAGGGCCGCGCTGTCGCCATCGACGTAGCCGTAGGACTGTTCCAGGGCGATGCTTGCGGAAATTTCCAGGGGAAACTCCTGGGCGTAGCGGCTGCCCAGGTAGCCGGTGAGGATCATCACGCCCTTGGAGTGAATCGGCTGGCCGAGGTTGACCTCGCGCTCGATATCGACGATGCCGCTGCCGCCCGGGTAGACGGTGGCGGAAATTCGCGCCGGCACACCGAAGGCCGAGTCGCCCACCTCCAGTACGGTGAGGCCGTTGCACTTGCCGATGGCCGCGCCGGCGCTGTCGATAAGGATGGTGCCATCGAGCATGTCGTCGAGAATGCGCGCCGATACGCGTCCGGTGCGGTCGGCCTTGGCCTTGAGGGCGCGTTCGATATGGCCGACGTCGGTCAGCTCGGCACCGGCCAGCTGACGGACGAAATCCGCTTCGCTGACCAGCTGGAACAAGTCGCCGATGCGTGCCGACAGGCGTCCCTGGTGTTCCGCCAGGCGCGCGCTGTAGGTGGCCAGGCGGGCCACGGCGGCGGCGCTCAGCGGGGCCATGCCTTCTTCGCTGGTGCGGGTTTTCAGTAGCTGGGCGAACTGTTCCAGGCTGTCCTCGGCCAGGGGGATCTCTTCGTCAAAGTCCACCAGGACGCGGAACATCTCCTGGAAGTCCGGGTCGAGGTCCTGCAGGGTGTAGTACAGCTCGCGGGAGCCGATGATCAGCACCTTGACCTGCAAGGGGATGCGCTGCGGATTGAGGGTGACCGTGGCGATGCGCCCCAGTTCGACCAGCGGCGCTTCCATCTTCAGCTGGCGCGAATGCAGGGCGCGCTTGAGGGCGTCCCAGACAAACGGCTCGGAGAGCAGTTTCTCGGCCTCGACGATCAGGTAGCCGCCGTTGGCACGGTGCAGCGCACCGGCACGCAGCTGGCGGTAGCTGGTGTAGAGCGCACCCTGGTCGGTGTTGTACTCGATGCGCCCGAACAGGTTGTCGTAGGTCGGGTGCGGCTCGAAGATCACCGGTGCGCCGGCGCCCTCGGCATGGCCGACCAGCAGGTTGGGGGCGTACTGCTCTTCGAGCAGCTCGCGCCGCTGCAATTCGGGCTTGCTGTCGTCGACCAGTTGATCGACCACGGTGCGCCGCAGGTTGTCATGCATGGCCTGCAGGTAGGCGAGGATGCCGGGGTTGTCGGCATGCCGTTGCAGCAGCGGGTCGAGCAGCGGGGCCAGGGCCTGGCTGATGGTTTCCTCGTTGAGCTGACGCAACTGGTTGCTGGACTCGCGCTTCCATTGCGGGAGATTGACCAGTTCCTCGTTGAGGCACTCCTCGAGCTGTGCGATGTCCTCATGGAACTGCTCGCGGACACTTTCGGGAAGCTGGGCGAACTCGGCCTCATCCAGCGCCTTGCCATCCTGCATGGGGGTGAAGGCGATGTTGCTGCTGTCGCGGTACAGCGCGACGTTCTTTTCCAGCGCACGCTTTTCCAGGTTGTCCAGGGCGCGGTCGTAACGCTGGTTGAAGGCGCGGTCGATGGCGCTTTTCTTCTGCTGGTAGGTCGGCGCCTCGAACACCGCCGGGAAGGTGGCGAGCAGGTTGTCGATCAGCTGGCTGATCTCATTGCAGAAGCTGGCCGCCTGTCCTGCCGGCAGCCCCAGCGCATGGGGCTCGCGGGGTTCGGCAAAATGGTTGATGTACAGCCAGTCGCCCGGGGTGGGCTGGCGCTTGGCTTCGGCACGCAGGTAACGCTGGCTGAAGGAAAAGCGTCCCGTGCCCGACTCGCCCATGACATACAGGTTGTAGCCGGGGCGCGGCATGGCCACGCCGAACTGCATGGCTTCCACGGCGCGCTCCTGGCCGAGCACGCCGCGGAACGGTTCCAGTTCATCGGTGCTGGCAAAGCTGAACTGCTCGGGGCTGAACGGGCGGGCGAGGGACTGCACGGGCAGGCGCAGCGCGTTGGCAAGGGTATCGGGCATGGTGAATCCTGGGGGCGGTGGGGCGAATGCGCAGGCACATCACTGCATTGGGCGAACATTCTGGCCGTCACCTGCCCCGCCAGCAAGGTTGGCAGACTGCACTCAGACAGCCTGGAGCGTCCTTGCCGGCGTTTCCCGAGGCCTGTCAGCTCGCCTGCTCGGCGCAGTGCAGGCAGTATTCCGCCGCCGGCAGGGCTTGCAGGCGGGCGGGACTGATGGCTTCACCGCAGCGCTGGCACAGGCCGTAGCTGCCCTCGGCCAGGCGTAGGCGGGCCAGGCCCACCAGGCGCATGCCGGCTTCCGCTTCGGCGAGCAGGGCATTGAGTACCTCGTCGTTTTGCCGTTCCACGGCCTGTTCGGCGAAGTCGGCAGCGTGCGCCTTGCCAAGGTCGTGGCGAATCGCCGCAGCGCGCTGGCTGTATTCGGCAAGCAGTTGTTCCAGTGCGGCGGCGGGGTCGAACGTAGACATGCGGGCACCTCGGTGTGCAGGAGAGTGCTATCAGTGTGGCGCGTGTGGTGATGGGCGCCGTGACATGGATCAAGCGTTGTATTTTGCGGGCTATTGCCGGCTCTGCGCCTTGACAGGGCGCGGCGCTTGCAAAATGCTGACACACAGGTTGGCAATGACGCCGACCCCATGACCAGAAGAAGAGATCAGCATATGAAACGAGTTCTGTTTGCTAGCTTGCTTGCAGTCACCTCCGCCAGCGCCTTTGCCGAGGCTCCGGGCGGCCCGAACTGTGGCTGGGGCAACATGCTGTTCAAGGGCCACAGCGGCATGCCCTCGCACTTTGTCGCCTCCACCACCAACGGCACCTCGGGCAACGCCACCTTCGGCATGACCTCGGGCACCAACGGCTGCTCTACCAGCGGCGTACTGACCTACGGTGGCAAGCCGATGCTGGTACTCAGCGGCATCATGGACGAGCTGTCCGAAGACATGGCCAAGGGTGAAGGCGAAGCGCTGACCACCTATGCCGTGGTACTGGGTGTGGCGCCGGAAGACCGCGCGCATTTTGCTGCGGTGACCCAGGCGCACTTCAGCGAGATTTTCAGCGCTGCCGATGTCAACGAGCAGCAGGTGCATGAAGCCACGCTGGCCGTGCTGAAGGCTGACGCGCGCCTGGCCAAGTACGCCAAGCAGGCCTGATTGGCATTCTGACCCTCCCCGCGGCGGCCGGTGCACATCGGTCGCCGCTGCTTTTTCCGGTTGTCCCCCCATGCGAAGATTTTTCTTGCCGCTGCTTCTGGCCAGCGCTGGCGGCGCTCAGGCGGCTGCGCCCGCGTTGCCTCTGGCCGAGCTGGCTGAGCAGCCGTTCTGGCTGGCCCTGGGGCATTACGAAGCGGCGCGCCTGGGTGGCTGGCGCAGCCATGTCGACGATGCGCAGTTTTTTCTCGCCGAGCAGGGCGCGGATAATCCGCAGGCCGAACTGCGTGCGACCCTGGCGGCCCTGTACGCGCCGCTGAACGACGCCGATCAGCATGCGCAGTGCCGCTATCCGGCGCGTACCCGCTGGCTGCGCGAGCAGTTGCAGCTGGATGACCTGCCGGCGGTGACCTGCAGTGAATACGAAGCCTGGCTGGCCGACGTCAATCCGCACAGCACGGTTCTGGTATTCCCCGCGGCCTACCTGAATAGTCCTTCGTCGATGTTCGGACACACGTTGTTGCGCATCGACCCGCCAGACTTTGCGCAAAGCACGGCGATGCTCAGCTATGCGCTGAATTTCGGCGCCTATATCGAGGGTAGCGACAACAGCATCCTGTATGCCTGGAAAGGCCTGATGGGTGGCTACCCCGGGCTGTTTGCCCTGTTGCCCTACCGCGAGAAACTCAGCGAGTACAGTCGTCTGGAAAACCGTGACTTGTGGGAGTACCGGCTGAATCTCTCGGCCGAAGAAACCCAGCGCATGGTCGAGCATGTCTGGGAACTCAAGCAGGTTCGCTTCGACTATTACTTCTTTGACGAAAACTGCTCCTATCGCCTGCTGGAGCTCCTCGAAATTGCCCGTCCCGGCCTGCGCCTGACCGAGCAGTTCCCGCTGACCGCGATTCCCGCCGATACGGTCAAGGCCGTCAAACAGGCGGGGCTGGTCGAGCAGATCGACTACCGGCCGTCGCGCGAACGTGAGCTGCTGACCCGCCGTGCCGGGCTGGACGCCACTGAACAAGATTGGGCTCTGCGCCTGGCCGATGATCCTGCCCGGCTGGAGGACGTACAGTTCCGCGCGCTGCCCTTACCGCGCCAGGCCCAGGTGCAGGATGCCGCCTATCGTTTGCTGCGCTACCAGGCCACGGGGGAAGCGCGTGACAGTCAGGTGGCGCAGCGCAGCCTGCGTCTGTTGCAGGCCATCAACCGCAACCCTCCCGAGCCCTTGCAGGTCGAGCGCCCAGGGTTGCCGGAAGAGGGGCATCAGTCGCGCACCTGGCAACTTGCCCTGGGTAGCCAGGAGGGGCGCAGCTACGCCGAGTACGGCTTGCGCATGGCCTATCACGACCTCAACGACAACGCGCAGGGCTTCCCGTTGGGTGCGCAGATCGAGATCCTGGGGATGCAGGTGCGTCAGTACGAAGGCAACCACTGGCAGCTGCAGCGCCTGGACCTGGCCAATATTCGCTCGCTGACTCCGCGCAACCGCCTGTTGCAGCCGATCAGCTGGCAGGTCGGCGGCGGCCTGGAGCGTGTGCCGGGCGAGGACGGCCAGCGCGAGCTGGTCGGGCATCTCAGCGGGGGTGCCGGCGCCAGCTGGCAACTGAGCGAGAGGCTGCTGGGCTTCGCTATGGGTACGGCGCGGGTTGAGCACAATGCCCAGTTCGGCAACCTGCTGGAGCCGGCGGTGGGTTTCAATACGGGGATCTTGTGGCGCAACGGGCTGGGTAATCTGAGCCTCGAGGGGCGTGGCGACTACTTTGCCAATGGCGAGGTACGCCGCAGCCTGGCACTGCAACAGCAGTGGGAGTTGGGTGCTGATCTGGCGCTACGCCTGGCGGCGCGCCGTGAGTTTAGTCAGTGGACGCCAGCGCAGAACGAGGTGCAGCTACAGCTGCGCTGGTATCACTATTGAGCGGGGAGCGCCTGCCCGGGGCCGGATGGCTCGGGCAGGCGTCGGCGTGATCAGACCACGCCCTGGGCCAGCATGGCGTCGGCTACCTTGACGAAGCCGGCGATATTGGCGCCCTTGACGTAGTTGATGCGGCCATTTTCCTCGCCGTAGTGCACGCAGGCGTGGTGGATGTTCTGCATGATGCCATGCAGGCGCTCGTCCACTTCGCCGGCTGTCCAGTGCAGGCGCATGGCGTTCTGGCTCATTTCCAGGCCGGAAGTGGCCACGCCGCCGGCGTTCGAGGCTTTGCCCGGGGCGTAGAAAATGCCGGCCTCGACGAACAGGTCAACCGCCTCCAGGGTCGACGGCATGTTGGCGCCTTCCGCGACGCAGAAGCAGCCATTTTTCAGCAGGGTGCGGGCATCGTTGCCGTCCAGCTCATTCTGCGTGGCGCAGGGCAGGGCGATGTCGCAAGGCAGTTGCCAGGGGCGCTGGCCCGCGAGGAACTGCAGGCCGTAATGCGCGGCCATTTCGCTGAGGCGGCCGCGGCGGACGTTTTTCAGGTCCATCAGGTACTGCCATTGCTCTTCGCTGAGGCCGGCCTCGATGAACAGGGTGCCTTCGGAATCGGACAGGGAAATCACCGAGCCGCCCAGCTCCATGACTTTCTGCGCGGCATATTGGGCCACGTTGCCCGAGCCGGAGATGGTCACGCGCTTGCCATCGAAATCCTGGCCATCGCGCTTGAGCATTTCCTGGGCAAAGTACACGCAGCCGTAACCGGTGGCTTCCGGACGAATCAGGCTGCCGCCATAGGTCAGGCCCTTGCCGGTGAGCACCGAGGTGAACTGGTTGGACAGGCGCTTGTACTGGCCGAACAGGTAGCCGATCTCGCGGCCGCCGACGCCAATATCACCGGCCGGAACGTCCAGGTCGGCGCCGATGTGGCGGTACAGCTCGCTCATGAACGACTGGCAGAAGCGCATCACTTCACCTTCGCTCTTGCCCTTGGGGTCGAAGTCCGAGCCGCCCTTGCCGCCGCCCATGGGCAGCGAGGTCAGCGAGTTCTTGAAGACCTGCTCGAAGGCGAGGAACTTCAATACGCCCAGGTTGACCGACGGATGGAAGCGCAGGCCGCCCTTGTAGGGGCCGATGGCACTGCTCATCTGGACACGGTAGCCACGGTTGACCTGTACCTGCCCGGCATCGTTGACCCACGGTACGCGGAACAGGATGACCCGCTCAGGCTCGACCATGCGCTCGAGGATGCCGGCATCACGGTAGTGCGGGTTGGCTTCGAGGAACGGCCAGAGGCTGCGCAGGACTTCCTCCACGGCCTGGTGGAATTCGGGTTGTTCAGGGTCACGCCGCTTCAGGCGGGCGAGGAAGGCATCAACGTTTTCGCTCATGGCAGTTCTCGATAGCTCAAAAAATGGGAGTACGCGTTTTTTGCGCGGACTCTACCAAAGGAGGCGTGCCTTGCAATAGAGCAAAACGTCGCTTTCATGTACTTATTTGGTGCAAAAACATAAAAGCTTGTGTGAAAACAAGAAAAAACGGAGCCATTAAGGCTCCGTTTCGGTGCGGCTTGCGTCCTTTTATTGGGCTAGTTTCTTGTAGCGTACGCGGTGCGGCTGCGCAGCGGCATCGCCCAGGCGCTTCTTGCGGTCGGCTTCGAATTCGCTGTAGTTGCCTTCGAAGAAATTGACCTTGCCGTCGTCCTCGTAGGAGAGGATGTGCGTGGCGATGCGGTCGAGGAACCAGCGATCGTGAGAAATCACGATGGCCGCGCCGGGGAAGTCCAGCAGCGCTTCTTCCAGGGCGCGCAGGGTTTCCACGTCGAGGTCGTTGGACGGTTCGTCGAGCAGCAGCACGTTGCCGCCCTGCTTGAGGGTCAGCGCCATGTGCAGGCGGCCGCGCTCACCTCCGGAGAGATCCTTGACGAACTTCTGCTGGTCGGCGCCCTTGAAGTTGAAGCGCCCGACGTAGCCGCGCGACGGCACCTCGTAATTGCCCACCTTGATCATGTCGAAGCCGTCGGAGATCTGCTCCCACACGGTTTTGCTGCCGTCGAGCATGTCGCGGCTCTGTTCGACGCTGGCGATCTGTACGGTTTCACCAATCTCGATGGTCCCGGAATCCGGCTGCTCCTTGCCGGTGATCATGCGCAGCAGGGTCGACTTGCCGGCACCGTTGCCGCCGATCACGCCGACGATGGCGCCTTTGGGGATGCTGAAGGACAGGTCGTCGATCAGCACGCGATCACCGAAGGACTTCGACACGTTATGGAAGTCGATAACCTTGTCGCCCAGGCGCGGGCCAGCCGGGATGTAGATCTCGTTGGTTTCGCTGCGCTTCTGGAATTCCTGCGACTGCATTTCCTCGAAGCGTTGCAGGCGCGCCTTGGACTTGGCCTGACGCGCCTTGGCGCCCTGGCGTACCCATTCCAGTTCGGCCTTCATGGCCTTGGCATGCGAAGCCTCGGCCTTGGCTTCCTGGGCCAGGCGGTTGGCCTTGGATTCCAGCCAGCCGGAGTAGTTGCCCTCGTAGGGGATGCCGTGGCCACGGTCGAGCTCGAGAATCCAGCCAGCGACGTTGTCGAGGAAGTAACGGTCGTGGGTAATGGCTACCACGGTGCCGGGGAAGTCGTGCAGGAAGCGCTCCAGCCAGGCCACCGAATCGGCGTCCAGGTGGTTGGTCGGTTCGTCCAGCAGCAGCATGTCGGGTGCCGACAGCAGCAGGCGGCACAGCGCCACGCGGCGCTTCTCGCCACCGGACAGGTGTTCGATCTTGGCGTCCCATGGCGGCAGGCGCAGAGCGTCGGCGGCCACTTCCAGCTGGCGCTCCAGGTTGTGTCCGTCGGAGGCCTGCAGGATGGCTTCCAGCTTGGCCTGCTCGGCGGCCAGGGCGTCGAAGTCGGCATCCGGCTCGGCGTAGGCGGCGTACACCTCGTCGAGGCGCGCCTGGGCTTGCTTGATCTCACCTACGGCCTCTTCGACGATGTCGCGCACCGTCTTCTGCGGGTCGAGCTGCGGCTCCTGCGGCAGGTAGCCGACCTTGATGCCCGGCATCGGCCGGGCCTCGCCGTCGATCTCGGTATCGACACCGGCCATGATGCGCAGCAGGGTAGATTTACCCGCGCCGTTCAGGCCCAGCACACCGATCTTGGCGCCAGGGAAAAACGACAGAGAGATGTCCTTGAGGATTTCACGCTTGGGGGGAACGACCTTGCTCACCCGATGCATGCTGTAGACGTAAGAGCCTGTTTTGCCTGCTTTGTCACTTTTGGACATGGTTTGATTCGCCTTTAATCCTGTTTTTTCAGTGCTTTATGGTAGCGGCAAGCGCTTAAATTCTGGAAAGCAAAACGTTAGGTTTTGCGTTGACCTTATCTTGTTCCTGACTATACTTAAAAAAGTTATTTTTTATGAGGGAGCGATATGGGTTTCCAGGTCATAGAGCTGGTGGTGAATGGTGCTCGTAGAAAGCTGCTGGTGCAAGACTACATCCCGGTTTACTACCCCAACCTCTACATGACCATGGAGCACTCGGGCAGAGCACTGGAAACAACAAAGAAGTACCTTGAGCATCTGGTTGTGCTTGAGCAGTTTCTGGCTTTTTCCTCTATTGATCTGATTTCTCGCATCGAACAGCGCCCTGCCAGCCAATACCTGACAGACAGTGAGCTTTCCAGATTTGTGTCGGACGCAGGGTTTAATAAGGAAACCTTGGCCATGAAGTATGCGGGGATGCGTTTGCATCCGACTGCCTACAAATCAGTTGGCAAAGTCCATGCGCAGCAGCGAATTGAGGCGGTACGCGACTATCTGGCCTTCCTTTATGACAAGTTGGGTGATCACTCAACACGATATGAGGCGATTGACGACCTGAAGGGGCGCATCAAACGCAAGATCAAAGCGGCCCGCCCTTCGTGGAAAGAAACGCGAATCGACGAAATGAAAGGGCTTACCAGCCAGGAGCGAACTCGATTGCTGGAAATCATGCATCCGGATAGCGCCGAGAACCCCTTTTCAGATGAAGCTATCAGGCTACGTAACTACATCATTTTGCTGCTGGGTCTCGACATGGGGCTGCGCCGCTCCGAGATGCTGCTGATCAAGACCAGCGATATTCACTGGCACAGTCGTCAACTAGCGGTGGTCAACCTAGAGGATGAGAGCCTCGACCCAAGAACCATGGCCCCGCAATTCAAAACCAACGAGCGCATGCTGCTCATGACCGATGACCTGTATGACGCAATCACTGAGTACGAATCGAAATATCGCCACAGAAAGCCTCGTAGCGGCACATCGCAAGCGAGAAAGCATCCGTTTTTGCTGGTGGCCCACAAGCGAAATGAGGGCGGACCTCTGACCATCAAGGCAGTTGATGGCGTCCTGTCCAGGGTCCGAGAAATAGCGCCGGAACTGGCTCATGTGCACCCGCATATTCTGAGGCATGACGCGGTCTACACGATGCTGGAAAGCATGCGGGAGGAACTGGCAGCGCTCACGCCGGAGGATCGCACCACGCAGGTTCAAAAAACCCTCACATGGATGTTCGGCTGGAGTCCCGGATCGGACATGCCTGGCCTCTACGGCGAGAAATTCTGGAAAGAAGAGGCGGACAACGCGATACAGAAGCGGGCCGAGAGGTTTAAGGCCATCCGTCAAAAGGCCGAGACACCGGGCGGTTCAAAGTGAAAATCTCCGTCGAAGCACTTCAGGCACCCACGAAGGACAGCCTCGATGCGTGGCTGAACACGCCTCGCCTAGCGAAATGTGGGAAGGTGTTCACACCCGCCGAACCGATGTGGAAACCCGATCAATCAGCTAATCATTCAGTCAACTGGAAAGCGGCTGTTGCCTGCGTCTCGCTAGATTGGCAGCCTTGGTTGCACGCCGCCCTGGCGTACCGAATGGCCGATGTGGCAGCGGGCACGGGAGCTAGCGCCGCCAGTGGGTTGTCGCGGGCTGCACAAGCCGGGCTTGACCCGCTCAACGAGGATCACCTGATCGCTCTGCGGGAGCGCTTTAACCATTCTGAGTTTAGTGTCATTGCCTCTTTCATGGCGTTTTGGCACGACTGCGAATCCCTCGAACAGCGCCCGTCGCAACCCCTTATCGATGCCTACCAAGCATTGCCCAGGAAAAAGAGATCCAGCCACGATGTGATCCTCAGCCTGGACCCCGAACAAGGCCCGTTCACGCAGGTGGAGCAGGACGGTCTGTACCAATGGATACATGAGCAGTTTTGTCACGGGCAGTTAGATTGCGAGCAATACCTGTACCTGCGCATATTGATGATTTACGGGTCGCGAGGCACTCAGGTGCGAGCGATGGTTTTTGGTGATTTCACGAAGAGCGATCAGGGCTGCATGATCAGGATACCCTGGGCAAAGCAAAGATGGGACGAGGAAGGCTGGCGAGTAAAGTTCGAAACATTCAGCCTGGATGATGACTTCTACCGCGTGGTGCAGGCCTACAAGGCAATGGTACTGGCGCAACTCTGGCAAACGTATCCAGACGGTACCGATTGGAATGTAGCCATTGAGAATGTGCCCCTCTTTCGTCGGAAGCTGGATGATGAAACAGAACTTAGGGAGCGGATTAATCCCCCTGTTTTGCTCGATAGTCACCTTCAAAAAAGCCTCGAAGACGCGCCGCAGGCGATCTTTCATGCCGGACAAACAACGATCAGCGCTTGGCTTGAGCGCATCGAGCGGATGGAGGGCTTTCCGATTTCGCCTCGCACCCATCAGCCGCTAAAAGTGACGCGGGGTCACCGGTTCAGGCACACCCTCGGCACGGACCTGTCCAATGCAGGGATGAGTGAGTGGGCGATGGCCCGCGCATTGATGCACAAGGGTACTCAGACAGTGCGAAAGTACCGACAGGTGTCGGCAGAGTTGCTGGCGTTGATCGACGCGAAGATGACCGACCATCTGACCTTGGTTGTGAATGCGTTCACCGGGATCATCGTCACAGATCGTACCTCAGCGAAAAACGGGGAACTAGCGGATCGACTAATCGAGGATCTTGCGGTGTGTGGTGCCGATGCCGCCTGCCATCTCGATGCGCCTTTTACCTGTTACGCCTGCGGAAAGTTTCAGCCACTTCTGGACGCTGACCACAGTTCGGTCCTCGAGCGATTGGAACGTCGTCGGGAGCAAACCATTGCCACGGACAAAACCACCGGCGTCCTCTGGGATCGGGCCATTTTGGCTTGCCGCAAGGTGATTCTGGATTGTGAGGCCATGCGCCAATCATCGAGCTCTGGGAAGACAGAAGAATGACCGAAGTGTTTGATTCTGAACCGACGAACAACATTGTCGATTTTAAGCCCAGAAGCCAGCTGGCTGCGGAGGCTCAGCTCGTGGCGTTTATCGAATGGGCAAAACAGACCCTGCCCAAAGGCATTCCCAATCGAGTGCACGCGAGTATTCGCTGGGAGGACGACAGTTGGCACCCGCACGGCGTCCAATACTGTAGTTTCACTGCGCTGGGATCGACCAAAGCTGTCCGAAAGGCGATGCAGGCACCCTTCACGGAGTTTGCCAAAGCAATGGTGGTGTACCGAAGGGTGTATTTGCAAAAAAAGGACATCACTACATGGCGGTACGCCCTGCAGGCGCTGGAAGCCGCCCTGTTCGAGCTGACCAGCACACGGGATGTGACGCGGGTATCCGCCGCTGTCTGTGATACAGCGTGCAACCACATGAACCGTCACTGGACAAAAGGCAATACCGCATACGGTATCAGTAAGGCACTTGAGGCCATCATCACCCTGATGCGGGACAAAAAATTGCTCAAGTCGGATTTCCGATGGACTTCTCCGCTGAAGCTGAAGCCGACTGGCACGCTCAAGCAGCAAAGAGCCGATCGGGAACAGAAGCTGCCCAACCCTGAAGCAATCAAAGCCCTCGGGGAGGTGTTCAATAACGAATTGACCCGCCCCCTCGATATCGTTGTGACATCCGCCTGTGCGCTGTTGCTGAGTGCACCTAGTCGCGTTGGTGAATTGGCTGATGTCGAATTGGATTGCCTAGTATTCAAAGAGGATACCCAAGGCAACCAGCGCATGTTCTTGCGCTGGTACGCGGAAAAGAAAAACCAGGTAATGCTGAAGCCCGTCATTGCACCTGAGATGGAGCCGGTCGTCGAGCGGGCCATCACGTTACTAAAACCGATCACCGATGAGGCGCGGGCTTACGCCGCCTGGCTGGAAGACCATCCCGATGAGTTTCCGCCCCATGAAGGACTGCCATCCAAGGGGCCTGATGAACCGCTCACTTACACCGAAGTCTGTGCCGCGCTGAAACTCAGCGCTGGTAACGGCCCGCGAAGGAGATTCAATGCCAAGTTCTTGAAAAACATGGAGAAGCAAAAGGCACTCAGCCCCGTCGCCCGAGCCCTATTGGCCGAGATCCAAGACGGGTGGGATTCCAGCGCGGGGAGGCGCATATGTGTTAAGGGCAGGATAGAGAGCTATGAATTTGACGACCGGTGTGTCATCACGCTGCGCAAGCTCAATGTACTGCTGCGGGAGAAGTATCTTCCAAAGGATTTTCCATACACCACGCCGTACACTGAGGGCAAAGCTCGGGTGAAGTACCGTGATGCGTTGTTTACCGTGCGCACGGGAGCAATGGCTGAAGACTCAGCTTTCGTTGTGACACACGGGTTTGGCGTGGAGATCGCGGCGAACACTAACCGAATGAATGCGCAATTAGGTGGCACGAACGACCCGACAAGGAAAAGCCTGTTCGAGCGCTATGGCTACCCTGGAGTCAAGGTCAACACGCATGCGTTTCGGCACGAACTGAACACGCAGATGCACCGGGCGGGCCTGTCGCAGCTACTGATTGACGCCTTCTCCGGGCGCACGACGTTGGGGTCGGTCTACAACCATGAAACCGTCGAGGAACGCACCCAAAGGGTTGCGGATTACCACCCACAAACGAAGCACAGCACCGCTGCTCAGCGCCTGGAAAAGGTCAAAACCAATCAGCCGTTGAGCCTGATTGATGTGAGAGAACTGCGCGAGGGTGAGCAGGATCGCATTGTCCATCTTGGCCCCTACGGCGTTTGTGTGCACAACTTTACTTCCGAGCCCTGCCCGAAAATGGGTGCCTGTTTGGACTGCGGTCGGCTCGGTTGCATCAAAGGGGATGACGTAAAGCTGAGCAACCTTAAGGAGGAACGCGACGATCTTAAACGTCGTCTCGATAAAGCCGTGGATGCGCAGTCTCGGGGCGTGTTTGGGGCATCGGAGTCGGCCAAAAAACTGGGGGAGAAGCTCTTTAAGTGCACGGCGCTCATCCATACATTGGAAGATCCCAAACTCGAAAACGGCGCCATCGTCTGGAACGCCGATAACGGTTGGACGCTGACCAAGAACGCCGCTGCAATGTCGGGGCTGATCGAAGTCAAACTCATTGAAGAGAGCCAGACCCAAGAGGCGTTGCCATCGTTGAATGACGTCTTGGCTTTGCTGGATGAGATCGAGGGTTAACGATGGGGCATTTAACGCCAAAGGATGAGAAACGCATCATTAAGCTGATTGAGGAATGGTCAGGGCCGAAGCTGACCTGGCCATTGCTTGTTGATGCCTGCAAAGAAAAACTGGGTATCAGTCGTGCTCGCCAGTCCCTGATGAATCTACCTGCCGTGGATTTGGCTATGAAGAATCGCAAGGCGGCATTGAAGGCTAAGAAACTGAAGCCGGGCTGGATTGGCGATATTCAGGCAGCCAATGAGCGCATTGAGGAACTGACAGAGAACAATCAGAAGCTGTCAGCTGCTGCTCGAGATATGTATCGCCGTTTTTTGATCTGGCAAGCCAATGCGGATATGCACGGGCTAACGCAATCGATGTTGGAGCAGCCGGTTTCACAGCTTCAAAAGAAGAGCTGATCCGGTGTTCGGAAACTTATACTTGGGAAGTACTCATGGCCGCTACGTCCTGAAATTCGAGCACTTGGACCATGCTCCGCGCTAAGTTCTGGAGGGGTGCGAGTTGATGACCTGGCCATATTACAAGCCATATCAACAGCTGCTGATGCAGAAATCCGCAATCCGACTGGGTCAATTTTCCATCAGCGCCAACACTTAAAGCTGTCCAACGACGACCTGTGCCATGACTCGTAACGCGACGAGTGTCCGGAGATGCGGTTGGCGTTGGTTCGTCATGGTTGTCCGCTGCACGTTTCTTGCGTTGCCGGCGGCGACCACTCCATTCCCTCTTCGAGGATCGGATGGCTTTCGCTCACGACGACCAACGGTTTGTTCCGATTCACCAGCGCGAACATGGCGATGGAGCCTTCGACATCCGTCACCGGCACCTCCCCCTGTGGGTCAAGCCTGCCAACCCAGACATATTGCCGGGTCTCCAAACATGCAAGGTAATACGAAATACCCATGTTTCCTCCGAATTCGAATCAAGTCTTTTGCTGTGCCAATCCGGAACAGGAGGCGGTGCTGCCGCAAACATCAAATGTTACCGCCAATGCATTTTTGACCCAGGTGCCGACGCTATTCTGACCCAACCCAGCAGTCTGAAAGCGAAATTCTACAACTCGTTTGGTGCTCGAAACTGGGTCAATGAAATTCCGGCATGTGGATGGAAAATGCACCGGCAGCAGCATGAAGCTGCTGGCGCGCGATCCATGGGTCTGTGCTTGGAACGACATCTGGTGATTTACCTACAGGATAAAACTGCGGCTTTGAGCTGGTCGCCACCAACTGGATGCGAAGCGGACAAGGGTCGGGCGGTTCTGGTTGGTGATCCGCTATAGACTGCTTCAGTAGCGTTGACACTGCTCCCTCAGACACATCTACGCTGTGCCGCCTGCGGGTCGACCTGATTCGAGCAGGTCATGTCAGCTCCAACGCCATGCGCATCCATTTCGGCATTTTGCAGGCCATTAATGTGGTTAGGTCTTCAGGCCTGAGCACCTTCTTGATCGCGGCAATGCATTCCGGGGTAGAACCGTCTTTACCGAGATAAAATAGTGCGCTGATAGCCATCCCCACCTCGGTCCCGGCTTGCTGCATGACCATTGGTGCCGCATGTACCAGCCGGACTTCAGCTTTCCCTATAAATAGCGATCGGCTGGACCCGCTTGTGTAATAGATTGAAATGAGTGGCATCTGGGTGCTCAGTCCAAACCTTCTAACCGCATTGGCACCATGAATCTGCAGAGCCTGACGGCTCTGTCTGGCAATCAAGCTCACCACTTCCCATGCGTTTGGGCGAACCCGTGCAACGTATCGACTGGATTTCGGGCGCATGTAGACTCCTCGATGCACCCGCTCAAGTTCGCCTCGGCTGACCAGACGGGCTATTGCCTTAGATACGGCGCTTCTCGTTCCAAGTGCCGCAAAACGCCTTATGCTGAAGGGCTGCCCTTTGGGTAGGCGCATGACCCGTTGCGCAATGCGAGTGGATACCGGCTGGGCAGAATCAGTGCAGGACATTGCGGCGTTCATTTCTACTCGATGAAGTCCAATGACGAGCTGAACAGTGGCCAATGTAAGGCGATCACTCTCCGTCGGTATACATCATCTGGCGCATCACCTACCAGGCACTCTTCGAGGCGGCCCAGTGAGTAAATCTGGTCGGCCGACGGGTAATGTCTGAGCAGGCTTTTCGCATAGCTGCGGATATCCTGGGGTAGCTCAGTATTACGAGACAGCTCTCGCAGGAATTCTTCGGTCTTGATGACGCTGCGGGTTCTTTCGCGAGGAAGGGTCAATGCGGCTATCTCCTGATTTAATCAACCACGTCAATCGGAATCCGTGTCTTGAGCCCTATGCCCATCTTCCGAGCAGTCTGTTAACCGTTACGGCGGTCGAGCCGTCCGCCTTCGACAGCGGACGCCACTCCATTTGAGTAATGGTGTCACAGCACTAAAAACAAGCTAGCAATTGCTGCCTGTAATGCTGGGAAAAACTCACCTGATAGCTTGGCCCAGCTGCGCCCCCTCCAAGCGAGACGATGTTCGCGGTATCAGCTCCAATAACCTGCTCAACTCCAATTTTCATACTGTCATCCAGGCCATCGATATTACCGGCAGCTCCAATCAAGCCGGCCTTTGAACCTGAAGTGGACGCTGGCATCTGCACCTCGTTCAGCACTGCCAAGTCATCCGGCAGATCATCCGCAATTCGCTCTGCAAAGCTCTGCAGCGTCGGCTCAGCCAGCATAAACAGCCAGGCCTGATCATCGGATTCGCCTGTTCGCCGCAGCACTCGCCCCAGCACTTGCCGGTAATGCAGTTCGGTGCGGATACGGCTGAGATAGCAGCACACTTGCAGGCGGGGAATGTCGGTGCCTTCGCTGATCATTCCGACGGCCACAATCCAGCGGCAGGCGCTGCTCCGGAATGCGTTGATCACCTGCTGCGCATCCGGGGTTTTGTTGGTCACGATGCGGCACTCTTCACCCATTGCTTCTAGAGCCAGTGCAACTTGCTGGGCGTGTTCGATGTCGGTGGCCACCACCAAACCAGCGGCATCAGGTTTGATCTGGCGTAGCTCGTTCAGCTTGCTGCAGCCAAGATCGAGGATTGGATTGATCACCTCGTCATGACGCAGAAGTTCCTCATAGGTGACAGGTGACTCCCCTAAAAGCTTGGCGATGCTGGGAAACAGCCTCACGGAGCTATCCGCGCCAAGCTCTTCCGTAAGTTTCACCTTCTGATTGTCGAGCAACACAATGCGTGGTGATCGGCACACGTCGTCGGCAATGGCATCTTTCAAGCCATAACGGTAATCACAGATCAAATGCCCCTCGGGCGAAGAGTAGCGAGCCAATGCGATGGCCTTGTCGTCCGAACGCCAGGGCGTGCCAGACAGGGCCAACGTGAAGGCAGCCCGGTCCTGTATCCGATGCAGTATCTGCTGCCCCCAGGCATTGCTGAGCAGCGGATCGTGGCCGGCGCAATGGTGGATCTCATCGAAGACCACGAACACCCGGTAGTCATCAAGCAGCTGCCAGAATCCCTCATCACGGTATTCCATAGCCTGATAGGTATAAGCCGCGCCCACGGCACCTATCTGGCCGTCGAGACGCCTGCCTAGCACAGCCGCAAAGGTCGAACGAAAACCCTCCACGACCTGGCAGGACGGCGCAAAGCACAGCACCAAATCGATTCTGTCCTGCTCAAGCAGTCGGCTGGCCAGTTCTGCAGCCATGCGCGTCTTTCCGGCTCCCGGCGTTGCCTGGCAGAAGAAGTGCGGCGTGACGGTAAAGTGCTCCAACGCCCGAGTGATGCAGCTGTTCTGCCAGCTCCGTAGCGAGCTGCTCATCGTGGTGCAGCGAGCGTTTTGAGGGTCTTTTCGATGGCGCGCAGATGCCCCAAGAGGCGAGAGCTGCGATCCCTGGCTTCCAGGTAATCGCCTTCAAGCTTGTCCCGTAGATGCGGCATTTCGTCCAGAAGCAGTTTGAATCGCTCTGCCTCGCCCATTGAAGTGAGAAAGTCCAAGCGAATTTCCTTGTGGAGCGTTTCCAACTGCAAATCCGTATTGGCTGATGACTTAAGCGGCAAAGCTTCCACATCGTGTACCGCAGTGCCTGGCTCGGGCACTCCGGCAGCCATCAGGCTGTTCTCAAAACCATTGTCGATCAGTTCGAGTTCCAGATGTGTCGGAATCGGCTGCAGGTGGTAGACCTGCCCTCGAACACGGCGGTCCTCGTCCGGTGAAACCCAGCCCGCGCGCACTAATCGGCGAATCTGTTCATACACATAGCGGCGCACATCGGCGATACGGAATTGTGTGCCACTCAAGCGAGCGGCATAGGCATCGCGCAGTTCGCGGGTCGTAAACGATGTACGCCCTGGCTCCTGAAGCAGCTCATACAGACGCCTGTCGAAGATAAACGAGGCCGATTTCATTGAGGGCACCAGAAGAAATAGCGCGAAAATGCGGATTATAATCCGTGGCCTATACGTCCGCAAACGCACGATATTGCCGCCTCAAGTTGAATTGAGACGGTCATGGATAAGTTGGCGAAGGCGTTAGGGGAACGCATCCGAATGCAGAGGAAGGCCTGCCGGATTTCCCAGGATGCACTGGCGCTGGCGTGCAGTCTCGACCGCAGCTATGTAGGCCGGATCGAGCGTGGTGAG
>VFQM010000699.1_pt1 | contig 34838 bp, 26 predicted proteins | sample 3512391 | NCBI WGS metagenome assembly VFQM01 (sample SAMN10412369, study PRJNA504923) | tailings metagenome | isolation source: Replicate 1 from Balatoc abandoned mine | place: Philippines
GGAAAACCAAATCCTGGCGGAGACCATGCGGCATAATCCCGGTCGCGGCATTATGGCCGGTCTCGTGGGCGAGCGTCGCGGCAATCCCGTCCTCGTCGACGAAGGCGTTGCGGTGGGGCATCTGGATGAAGTCGCCCCCCGGGGAATAGAAGGCACGGTCGCCGCCGTAGCGCACCTCGCTCGGGATTGGCGCGAAGAACGCCGCGATCGCGGCGGCCTTCTGGGATGCTGTCGGAGGGGTCTCCGGGACCGGGTCGGGATAGAAATGCGGCGGCAAGCCGTCGATCTGCGAGGCGTTGAAGACCGAATAGGCGCGCATGAACCGGATCGTTCGCGAGGATTCTTCGCCCGTCACCCGGTCGATGTCGGTCTTCTTCGTCGAGTTGAAGTAGATGCTCGGCTCGGCGCTTTCACCTCGGCGCACCTGCGCGCCGAGTTCCTGCGCCTGGCGATAGGTCATCCAGTAGCGGGACTGGAACCCCAGCGTGTCAGCGACCGCCCAGAGGTAGAGACGGTTGATGCCGGTATAGGGCACGCCGTTGGCCCGCAGTGGGGCGCCGCCGGCTCCGGTCTTCTTCCACGGGCGGCGCCACGGAAGGGTGCCCTCCTCGATCTTGCGGATAATGAGATTGGTGATGTCCTGCGCGACGTCGCGCTTGGCGCTGTGTTTCATGGCGGCTCTCCGGTCGGGAAAAAAAGACCCGGCCGCTGCGTGAGCGACCGGGTCAGTGGCATCAGGAGGGTTGCGGCGCCGTCAGGCGTCCACCGCCGCTTCTTCGTCGACGACTTCGAAATCCTTGGACGTAGTGTCGTCAGCTTCGTTTTCGCGGTCCTCGACCTGTTCTTCCGGCTCGTCAGTGCCGGCTGTGACGGGAACCTCGAATTTCATGGCCTCGGGCAGCCATGCGAGGGCGCGTTCCTTCACCTCTTCCTCGACGATCACATCGCCGGAGAAGATCTTCTCGCACGTCTTCGACAGGTCGGCCTTCTTCGAGGCTGCGTAACGCGCTGCGAGCTCGCTTCCGCCGATGTCGGTCAGGGCCGCAAGACACGACGTCTTGTTGATCCGGTCGAACAGGTTTTCCGACGTCGGTCGCCACATCGCGGCGACATCGACATCGAGGATCGAGCCGAGCACGGCGTGGATCGGATGATATTCCGAATTGTAGCCCTTCTTCGCTTCCAGCGAGACGGCGACGACGTAGGAGAGCCAGGCGGCCTTGGCCTCGTCGTCGAGCTCGCGGAAGGCGAGGAAACGATCGGTCACCATCTTGGGCTCGTGCCAGCTCTTGTCGAGCGCGTCCGCTGCGGCTGCGAGGATGCCTTCGGCCGCGGACTGGGGAATGTCGCCATAGGCAGGATCCTGCGGCTTGCCCGCCTTCAGCGAGGTGCCCTTGCTCTCGTAGCTGCGATCATCGCACAGCGCGAAGATCGCGTAGTCGAGCGCGAGGCCAGGATCGCCCAGGAGTGAGGCTGCGAGGATGTTGCGGCGCTGGACCGACAGCTCGTCGAACAGCTTCGCGCTGATCGGCTTGTCGCCGCCCGGCGCGACCGCTTCGGGTGTCGCCGGCCGCGGAGGAGTCGAGCTCGTGTTTCCGGTGGGGCGTTCCTCGGAGGTGGCGGTGACGTTGCCGTCCTCGTCCTGCTCAAAGCTGAGGCGCTTCTCGCTGTAGTAGTCGCTCTCGAGGACCATTTCGCCCTTGTTGGTGAGGATCAGGAAGCGGCCGACTTCGCCGCGCCATTCCTCGGGAAGTTCGCGAACCGGGTTGTTGAGCTCGTCGCGCTCGGTCGAGAGCGTGTCGTACTCGGTCTCGAGCTTGTCGAGGTCGACGCTTTCGTCTTCCTGCGCGCTCTCGTCCTCGAAGATCTCGTTGATCTCGTCAATCCGCGCGTCGATCGTGTCGATGCGGGCGCGTGCTTCTTCCGAAAGCGGCGCTGCCGGAAGCCGGACCGGCCCGACGTTCAACTCGCTTCGCGCGTGCCAGCTGTTGGTCGACGCGACAGGATTGATCCAGGCGAGGCCCGTTTCCGCCGCGAGCCGTTCGGCTTCGGCTTCCATTTTCGCGCCCGCGAGCTGGTGGGCGATTTCGACATCGACCCAGCGGTCGTCGGCGGCTTCGCTAAACAGGTCGCGTTCGATCTTGCCGCCCGCGGCCACATAGGCGTCTTCGCCCACGAGAAGCGCGATCGGATCGTTGCCGCGCAGCGAGCCATCGGCAATCATCCGGCGGATCGCGTCGGCGCTGGGATTCCAGGCGTGGCGCATCTGCTCGAAAACGCGGATTTGCACCTCGTGCTGATCGGTCGCGGCATAGGCCTTGGCGAGATCGAGGGTGATGTCGCCGGCAGCAAGCGCCTCGAAGATCGGGCCTGCAAGGTTGGCGAGCCGCAGGCGCCCTTCGACGAACCGCTGGGTCAGCCCGAAACGCTTGGCGACGGCGGCGGTGTCGCCGTCTTCCTTGATGAAGTGCTGGAAGGCCTGGCATTCCTCGGCCGGCGTCATCTGCAGGCGCTGGAAGTTCTCGGCAAGCGAGACTTCGCTGGCGTTGTGTTCGCGCCGGTCGATGACGAGGCACGGAACCTCGAAGTCGGCGTCCATCGCGCCGCGCTCGACGATCCGGTGCATGGCGCGCATCCGCTTGCCGCCACCGATGACCTCGAAACGACCGCGCTTCTTGGCCTTGGCGACGATGAGGTTCTGCAGCACGCCCCGCGCCTCGATGTCAAAGGACAGGCGTTCCTCGAATTCGGGATTGGGGCGCTTGCAGACGTTGTCTTCGCTCTGGTCGAGCTTGCTCAACGGGATAAGTTGCATTGGTCTGACTCCTGATGACCGACCGGCCAATTACCGGCCACCCCATCCCCTCCCCCTCCCCTTGCCGCTGTCCCGAGTCGTCAGAGCGGCGTCAGGAGCGCCTTGACGACGGGTTCGGGGTTGTCCTTCGGGATGAACAGCTTGGTGCGGTAGGCGATGATCTCGGTGAAGCACCCGATGCTCTTCAGCCATTCCACCTGATCTGCGGGTGCTCCTGCGATTTCGATGCGCAGTTCGCCAGCGACGCGCGAGCGCTTCAGTACCGCGCTGAAAGGCTGTTCGATCGTGACGCTGCGGTTTTCGCGCAGCGCCTTGACCACGGCGTCCTCGGTCAGCACCGCCGTCGAGTTGGCTCCGAAGGCCTTCAGCACGTCGGCAACATCGGTGTCGTAGACGATGCGGCCGAGCCAGCTGCGCCCTTCGAGATCGACGATCCGGTTGACCTCGAGATAGTCGCGCGGAAGGTTCGACCAGATCGGCAGCAGCAATCCGGTCGCGAGGTGGACCGTCTCGGTGTGTAGGCGCGACGCGCTGTCTTCGGCCTCGGCAGTCCACAGACGCGCGAAGTCGGCTTCGCTGCAGGGAGTCCATGCACTTTCCTCGAGATCGCGTAGCTGGTGGTACTCGCGGCGCAGCGGGCGGTGCAGGATCACCCGCTGGATGAGCTCGCCCTTCTCGGTCATGAAGTGCCTGGACGGTTCGCAAAGCGCCGCCTTGTCGCTCTTCGTGTTCCGCATAAGGGTGCAGCCGTCCGACCATTCCCGGCGTTCGAGCACCCGCTCGAGCGAGGTCGGCTGACAGCGGGTGGTAAGATCGAGCCTCAGAAGGTGCGAGGTGGCGCCAGTGCGGTCGTCAGTGCGGAGGACGATATCCTCGGCGACGCTGGCCGATTCCACCTGGATCGTCTCCACTCCGAGATCGAGATTGCCGGCGTCGCGCGCGGCCGACACCCTGGCCTCGACGAGCGCGAGGAACTCTTCGAAGATCGCGTTCTGCATTGCGATCGGCAGCGCGAGGATGCGATTGAGCCAGCGCTGGATCGGCGGCAGGTCCTCTTCGAGGATGCCGTCGGCCGACGCGATCTTGAGCCCGCTCCTCTTCTGAAAGTCGAGTAAGGTGGCGCTGTTAAGCTTGCCTTCGGCAAGCAGTCCGAACCACGTCACGAGCGCTGCCTTGGCGTATTCGCTTTCGAGATTGTCTGCGGGATCGAACAGGTTCTGTCCGCCGGTCTCGCGCTGGCCCCGGGTCAGCGCACCGAGGCTGTCGAGACGCCGCGCGATCGTACTGGTGAAGCGCAGCTCCCCCTTGCAGTTGGTGGTCACGGGGCGGAAGAGCGGCGTCGCGGCCTGATGGGTCCGGTGCGTGCGGCCCAGCCCCTGGATCGCGCGATCCGCGCGCCAACCCGGCTCGAGCAGAAAGTGGACGCGCTGGCGCTGGTTCTCGGCGTCGAGGCTGGCGTGGTAGGAGCGGCCGGTGCCGCCTGCGTCGCTGAAAACGAGGATGGTCTTGCGACCGTCCATGAAGTGGTCGGTTTCGGACTGGTTGGTCCGCGCCGAGCGTGTTTCCAGCTTCTGGCTGCCGTCGCTCTGGGTGATGAGACGCTTCGTGCGACCGGTCACTTCTGCCACGCGCTCGGTGCCGTAGTGCTCGATTATGCCGTCGAGCGCCGGCTTGATCGGCGGCAAGGCGCACAGATGTTCGATCAGGCGCTGCTTTTTCTCGACCGCGAGCGCGTTGTGGACCGGTCGGCCCTCGTCGTCGAACATCGGCATCGAGCGTTCCTCGCCGGTGTCGTCGACGAAGACCTGCATTTGTTGGGTCGGGAACGCGCGTTCGAGATAGTCGATCACGTTTTCGCGCGGGCTCAGGTCCAGGTCCAGCTCGGCGCGCTCCTCGGGCGAGAGGCTGTCGAGGCGACGATCGAGGATGCTCTCGGCGGTGGAGACGAGCTGCACGACAACCGCCTTGTCGTCGTCAATATGATCGTTGATGGCGGCGATCAGCGTCGGCAGCTTCATCGAGAGCAGAACCTGGTTGAAGAACCGCTGCTTGGCACCTTCGAACCTCGAGCGCGCAGCTGCCTTGGCGCCGCTGTTGAGCGTGTCGCCCTCGAGCTCGTCGACCACGTTGGTCAGCGCCAGCGCCTCTTCCATGTTCTGGTGAATGATCGCCCACGCGTCGGCATAGGTGTCGTAGATACGAATCTGGTCGTCCGTCAGATCGTGCTTCAGCACCTCGTATTCGACACCCGCGAAGCTGAGCGCGCGAGCCTGGTAGAGTCCGAGTGCCTTCAGGTCGCGCGAGACCAGTTCCATCGCCGCGATGCCGCCCGAGCGGATCTGGCTGATGAAGTCCTCGCGGCTCGAGAAGGCGGTTCCCGGACCCCACAGGCCGAGCCGGACGGCATAGGCGAGGTTGTTGACGTCCGATGCACCGGTGGCGGAGGCGTAGAGTACGCGCGCATCGGGAAGATGGTTCTGCAGGAGCACTCCGGCGATGCCCTGCAGCGAGCCCGCCTTGGCGCCGCGGGCGCCTTCCCCGCCGGCCACGCCGCCCATCTCATGGCTCTCGTCGAAGGCGATCACGCCCTCGTAATCGGGCCCTGCCCAATCGAGCAGCTGCTTGAGCCGCGTTGCGTCCTGGCGCTGGCTACGCAGCGTCGGATAGGTGACGAACACGATGCCTTCGCGAAACGGTAGGTCCTCGTCGATCTTCCAGCTCGACAGCGGTTGGATGTCGGCGGGCAATCCGCCGATCGCCGACCAGTCGCGGCGCGCGTCCTCGAGCAGGCTTTCGTTCTTTGACACCCAGATTGCCTGCCGGCGTCCGGCAAGCCAGTTGTCGAGGATGCAGGCGGCGATCTGCCTGCCCTTCCCCGCACCCGTGCCGTCGCCAAGAAAATAGCCCTTGCGGTAAGCGCGGCCATCCTCTGCGAGCGACAGACCCACCCCTTCCTCGTTGGGCTTGAACTTGCCTGGGAGGTATTGGCCCCAGGCGGCTCCCGCGTAGATGACGGTCTCGAGCTGGGCTTCGGAAAGCTGGGACTCGCTGACGATCCGCTCGTGAAGCCGCGGCGTATAGTCGGGCACCGGCGCCGGAATCGATCCCATCGCGACGCTTTCGACGAGCGGTGTGGGATGCTCGCGCGAGCCGGCGATGTCGATGCGGCTCGGGCGGTAGGGCACGTAGACGCCGGCCTGCGTTCCGAGTGCGCGCGGCGTGGCGAGGGTCGTGTAAACGACCGGAGCGATCTCGCGTGAGACCACCTTGCGCTCGAACTGCGGCGCAGTTCGAGGCGTTTTGCGCATGGCGCGGAAGAGGCTGGTCGCCTTGGGCCGCTGCGCGATGGGACCGGCCTTCGACGGCGGTGGTGCGATTTCTGGCCGTTTGACGATGCGGAACTCGGCCGCAAGGGCTTCGACCGTATCGCGCGCCAGGATGGAGGGTTTGATATTGCCCGGCACCTTGTCGACGACGAACAGGCGAACGGCAACGCTGGTCCCCTGCTTGTGATAGCATCGTGCGAGCCTGCAAGAGGTCTGCACCGTGCAATTCGCGAAGGTGTCCTCGTAGATCCGGAGCATCTTGGCGCTGGTCGTGAACCAGTCAGGCATGATGGCGACCACGCGGCCGCCGGGAGCGAGCTTGGCAATCCCCGCGCGCAAATGCCGGACGGCTGCCAGCTCGTCGGTCCCCCTGCCCTGCGATCGCGAGAAGGGTGGATTCATGACGATCAGCGTCGGGCGCAGGGCATGGTCGGCGAGAGATGTCAGCATCGCGCCGTCGAAGCCCGTTATCTGCGCTTGGGGGAAAAGCAGCGCGATCTTGGCCCGGCGCTTGGGATCGAGCTCGTTGAGGTGGAGCGCTGCGACCGGCGGCAACATACTGACCAGCGCGCCGTGTCCCGCGCTCGGCTCGAGAACGACATCGGGCTGGCGCGCCTGCGCGGCGACCGCGACCAGCGCTGCGAGGTCCGCAGGCGTCGAGAACTGCTGGAACCTGATCTGGTCCTCGCTTCTCACGGTGTGTGTGGGAAGGGTCTCGACGAGTCGCGACAGCGATGGGATCGTCGCGAGGTTCGGCTCCTCAGAGTTCCGGAGGTGCTGCGTAAGCGCTGCTTCGAGCAGGTCGTAAGCGTCGCGCTGCGTCCAGATGCCTTGCGCCGAGGAGCATCCGTGCAGAGTCTCCATGGCTTCGAACAGGTATTTCTTGGTGAGAGTGCCGCACGCGATGTCTTGCGCGACGTCGGTGATCGCTGCGCGCAGGCGATCGTCGGATTGCTCGAAAAGGTCGGTCACGGTCTGCTCCTGATGCTGATCCGCAACCCAACCGCCCCCTCCTCTTTTTCAGGCGGTTCAGTCTCCCCGATGCTCGTTGAATTCGGCCCAGTCGGTGAAGCCCCGCGGTGGCGGGTCTCTCGTCACCGTTCGGGTGTCGGTCGTGAGCGCCTCGATCGCTGCCAGCGCGCCAAGCCGCCCTGCCCTGTTGTTGTCTTCGGCGATGATGAGCGTCGAAACCCGGTCGGGGATCCGGACCAATGGCAGGCGTTCCGCACCAAGCGAACTCCAACACGGGATACCCTTGAGCTTGGCGTAGGCGGCGGCATCTTCCATGCTTTCGGCGAGAGCGAGGACGGAGCCCCTGAAGTCTGGCGACCACGCCCCCTCCCCCGGCCGACCAAGCATGTACTTGCCTTTGTGGCTCCTGCCCTTCGGCCCAAGCGCAATGCGCTGAATCGCGAGGAGCTTTATCCCGGTTCGGACTGGCACAAGAATGGCTGGTCGAAACACCGTGTCGGGCTTTCGGCCGAATGGACATGCGTGGAGATAGCGCAGACCGGCCGCATTCCCGTCAATCTCGCGGTATCGCAGGTACTCTTCAGCCAAGGTCCTCTCGATCGCGCTGGCCTTGTCCCACAGGCGAGCGGCGTTCGCCGCCCCAGGATGGTTCTGCAACGCCGGTGCTGGTGAATTTGGAATGGGTCGTGTGCGAGCGATGGTGCGAAGAACGTCTTCGTTCCGGCAGCCGGCGAAACAATGGACGAGAATGCCTTGCTGCCCCTGCCTGATAGAGAGCGATGCGCGTCCGTCGGCATGAGCTGGGCATATGCACATGGCGTAGGATCCGTGCCAGCGACCCTTGAGGCCGGCAACGATGTCCAGAGTTCCTTGTTCGGGCTTCAAAGCGGTCAGCATCGCTCATCCTTCCTAACCCCCCTCCCCCTCGCCTCCCCCCAGTCCTGCTCGCATTCCGAGGCAGGATGCTTTTTTGTGCGTAGCTTCGGCACCTGAATGAAGGCCTTGCTTCACCATCCGATCGCGCATAGGAATTTCACTGCGATAATCGACCCATGCCGAAAGGTATGGTTATGAAAAGAATAGTCCTCGCTGCATTGGTCCTGACAGCCTCACAGGCGTCTGCCCAGCAGACACGGCTTGATGTCTTCCAAACGGAAGCCGCCCAAAGCTTCGCGATTTTGATCCCTGGTTCGGCGCCGGTTTCGGCCTCTCCCGAGCCTGTCGCGGTACAAGAGTCTAAAATAGACTTGGAGGCCGACTTCGAGGTTCTCAGGTCCTCATCGGCAGAAGGAACTGGCTACTCCGGCAGCCATTATGTGCCCTCATGGATGAGGAACGGTCGGTCGCCGTTCATGTCGCGCACTGGACAAGACGAGAACGCTCCGGGCGATCCGGACTGTATGACAGACGGATACTTCCCGCGTTCCGGGAATTAGCGGGGAAGCCCAAGCCAGACGGTTGATCTATTTCGACGATATCATGCTGGCTGCCTGCGAAGCAGGCATCCCGTTCCGACTTTTCGACGCCCTTGTCGCGCAGGAGAGTCGGTACCGCCCCTATGCACGCAGTTCTGCGGGCGCGATGGGTCTGACCCAACTGATGCCGGGAACCGCGCATTACGTTGGCGTGCGCGATCCATGGAACGTACAGGGAAATCTGCGAGGAGGAGCGCGCTACCTAAGGGAGCAGCTTGACCGTTTCGGTTCGTGGGAGCTCGCGCTCGCCGCGTATAATGCTGGACCTGGCAACGTGCAGAAATTTGGCGGTCTCCCGCCGTTCAGCGAAACCCGCACATACGTTCGAACGATCATGGCGACGCTCGATGGTCGAGCAATCTTCCGATCGACCCCGGTTTCGATGTTGGCTGCCAATCCGTTCCGGAGAGTTCAGTTGGCCCTGTTCTCCCCGGCGTCACAAATCCCAGAAAACTGAAAAACCTACGCTCCATGCGTAGTAAAGAGCGATCACCAGGATCACGGGAGCGCCCTTAAGGTAATTGACTTGCCAACGGATCAATGACTTGGGGAGGAGCAGTGCTTTCTCACTCCAGCTCGATGTTGCGACGCGCCAACGGCCACTTAGCAATTCGTCGGCCGTGACCGCGATTGCCAGCGCGGCGCAGATTAGCGCCATGCAACCGACGCCGATATACAGCGACGTCCAAGCTATGAGCACTTCGTGTTTCATGCGCTGTCAAACTCCGGGAAAGGCTGCCGCAAGGAAAAACTTCCACTTGGGTTTGGTTTCCCCCGGTGCACGTAAATGGTCGCTACCATTCCACTTGCTCAACCGGCAACTCGCCGTACTCCCTATGATGCACGCTGAGTCCACCCCGAGAGTCCGCTCGGCGGATCCCGGCCAGGCTCAAGGTCCCAAAGCCGACCTTCAGGCTTGCGACTGGCGTCGGCGTTTGGCGAAGGCGGTGACGAAGCTTTCCCACATACGCAGCCATTCCTTCTCGGTCCGCCTGCGATCGATGTCGGGACATCCGCGGCGGAATTCGCCAGCCATCATGTCGACATCCCACGGGGCGCCCTTGTCCCGGCCGATGGCGAGAAAGGCCGCCTCGCGGGAGCCGTACTGCAGGCTTCCCGCGGGAAAGGCCAGCAGGTCCGCCGCAGGCTTCTGCACCGCCCTGCCCTCCCCCGAAGCTGCGTCCGAGTGCCCGGCAACTGGTTTCTTCCTGCGCGGTTCGACGCCCACGAGCCGCAGGTGCGCGCCCACGAGCTTCTTCTCGAGCGGCGCCGGCGACGGGTAGAGCAAGACCTTTCGGCCCGAGACATCGACGTTGGCGTTGGGATAGACCGACGAGACGAGTTGCATGGTCTCGCGGACGGTCTGTCGGAAGCGTTTGCTGTCGGCGGCATTACCCAGGTGCTTCGCGAGCTGGTCCCAGGAGATGGCCTGCCCCCTTTCGGCGCTCACCCGCGGCAGACGGTAGGCAAGATATGTATACAGATCGAGCGCCGTCGGCGTCCCCTTGAGCTCGCGGATCGCGACCTCGTTGAGCGGGACCGCATGTTCGACCAGATGCTGGTAGAACACCTCCGACATACGGATCTCGCGAGCGAAGGCGCCGTCCTTGTCGAGCGATCCGGCGTATTCATTCGAAATCTTCACGTCGCGGACCGCAAACGCGTTCTGGTCCGCGTCGGCCCCGTCCCAGCGAATCTGCCATTCACAGGCGAGCAACCGGTCCACCTGCTGTTTCATCAGATTGGCGGTGCCGCGGGGCCCATAGGAAATCGTCTGGTAACCGAGACGGCGCATCCAGTCGGTGAAATTACGCCCTAGAAACACATCGCGCGATCGCTGCTGCACCGCCTGCGAGAGAATGTAGATCAGCGCGACGCGGGGATAGGAGCCGAACGGCACGCCGAGGCTCTTCATCACCCGCTTCCCATCGATCTCCTGCAGTACCGGCCGGGGATTGATCGCGAGAGCGTACCGGCCATCCTCGCGAATGATCGGTTCAAACTCGTCCTTGGGGCGCTTGGTCGGCAGTGACATTGCGCAAAGCGCCGAATGAAGGAAAGCCGGGACAGGTTCCTCGTCCTGCACGCGTAGGAAAGCATCCAACGTCAACTGGCTGCCCGCCTGCTCGGCCAGTCCGCGCACTTCTTCCTCGCCGCCGGAAAGCATGGCAAGCGCGTATTGGTGGCCTAGCGGTGCGCGATCATCTTGTCTCATCGTCCCCTTCCCCGTCTTGCCGGGTGATGTCTTGTCCCGGAATGGACAACAGGGTTCGTGGCCCAAATCAACCCTTTTGGCGATTTTGGAGGGTTTTCCAGTCGAAAACCTGCAAAATCACCGATGATCTCCGGTCCCTTCCGCACACCAGCGGCTCCAAAACCAAAAAATCCAAATAAAACCGATTCGCGAATCGGATTCGTAGAAGGAGATTCTGTTATAGTAGGTATGTGCTCCGACATCATCGGTTTGGCCGCACCGAGATCATAGCAAAAGCGCACCAAGGCCATCGGTCGCGCTCGCTGATCATCGGTTGTTGTCCACAGCACCCCCTATCCGGCCAAGTTGCTGGCCTAGAATGACCTCAACGGCACGAAGATCATCGGTTCTGGGCGCGCTTCCGATCGCGAGGGAGCGAAAAGGGCTCCGAGATCATCGGTCCTCTTGGAAGTTTTGGGGCCAAATCATTGATGAAAGCTTCAACTATCGCTATTCCGGTCGCCAAACTTCCAACGAGGACCTCACATGGCGATCCAGATTTCGACCGATGGGCTCGAAGCCAGCACAGCAACCGATGATCTCCGTTCCCTTCACCGCAAATCGCTGGCGATCCTTAAGCGGTTGCAGACCCACGCCATGGATCCTGAGACTGGAGAGAAGGCTGGACCCACCTTCCCCATTTCCAAGGCCGCCGAGCTTGTCGATCGGACTGCCTCGGCCATCCGCGAGGCCGAACGCGACGGCAGGCTGCCTGAGCGCGGTCGCACCCCATCGGGTCATCGCCTGCCCTATAACCTCACCGAACTCGACCATATGCGCAAGGTTTTTGGGACTCGTCGCTGGCGCGATACGGCCGACACGCCGGCGATCATCTCGGTGTCGAACTTCAAGGGCGGCGTCGGCAAATCGACGATTGCGGTCCATCTCGCGCAGCACTTCGCGATCAAGGGGTATCGCACCCTGCTCGTCGATTGCGACAGCCAGGCGAGTTCTACGATGATGTTCGGCTACCGCCCCGACATCGATCTCACCGAGAACGATACGCTCTACGGGCACTTCCACGACCCTGAATTGCTCGGTGTCCGCTCAATTATCCGCAAGACGCATTTCCACGGCCTGGATCTCATCCCGTCGAACCTGAAGCTCTACAACCTCGAGTACGAGATTGCCGCTCACTTGGCTCAGACACGCAGCTTCGACGTGATCGACCTCATTTCGCAAGCGATTGACGAGGTGGTCCACGACTACGATGTCGTCATCATGGACCCGCCGCCAGCGCTTGGCATGGTGTCCATGGCGGTGTTGCAGGCGGCCAATGCCATGGTCATTCCGATGCCGCCCAGCGTCATCGACTTCTCCTCGACCGTATCGTTCGTCGACATGGCCCGGACCACCATGGAGCAGCTCGAACAGCTTGGGGGGAGGGCGCGCCCGGCGTACAATTTCATCCGCGTGGTGGCGAGCCGGGTGGACGAGAACAAGTCGATGCACCGCGAGCTGCTGGCGATGATGCGCGACGTGTTCGGCGGCTCGCTTCTCACCTCAATCATGCCGACCAGCGCAGAGATCGATAACGCCAGTTCGAGGCTCAAGACGGTGTTTGAACTCGACCGGCCCGTAACATCGCGCGATGTTCACGTGCGCTGCCTTAAGTATCTGAACGCCGTGTGCGAAGAGATCGAAACTGACGTCGTCGCGTCTTGGAGTAGGAGGCAAGGGGAGGGCGGATCATGAAATTGCCACGTGGCAATTGTCGGTTTTCCTCGCGTAGAATCAGAGAGATATGCATTTTCACGCCGGCGTCGGAGGCCACGCGGGGGCGCGCAGATCGCGCGGGCCAAGCGACCCCTGCCGGTGAAATTGCCACGTGGCAATTTCGCTCCGGAACGCAGGAAATAAGGAAGGGTTTGAACCATGGCTAACGGCAACAAAGGCTTCAGTTCGCTGCTTACGGATTCACTTGATGAAGACCTGACAGATGATGAGGCCGCGCCGGCGCGGAGCGTCATGGCGAGCCGCAGCGAGGCGCTCAACCGCTTGGCCTCGGGCAAGGTCGTGACCGACCGGACAGAGTTCGTCGACCCGGCCCGTTGCAGGCCCTGGCGCCTGCACAACCGCGACCTTGACCATCTCACGGAGGAAAGCTGCCGCGACCTCATCGACGCATTCCTCTCGGCCAAGAAGCAGCGAATCCCCGCCATCGTGCGGCGCCTGCGCGATGATCCTGATTTCGACTACGAGATCATAGCGGGCGTGCGCCGCTGGTGGACGGTGCGCTGGCTGCGCGAACACAATCACCCTGAGTTCGAATATCTCGTCACTGTTCAGCAGCTCACGGACGAGGAAGCCTTCCGGGTTTCTGATGTTGAGAACCGGTCCCGCAAGGACATCACCGACTGGGAGCGCGCCCATGAGTACGAAACCGCGCTGGCGGAGTTCTACGAAGGCTCGCTCGCGCAAATGGCCGAGCATCTCAACATTTCTTCCTCTTGGCTAAATCGCATGCTCAACGTTGCCCGGTTGCCCGCGCCGCTGGTTGAGGCGTTCGCCGATCGGCACGACATTACGGTGCGAATAGCGCGCGATCTGAAGCCCTTGGTGAAGGACGCACGCGCGCGCCAGAGCATGGAAGAGGAAGCGCAAGTGATCATATCGGCACGGGCGGCCGGTGAAGATGCGCTGTCGGGTCCGGAAACGGCCAAGCGTCTGCTGCGCGCCACCACGGCCCCGGCCAGTCGGTCCGCGAAGGCGAATACGACATTGCTCAAAGCCAAGACGGGGAAGCCGATGCTCACGGTCACGCGTCCTGCACGAGGCGAGGGAGTGACGATCAAGGTGCATCCCGGCTCGGGCGCGTCCAAGAGCGAGCTCATGAGCGCGATCGAAAAGCTCCTCGCGTAGGGGTCACGTTTAACCCTTATCGAGGAGCCGGTCGATCGCTTCCATCTCGCGGTCAAAAGCGCAGAGGACGGCGTCCAGACCGGGCGAGGGCGGGGGAGGGGAGGGTGGCCGACCCCGCGGTGCCGCAAGAATCCCGAGTGCGATCCCGGCCTCGCTTGTGATGTAGACCCGCCAGCTCGTGCGTCCCGAGACTTCCACGAAGAGTCCGCGCTCGGCGGCGCGGGCCAGCAGCTTGCCCGCACCCGATACCGTCATGCCCAGGCGATTACTGACGCCGCGGGCCGAGACGGCCGGCGTGGTCAGGGCAAGCTTCCCGAGGTCCTCAAGCTGCCCCGGCCGCAATTCTCCGGCAATGACGGCGGCAAAGTCCCGGCGCCATTTTTCGAGCCGGTCGAGGCGTGCAAGCCCATCTTCGCAATTCTCCCGTATCGTCTTCAGGAGGCGCCGCAATTGCGCGACCCGCGGGCCATGCAACGTACGCAGTGCCGGGTCGCCGAGCGCGAGCGAGGGCAAGGGGGAGCTAGTCAGACCCATGCGCGCACAGAGTGCCGGAAACGCGAGCCAGACATTGATCGTCGCATCCCTTCTCGACCAGAGATCGAGCACGCCGAGCGCGCGGAGGAGCGTGGGAGCCGAACTCCAGCCCTCGGGCTCTTCGAAACTGAAGGGCAGGGCCTCGCGCCAGTGATGTTCGGAGCGATCGCCGAGGGATCGCAGCCACCCGGAGTAGGTGGCGAACGGCTCACCCATTGTAGCAACCGGTGGGCGATGGGGAATGGGAAGGCCCACGAGGGCAGAAAAAACATCGATTTCATCGATTTCGAAGCGCTGCAGCCGGAGCGCTGTTGCATAGCCCGCCCAACTCGCCCGGATCCGCCATGCCGAAGCTACCGAACTCGCGGAAATCCGCGCATCAAGCGCTCCGATGGCCGCCATTGTATCGCCCAGCACGGCAACCAGATCCGATGTCCAGGGGAGGGCGGTGAACGGGCGGACCGGCCGAGTCATAACCCAATAATAGACTGAATCACGCATTTCAGTCTACCCGCCTCGACGCTCAGTGTTGATAATGGCTGCTTATCACGCCTCTATACATTATAGAAACGCCCGGCTATCCTCACGCCCATGGCGAAAAAGCGTCCTTCCACCTCAATTGTTCCGTTGAGCTGCGAGCCTGTCGATCTCATCGCTGACGTGCGTGCGCTGGTCGGCGGTGGTGAGGCCATCGACGCCGCGCTGCTCGACGCCGCCATGCGGGGTTGGTCGCGCAACACAAGGCGGGCGTTTCGCTCTGACCTGACCTTGTGGGATGGGTGGTGCCGCAAGCACGGCGTGTCCGCGTGTGAAGCCTCGCCGGCGGATGTGGCGGCCTGGATCCGCGCGCTCGCCGGGATCGACACCCCTGACATGACGCCGCGCGCAGCGGCGACGATCGAGCGCTACCTCGTTCATGTCGGATGGGCTTACCGGATGGCGGGTCTTCCCGACCCGACTGCCGATCCCTTGGTGAAGTTCGAGCGCAAGGCGGCGCGCAAGCACCTGGGCGTGCGCCAGCGTCAGGCGCGGGCCATCCGGTTCAAGGGCGACATCGCCGATCTCGACAGCCCTGCGTGCGGTGTCTGCCTTGCCCACCTCATCAAGGCCTGTCGGCGTGACGCACTGGGCCTGCGTGACGCAGCGCTGCTGCGCATTGCCTACGATACCGGCGCACGCCGATCAGAGCTGGTGGCGATCGACGTGGCGCATGTCGAGGGGCCCGATGCCGAAGGTGCGGGGATTCTGAACATCCCCTCGAGCAAGACCGACCAGGCAGGGGAGGGCGGTGAGGCCTATCTTGCACCCGCGACCATGGTGGCCATCGCCCGCTGGCGCGAGGTGGGCGGCATCGACAAGGGCCCACTGCTGCGCCGGGTGGTGACGCACTTCGATGGCTCGATCGACAGGATCGGCGCGGCGCGGCTGCACCCCAATAGCATTGGCCTGATCTACAAGCGTCTCGTTCGCCGCGCTTGGGAAAAGCGCCTGCTTGGCGAGATGAGTGAGGCTGAGCTTGATCGTTGGCTGAAAGCGGTGTCCTCGCACTCGATTCGGGTCGGGGTGGCGCAGGATAACTTTGCGGCAGGAGAAGGGCTACCCGCGATCATGCAGGCCTACCGCTGGCGCGACGCCCGCACGGTCATGCGCTACGGGGCGAAACTGGCCATGAAGAGCGGTGCCTCCGCGCGATTGGCCAAGCGGTTCAGCGAGCAGGGGTAAGCAGCGGCACGTTTCCGGGGCGCATCTTCACCGCAGTCTATTTTGGCACGTCGGCTGCGAAGGATTGCTCTCTACTGCGCTCTTCTTTGGCGTCCGACAGCAACTGCTAGGAGGCAAGTCTTTATATACTATCGATAATGGTATACTATCGATAGTGACATCACGGCTAGGCCGCGCTACCATCCCCAAATGACCCGAAATCTCCCCGCACGTATGCTCGCTGAACCTGTGTCAGGTGAGATCGTCACCGTGTTGCCGCCGGGCGATGCACTGCTGCCACAAAGGAAGGGAGGGCGTGCGCTCGATCGTGTCGCCCAGCTTACTGCGCTGATGGTGGAACTGGTCTTTGAGGGCAGGACAGTCGATGAGCTGGCATATCGGAAGAGTCTCGAGGCGCGGGCTCCCGCGAGCGTCAAGGCGCTCGCCAACGACCTGGCCTGCTACGCCGAATTCTGCGCGCGTAAACGCGGGCCGGGCCTACCCGCCAACGAGGCGCGCGTGGTTGCCTATCTCGAGGATTGTGAAGCCCGCAAGCTGAGGCCCGCTACGGTTAGTCGCCGGCTCGCGTCTCTTGCGGTGGCCCATGGGCTGATCGGCGTGCCAAGCCCGACTGCTGGCGTGGTGGTTCGCGATGCGTTGCGGGGGATGCGGCGGCGCATGGGCGTGCGCCAGCGCCAGGCTGGGCCACTGCGATTCGGCGAGGGGATCGGCATCGAGGCGGCCAAGGGGTTCACGCTGAGTGCACTGCTCGAAGTCTGCTGGGGTAAAGTCTCTGGTCTGCGCGACGCGGCGCTGCTTTCGCTTGGTTACGATGCGGGGCTGCGGGTATCCGAGCTGGTCAGTATCGACTGCGGCCATATCACGCCGCTGGATGATGGCGCCGGTGTGCTCGAAGTTCCCCGCTCGAAAACGGATCAGGAGGGCAGGGGGGCGGAGGCCTGGCTCTCGCCCGATACCATGCGGCGAATTTCCCTGTGGCAGGCAGAGGCTTCCATCACGTCCGGTCCGCTGTTCCGCCGGATCGCGACGATCCGTACCAAGGCGCGTGGTCAGCGCAGGGCGATCCAGTTGGATGAGCTCGCCTGGAACGCGCCGATCGACCGCGAGCGGATGGCCGCGCAGCCAGCGCGCTCTGCGGCCGTCACCTATATGATCGGAGATGATGCCCTGACCCCTGCTGCAGTGCGCATGATCATCAAGCGCACCGCACGGCGAGCAGCCGAGGAAGGAGTGGTCGGGCTGATGGGCGAGGAACTCGATGCTGCAATTGCGGCGTTGAGTACGCACTCGCTGAGGGTCGGGCTGACGCAGGATCTGTTCGCCACCGGGGAGGATGCCGGGCCTATCGCCCAAGCCCTGCGGTGGACATCGACCGCGACGGCCCTGCGTTACGGACGAAAGCTTGCACCATCATCCAATGCAACGGCTCGAATGCTGGGACGAGTGAGGGGGGTACAACAGTGATTGCCTTCACTGCCATCTATTTTGGCACGCGGAGCCTCAATACGGTCACGCCACTGACGTTAATTATGGCAGCCGACAGTCGACCGGCGCCGAGGATTCGAGCGCAGTCCGCCCAGCGCTGCGCGTTCCGGTGACGACGATCGTTTCTTGCGATGTTTCTGGTGCCGTCTGAGCAAGAACAGGTGTGGCGGCGAAGGTGGCGGTCACAAGCAAGGTCGTACGGATCATGGAATACTTCCCCCAATAAGGCTGCGCGCCCTTTACTGATGAAGGGGTAGGTGGGGGTAACGATGAAAGCGTGACAGCTGTTGTCCAAGACGCAATAGATGCGTGTCCAACAGGCGTGAATCTTATGATGGAATTTTAGTTGCAAGCTCAAACGGGTATCGACGAAAGGCCGCCCCTCGTGGAGCTGGTCTATCGCCTCGAGGGCTATCGGCCGGACGCAGATTAATTGCGTCAGGTTTTTTACGCGCTCACTGCCTGGGAGGGTACGCAGGTGTGCTTTGTCGATGCTGTCGGTTGGGCGCGCTGGAAAGAAGGCGTCTCACTGCACTGTGAGACGCCGAAGCGAGATGTCGGGACCTACCGCGTGAAGGTTATCACCAACACGTCGCGATAGGCTCGACAGGTCGGATCGACAGCATGAATTTCGGTAACGCCGTGAAGGATGCGTCTGTCATCCAGCAAAACGGCGTCTCCCGGATCCTCTAACAGAAAACTGCCCAGCCCGGTCCCATCCGGAGCTCCGATCTCAGTAACGCCATCGCGTACATTCTGACGGCAAACGAGCATCACGAAAACCCAATCAACACCGTCGCGATGAAGCCCTTCCGGTGTCGGTCGGCCGATGTGATCAGGGGTTGTCTCTATCCGGAACTGGTGGAGTTCGATATGCCGAGGGTTGTTCGGAACAGGAGCGTCGACGTCAGAAATGACGGCGATGCAGGTGTCGAATATCGCCTGGGTGACAGGATTGTCCGCTAACGTCGGCAGCACCGGCTCGAACCAGCGCTGAACATCCCCATTGAGAGGATTATAGTCTCGGCTCTGAAAATGGGGTTGGTGGGGTTTTCGCACCACTTGCCCGTCCACATGACTGAAAGCAGCGTGCCGCCTGCGTCGATATCGCCCACCATCCGCCATATACAGGTCGTCGCCCAGATCATCCCAAGAGCGCGCAAAATCGTTCCAAGCCGCCTCGGCTTGTCTCCCGAGCAGTTGGAACGTTCGAAGCGCCTCAAGCCGAATGAACCCGCATTTCTTCAGGCACGTCCCGATCGCCTGGTCCTGACATAGGAGATGGTGACTAGTCAGGCGCGTCTTCCAATCATTGATACCTATTATTGAACAAATGCGGACGTGCGGAGGGTAGACGAGCAGATATTCACGGTGAGACTAGCCAGAGAGACCGGCGGCTTTCATGAAAAGCCTGAAGACATAGGCGACGGCCCCAAGGCTGAGCACACTTGCGGCCCATATCAGCAAAAGCCAGCCTACGCGACGCAGCCAAAGGCGACCGATACCGTCCGGGAGATGCATCAGTGATATCCTTCGCCCTGCTTCACCTTCCCGCGGAACACGAAATAGGCCCAGGCCGTGTAGGCGAGGATGAAGGGAATGATGAACAGCGCTCCTACCAGTGTGAAGCCCAGAGCTTGGGGCGGCCCGGCGGCATCCCAGATCGACAGGGCAGGGGGGATGATGTTGGGCCACAGACTGATCGCCAGGCCGCTATAGCCGAGAAAGACGAGGCACAACGCGAGCAGGAAAGGCGCAGCATGGCTTCCGGCCCTCAGCAACTTAAAAAGGAGCCCAGCGATGAGGACGACCAGGATGGGGACGGGGGCAAAGAAGTAAAGATTGGGAAGGCTGAACCACCGCGCGGCGATCGCGGGATGAACCGCCGGTGTCCAGAGGCTGACGATCCCGATCGTGATCACCAGGGCAATGGTGATCGGTTTCCCGATACGAATCATGCGGGCCTGCAGGTCTCCGTCGGTCTTCATGATGAGCCAGGTGCTGCCTAGCAGTGCATAGGCAACCAGCAGGCCCAGCCCGGTGAAGAGATTGAACGGCCGCAGCCAATCGAGGCCGCCACCTGCATAGACGCCGTCGACAACCTCAAACCCGTTGATGAATGCGCCGAGCGCGATGCCCTGCGAAAAGGTCGCTGTATAGGAGCCCCAGGCGAAGGCCTTGTCCCAGAAGGGCCGATGCGCCTCATCAGCTTTGAAGCGAAACTCGAATGCCACGCCCCGCCAGATCAACCCCGCGAGCATCAACATCAGCGGCAGGTAAAGGGCGCTCAGGACGACGGAGTAAGCGAGCGGAAAGGCCGCGAGCAGGCTGGCACCGCCGAGCACAAGCCAGGTTTCATTGCCATCCCAGACCGGTGCCACGGTATTGACCATGGTATCTCGATCGCCGCGATCCCGGACGAAGGGGAAGAGAATGCCGATGCCCAGGTCGAAGCCATCCATGATGACATACATCATCAGTCCGAAGCCGATGATGATCGCCCATATGAGGGGAAGATCGATACCCATTCTCAGTCCTTTCCGCTGGATGGAGCCGGGTCGACGTCATCGGGCGCGGCGGACAACGGCCGCGCTGGCCGGAGGCTCTGGCCCCGGTCGTGCGGCTCGGCGTCGGCAGCTTCATGGTGAGTCTGCGGACCGCGGGCGATGAGCTTCAACATGTAGGAAACGCCGGTTCCAAACACCGCGAAGTACATCACGATGAATACGAGCAGCGTGGTCGAAAGCGCGAGCACCCCGTGATCGGAGACGGCATCTTCGGTGCGCATCACCCCATAGACGATCCAGGGTTGGCGGCCGATCTCGGTCGTGAACCAGCCCGCCAGGATCGCGATCAGGCCCGATGGTCCCATTAGCAGGGCAAAGCGCAGCAGTGTCGTGGATCTATACAGCCGCTGGCCGCGCCGGGACCAAAGACCCCACAGGCCGAGTGCGAGCATCAGCATGCCAAGCCCGACCATCACGCGAAAGCTCCAGAAGACGATCGTCGAATTAGGCCGGTCTCTGGGCGCGAACTCTTTCAGTCCGGGTATCTTGCCATTGATGTCATGCGTGAGGATCAGGCTGCCGAGCTTGGGGATTTCGATTGCGTAGCGGGTCGTCTCTGCTGCCATATCGGGTATGCCGAAAAGGATCAGCGGCACGCTTTCACCGGGCCGGTTCTCCCAATGACCTTCAATCGCCGCGATCTTGGCGGGCTGGTATTCCAAGGTGTTGAGCCCATGCGCATCGCCGATCGCGATCTGCAGCGGTGCCACGAGCAAGATCATCCAGAGCGCCATCGACAGCATCTTGCGAACGGCAGGCGTATCCCTCTTCTTGAGAAGGTGCCAGGCGGCGCTCGCTCCGACGAAAAGAGCCGTGGCAAGATAGGCGGCAACCGTCATGTGGGCGAGGCGATAGGGGAAGGAGGGATTGAAAATAACCTCGAACCAGTCGGTCGGCACAACGCGCCCGTCAATGATCGCAAAACCCTGAGGCGTCTGCATCCAGCTATTGGAGGCGAGAATCCAGGTGGCGGAGATGAGTGTGCCAAGCGCCACCATCAATGTCGCGAGGAAATGCAGACCCGGCCCGACCTTGTTCCACCCGAAGAGCATGACCCCGAGAAAGCCAGCTTCGAGAAAGAAGGCGGTGAGCACCTCATAGGTGAGGAGCGGTCCGGTGATGCTGCCGGCAAAGGCCGAGAAGTAGCTCCAGTTCGTGCCGAACTGATAGGCCATGACCAGTCCGGACACGACGCCCATGGCGAAGTTCACCGCGAAAATGCCCGACCAGAAGTGATAAAGATCCCGGTAGACGGAATCTTTCTTCCAGAGCCACAATCCTTCGAGGACGGCCAGGTAGCTGGCCAAGCCGATGGTGATCGCCGGAAAGACGATGTGGAAGGAAATCGTAAATCCGAACTGGATTCTTGCCAGTTCGAGCGCCGTCAATCCGAGCATGACTGCCCATCTCCTTTGGGATGCTCTAGCCGTCCGATCGATAGCCCTGAGCTCGACGGATTGTCGAATGTTACCGGCGTCTGCGGTTGTGTATCGACATGTAGCCGAAAAATGTCGGGGCGGGCATAGTGGCCGACGACGTCGAGATCATATTTGCCGCGCGCGATAGCGCGGCGATCAAGCTCGGCAAAAAGAATGACCTGTTCTCCGAATACCGGTTCGGCCAGAATATTGCCCAATGGATCGATGATGCAGGAGCCGCCGCGGATGAGTACCGGGTTCTCACTGATCGTTGCGTGATATTCGGACGGGTAATCCGCCTGTGTCAGGAACTGACAGGCGGATAGGACGAAGCAACGGCCTTCCAGAGCGATCGTCCGCATGGTCGGCAGCCAGGTGTCGCGGTCATCGACGGTTGGGGCGCAGTAGAATTCGACGCCCTGTGCATACATGGCCGTGCGCAGTAGCGGCATGTAGTTCTCCCAGCAGATTACACTGCCGATTCGGCCGATCGTGCTTTCGGCCACCCCAAGCGTCGAGCCGTCGCCAAACCCCCAGACGAGACGCTCGAGCGCTGTCGGCATCAGCTTGCGATGTCGCGCGAGGATCCGTCCATTGGGGTCAAAGGTAAGGGCCGTGCAATAGAGCGTGCCACCATCGCGCTCGATCACGCCCACGACCAGGTGAATGCCGTGACGCTTGGCGACTTCTGCGAGCGCCACAACCTCGGGTCCGGGAATGTCGATCGCGCTTTCGAAATAGCGCCGGAAGTCCTCCCGGCCTTCGGGAGTGCGCGTGCCGAGACGCGCGCCGAAGTCGAGGCCTTTCGGATAGCCGCCGATATAAGCCTCGGGGAAGACGACGAGCGCTGCACCGCCAGCCGCAGCCTCGTCCGCCAGCCTGACGAGCCTTTCAATCGTTGCCGGGGTGTCGAATAGCACAGGCGCTGCCTGGACCACCGCAACCTTGATTATGGGCGATGTCATCGAATGAGCTCCCTTGATGCGTCCGGTGGGATTGATAGGCTCGCATTGGTTCCTTGCCGCATCAACCCGAGGACGATCAGTGCGGCACCCGCCGAACAGACAGCCGCCATGCCAAGGGCGGTCGCAAAGCCGGCTGCGTAGGCCTGTTGAGCGAGTTGGGCTGTTGAATCGCGCGATGCGGAAGGGATCATCGCGAGGGCCCGGGGGAGGTCGCCAGCGATGACCGCATCGGCAAAGGGACGCCCGCCATTCGTACTGGAAAGATGGCCACGGGCCGAGGTCGCCAGAATACCGCTCAAGATGGCGAAGCCGAGAAGGATGCCCGAGAAGCGCGACGTGGTGCTGATACCCGATGCCATGCCGGCACGATTGGGCGGCACGGTGCCCATGATCGCTTTCTGGGTCTCGCCATTGAGCAATCCGCCACCGGCGCCGAGGACAAACATTCCCGAGAATAATAGGGGCAAGCTCGCGCCATAAGCGCCGGTGGCTGCCAGCAGATTACCGATCGCCACGACCCCGAGTCCAAGCGCCAATATCTGATATCCAGCGATCCAGGCCCCGAGCCGCCGTCCCACTTGCGGAAAGACGAGCATCGCAAGGGCAAAGGCGAGCATCGCGCCACCGGCCTGGAGCGCGGTCAGTGCGAAGCCGTTTTGCAGCAACAGCGGCAACAGCGACGCCATGACCTGCGCGCAGCCGGCATAGGCGAACATCGCCACGATCGCGCCGACAAACCGGCGTTGTTTGAACAAGGTCAGGTCGAGCATCGGCTCACGGTGCCGGGTCTCGGCGAAAACGAAGAGTGCCAGTGCGGCCAAGCCGCCAGCAAATCGGGCCAGCGTGCCGGCCGCAGTCCAGCCCTGTTCCTGGCCATGGATCAGCGCGGAAGTGATCCCAAGCATCGATGCGGCAAACAGCACGATGCCGGCGGGATCGAGTTTGCGGGCTGCTTCGTTGCGGGAATCCGTGATGCAGCGGACAGCTGCCGCCGCGAGCGCAAGACAGATTGGCAGATTGACGAAGAACGCCCAGCGCCATCCCGCGAGAGCGGCGATGACGCCGCCCAGCAAGGGCGACAGGACCATGGTGAGCCCCATCATGCCGCCCCACATCGCCCAGGCGCTGTCGCGTTCGCGCTCGTCGTGAAAGGCGTGCCCTATAATCGCCAGCGCGGGCGCCAACAGGAACGCTGCCCCGACGCCTTGGAGCGCGCGCGAGACGAACAGCAGGGATGGCGATGATGCCATGCCGCACATAAGCGAGGCGACGGCGAAGCCGGCAATACCGGCGAGGAAAACGCGTTTGCGGCCATAACGGTCCGCAATTGCGCCCGCCGGCAGAAGCAGGGATGCAAAGCAGAGAACATAGGCGCTTATCACCCACTCGACCTGCGCGAAGCTGGCGTTCAAATCCCGCGCGATATCCGGCAACACGATCGCGACGATGTTGGTGTCGAGCACCGTCATCGCACATCCGGTCGATGCGACCATGAGGGTCGGCAATGCCCGGAGTCTGGCGCTCATCGCTCTCGATCCCGTGCAGCCGGATCACTCGTCGCAGCCAGCGCCTGGGCTGCGATCGCCCCTCTCTCTTGCGCAGCTCGGGTCAGCTCGATTGCTTCCGATGTCGCATTGGCGCCTGCATCGGCGATAATAGGAATGCGATCGGCCGCGTGATCGACCGCTTCGGCGATCAGGCGCTTGTGCTCGTCCATAGTGAGCATCGCAGATTCGCCAGTCGAGCCCGCGACCACGATAGCATTGCTCCCCGCCTCAACATGCCAGTCGATCAATGCGTGGAAGGATGTCCAGTCGATCGCGCCATCGGCCAACATTGGGGTCACCAGTGCGGGAATGCTTCCGGAGGGGAGGTGCGTCTCCTTCATTGCGAACTTAGGTGGAGCTTTGCACGGTCTTGATTTCCGAGCAGACGCTTCAGTAGTGGCCCGCCGGCTTCCGCGGCGCGCAAAGAAGGATGCCACTGCTGTGGAGGGTGATTGGTCGATGTCTCGATCGTCGTGAACCCGCATTGGCGCAGGGCATCGAACTGGTCAGGCAGGACATGCCCTGCCGCTCTAAGTTCGCCCTTGAAGCCATGACGAGTACGAAGCGTCGTGGCGAGCGTGAAGCCACGCCCGTCGCGGAACGTTGGAAACTCGATGACGATCAATTCAAAGTGATCGAGTGCAGCAAGGAGGCCGTCGATCTCGGCGCCCGGCGGGATGCGCACGCCGAGTGGGCGAGGGGCCTCGATTGCGCCGGGCGGTAGCTCGGCGATCGTGGCGAGAGGCAGGAGCAGCGGTTCTGCAGCGCCCCGATCAAGCAGATGTCCTTCGACCCAGTAATCGGGAACGAGTGCACCCTGCATATCAATCACCGGCATAGGCTGCCTCCTTGAACGATGCAGCGCCGAGCCGACGATAGGTGTCGATGAACCGTTCGCCCGCGATGCGTCGATCGATATAGGCACCGATGATCGCTTCAATCGTATCGACCACCTTTTCCGAAGAGACAGCCGGGCCGATAATTGCGCCGATCGATGCCTGCCCATCGGACGCGCCGCCAAGCGTGATTTGGTAAAATTCTTCGCCGGCCTTATCGACGCCCAGGAGGCCGATGTGTGCCACATGATGGTGTCCGCATGCGTTGATGCACCCTGAGATATTGAGATCGAGCGGGCCGATCTCTCGCTGCCGTTCCGGATCGGAGAAACGTTCGGCGATCCGCTGCGCCACCGGGATCGAGCGCGAGGTCGCAAGGCTGCAATAGTCGAGACCGGGGCATGAGATTATGTCGGTCACCAGCCCTACGTTCCCGCTCGCAAGGCCGGCTTCGATGAGGCCCGACCAGAGTGTGTGAAGATCATCGAGGCGCACATGGGGCAGGACGAGATTCTGCTCGTGCGACACGCGGATTTCCCCGAACGAGAAAGCGTCAGCCAGGTCGGCGACTTTCTCCATCTCTTCAGCGCTCATATCGCCCGGAATTCCGCCCGTTGGCTTCAGCGATACAGACGCAGACACATAGCCCGCTTCGTGATGAGGATGCGTATTGGTGCCGATCCACGCTCCGAACGCAGGATCTCTGTCCCTGGCTTCCTCGAGCGATACGGACCGGTCCGGCAACAGTTCGAAGGGCGGTCGGACGAAGCGCGCCTGAAGGGCGTCAATGATCTCCGGCTCAAGGAGATTATAGTCGGCTGGCATCGAGGCGAATTCGTCCTCGATCATGGTGATGAAGCCCTCGGCCTTCATTTCTTTGATCAAGATTTTGATACGCGCCTTGTAGATGTTATCGCGGCGGCCGAGCGCATTGTAGGTGCGCAGGATCGCCTCAACATAACGAAGCAGATCGCGCACGGGCAGCCATTCACGGACTTGCACGCCCACCACCGGCGTTCGCCCAAGACCACCGCCCGCATAGATGGTGAAGCCCGGCTCTCCCGCTTCGTTGCGATGGGCCATGATGCCGATGTCATGGACGCGGATCGCCGCGCGATCGATCGGCCCGCCTGTAATCGCAATCTTGAACTTGCGAGGAAGATAGGTGAATTCGGGATGGTCTGTCGACCACTGACGCAAAATCTCGGCAAAAATCCGAGGGTCGACGACTTCTTCCGCCGCTGCGCCTGCGAAATGATCGGTCGTAACGTTGCGAACGCAATTGCCACTTGTCTGAATGGCATGCAGGTCCGCTTCGGCTAAAATTGTCAGAATGTCAGGCGTATCTTCCAGCCGGATCCAGTTGAACTGGATGTTCTGGCGGGTCGTGAAGTGTCCGTAACCGCGATCGAAATGCCGAGCGACATAGGCGAGCTGTCGCAGCTGGGCGGCACTAACCACCCCATAAGGCAGCGCCGCACGAAGCATATAGCCATGAAGCTGCAGGTAGAGGCCATTCATTAGCCGGAGCGGTTTGAACTCGTCCTCGCTGAGTTCGCCAGAGAGCCGGCGTTCGACCTGCTGGCGGAATTGCGCTGCGCGGTCACGCAGATACTGGCGATCATAATCATCATAGCGATAAATGCCGGCATAGGGTGAGCTGGAATTCGCCAGGGGCGGCTGGGGCAATGGGCTGACTCGTGCCAACCGGCTGGACTGCGTGCCCAGGTCAGCGCGAACGCTGGGTCCGTTGGCGCGGATCTGCTCGCGATAGGTCAATGGTGCCGGCGCGGAATGCACGTCCACGATTTGCTCGCTGCCTTGATCTGCCTGGGCTGCTTCAAGTGCGGCAGGCAGGGTTGCTTCGTCAAAGCGCGTGGCAGCCTCGATTTGCTCGACCCAGTCCACGGCCTCACTCAGCCATACCGACGCGCCATCGCGCAAACGATTGGCGGTAATGTAATGCGTTGCCATTTGTTTTTCCTTCTAGGCCGCCAGCTGCCGCTTGTGCCATCCGAGACGCTTGCGCGCGTCGACCAGGCCGTCGACAAGCGCCTGCATGTGGGTTTCGGTATGGAACGGCGTTGGCGTGAGCCGCAGCCGTTCCTGCCCGCGTGCGACCGTCGGGAAATTGATGGGTTGCACATAGATGTCGTGTGCAGCGAGCAGCAGGTCGCTCGTCGCCTTGCATAGATGTGCGTCGCCGATGATGAGCGGAATGATATGACTCTGCGTTTCCGAAACCGGCATGTCCGCTGCGCGCAGCATCGCGATGAGGCGATGCACTGCAGCCTGCTGCCGTACACGCTCCTCGCTACTATCCTTCAGATGCCGGATTGCTGCCGTCGCACCGGCAGCGAGGTGCGGACAGATGGATGTCGTGAAGATGAAACTATCGGCACAACTACGGATGACGTCGATCAGCAGCGCTGAGCTCGCGACGTAGCCTCCCATTACGCCGAAGGCCTTGGCAAGCGTGCCCTCGATGACAGTCAATCGGTGCGCGAGCCCTTCGCGCTCCGCAATGCCGCCACCGCGCGGGCCATAAAGGCCCACTGCATGCACCTCATCAAGGTAGGTGATCGCGCCATGCTTGTCCGCGACGTCGCAGATCTCGGCGATCGGCGCCACATCTCCGTCCATCGAATAGACGCTCTCAAATGCCACGATCTTGGGCCGATCAGGATCGATCGCGCTCATCAGTTCATCAAGATGGGCAGCATCATTGTGGCGAAAGATGAAGCGCTCTGCACCCGAGCGGCGAATGCCCTCGATCATTGAGTTGTGATTGAGTGCATCCGAGAAGATCGCGCAGTTGGGAAGCATCTTGCCGAGCGTACCAAGCGTGGCCAAATTTGAGATCCAGCCAGACGTGAAGATCAGCGCAGCTTCCTTGTCATGGAGGTCGGCCAGCTCGGTTTCGAGCGCTACGTGGCTGCGATTGGTGCCCGAGATATTGCGCGTGCCGCCAGTGCCCGCGCCAAACTGGTCGATGGCATCATGCATCGCCGCCAGCACTTCCCGGTTCTGGCCCATGCCAAGATAATCATTGCTGCACCACACTGTGACACGGCGAGCTTCGCCGTCCGGTTGACGCCATAGCGCAGTTGGAAATTCGCCGGCCAGCCGCTCTAGTTCGATGAAGGTACGATATCGCCCATCGAGCTTCATTTCTCCAATCAGCGATTCGAAGCGTGCAACATAATCCATGGTCTTTGCCTTGTTTTTGCTATTCCCTTTAGGGAGCGATGAGTCATCGAGCTTGCGTCGATCAGCGATAACATACAATATCCATATATATGGATAAGAAGGCAATGACAATGGACGAAGTGCGCGCTCCACATGAATGGCGCCCTACAATTCCAAAAGGGGCAAGCCCGCTCTATCTCGCGATTGCGGAGGCTCTGGCCTCGGATATCCGGGCCGGCGTGTTGGTCGCTGGCGACAGACTTCCCCCTCAGCGCTCGCTCGCCGAGGTGCTCGAGATCGATTTCACGACGGTAACGCGAGCCTATGCAGAAGCACGGCGGCGCGGCCTTGTCGAAGGTCGGGTAGGGCAGGGCACCTATGTTCGCGCTGGGCGGGTGAGTCGCGAGGCACCCCGCATATCGTCCGGGCTAGTCGATATGGCGATGAATCTGCCGCCTAAATTCGATGATGCTTCTCTAAGCGGAAGACTTTGGGCCGGAATCTGTGAGCTGGAAATGGACGGTGGGATGGACCTCATCCTGCGCTATCAGGAGGCGGGCGGAGCCGCTTCAGATCGAAGGGCCGGGGCGGCCTGGCTTGCGGATCGATTGCCCGACATTCAAGAAGAGCGGTTACTGATCAGCCCCGGTGCGCAGGGTGCCTTGTTGGCGCTGATCACGCTCCTCCGGAAAGACGGCGCCCCGATTGCTGTCGAGGCATTGACCTATCCAGGTTTCCGTTCGCTTGCCGAGCATCTCGCTGTTCCGCTCGCGCCTGTCGCGATCGACGCGGAGGGGTTGGATCCCGAGGCTTTCGAGAGCGTTTGCCGCGCCCAGAAGCCTGGGTTGCTCTATTGCACGCCGACGCTTCATAATCCCACCACGGCGACCATGTCGCTGGAGCGGCGTGAAGCTGTCATCGCCGTCGCCAGGAAATATGGCGTGCTGATTATTGAAGATGATGCCTACGGAAAATTGTCGGGCAGTGCGCTGCCACCCCTCGCTGCGCTCGCGCCAGATATCGTCTATCATGTTGCCGGCCTGTCGAAATGCCTCTCACCTGCGCTACGCGTCGCCTATGTTGCTGTGCCTGATTCCCGCGCGGCCGCCCGGCTGGCCGGGGCGATCAGGGGAACCACCTCTATGGCATCGCCCCTCGGCGCGGCCATCGCGACCAGCTGGATTTCCACAGGGTCGGCCGAGGAGGCGCTTGCCGCGATCCGTGAGGAGTCCGAGGCCAGGCGCAAGATGGCGGTCGAACTGCTTGCTGAACATGGCCTGGTGACCGCGCGGAATGCCTTTCACGCATGGTTGCCGCTGGCGAACGGCTGGACGCGTGGAGACTTCGCGGCCCGCCTGCGCTCCGCGGGCGTCGGCGTGGTTCCCAGCGATGCGTTCGCGCCCAGTCAGCCGCTCGAAGCGGTGCGTCTCGGCCTTGGCGCGGCGCCCGACCGCGATCGCCTGTTGGGCAGTCTGGAAACAATTGCGGATTTGGCAGGGCAATCGCCGGCCATGTCATCGATGGTGGTGTAGAGATGTATTGACAATGTATGCAGACAATCTGCATATAATGTGATGTCGAGTCGCGCGGCATCTGCTTGAATCCCACGGCGTCCGGTTGAGCGGCGCCCCCCACTTCCCCCATCGGGCCGCGTGATTCGACACATTCTTTGATGGGCGCATTGTATGCATGATCGAATCTGGAAGCACCGGCATCAGCTTGACCGGATGACCTTGAGCAGCCTGACAGTTGCTTTTTTTCAGCATCATGCTGTCTGGACCTATCTGCTGCTTGCGGTGGTGAGTGCCACCCTGAGCGGATTTAGGCCATCGACACTGCTGCAGACAGGGGCGGCGATCCTTGCCGCCGGACTCATTTATCCGCTCATCTGGTATGCGCTGCACCGCTGGGTTCTGCACAGCCGGTGGATGTTCAAGTCGCCGCTCACCGCCAGCACTTGGAAGCGCATTCACTACGATCATCACATGGACCCCCATCATCTGGAGGTCCTTTTCGGCGCGCTCTACACGACCTTGCCGACAATCGTGCTCGCAACCGTGCCGATCGGCTGGCTGATCGGCGGATTAGGGGCGGCGATGGCGGCGCTTGGGGCAGGCCTGCTCATCACTTGCATCTATGAATTCGTCCACTGCGTGGAGCATCTGCCTTATAAGCCGCGGAATCGTTTCCTCGCGAACATGAAGGCGCGCCATCTCGCCCATCATTTCCACGACGAGAATGGCAACTACGGAATTACCAATTTTGCGTGGGACGGGTTGTTTGGGACCCTCTACGAGCGGCAGGATCGTCCATACAAAAGTCCAACGGTCTTCAACCTCGGCTATGACGAGGAGGCCGCCCGTCGTTATCCGTGGGTAGGAAAGCTCTCCCCGGATCTCGTGCCGGTGCGCGTTGCCGCGCGACAGAGAAGCCGCGATGTTTGAACGCTCCAATATCCGGAGGATGTCGGGCTATATTCCCGGGGAGCAACCGCCTGCGCCGGCAATCAAGCTCAACACCAACGAAAATCCGCTGGAACCATCAGCCTCAGTGATGACGGCCCTGGCGGAAATTAGCCCTGCAATGCTGCAGCGCTATCCGGACTCGCTCGCAACCAATCTACGCGCGGCCATCGCGCATTATCATGGACGGGATGTCGACGAGGTCATCGTAACCAATGGCAGCGACGAATTGCTACGGTTGGTGGTCACGACGTTCTTGGATCCGGGGAAAGCGATCGGCGTCCTCAATCCCGGCTATCATCTCTACAACGTCCTGGCCGAGATACAGAATTGCCCGCTCGCCAAGGTCAATCTCCGGGATGACTGGCTGCCGCCCGACGATACGGCGCAGCGCTGGAATGACGCTGGAGCGCGTCTTGCCCTCGTTGCCAATCCGCAGGCGCCGTCGGGGCGTCTGCTGTCGCAAAACTGGTTGATCGAGCTTGCTGAGGCCTTCCATGGGGTCCTGCTGGTGGATGAAGCCTATGTCGATTTCGTGGATGCTTCCCTTGGCTACGAGCTGGTTCGCGAGATCGGTCGCATACCCAACCTGCTGATCGCACGGACCCTGAGCAAGGGGCATTCGCTGGCCGGCTTGCGCCTGGGCTATGGCCTGGGAGCTGCCGAGCTTGTTGCGCCCATGCTGCACAAAGTCCGCGATAGCTACAATGTCGATGTGATCACCCAGCATCTCGGTCGCGCCGCGTTCGGCGACACGCAGCGTGCGCGGGAGAGTTGGATCCTGGTGCGAGGCGAACGCGGCCGGTTAGCGCAAGCGCTCGGCAAGCTCGGTATCGAAACGCTGCCTTCGCAGGGGAACTTCCTGCTCGCGCATATCCCGGCGACATTCAACGGCGCAAAGGCCCTGCAGATGAGGCTCGCCGGGCAGAATATCCATGTTCGCTGGCTCAACTTCTCGCGTCTCACGGACTGGCTCCGGATCAGTATCGGCACGATAGCGGAGAACGATCGACTGTTAGCGGCGATTGAAGCAATATTGGCCTCAGGCAAGGTGGGAACTGTTTGCTGACGGAGCCGCCGCCGGGGCACCGGACATTAATTCGCCCTCGCCAACGCCACATAGCCGTACCGGCCATAATTCGTCGCCAGCCTGACAATGTCGGCCGTCAGACGCTGCTCGACGGCATCGTCCTTCTGATCGGCCCCCACCGAGTGGTCCGGTTTGATTGTTAGTGCATTGTTGCTTCCGCCGCCATTGTCGTCGGTAGGTGGAGCGAAGCGGAACCGGACGACGGCAATGGCGGTGTCGCGGTTTCCGGGGCCGGTGGCCGGTAACCCAAGCTGCTGTGCGGTCGAACGGGGTTGTAGTGCCGCCGCCAGGCCTCGATCAGCACCTTGGCCTCGGCGAGGCTGTAGAAGATCTCGCCGTTGAGCAGTTCGTCGCGAAGCGATCCGTTGAAGCTCTCGTTATAGCCGTTCTCCCACGGTGAGCCGGGCGCGATATACAGGGTCTTCACGCCGATCTGGGCGAGCCAGATCTGCACGGCATTGGCGATAAATTCGGCGCCATTATCCGACCGTATGTGCGCGGGCGGGCCGCGCGTGACGAACAGCTCCGCCAAGGCGGCCAACACATCTTCATGTTTGAGCTGGCGCGCCACGATGAGCGCCAGGCACTCCCGGCTGGCCTCGTCGATGATCGTCAGGATCCGGAACTTGCGGCCGTCATGGGTGCGCCCTTCAACGAAGTCATAGGCCCACACGTGCCCCGGATATTCCGGCCTGAGCCTGATGCAGGAGCCGTCGTTAAGCCACAGCCGACCGCGCTTCGGCTGGCGCTGCGGGACCTTCAGACCCTCCTTGCGCCAGATCCGCTCGACGCGTTTGAGGTTCACCGTCCACCCCGCATGGCGAAGCAGCGCCGTCACCCGGCGGTAGCCATAGCGACCATATTGCTTGGCCAGCGCGATGATGTCCTCGGTTAGCTGCTGCTCGTCGTCCGCCCCGCGCGGCACTTTGCGATGCGTCGACCGATGTTGCCCGAGCACCCGGCAGATCCGCCGCTCGGACACTGGCAGCTCGCGCCGCAACTGATCGATACAGCGTCGCCGCCGCGCGGGGCTTAGAAGTTTCCCCGGGCGGCCTCCTGAAGGATTAGCTTGTCCAGCGTCAGGTCCGAGATCGCCCGCCGAAGCCGCAGGTTCTCCTTCTCCAGATCCTTCATACGTCGCGCCTGGTCGGTCTTCAGGCCGCCATATTCCTTGCGCCAACGATAATAGGTCTGCTCGGTGACCGCGATCCGGGGGCGTCACATAAAACGGGCACAGATATACGCTAACGCCTGAAGGCGTCGGAAAACACCTGTTTGTCGTACACCTCGGTGAATGACGTGGTCTGGGACAATGCTGCCATTTGCAAACGCTCCGCCGAACGACAGGTTTGACCATAACCTGTCAGTCCGAGCGATCCTCGCTAGCCGTGCTGCCGTACGTGCTGCACTGGCTAACTATGTTTCGCAGGTATCGCGTGAAAATCAGGGGCGTACTGCCAGTCGCGACCGTCTGGCGAGCGATGCTATTGCGGAAACGCATTTCCCTCTCGAAACTTTTGCAAAAGCCATCGCGAGAACGATGCAGATGGTCTTGAGCAGAGCCTGCTAGCCAAAAAGCAGGCGTCACACCTGCTGCTCAAGCGTGGAACGTCACGCTTTCCTCGATAGGTGCCTTCCCAATCCGGTAATGGTTCGCAGGTGAAGTCTCATCTGGGTAGCCGAACGAAATACCGAACAGCAGTTTGGATGATGGATCGATCCCGAGCACCTCACGGACCGTGTTGGCATAGAAGCCAAGCATGGTCTGTGGGATGCCGCCCAGGCCGTGCGCGGTGAGGGAAAGGAGAAAAGTTTGCGCGTACATGCCGATGTCACCGGCAACACGCACGTTGTCGCCCGCGTCCGGCATGAACAGCAAGGCGACGTGCGGCGCGCCGAAGAGTTCCAGATTGTACCGGGCAGCCGTGCGGCGGTCCTCCGTTGCTTCGCGACTGACCCCGATCGCCTGATAATAGGCTGCGCCCTGATCCCGGCCGCGTCGCTCGTAGACGCCGCCGAAGTCGCTGAGGTCGAAACTGAAATCCGGCGTAACGTTACCTTCGTCATCAGCCGCCAGCAGCGCGCTGCTCAACGCATCCCGCTTTGCCCCTGACACGATATGGATTTGCCAGGGCTGAGTGTTACAGTTCGAGGGCGCGCGTTGCGCATCGTCGAGCACCGAACGTAGCACAGCGTTGGGAACCGGCTCGGAATTGAAGCTACGAACGGAATAGCGCTCGCGAACAACGTCCTGGAACAGCTTGGAATCGGGCACCTTGTTCTTCTCCTAAGACGGTGGCGGGACCGAAGACCCATGATCGTCATGAAATGGAGCGCAACGCCGACACTTGCAATCCCTAAGCACCTTATTACATCATGCACGATATAATAAGGTGCTGATTATGTCGATAGAGGCCGAGAGCGTTGGAGCGCAACTGTCGTTCGCCCTGTACGGGGCGTTCAGTCGCGTCGTGCGGCTCCACAAGCCATTCCTGGAACCGCTGGGGCTTACCTTCCCGCAATATCTCGTGCTTCTGGATTTGCTGAACGGATCGCCCCGTACGGTCGGACAGCTTGGCTCGCGACTAGGGATGGACAACGGGACCCTCACGCCATTGCTGAAGCGGCTCCAGGCGGCCGGGTTGGTGACCCGAACGCGCGATGCGAATGACGAGCGCCGGGTGCTAGTGGACCTGACGGATGCGAGCCGCGCTATCGAGGCCGAGGTTCGCGCCGTAAACGGCCAGATCAAGGCAGCCTGCCAGTTGTCAGACACCGGCATCAGGGATCTTCACCGTACGCTCGAGGCGCTGGGCCACCCGGCCGCCGAATAAACTTCGATCGGAGGATACGCATCATGAAAATAGGCATTCTCGGCGCTGGCACCATCGGCTCGGTCCTTGCCCCCCGGTTGGCGGATGCCGGTCACGACGTGAAGATCGCTAACTCACGCGGCCCGGAAACCATTGACGCTCAAGTGCTCGACACCGGCGCGCAGGCTGCGACCGCGGAGGATGCGATCCGTGATGTGGATGTCGCGATCCTGTCCATGCCTTATGCGGGCCTGGAGAAGGTGCGCCCCATGATCGCGGCGTTGCCGGAACAGGTGGTCGTGATCGACACCTCCAACTACTTTCCGCAGCGCGATGCTAGAAATCCGGAGATCGAAGCGGGCAAGGTCGAAAGCGAGTGGGTGCAGGACCTGCTCGGACGCCCGATCGTCAAGGCATGGAACGCGATTGCGAACGTGCCCTTCGTCGAGAAGGCTCTGTTGCAAAGATTGGCGGCAGTCAGAGGTAGGCTGTCGCTCTGCGCCGAT
>VFQM010000701.1_pt1 | contig 34800 bp, 39 predicted proteins | sample 3512391 | NCBI WGS metagenome assembly VFQM01 (sample SAMN10412369, study PRJNA504923) | tailings metagenome | isolation source: Replicate 1 from Balatoc abandoned mine | place: Philippines
CGGCGCCGCTCGACCTGCGCGTGAATCCGCTGAAGACGACGCGCGAGGCGGTGCTCGCCCGCTTGCGGGCGGATGGCATCGAGGCCGAAGCCTGCCGCTATTCGCCGCTGGGCATCCGTCTCGACGGCAAGCCGGCGCTGGCGAAGCACCCGCTGTTCCTCGGCGGCGAGATCGAGGTGCAGGACGAGGGCAGCCAGCTGCTCGGGTTCCTGGTGGCGCCGAAGCGCGGCGAGATGGTCGCCGATTTCTGTGCCGGCGCCGGCGGCAAGACGCTGCTGCTCGGCGCGCTGATGCGGTCCTCCGGTCGTCTCTATGCCTTCGACGTGGCCGAGAAGCGGCTGGCCAACCTGAAGCCGCGGCTGGCGCGTTCCGGCCTCTCCAACGTGCACCCGGTGCGCATCGAATCCGAGAACGATCAGAAGGTGAAGCGGCTGGCCGGCAAGCTCGACCGCGTGCTGGTAGACGCGCCTTGCTCGGGCCTCGGGACCTTGCGCCGCAATCCCGACCTGAAGTGGCGGCAGACGCCGGAAAGCGTTGCCGAGCTGGTGGCCAAGCAGGGGGCCATCCTGGCTGCCGCGGCGCGGCTGGTGAAGCCGGGCGGGCGGCTGGTGTACGCGACCTGCAGCCTGCTCGGCGAAGAAAACGACGGCGTGGTCGCCGATTTCCTCGCCGCACATGCCGATTTCTCGCCGCTGGCGGCGGGCGAAATCCTCGCGCGGCAGGACATCGGCGGGCTCGCGGCCGGCGAGGCCTTGCGCCTGTTGCCGCACGAGCACGGCAGCGACGGCTTCTTCGCCCTGGCCATGGAGCGCAAATGATGGAACGCGAATTCATGCACCTGCTGAACCAGCTCTGGCGGGAACTGCACGACCCGGCAATCCTCTGGGAACTGCTCGCGCTCGCTGTCTGCATCGGTGCCGCCTTCTGGCTGCAGTGGCGTTTCCGTCATCGTTCGCACCCTGACGGCACACACCCGAATGCCGGCGAACTCGGCCTGCGCCGTATCGTCTTCCCGGTCGCCGCCCTGCTGCTGGTGCTGGTGACGCGTGCCGTGATGCGCCCGTTCAACCCGGTGGGGCTGCTCGATCTGGCCGTGCCGCTGTTCCTGTCGCTGGCGCTGGTGCGGGCAATCGTCTTCTCGCTGCGCTATGCGTTTCCGCGAGCCCGCTGGCTGGCTGCCTCGGAGCGCCTGATCGCGGGCGTCATCTGGTTCTGCCTGGCACTCTATCTGACCGGTCTGGCCGGGCCGGTGATCGAGGCGCTGGAGTCGGTCAAATTCTCGGTCGGCAAGCAGAAGCTCGACCTCTGGCTGATCCTGCATGGTGCGGTCACGGCCCTGAGCACGGTGCTGGTGGCGTTGTGGTTCGCCGGCTGGCTGGAGCACCGGCTGATGCGTTCGGAAGGCATCGATTCCAGCGTGCGCGTGGTGCTCGCCCGTGCCGGCAAGTCCGTACTGGCCGTGATTGCGCTGCTCGTCAGCCTGGCGCTGGTCGGCATCGACATCACCGCGCTCTCGGTCTTCGGTGGCGCCTTTGCCGTCGGCCTCGGCTTCGGCCTGAAGACGATCGCGTCGAACTACGTCGCCGGCTTCATGATCCTGCTCGACCGCTCGATCCGCATCGGCAACGTCATCGCCCTCGATGCCGCGACCGTCGGCGAGGTCAAGCAGATCACCACCCGCTATACGGTGGTGCGTACGCTGGCCGGCACCGAGGTGATCGTCCCCAACGAGTTCCTGGTCACCAACATCATCCGCAACCAGACCTATACCGACAGCAAGGTCCGCGTTCCGCTCGCGGTCCAGGTCGCCTACAGCACCGATCTCGAACAGGCGATGCGCCTGATGGTCGAGGCTGCGCAGGCACAGGAACGGGTGCTCGACGATCCTGCGCCGGCGGCTGTCGTCGTCGGTTTTGGCGAAAGCGGCATCGATCTGGAGCTCGGCTTCTGGATCCGCGACCCCGAGGGGGGCAGCGGTGGCCTGCGTTCGGACATCAATCTGGCGATCTGGCGCAGCTTCCGGGCCAACGGCATCGAATTTCCGTTCCCGCAGCGCGAGGTACGGCTGCTCAATGCCGCCGGTCCGGCGGCGACGTCGACGTAACAGGGCGCTTCAGGGAAAGACGGAGCCGTACTGCGGCAGGCGGCCGATGCCGGCGGCCTGCGGGCGGAATTTCAGGCGGAATCGATGATGCGGCGGCTGGTGGCCTGGGCGGCTTGCCCGTCGGCCCCGTAGAGATCCTGGCGGTGGGTGGCGGCGAGGAGGGTTTCCAGCAGCTGGGTGTTGTGCTGCATGCGCAGCCGGATCAGTTCGCCGTTCAGGCGATTGAGTTCCTTCGCCTCGGCGGTCAAGGCCTGCAGCTTCTCCCAGGACTGTTTGACGGTGCGATCACCCGGGTGGCTGGCGAGCCAGGCTTCCATGCCGGCCCGGTCGGCCGCCAGTCCCTGGCGGGACAATTCGGCGTTGCGGGCAGCGGCCAGCGGGGTGAGCTGCTGTGCCGTCGCCGTCTTCCGCTCCGCGATCCCGGGCAGGGCGTCGGCGTTGCCGGCAGTGAGAACTTCCTGCTCTTCCTTGAGCAGGGCGACGAAGGCCGTGACGACGCCGGCTTCCGCTGCAATGACCTCCGCCAGCGATGGCATGTTTTCCGGGTCAGGCCTTGCGCTGGGACTGGAGCAGGTCGCGTGCCGTATTGATCAGGCCGTCGGCGATGGCGTCGGCGTTGATCTTGAAGCGACCTTCGGCGATCGCCTGCTTGATCTCGGCGATGCGGGCGCCGTCGATCGGGGCGCCGCTGCTGGCACCGGAAAGCTGTGCCGAAGCCTGGCTGATCTGCACTTCCGCCGTGCTGCCGCCGGCGCGAGCCTCGCTCGCCGCCTTCGGCCGGCTGGTGCCGACGCTGCCGGTAGTGGCCGGCTTGAAGTTGCTGTCGATTTTCACGATGGATTCCTTGTTGGGTTCTCAAGGGGAGTATCGGCTTCCCGGCAGGAAACTTTAGCGATATTTCCGGTTTCTGCAGCGCGCCATTGTAGCCGAGCCTCCGGCAGTGGGGACAGGTGATTCGACAGGAGATTCAGGGGGTGATCTCGATGACGCCGCCTGGTCGGGCGATCCCGCTGACGGTCTGGCCGTTGGCGGTCCGGGCGCGGGCGACCTGTCCCTCGCTGGCGTTGTTCAGCGCCTTGCCTTCGTTGGTGGCGGAAAACCCCTTTCCTGTCGTGACCAGCCGGACATCCTGCCCCTGCTGGACGACGAAGGGCGCGATCAGCATGTCGCTGCGCAGCGGCTGGCCGCCGCCGAGTGCGCTGCGCAGGGTTTTGCCGAGGGCCTGGTCGCGGTCGGTGAGAATGCCGGTCGGCAACATGGTGAGGTCGCCGTTCTGCACGGCCAGATCTTCGCTGCCCAGCGGCTGACCCGGGTTGAGCGCACGGGAGGTGATGACGTAGTCGCCGATGACGCGGATCTGGACCGGGACATAGACAGTCCAGTTGGCCGGGCCGAGGCAGCGGACGCCGACGGTCGCCTTGCCCCAGAGCTGGGTGCCCGGTGGCAGGAAGGGTTCGTGGGCGGAGCAGGGGGCCAGCTGCAGGCGGGGGTCGAGCTGGCCGACGCTGACGCTGACCTTCCCCGGCAGGCCGCGGGTCTGCGTGCGCAGGTAGTTCTCGACCGAGGCGTTGAGCAGTTCGCGGGCACCGGCCGGAGCGGCCTGGAACATCAGGGCGAGCAGGGCGCCGAAGAGGATGGCTGCGATACGGGGGGGCTTGCCGGCAAGGACGGGAGGTCGGTTCATGGGCGTATTCTGCCCGATGCCGCCCCGCTGCGGAACCGGCAGCGCTCGGCAATTATTGCCGGAGAACTGGCCGGAAAGCTGGTCAAAACTCGATGCTTTGGCCCTGCTTGCTGGCGGAAACAGTGCATGGCACGATTTTCGCTCAATACGCTTCGTCATCCAACGGAGCGTCCAACGTGGCCAGCAAACTCGACAACCTCATCGGCTTCCAGCACCAGGCGCTGAGCCTGCGGGCCCACCGCCAGCAGGTGCTGGCCGCGAACATCGCCAATGCCGATACGCCGAACTACAAGGCGCGCGACATCGATTTCCAGTCGGCGCTGAAAAACGCCGTTGCCGGCCGCAGCGGTGGCGACCTGGCCATGGCGCGGACGGCTGCCGGGCACATCGCCGGCGGCGGTGACAGCGGGCCGGCACCGTTGCTTTACCGCCGCAACACGCAGTCCTCGGTCGACGGCAACACGGTGGACATGGACATCGAGCGTGCGCAGTTCGCCGAAAACGCGATCTTCTACGAAGCCGGGATCACCTTCATCGGCGGCCGCTTGCGGACGATGCTCTCGGCCATTCAAGGGCAGGGCCAGTAATCATGAGCGTATTCAACGTCTTCCATATCGCCGGCAGCGCGCTGACGGCGCAGGCGGCGCGCCTCAACGCGGTGGCCTCGAACATGGCCAATGCCGACAGCATCGTCGGCGCCGATGGCATGCCGTACCGCGCCAAGCAGGTGGTGTTCGAGGCGACGCCGATGGGCGGCCCGGCGGCGCAGGGGGTGCGCGTGCGCCAGGTGGTCGAGGACGCGTCGCCGCTGCGGCTGGTCTACGAGCCGCACAATCCGGCAGCCAACGCCGACGGCTACGTTACGATGTCGAACGTCAATACTGTCGAGGAAATGGTCAACATGATTTCCGCCTCGCGCTCGTACCAGACCAACGCTGATGTCATGAACACTGCCAAGACGCTGCTGCTGCGCACGCTGCAACTTGGCCAATAATCGGAGATAGACCATGGCCACCGTGCAATCCACCTCGTCGTCGGGAAGCGACTACTTCAACACGCTCGGCACCTCGACATCGAGCAAGACCACCAGCCAGACCGAGGAGATGCAGAACCGCTTCCTCAAGCTCTTGACCACCCAGCTAAAAAACCAGGATCCGTTGAATCCGCTCGACAACGCGCAGATGACCAGCCAGCTGGCACAGATCAACACCATCAGCGGCATCGAGAAGCTGAACGCGACGCTGAGCCAGATGCTCGGCGTCTATAACGAGGGGCAGGCGATGCAGGCGGCCGGCATGGTCGGCAAATATGTCCTTACCGCCGGCAATTCCCTGCCGCTCGCCGGCGGCCAGGCGGTCGGCGGTGCCACGCTGGCCGGCCCGGCCGACCAAGTCACGATCAGCATCCTCGATTCCGCCGGCAACCTCGTGCAGTCGCAGAAGCTCGGCGCCGCCGAGGCCGGCAACCTGAACTTCACCTGGGACGGCAAGAAGAGCGACGGCAGCAAGGCGGCGGACGGCAAGTACAGCTTCAAGGTCGCGGCGGTGCGCGGCAACGACAAGGTCGAGGCGAGCGCGCTGCAGCTTGGCACGGTTAATGCTGTCGTTCGCAGCAAGGACGGATTCCTCCTCGACCTCGGGCCGCAGGGCACGATCGCGTTCAAGGACGTACAGCAGATTCTCTAAGGCGGGAGACAGAACATGGCATTCCAGCAAGGCTTGAGCGGCCTCAACAGCTCGTCGAAGGCGCTCAATGTGATCAGCAACAACGTCGCCAACGCCGGTACCGTCGGCTTCAAGTCGGCGAACGCGCGCTTCGGCGACGTCTATGCCGCTTCGCTGACCGGTGCCGGCGCCTCGCAGGTCGGCATCGGCACCAGCGTGGCGGCGGTCGCCCAGCAATTCACGCAGGGCAACATCACCACCACCAACAATCCGCTCGACGTCTCGATCAACGGCGGCGGTTTCTTCCGGATGAGCCAGAACGGCGCAATCACCTTCTCCCGCAACGGCCAGTTCCGTCTGGACAAGAGCGGCTACATCGTGAACGACGCCGATCTGCGCCTGACCGGCTATGCTGCCGACGGTTCCGGCCTGATCGTGCCGTCGACGCCGGTCGAGCTGCAGCTCTCCTCGTCCGACCAGCCACCGGTGGCGACCGGCGCCAGCGTCGGCGCCTTCCAGGGGGTGCGCGGCAACATCAACCTCGATTCGCGCCAGACCGCGCCGACCACGGCCTGGGCCTCCGGCCCGGCGGTGGCGGCGGCACCGGCGAAGACGCTGTGGTCGCCGAACCCGGCTTCCTACAATTACTCGACCGCGCTCTCGGTCTACGACTCCCTCGGCAACGCCCACACGCTGACCTACTACTTCGTGAAGACGGCGGTTTCCGGGCAGTGGCAGGTCTATGCCAACGTCGACGGCACCACCAACCAGACGGTCAACCTCGGCGCCGGCGCCGGCAACCCGGCGACGCTGCAATTCAACTCCAGCGGCGTGTTGACGACGGCGATGCCGCTGCCGATCAGCATCGACCTCGCCGGCGTCGTGCAGGCCACCGGCAGCACCAACAACGCCGCGACGCCGCTCGCCTTCAACGTCGACTTCACCGGCAGCACCCAGTTCGGCTCCGCCTTCGGCACCAACCGGCTGGAGCAGGACGGCTACACCTCGGGCCGCCTGTCCGGCCTCACCGTCGGCGCCGACGGCGTCATCCAGGGCCGCTACAGCAACGGCCAGGCGCGCAACCTGGGACAGATCGTGCTCGCCAACTTCACCAACCCGAACGGGCTGATCAACCTCGGCGGCAACCAGTGGTCGGAAAGCTCGGTCTCCGGCCCGCCGCTGGTCGGCGCGCCGAACACCGGCAGCCTCGGCGTACTGCAGTCGGCGGCGGTCGAGGAGTCGAACGTCGACCTGACTGCCGAGCTGGTCAACATGATCACCCAGCAGCGCAACTACCAGGCCAACGCGCAGTCGATCAAGACCCAGGACTCGATCTTGCAGACGCTGGTCAACCTGCGCTGATCCCGGCGACTAGAGAACACGGGCGAGCGAGATGGATCGGCTGATCTACACGGCGATGAGCGGTGCCAAGCAGGCCTTCCTGCAGCAGGCCGGCGTCGCCAACAACCTGGCCAACGCCGCGAGCACCGGCTATCGCGCGATGGAGCACATGTTCCGCGCGGTGCAGGTGCAGGGCGGCGAGCTGCCGACGCGGGCGTTCACGGTCAATGCCTCGGTTGCCGATTCCTTCGACCAGGGGCCGCTGATGACCACCGGTCGCCCGCTCGACGTTGCGGTGCGGGGCGCCGGCTGGATCGCCGTGGAAACGCCGGATGGCGGCGAGGCCTACACGCGCAACGGTGCGCTGCAGGTGAACGCCGCCGGCCAGCTGCAGACCGCGAACGGCATGAACGTGCTCGGCGACGGCGGCCCGATCGCGATCCCGCCCGACAACCGCATCAGCATCGCGCCCGACGGCACGGTGTCGGTGGTGCCGCTGTTCGGCGTGCCGAACAACTCCAACCCGGTCGGCCGCATCAAGCTCGTCAATCCGCCGGAGAACGAGCTGGCGCGCGGCCCCGACGGCCTCTTCCGGCTGAAAAGCGGGCAGCCGGCGGAGGTCGACGCCAACGTCCGGCTGGCGCCGGAAACGCTGGAAGGCAGCAATGTGAACAGCGTCGATGCGATGGTCAACCTGATCTCGCTCGCCCGCCAGTTCGAAATGCAGGTGAAGATGCTGCAGACGGCGGACGCCAACGCCCGCGCTGCCTCGCAGATACTGACGATGAACCGATGAGGAATCCTGAATGATCCGCTCCCTCTGGATCGCGCGCACCGGGCTCGACGCGCAGCAGACGCAGCTCGACGTGATCGCCAACAACCTGGCGAACGTCTCCACCAACGGTTTCAAGCGCGGCCGCGCGGTGTTCGAGGACTTGCTCTACCAGACGCTGCGCCAGCCCGGCGCGCAGTCCTCGCAGCAGACGCAGATTCCTTCCGGCCTGCAGCTCGGTACCGGCGTGCGGCCGGTGACGACGGCGCGCATCCACACCCAGGGCAACCTGCAGCAGACCGGCAACGGCCTCGACCTCGGCATCAACGGCGCCGGCTTCTTCCAGATCACGCTGCCCGACGGCACCATCGCCTACACCCGCGACGGCTCGTTCCAGAAGGACAACCAGGGGCAGATCGTCAATTCCAACGGCTATCCGCTGCAGCCGGCGGTGACCATTCCCGCCGACGCGCTGACGCTGACCATCTCCAGCGACGGCGTGGTCAGCGTGACGCAGCCGGGCAATGCCGCGGCGACGCAGGTCGGCACCATCCAGGTGGCGACCTTCATCAACCCGGGCGGCTTGCAGAGCATCGGCGAGAACCTCTACCTGGAAACCGCCGCCAGCGGCGCGCCGACGCCGAACACGCCGGGGCTGAACGGCGCCGGCGTGCTCAACCAGTTCTACGTCGAGACCTCCAACGTGAACGTCGCCGAGGAGCTGGTGTCGATGATCCAGACGCAGCGCGCCTACGAGCTGAACTCGAAGGTGGTGTCTACCTCCGACCAGATGCTCGGCCGGCTGACGCAACTCTAAGGAACCCGGATCATGACCACCCGCATCCTGACCGCCCTGCTGGCGCTGGCTGCCGCCGTGCTCGCGGGCTGCCAGTCGGTGCCGCCGACCAACGTGCACCAGCCGATGACGGCGCGGCCGGCGCCGCGCACCGGCAACGCCTACGCCAACGGCGCGATCTTCAACGCCGCGTCGGTGCGGCCGCTGTTCGAGGACCGCCGCGCGCGCTTCGTCGGCGACACGCTGACCATCAACATCGTCGAAAACACCTCGGCCTCGACCAGTTCGAGCAGCTCGGCCAACCGCAAGTCGAGCATCACGGCGTCGGTACCGACCGTCACCGGGCTGCCGGGCAAGAATTTCCAGGGGCTCGGCCTGTCGGCGGAAACCGAGAACGATTTTTCCGGCAAGGGTGCCGCTGCGGCCAGGAACGTGTTCACCGGCGCGATCACGGTGACCGTGATCGAGGTGCTGGACAACGGCAACCTGCTCGTCTCCGGCGAGAAGCAGGTGGCGGTCGGCCACGGCCAGGAGTACATCCGCCTTTCCGGCGTCGTCAATCCGAGCTTCATCGGCGCCGACAACACCATCGCCTCGTCGCGCGTCGCCGACGCCCGCGTCGAGTACAAGGAGAGCGGCTACATCAGCGAAGCGCAGATCATGGGCTGGCTGGCACGATTCTTCCTTAGTTTCATGCCGTTCTGACAGAAATCGCGATGGAGACGGCAAATGGACGGATTCGGCAGGCTGACAGGCAAAATACTCCGCCAGGCGGCAATCCTTGCCTGCGCGGCGCTCGCCGCCGCTAGCCCGGCCGCCTACGCCGAGCGGATCAAGGATCTCGCCTCGATCCAGGGCGTCCGCCACAACCAGCTGATTGGCTACGGCCTGGTGGTCGGCCTCGACGGCAGCGGCGACCAGACGACGCAGACCCCGTTCACCACGCAGGCGACGCTGAACATGTTGTCGCAGCTCGGCGCCAACCTGCCGCTCGAGAAGGCGAGCACGATCCAGCTGAAGAACGTCGCCTCGGTGGTCGTCACCGCCAGCCTGCCGGCCTTCGCCCGGCCGGGACAGGCGATCGACATCACCGTGTCGTCGATCGGCAACGCCAAGAGCCTGCGCGGCGGCACGCTGTTGATGACGCCGCTGAAGGGCGCCGACGGCCAGATCTACGCGATGGCGCAGGGCAACGTGCTGGTCGGTGGCGCCGGTGCCTCGGCGGGCGGTAGCAAGGCGCAGGTGAACCACCTGTCCGCGGGCCGCATCGCCGCCGGCGCCACCGTCGAGCGCGCTGTGGCGACCGCGGTCGGTCAGGGCCCCTACGTCAGCTACGAACTGAACCAGACCGACTTCGGCACCGCCAGGCGCGTGGTCGAGGTGATCAACCGCGAGCTGGGGCCGGTCGCCGAGGCGCTCGACGGCCGCCAGATCCGCGTGCTGGCGCCGGACGCGCCGGACGCCCGCGTCGCCTTCATCGGCCGCATCGAGAACCTGGAAGTGCGGCCGATGCAGACGGTAGCCAAGGTCATTGTCAATCCGCGCACCGGCTCGGTGGTGATGAACCAGGCGGTGACCATCGACAACTGCGCGGTCGCCCACGGCAACCTGTCGGTGACGATCAGCAGCGATCCCGCCGTCAGCCAGCCGGCGCCACACTCCGGCGGGCAGACGGTGGTCACCAACCAGACCGACATCCAGATCCGGCAGGACGCCGGCGCACTGATGAACGTCAAGGCCGGCGCCAACCTCGCCGACGTGGTCAAGGCGCTCAATGCCCTCGGCGCCAACCCGCAGGACCTGCTTGCCATCCTGCAGGCGATGAAGGCCGCCGGCGCGCTGCGCGCCGAACTGGAAATCATCTGAGGCCGCCGCCGGGGTGCCGCCGATGAAGCCGGAAGACATCGCCAGCCAGCGCTTCGTGCTCGACCTGAAGTCGGCGCAGGACCTGCGCGCGAAGATCCAGCAGGACCCGAAGGCCGGCCTCAAGCAGGCGGCGCAGCAGTTCGAGGGCATGTTCCTGCAGATGGTGATGAAGAGCATGCGCGACGCGACGCCGGCTGACGGAATGATGAATAGCGATGCGACCCGCTTCTACACCGGCATTCTCGACCAGCAGATGGCACAGCAGCTCGGTGCCAGCGGTCAGGTCGGGTTCGCACGCCTGATCGAGGCGCAGTTGGGCCGCATGATGGGGCCGGTAGACAACGCGGCCCTGCCGGAAGCTGCGGCAGTTGCTGCCTTGCGTGCCTTCTCCCGGGAGCCGGTGCTGCCGGCCGGTGCGGTGCAGGGGGCGGAAAGAAATGTCGGGTCGGTGCCTTCGGCGGCAGAAGCTGCCCCCACCTTGCCGGTTTCGCCTGGCCCGGTGTCGCAGGGCGCGCGCGATTTCGTCAATCGTGTCTGGCCGCATGCGGTCGATGCCAGCCGCGATACGGGGGTGCCGGCGCATTTCCTGGTCGCCCATGCGGCGCTCGAATCGGGCTGGGGGAAGAGCGAGATTTCCCGTCCTGACGGCACGAGCAGCCATAACCTGTTCGGCATCAAGGCCGGACGCAGCTGGCGCGGCGAGTCGGTCGAGGTGCAGACCACCGAATACGTCAATGGCGTCGTCCAGTCCGTGCGCGAGAAATTCCGTGCCTACGGCTCCTACGCCGAGGCCTTCCGCGATTACGCCAGCCTGCTGGCAAACAATCCGCGTTTTTCGGGGGTGCTGGGCCAGCAGGATGGCACGGCGTTTGCTCGTTCCCTGCAACAGGCGGGGTATGCCACCGATCCGATGTACGCCGACAAGCTTTCCCGGATCATCAATGGCAGCACGCTGCGCCAGGCGCTGGTTGGCTGAATCTGCCCGCTGCCGCTAAACAAAACGGCGGGAATGCCGTTAAACCATGGAAGAAGAGGTTAATCCATGAGCACAGGAATCATCAGCATCGGCATCACGGGCATCAGGGCTGCGCAGCTCGGCCTGCTGACGACCGAAAACAACATCACGAATGCCAGTACGCCGGGGTATTCGCGCCAGCGCATCATCCAGACGACCGGCATTCCGGTGGCGTCCGGATCGGGCTTTGTCGGCCAGGGCACGGCGGTCAATTCGATCGAGCGGATGTTCAGCCAGACGCTGGTGAACCAAGTGAATACGGCAACGGCGCGAGTTGGCGAACTGGATGCCTATTACGCGCAGATCAAGCGCATCGACAACATGCTGGCCGACCCGAACTCCGGCCTTTCTCCGGCCCTGCAGGATTTCTTCCGCGGCGTCCAGGATGTCTCGGCCAACCCCGGCATGCAGTCGTCGCGGCAATCGATGATTTCCTCGGCGCAGGCGCTGGTCTCGCGTTTCCGGGCGATGGAAACGCAGCTGAACCAGCTCTACGAAGGGGTCGGTTCCCAGATCGCGACGACGGTAGCGACGATCAACTCCTACGCCGAGCAGATCGGCGAGCTGAACCAGCGCATCGTGCTAGCCCAGGCAGCTAGCCTCGCGCCCGCGAACGACCTGCTCGACCAGCGTGACAATCTGATGACCGAGTTGAACAAGCTGGTCGAAGTGCGCGCCACCGTCAACACGGATGGCAGCTACAACGTCTTTTTCGGCACCGGTCAGCAGCTGGTGATCGGCGCGACGGTGACCGAGCTGGTCGCCCAGGCTTCGTACGACGACATTTCCCGTATCGTTGTCGGGGTGAAGAGCGCCGGTTCGGTCCAGGAATTGCCGGAGCGGCTGATCACCGGTGGCGAACTGGCTGGTCTGCTTCGCTTCCGCAGCGAGACGCTCGACCGGACCAGCAACGACATCGGCCGTTTTGCCGCAACGCTGGCAATGACCGTCAATGCGCAGCACGCACTGGGCCAGGATATGCTCGGTCAGGCAGTGGGCGAGGGTTCCTTCGCCAGCAATTTCTTCACGCTGGCAACGCCGCGCGTCACTGCCAACAGCCTGAACACGGGCGGTGCTTCGCTCAGCGCCAGCTTCGTTTCGCCGCCGCCGGTCAGGGGTGTCTACAATCTGGCACTGGACGGCGCAGGAACGACCTACACGCTGACCCGCCAATCCGATGGCACGCAGTGGTCGGCCGGCTCGCTGGCTGCCCTGCAGGCGGCGATCCCCGCAGGCGAGGGACTGGATGTCACATCCGCAGTCCTCGGTGCCGGGCAGAGCACCGCAGTCGAAAGTGCGGCTGCGAGTACGTCGAACTTCTACACGAACCTCACCAATTCCGATTACCGCCTTTCCTACAACGGGGCGAACTACACGCTGGTGCGCCTGACCGACAACCAGACGTGGACCAATGCGTCGCTGGCCAACCTGTCGACGACCGTGGCTGCCAGCGAGGGATTCCAGCTGTCGATTTCTGGCGCGATGGCTTCCGGTGACAGCTTCACGGTGATGCCGACCAAATTCGCCGCTCGCGACATCGCCGTCAATGCAACGATCGCGGCCGATCCGCGGCTGGTGGCGGCGGCGATGCCGCTGAGGACTGCATCAGGTGCGAGCAATAGCGGTTCGGCCGTCATCTCCGCCGGGGCCACGCATCTCGGTTTCTCGCCGGCATCGATTCCCGCCGGTGGCCTGACCATGACCTACTCCTCCGGCGCCGGGACGCTTTCGTTTTCTGCCGGCCTGCCTGCGGGGAGCAACATCTCGGTGACGGTCGGGTCATCGACGACGGTATATCCCGCTGGCGCGGCGATTCCCTACAACCCGCTCCAGGGGGCGACATTCTCTGTCGCCGGGATGAGCTTCACGATCTCGGGTACACCGGCCAACAACGACACTTTCACGGTGAACCGGAATACCTCGGGTACCGCTGACGGGCGGAATGCGCTGGTGCTCGGAGAGTTGCAGACGCGGAATACGGTCGCCGGTGGCACGGCGAACTACCAGGTCGCTTACTCGCGGCTGGTCAGCGAGGCCGGCAACAAGACGCGCGAAATCCAGGTGACGAGCAGCGCGCAGTCCGCCCTGCTGGAGCAGGCGCAGAACGCGCGGGATTCGCTTTCCGGGGTCAATCTCGACGAAGAGGCTGCCAACCTGCTGCGTTACCAGCAGGCTTACCAGGCTTCGGCCAAGGCCATCGACATCGGCAGCAAGCTGTTCGACGTGATCCTGTCGATCCGCTCCTGATCGGAGAAACATAATGCGTATCAGCACAAGTCAAATCTACGATTCCGGGGCGCTGGGTGTCCAGCGCAACCAGCAGGGCTTGTACAAGCTGCAGAACCAGATGTCGTCCGGACGTCGCGTGCTGACGCCGGAGGACGATCCGGTGGCTGCCGCACAGGCGCTGATCGTCACCCAGTCCAAGGAGCTGACCGGCCAGTACGCCGACAACCAGGGCAATGCCCGCGCCCAGCTCGGCGTGCTGGAGGGCAATCTGGCGACCATGTCGGACATGCTGCTGTCGGTCATCGAGCGCGTCCATGATGCGAAAAACAAGGTCTATTCGGATTCGGAGCGCGGCTTCATCGCCCAGGAACTGCAGAACCGCCTGAATGAACTGGTGGCGCTGGCGAATACCGACGACGGTACCGGCCAGTTTCTCTTCTCCGGGTATCAGGGAGCGACCCGTCCGTTCGCCATCGATGGTTCGTCGGCGCCCGTGGCTCCGGCCACCGAGCCGCCGGTCAAGTATTTCGGCGACGAAGGCGAGCGCCTGTTGCAGGTCAATGCATCCCGACAGATGGCGGCCAACGTTTCCGGCGCCGAGCTGTTCATGAACATCCGCTCGGGCAACGGCAGCTTTGCCACTGCCGTGGCTGGCAATTCCGGCGGCGGCATCAATCAGGGAACGGCGACGATCGATGCAGGATCGGTGAGCAATCCGTCGCTGTGGAGTTCGGCGGTCAATACCCACGGCAGCTTCCGCATCGAGTTCTCCAACGGTGGCGGCGGGCTCGAGTACCAGATCTACAACGCGGCCAACGTCGCGATGCTGTCCGCGCCTGCGAGCTTCGTGCCGGGGCAGGCGATTGTCCTGCAGAAAACGACGGCACCGGCAGCGAACTTCGGTGCCCAGGTCGTAGTCAGCGGAACCCCTGCTGCCGGCGACCAGTTCGCGATCACGCCCAGCACCAACCAGAGTCTGTTCAAGACCCTGCAGAATCTTGTCGGCGCAATCGACACGCCGGTGAATGCCGCATTCACGATGACGGAACTGGAAAACCGGATCAATACCGAACTGACGAACCTGGACCGGGCGCTCGACAACCTTGGCCGGGTGCGTGCCGATGTCGGTTCCCGTCTGAAGGAACTGGATTTCCTCAAGGAGGGTACTGCCGACCTGGACCTGCAGTATTCGACAACACTGGCGGACCTGCAGGATCTCGATTACGTCGATGCGATTTCCCGCTTCTCGCAGCAGCAGATGCAGCTGGAAGCGGCCCAGAAAGCCTTTGTGCAGGTCTCCGGGCTCAGCCTGTTCAGCATCCTATGAAATCCATGTCCTGCGCGCTGTCCGCACTGGCCATCGGCCTTGCCGGGTGCACGACGGCGCCGCCGAACATTCCGCCGAGCGGAACGCTGGTGCCGAGCGAAGGCAAGGTGCAGGTGGCGTCCAGCCTCGACTATTCCTACGAGGAGTTGATCGCAGCACCGGCAGTCGCCTGGTCTCTCAAGGGAATCCTGGAAAAATCGCTCGATCAGCTGCCGGTCTTTACGCAGCCGATCGTTCTGTATTTCATCTATCAGCCCTTTGCACCGAACTGGAGTGTCCAGGAGGCCCGCCTCGACGATCGGACCTACTACGTTCGCATGCTGGCCAAACGGTTCCGTACCGGCGGCGACGGCGAGGCGATGATGGTGTTGAAGCGACGGGCATTGCAACTGCAGCACGAACGTGGCTATGCCGCCTATCGGATACTCGACTACAGCGAGGGAATCGAATCGAGCACGCCGGTCTCCCAGCGATTCTCCCACGGCATCGTTCAGCTGGTGCGCGCCGACACGCCGGGCACGCCGGCTTCGGCCACTTCGCCCGCCGCTAACGCGCGCTGACGAAATGGCCGAGCATGGCCTGCAGGCCATGCTCGAACAGCTGGATCAGCGGCCCGCTGAAATAGCTCAGACTTAAGATCATGATGAAAAACCCGCCGGCCAGCGTGATCGGAAAGCCGACCGCGAACAGGTTGAGCTGCGGTGCGGCACGGGTCAGCACTCCGAGCGCGATGTTGGTGATCAGCAGTGCGGCGACGGCGGGTAGTGCCAGTATCATTCCCGTACTGAAGATGATTCCTGCCGAATAGGCGATATTCGACCAGGATGTCGCGGCAAGTGCGGTGCCGCCGATGGGCAGGACGACGAAGCTCTGGGCCAGCGTCGCCAGAATCACAAGGTGACCGTTGATCGAGAAGAGCACGAGAATTCCGAACAGCGAAATGAAGTTCGCCAGCACCGGTGTCTGCGAGGTGTTGTCAGGATCGTAGAAGGTGGCGAAGCCGAGACCCATTTGAGCCCCGATCACTTCTCCTGCGAAGTCGATGGCGGAGACGACCAGACGGATGGCAAAGCCCATCGCGATGCCGATCAGCATCTGCTGGGCCAGGATCAGCAGTCCGGCGCCGGAGCCCGGGGAGACCGGAGGAATCGGCGGTACCGAAGGAATCACTGCCATCGTGATGGCCAGCCCCATGGCCAGTTTGACGCGACGTGGTACTGCTGCGTTGGAAAAGGGCGGAGCTACGGCGATCAGTGCCAGGATCCGGGTCAGCGGATAGATGAACGCTGCAATCCAGGCGTCGAGTTGCGCACTGGTCAGCGAGATCATCCGATCATGCTCGGGATGCTGTCGATCAGCCGGCGGATGTAGTCGATCAGCACCTGCAGCATCCATGGGCCGGCGACAATCAGCGTGATCATCATCACGACCAGTCGCGGTATGAAGGACAGCGTCGATTCGTTGATCTGCGTGGCGGCCTGGAAGATGCTGATGATCAGGCCGGTGACCAGTGCCGTCAGCAACAAGGGGGCCGAAACGAGCAGGGTGACTTCGAGTCCCTGCCGCGCCAGTTCCATGACGGTCTGTGGCGTCATGTCGCGAAGCTCTGGACGAGCGAGCCGACGATCAGGTGCCAGCCATCGACAAGCACGAAAAGCATCAGCTTCATCGGCAGCGACACCATGACGGGCGACATCATCAGCATGCCCATTGCCATCAGGGTGCTGGCCACGACCATGTCGATGACGAGGAAGGGAATGAAGATGAGGAAGCCGATCTGGAAGGCGGTCTTCAGCTCGCTGGTAATGAAGGCGGGGATGAGGACGCGCATCGGCGTGTCTTCCGGCTTCTCGATCCGGTCGATCTTCGCCAGGCGGGCAAAAAGTCCGATATCGGCATCGCGCGTCTGCTTCAGCATGAAGCCGCGTACCGGCACGACCGCGCGGTCGATGGCCTGCTGGAACGATATCCTGTTTTCCGACAGCGGCAGATAGGCGTCGCTGTAGATGCGTTCGCCGACCGGCGCCATGATGAAAAAGGTCAGGAACAGCGAGAGGCCGACGAGTACCTGGCTGGGCGGTGAAGTCTGTGTGCCCAGCGCAAGGCGCAGCAGGGAAAAGACGATGATGAGCCGGGTGAAGCTGGTCATCATCAGCAGCGCCGCCGGAATGAAGGTGAAGGCGGTCAGCGTCAGCAGGGTCTGGATCGACAACGACCAGGTGGTGCTTCCGCCAGCACCCGGCGTGCTGGTCAGCGCCGGCAGCGTCACCTGCGCGATGGCTTCGAGCGGCAGCCACAGCAGCAGGGCCGGGAGCATCAAACCTGCAAATCGTCGCATCGCATCAGGCCTTTTCATTCTTCTTCGTGTCGCGGAACTGGCGCAGCCAGTGGGCAAACTGCCCCTGGCCAGGGGCGGATGCTTGCGGCAATTCTCCCCGAGGCAGCGTGTGCAGGGTGCGCATCTGTCCCGGGGTGACGCCGATGACCAGCCAGGTGTCTTCGATCTCGACCAGCAGGATGCGCTCACGAGCTCCCAGCGGCAGGGAGCTGATGATTCGCAACGGACCGCTGTCGCCGGCCAGTCCCGCCAGCCCGCCGTTGCCATTGAGCCGGCGCGAAATCCAGGCGGCGCCGATGAAGAGGATCAGGATCAGCGCCAGCGCACCGAAGGTCTGCAACACGCTGATGAAGGAAACGCCGGGTGCCGTCGAGACTCCTTCTGCCGCGACGACGGTCGCTGGCATAAGGACGATGCCGGCACAAAGGACATGGAACCCCGCGTGCGAAGCAGGTCCCGAGGGGGCTGGCATATGATTTGGGGGAAGGGGATTCACGGGACCCTATCTTAATGCAAGGCGCCCCGCGAAGAAACAAGCGGATGGTCGGTCGTCAGTCCGCTGTTTGCGTAGCTTGCTCGTTCAGCGTCCGAGCTTCCGCATCCGTTCGGCGGGGGTGATGATGTCGGTCAGGCGAATGCCGAATTTCTCGTTGACCACGACCACTTCGCCCTGCGCGATCAGGGTGCCGTTGACCAGGACGTCCATCGGTTCGCCGGCCATGGCATCGAGTTCGACGACCGAACCGTGGGCAAGTTGCAGCAGCTGCTTGATGGTCAGCTTGGTCCGGCCGAGTTCGACGGTGATCTGGACGGGGATGTCCAGGATCGTGTCGAGCTCGTTCATCACGGACCCTCGCGTCGGGTCGCCGCCGAAATTCTGGAAGATCTGTGCCGGTGTGGCGGCGGCAGCCATGGCGGCACCTGTCTCTGCCGATTCGGTGATGGCCTGTTCGGCCATTGCGGCGGCCCAGTCGTCCTCGCTGATGGCCTCTTCCGTTGCTGCGCCTTCGAGGTTTTCCGTATCCTCAGACATGCTCTTCCCCTTGCGCCGCATCCTGTTTTTCGGATGCGATGAAACGTTCTACCTTGATTGCGTATTGTCCTTGCCGCTGCCCGAAGGTGCATTCCAGCAAGGGCACGCCGTCCACCGTGGCCACGATGCTTTCCGGAATGGCTACCGGGATCACGTCGCCTACCTTCATTTTCTGGATCTGCCCGAGCGTCAGGGCGGCGTGGGTCAGCTCTGCCGTCAGCTCGACCTCGGCACTGTGCAACTGCTTGCGCAGCGTCGTGATCCAGCGCTTGTCCGTCGAGAGCTGGTCGCTCTGCATGCTGCTGTAGAGCAGATCGCGGATCGGTTCCAGCATCGAGTAGGGGAAGCAGATGTGCATCTCGGCGGCGGCACCGCCGAACTCGATCGAAAACGTCGTCGATACGACGATCTCGGACGGGGTGGCGATGTTGGCGAACTGCGAGTTCATCTCCGAGCGGATGTACTCGAACTTCATGTCGTGCACCGGTTTCCAAGAGCGGGCATATTCGGTGAAGACGACATCGAGCAGGTTCTGGATGATCCGCTGCTCGGTCATCGTGAAGTCGCGACCCTCGACCCGCGTGTGAAAGCGCCCGTCGCCGCCGAACATGTTGTCGACGACGAGAAAGACCAGGTTAGGGTCGAAGATGAACAGGCTGGTACCGCGCAGCGGCTTGGCGGCCACCAGGTTCAGGTTGGTCGGCACCACCAGGTTGCGGATGAATTCGCTGTACTTCTGAACCTTGATCGGCCCAACCGAAATCTCGGCGTTGCGGTGCATGTAGTTGAACAGGCCGATGCGCAGGAAGCGGGCGAAGCGCTCGTTGATCAACTCCATGGTCGGCATGCGGCCACGGACGATCCGCTCCTGCGTGCCGAGGTTGTAGGCGCGAGGGCCTTCCCCTTCCTCCTGCTGCTGCTCCGGTTCATCGGTCTCCCCGGTGACGCCCTTCAGCAGCGCGTCGACTTCGTCCTGGGAAAGAAAATCCTGAGCCATGGCTTACTGGACGATGAACGTGGTGAAGAGAACGGCCGCCACCGCGTCGGCAGGTTGCTTGCCCTTGGCCGCCGGGGCCTCGATGATGCCGTTGATCGCCTTGCGGATTTCTTCCGCCAGCAGTTTCTTGCCGTCGCGGGTCGATACTTCCGAAGGTTTCTTCGACGACAGGATATCCATGATCTCGTGACGCAGCCGCGGCGTGTAGAGCTTGACCTGCTCGGCCATCGCCGGGTCTTCGGCTTCGAGACTGATGCCGACCTGCAGGTACTGCTCGGTCGTTTCCGGCACCAGATTGACCGTGAAGGTGTCGAGCGCGATGAATACCGGCGGCACCTTCTTCTCGTTCTTCTTCGCCTTGCTCGACTCGGCAGCGACTTCCTCGCCGCCTTCACCTTCGGCGTCGCCCTTCTTCATCATGAAGAAGGCCGCTGCGCCACCGCCGATGAGGACGACGAGCAGCACGACGGCGACGATGATGATCAGCATCTTCTTGCTTTTCTTCGGAGGGGCCTCGGCGCCCTCGACCTTTTCTTCTTTTGCCATTACCTGTCCCTCTTTCGATTCCAGCGCATTGTAGCGCGTCAATTACGCCTGTGGCCCCCTGCAGTCGCCGCTACGGTGTGGTCCGGAGGCCGCGCGCATCAGGCAAAGGTGTCTACCAGCCCGTTGCCACTCCTGCCCGCCTTCGTCAGGGAATTGCCTTGCCCGGCAGCGAGCGAGCGATCCCCATCCGAATTTTCCCTGTCGTTGCCGGTACCTGCTCGTCCGCTGTTGTGCGCATGATTGTCCTGTGCCTGCCGGAACGATTCGGCACTGACATTGGTCTGCCCCAGTTCAACGCCGACACCAGCGAGCATTTCACGCAGGCGCGGGACGGCCGCCTCGATCACCTCGCGCACCTCGGCGTTGGTCGACACGAATACCGCCGTTGCCTGATCGTTCTTGACGCTCAACGATATTTCTATCGGCCCCATTTGCGGCGGGTTGAGGGTGATCTGCGCACTTTGCTTGTCCTGCGTCGCCATCCAGACGACCTTCTGCCCGAATTCGCCAGCCCAGGCGGGATCCTTCACCGGCGTCGGCAGCGCGAGCGTTTCCATCGGGCGAGCCGGCATTTGTTGCGGGGCCTGGGTGGAGACCATCTGCGGCATGGCTTCGCCGGCCGGCATGACCGACTCGGCAAGCTTTTGCTCGACGGCGGCAAAGTTTGCCGGTGCAGCGGTAGTCAGTGGGGTGTTGGCAGACAGGTGCGTTGCCGGGAGGCGTGCGCTACCCGGCGTGTCATTCGCGGCCAGTTCGGGGGCGGCTCCGTGTCCCTGCGGCCCGGTTTTCGCCGGGTCCAGGGTCGTGCCCGTGATTGCGGTGCCGATCAGCGAGGGGGCGTCGGCAGCCGGGTCTGTCTGGACCGTGGACGGCTGGGTTCGAGGCGGTTCCAGGACCAGCCCCATCGCCGCCAGCAGTTGTGCTGGGTCAGTGGGGGTCGTGGTCTGTGCTGTTGCGAGGTCCTGTCCGGCCACCATTGCACTCGTGTCGACCTCCGGCAGCAGGGTTGCTGCGGTCTCGCCGGCCATCTGGCCGAGCAGCAGCGCGGCAAAATCGCCGGCAGCAGCGGAGTCGGGCGCCGCATCCGCTGCCGTGCCGGTATTCGCCGACATGGCAGGGCTGGATATGGGAGCTACGGCGGGGGCAACGGCGGTCTGCATTCTTTGCGCTCCAGTCGGAGGTTGTCTGCAGCCTCTTCAGCAAGGTGCGTGCCAGCTTCCGCTCAGTCTCCGTCGGAGAGCTTCCTGCGGGCTGCGAATTCGTCCACCTGCTTCTGCTCGCGGCGCCCTTCGAGCGCCTGTTCGCTGCGATGGTGACGCACGGACAGCGTGTCGATCGCTTTCAGGCGGACACGCTGGGCCTGCCAGTGCGCCTGTCCAATGCCCGTCTGGCGGTGGGACTGGGCGACCGTCTGCTGCTGCTGGGCGATCGCCTCATCGAGCTTGGCGAGGAAATCCTGGAAGTTTTTCCATTGCTGCGGACTCATTCCCGACTGGGCAGAAACCTGGAAGCGCTGGGCGTATTCCTCGCGGTACTGGCAGAGAATGTCGAGCTTGGCCTTGGCATCCTGTTCCGCGGCAATGAGCCGCGCCAGTTGCTGCGTCGCGTCGTCGGCGCGACGTTGCATCAGTTCGAGTACGGTGTGCAGGGCAAATGGCTTGGTCATCGGTTCTTCCGGTGTTTCCAGTCTCGCTGCTTCATTCTAGGCCGTCCCGGTGACGGGCGATGAAATCTTTCGTCAGCGGTGAGGGGCGAACAACTGGTGAAGATGACCGACGCTGTCCGGATAGGCGGAGCGTTCGGAAAGGTTCTGCTGCAGGAAGTGTTCGAACTGCGGGTACTGGGTGATTGCCTGGTCGAGCAGTGGGTCGCTGCCGGCGACATAGGCGCCGACGCTGATCAGGTCGCGCGAGCGTTGATAGCGGGAGTAGAGCTGCTTGAAGCGGCGGATCGCATCGAGATGGTCCGGTCCGATGAGGCTCACCATCGCCCGCGATATCGATTGCTCGATGTCGATCGCGGGGTAGTGGCCGGCATCCGCAAGCAGCCGGGAAAGCACGATGTGTCCGTCGAGAATGGCGCGAGCCGAATCGGCGATCGGATCCTGCTGGTCGTCGCCCTCGGCGAGCACCGTGTAGAAAGCGGTGATCGAACCGCCGCCTTCCGGGCCGTTGCCGGCACGTTCGACGAGCTGCGGCAGGCGGGCGAAGACGGACGGTGGATAGCCGCGTGTCACCGGCGGTTCGCCGACGGCCAGCGCGATTTCGCGCTGTGCCATCGCGTAGCGGGTGAGCGAATCCATGATCAGCAGGACCTGTTTGCCCTGATCGCGGAAGTATTCCGCGATGCTCGTTGCGTAGGCTGCGCCCTGAAGCCGCATCAACGGACTGACGTCGGCCGGGGCGGCGACGACGACAGCCCGGCGCAGCCCTTCTTCGCCGAGGATTTGCTCGATGAATTCCTTGACCTCGCGGCCCCGCTCGCCGATCAGCCCGACGACGATGACTTCCGCTTCGGTGTAGCGGGCCATCATGCCGAGCAGCACCGACTTGCCGACGCCCGAGCCGGCGAAGAGGCCCATGCGCTGGCCGCGGCCAACGGTCAGCAGCGAGTTGATGGCGCGGATGCCGACATCCAGCGTTTGCGTGATCGGTGCCCGCGACATCGGGTTGATCGGACGGCTTTGCAGAGGACGCAGGGTGTCGGAGTGCAGCGGGCCATGGTTGTCGAGCGGCCGGCCGGCTGCATCGACGACGCGGCCGAGCAGCGATTCACCGACCGGCATCAGCTTGGCGCGATCGATCGTCCGTCGCCGTTGCTGGCGAGGCTTGCCGATCCTCGGGAGCAGCGGCTTCGCTTCGTAGGCGAGTACGCGGGCTCCCGGCGACAGGCCGTAAACATCTTCCGACGGCATCAGGAACAGTTTCTCGCCGGCAAAGCCGACGACTTCGGCCTCGACGGCTGAACCGCCGCTTGGGATGATGCGGCAGGAACTGCCGAGGGGCAGCTTCAGGCCACTGGCCTCCATGACCAGCCCGTTGATCCTGGTCAGATGACCGCTGGAAAGGATGGGTGTGGCATCGCCGGCCGCTCGCCGGCATTGTTCGAGAAAGTCATGCCAGGCCGCGCGGTGGTCCGGCAGCTCGCTGCTCACTCGCGTTGCTCCAGCCATTCGCCGCTCGTGCCGATCGCTTCCAGAACCCGTCGCCAGCGGGTTTCCAGCGTGGCATCGACTTCGCTGGCGCCGGATTCGATGCGGCAGCCACCGGCAGTGATGCCGGCGTCTTCGATGATGCGCCAGCCGTTGTGGGTGAGCTGTTCCCCGAGGTGGGTACGTACCAGCATGGCATCGGCCGGATTCAGGTAGAGCGCCGGGTGCCCATGATGCAGCGGCAACGCTGCAACGGCTTCACGGACCACCGGCAGGATGAGATCGGGCTGGATGCGCAGGCTCTGCCGGACGACCTGGGAGGCGATCTCGACGGCGACTGCCAGCAGTTCTTCAGCGACGCTCTGATCCAGCTGCTGCAGTTGCAGGGCCAGATTGTCGCCAAGCGCTGCGAGCCGGGAGGCTTCCTCGCGAGCTTCGGCAAGTCCGGCCTCGCGTCCTTCGGCATGGCCTGCGTCCAGCCCCGCGGCGTGCCCGGCCTCGTAGGCCTCGTTGTGCATGCGCTCGATATCTGCCGCGGTTGGGAGTGCGACCGTTTCTGCGGGGTGTTCTGCCGCAGCGGCCGGCGCTTGCTCGACGTAGTCGGCCGGCGACAGTTTGCCGCTCGATTCGCCTTCGTCGAAAGTCGCCAGCTCCCAGCGTTCGTAGGCGGACAGCTTTTCCTTGGGAATGAAGCCGGAGGACATTTCGCGGCGTTAGAGCATCTGTTCGCCGCCGGCACCGCCGAGGACGATCTGTCCTTCGTCGGCCAGGCGGCGGACGATCTTCAGGATTTCCTTCTGCTCGGCCTCGACTTCCGATACGCGCACCGGTCCGCGGGCTTCGAGGTCCTCGCGCAGCATTTCGGCGGCTCGCTGCGACATGTTCTTGAATATCTTCTCGCGCAGCTCGGGCGATGCACCCTTCATCGCGAGGATCAGCGAATCGGACTGGATTTCGCGCAACAGGAGCTGGATGGCGCGATCCTCCAGGTCGAGCAGGTTCTCGAAGACGAACATCTCGTCCAGGATCTTCTGTGCCAGATCAGGGTCGTATTCGCGGATCGCGTCGATGACCGAGGTTTCGTTGGCCGTCCCCATGTAGTTGAGGATTTCAGCCACCGGCCGGATGCCGCCCATTGCCGCCTTCTTCAGGTTCGAGGAACCCGACAGGATGCGCAGCATGACGTCGTTCAGTTCCTTCAGTGCCGCTGGCTGGATGCCTTCCAGCGTGGCAATGCGCAGGATGACGTCGTTGCGCAGGCGCTCGGTGAACTGGTTGAGGATTTCGCTGGAATGATCGTGTTCCAGATGCACGAGGATGGTGGCGATGATCTGCGGGTGCTCGTTCTTGATCAGGTCGGCAACCGTCGGTGCATCCATCCACTTGAGGCCCTCGATACCGGCAGTGTCGCCACCCTGCAGGATGCGCGAGATCAGGTTCGAGGCCTTGTCGTCGCCGAGCGCCTTGGTCAGCACCGAGCGGATGTAGGCATCGGTATCGGTGTGCACGGCTGCCGATTCGTCAGCCGTCTTGTGGAAGTCGTCGAGTACCGTTTCGACGCGAGCCCGCGGCACGGTGCGCAGCGCCGCCATGGCATGGCCGATCTTCTGCACCTCGCGCGGACCGAGGTGCTTGAGCACTTCGGCTGCCCGCTCTTCACCCAGGGAGACGAGCAGGATTGCAGCCTTTTCGATGCCGTCCTCAGCTGGCATTGGAACCGGTCCAGTCCTTGATGATGTTGGCAACCGCCTTCGGGTCCTGCGCCGCGATGTCGCGGGCCCGGTCGAGCTTGGTCTCGAACGGCTTGGGTTCGCGGCCCTCCTGGTCTTCCGCCATGGCACCGTAGGCGGCCGCACCGTGCCCGGCATGCTCGTGCGGGCGCGGGGTCATCATCGTCGTCAGCAGCGGCTTGACGACCTTCAGCAGCAGGTAGGCGATGATGGCGGCGATGGCGCCGTACTTGATCAGATCCTTGACCAGCGACAGCAGGTCCGGATCCTTCCACAGCGGCATGTCGCTGCCGGCGCGCTCGACGGCGGTGAAGGATGCATTGGCGACCGAGAGGGTATCGCCGCGATCCTTGTTGAAGCCCATCGCTTCGCGAGCCAGATCGTTGATCTGCTTGATCTCGGCTTCGGTCAGGGGCTTGGTCGCCGGCTTGCCATCCTTGCCGACTTCCTTGCGGTGATTGACGACGACGGCTGCCGAGAGCCGGCGGACGCTGCCGACTGCCTGGCGCGTGTGGCGGACAGTCCGGTCGACTTCGTAGTTGATGGTCGCATTCTTGGTCGTCGACACCGGCTGGCCGATGCTGGTGATCGGGGCTTGCACGCCGGCAGCGTTGATCTGACCCGGCGAACCGAGGTTGGCGCTGGCGGCAGGGGCGGCGCCGGCACCCGGGACTGAGGGTTGTGTCAGCGGGGCCGTGGCCGGTACCGGCGGCTGGTTCGAGAGGGCGCCGGGAACGCCGACGGCCGGCGTCGAGGTGGCGCTGGCCGTTTCGTTGGTCTGCTGGCTGCGGATTGTGATATCCGGTGGCGTCGTGTTCGGCTTGTGAATTTCTGCCGTCTGCTCGCTCTGCGAAAAATCGATATCGGCGGCGACCTGGACACGGGCGTTGCCGGGTCCGACGATCGGTATCAGGATGTCCTCGATGCGCCTGATGACGGAACTTTCGACCTCATTCACGTACTTCACCTGGGTCGGATCCAGCCCGGCTTCCATCAGCTTGCTCTTCAACTGCGAAAGCATGGCGCCGCTCTGGTCGAGGACGGCGACGTTGCTGACCGGCATCTGCGGGACGCTGGCAGCAACGAGGTTCTGGATGCCGGCGATCTGTGCCGGTTCGAGGACGCGCCCGGCGTAGAGATTGAGCAGGACCGAAGCCGACGGCTTCTGCTCTTCGCGGACGAAGACGGTCGGTTTCGGAATGGCAAGATGGACGCGTGCGCCCTGCACCGCAGCGATTGACTGAATGGTGCGAGCCAGCTCGCCTTCCAGCGCCCGCTGGTAATTGACCTGCTCGGCAAACTGGCTGATGCCGAACTTCTGGTTCTCCATCAGCTCGAAGCCGACCGCCCCGCCTTTCGGCAGCCCTTGCGAGGCCAGGCGCAGGCGGACTTCATGGACGCGGTCGCTCGGTACAAGGATGGCGCCGCCGCCATCGGAGAACTTGTAGGGGACGTTGAGCTGTTCGAGTGCGGTGATGATGGCGCCCCCATCGCGCTCGCCGATATTCGAGAAGAGAACGCGGAAGTCGGATTGCTTGAACCAGAGGACACTGCCGACGAGCAGTGCGATCACGGCGGCCATGGAAACCATCAGTACCAGCTTTTGCTGGTTGTCCAGGCGGGAAAGCGCTGCTTGCAGGCGACCGGTGGTGCCTGCCGTTCCTGCGCCCGCGGTGGAGTCCGGTGTTGCCGCCATGCTTCCTTTAATCTCTATTAATCAAGTAAAAAGCGCAAAGTTCTGAGAAATATTCTACTATTGTAGCCGCAATCTGCATGGGATTCTCCCCGAATGACCGATTCCTCGCAATTATCCAAGGCACAGGATTTACAGCGTGCCTTCGATGTCTTCAACCAGGTTTCACATGAACTGACGCAGGCCTACGCCGGTCTGCAGGCACGTGTCCAGTCCCTGACAGACGAGCTGGCGGTCGCCAACGGCGAGCTGCTTCGCCAGTATCAGGAAAAGGAAGCCCTTTCCGAACGCCTGTCGCTGCTTCTCGACGCCTTGCCGGCCGGCGTCGTGGTCGTCGATGCGGCAGGGCTGGTCAGCGAGGCCAATCCCGCAGCACGGAAAATGCTCGGCGACGGCTTGCCCGGGCGCCCCTGGCAGGAGCTTTCTGCAGCAATGCAGTCCGTCGCTCCCCCCGATGAATTTGCCATTGGCGAGCTTCGCGTGTCGCTGGCCGAGAGTTCGCTGGTGTCTGCTGGCGGGCGCATCATCCTGATTCATGACATCACGGCGGCGCATGAACTGAAGGCAAGCCTGGAACGCAACCAGCGGCTGGCGGCGATGGGCGAGATGGCGGCATCGCTCGCGCACCAGCTGCGAACCCCGCTGGCAACGGCGCTGCTTTACAGTTCCAATCTCGCCAAGCCGGACCTTGCCGAAGACGCCCGCGCACGCTTCGCCGAGAAGGCGACCGAGCAGTTGCGGCGGCTTGAGCGGCTGATTCAGGATGTGCTGTTGTTTGCCCGCGGCGAGCACATCGGCCGTGAGGTGATTCCGGTCGGCGAATTGCTCGCGGAAGCGGGGCAGACCCTGGAACCCCTGTGTGCTGCCCGTGCGGTCCGTTTCCAGCGTGAGGGCGACGCTGGCGGGGCTATAATCGTCGGCGGCCGCAAGCAGCTCGTCGGCGCACTGCTGAACCTGCTGGAAAACGCCCTGCAGGTCTGCGACGCCGGAGGCGCCGTCAGCCTTGGTGTGGTGGTGGCCGACAAGCGGGTGCGCGTCTCCGTGCGCGATACGGGGCCGGGGATCGCGGCGGAGCAGCAGGCGCGCATTTTCGAGCCGTTTTTTACGACCAAGGGGCAGGGAACCGGTCTCGGGCTGGCGATTGCGCTGGGCGTCGCGCGGGCGCATGGCGGCACCATCGAGGTTGGAACGCACAGTGCCGGCGGTGCCGAATTCGTCATGGATCTTCCGGCCGGAACGCGGGCAGACATTCAGGAACAGGGGAAATGAGCCAGGAATTTAGCCAGGAACGGCCGATACTCGTCGTCGAGGACGATCCCAATCTGCGCGAGGCAGTTTGCGACACGCTGCTGCTCGCCGGCAAGAAGGTGCTGTCCGCGCCCGGTGGCCACGAAGCCATGGCAATCCTGAGCGGCCATGCGGTTTCCCTCGTCGTCAGCGACGTACGCATGATGCCGATGGACGGTATCGCGCTGTTGAAGGAAATCCGAACGCACTGGCCGCACCTGCCGGTTGTCTTGATGACGGCCTATGCCGATGTCGACCGGGCGGTGGAAGCGATGCGTGCCGGAGCCTGCGATTTCCTGCTGAAGCCTTTCGAACCGCAGGCACTGCTCGCGCATGTGGAAAAGTACAAGCTGCCGGAGGCTGAGGACGATGCCGGTGTCGTGGCGCGCGACGCGGCCAGCCGCAACCTGTTCTCGATGGCTGCCCGAGTTGCCCAGACCGATGCGACGGTTCTGCTTACCGGGGAATCCGGGGTCGGCAAGGAAGTGGTGGCTCGCTACATCCACCAGCATTCTGCCCGGCGCAACGGGCCGTTCGTGGCTATCAACTGCGCCGCTATCCCGGATACGCTGCTCGAAGCGACGCTGTTCGGCTACGAAAAGGGCGCATTTACCGGTGCCCAGCAGGCGCAGGCAGGCAAATTCGAGCAGGCGCAGGACGGTACGCTGCTGCTCGACGAAGTTACCGAAATGCCCCTGTCCCTGCAGGCCAAGCTCTTGCGGGTGCTTCAGGAGCGCGAGGTGGAGCGGGTCGGGGGCAAGAAACCGGTTGCACTCAATATCCGGATCGTTGCCACGTCCAACCGGGATATGGCTGAAGCGGTACAGCGCGGGGTGTTCCGGGAGGATCTGTATTACCGGTTGAATGTGTTTCCGCTGCTGATTCCTTCCCTGCGCCAGCGCCCCGACGATATTGTGCCGCTGGCCAGGCATTTTCTGGCCGCCCTCGGTGGCACGCTTGGCCGTGCCGGTCTCTCCCTGTCGGTATCGGCCGAGGCGGCGCTGCGCGCACATGCCTGGCCCGGCAATGTGCGTGAGCTGGAAAACGTGATTCAGCGGGCGATGATCCTGACGCCGGGAGATACGGTGGAGGTCGAGCACCTGCATCTGCAGGCGGCACCCGCGCAGCTTGTGCAGCCGTCCGCAGGAGTATTCGTCGAGCCGGTGCGAGGCGGTGGAGATGTGGCCAAGGCGGACAGCATCCGTGACCTTGAACGCGAGCATATTCTTGAGACGCTGGCCGCCGTTGGCGGCTCCCGCAAGGCGGCGATCGAGCGACTGGGCATTTCGGAACGAACGCTGCGTTACAAGCTCAAACAATACAAGGATGAAGGGTTCTTCCACGAATGATGCTTGATGGCATGATGTTTGCTGCTAATCGGCTGGATTTGTACGGAGCGGAATAATGGACACCAAAGGTATCGATCAGATGTTGAGCGTACTGCGGGCGACAGCCACGCAGGCGGGCGGGAAACCTGCGGAAACGCAGGCGCCGGCGGGTGGCGTCGATTTTGCGACGGTGCTCCGGAACTCGATCGACCAGGTCAACGCGACGCAGAAACAGGCGGAAACACTATCGGCAAATTTTGCCGCTGGTGAGGGTACGGCCAATCTGCACGACGTGATGATTGCGCTGCAGAAGGCCAATGTCTCGTTCCAGGAGATGGTGCAGGTGCGGAACAAGCTGGTTTCTGCGTATCAGGACGTAATGAACATCCAGGTCTGATGCCGGGGTGACTGCCCTGCAGAAACGAAAGGGGCCGGTTTTTCCGGCCCTTTTCGTTTCCGGCTGGCCGGCCGACGCTGTTGTCTTTAGTCCAGGCCAGCTTCGCGGGCCTTGCGCTCGCGCTCGACCCGGGTGATATAGCGCTGAACCATTGTCAGGCGCGTCCCCGGCAGGTCTACGAACTCGCAGCCGACGCGGACGTGCTGGTTGCCGCTCTTGGTGGTGACGTCAAAGGCGTTGCGTACGACCAGGTTGCAGACCAGCAATCCTTCTTCCGGCAAATCGATGCGGCAATCGCTGAATTCCGCATCGACGGGGAAATGCTCCTTCAGTTCCGGCTTGAGGATCAGACCGACGCCGCCACCGCTGATGTCGAGCAGCGGAATTTCAAGCGGTGCCGGACTGCCGTCTGCCTGCTTGATGTTCAGGCGGCAGCGTACCGGGTTTGCCACTGGCGTGGTCAGCCGATAGTATTCGCGGCGCTGCAGGCGCAGGACGTTTTGCGGGACTGCTCCGCGCAGGGCCATCCGGTTGCCGTGCTTGACCGCTTCCAGCCGCTTCAGGCTGAACTGGACCTTGACCCGGTCGAGCGAGGTCGTGAAGATGAAGCGATCGGCTTTCAGCGCGCGATCGTTCATTTCCTGATCGCTGCCCATGTCGAAGGTCAGGGTGCCGCGCTCGGGGTCGATATCGATCAGTGAGGTCAGGAGGAAGGACTTGCCCTGATCGAAATACACCGTGATCAGGCTGCCCTTCTGCAGAACGGCGCGCAGCACGAATATGATTTCGGAACGGGAACGCAGCAGATACTTGCTGTAGATGTCTTCCTGGTCGAGTTCCAGCTTGGCAGGGACTTCCGCCTGTTCCGGCTGGTCTAGGTGTTCCGACATTGTGTTCTGGCTTGTTGTATAGCGGGCGGGCAATGCGCAAGTGTAAAGCAAAACGCCCGAACAGAGAACGAACGCCGATCATTTGCCAAGGCTGAAAATCCCTGAAATTCCAAGGGGATTATGCTGCCGGCGGCAGTGTCGGCGTCGGTGTCGGCAGTTGTTCGCCGCCTTCAATCCGGTACAGCCAGGCGAGCAGTTCGGCGACCGCGACGTAGAGTTGGGGGGGGATGTGCTGGTCGATGTCGATTTGCACGAGCAGGGAGACGAGCTCCGGCGATTCATGCACATACACGCCGTGTTCCTTGGCCCGGGCGATGATCTCCTCGGCGACCAGCCCGTGGCCTTTGGCGACGACTCGCGGGGCCGCATCCGTCTCGCGGTAGGCGAGTGCGACGGCCGTCCGCAGGGAATCATTCCGCTTCTGGTTCATGCCGAGCGACCGTGAATCCGGCGAGGGAAAGCCCTGCAGCCTCCAGTTGCTTGCGCAACGAGTCGCCACCGTTTGTCAGCTGCGCCGCAGCGTCGCCTGTTGCGGCAGAAAGGCTGAGGCTGACTTTGCCGCCGGTAAAACGCAGCGCTGCCTTGACTTCACCCAGGTTCGGCATTGTCAGTATCAGTCGCGTCTGCCAGTGGGCGGATGCTTCTTCACCCGCCTGCTTGCCGCCGTTCTCCTCGACAATTTCCCACTGCATGGGTTGTCCCGGCCAGGCTTGGCCGTGCCAGACGTAGGTCTGGGTCGCCAAGGCCTCAAGCTGCTGCTGGACAAGCGGCAGCAGGTCAGGTGCGACGGCTTGCTGTCCCGGCATCGACAGCACACGCGGCGCCTGTTCGGCGACGGATTGAGCCGGGGTGCGCTCGGCTGCAGGAAGAGCGGTGGACTGGCGGTCGGCGGGCTGGCTAGCGAGAAGCTGCGGCTTGTCGGTTGCCGGTGGGGTATCGGGCCCTGTCGGGGCGCGGAGATTCGACAGCAGCCCTTGCGGCTGGCTGAGCAGGGTTTGCAGCGGGAGTGCGTTATTGACCCACCTTGACTGATGGGCTTCGTAGAACATGCCGCTCTGCGTGATCGCCTGCTTCAGCAGCGGCACCAGATCGGCGCCCTGAGTCGGCGGTTTCTGGGCGATCGGCTGGTTGGCGTTGAGCAGCGCCGGCGGCGCTTCCTCCCCCTTGTCGCGCCGTGGCAGCAGGCTGCCTATGAAGCTGGCTGTACGCGACAGCGTGGTTTCGACAGCCGGCCGCTCATTTCCGGACGCAGCTTCGCCCTGTGCCTGCCGACGGGATACGAGCGCCAGCGCCATCTGGCCTTCGTTTTCGACGACTTCGAGTTCAAGAGAGTCCCCAGCCTTGGCTGAGAAAGGGAGCGCCAGCGTGACGTCACGCTGATTGATCAGCGCCCGGTAGGCACCATTCGGAAGTAGCGCCTGAATCTCTGCAAGCACGCGTTGGCCAGGAACCAGGTTCGAAAGGGCATCGGAAACCTGTTGTGTATTGGGTGTCCGCGGAACGGCTGCGTCGGCGGTCAGTTGCAGGCGACTGGCGACGTCGGAAGGAATCATGGCGAGGGCGGGGTGCGCACCGGTTTTGCTAGAGCGTCAAGCAGGGGGGCAATCTGTTGCTGTCGTTCACCGCAACTTTCCATCGCTGTTTCCAGAAGGGAGATAACGCGCTGGATTGCGGCCAGTGATTCTACAGATTGTTTGCCGGGGTCTTGAATGAAATCGATGCGGCGAACATTGTCCAATAGAGACTGCATCTCATCCGTTGCGTTAGCAACGCCCTCCCAATTCCCGTTCTGGATGGTGCTGAGCAGGAGGTTGAGGTGTTCCTCCAGGCTCGCCAGTCCGTTGTCGGGTTCAGCGGGGCTCATGTCCGACAGGCTTGGCACCGATAGCTTGTGGGCGGATTTCGCGCCATGCCCCCGAAATCTGGCCCAAGAGATTCTCTACTTCCTCGATCGCGGCAATGTCGAGATGAAGGTTGGCGTGGATAAGGCGGGAAACCATGTACATATACAGCGCCTGCAAGCGCTCGGCCAATTCCCCGCCGTCCTTGATGTTCAGACTCCCGGAAAGACCTTCGAGGATGATCTGAATTGCCTTGTTTAAAGAATCTGATTTGCCTGGAATATCCTTCTGCGCGATCTGCGTTTTTGCCGTTCGAAGCGCGACGCCTGCAGCGTCAAAGAGCATGATGATGAGGTAGTGTGGATCGGCACCGCGAACCTCGGATTCGATTCCGAGCTGCTGGTATGCGGAAATCGGGTTGCTGAACATGGAAATTCCTGTGCGTCGGTTCAATGGCCGGGGCGGCCTTGTGGTTTACTTGCTGGTCAGCGCCGCCAGTTGCTGCGAAAGATAGCCGCTGGTGGTCTGCATTGAACTCATCATGCGGTCGAGGGCGGTGAATTGCCGACGATAGCCGGTTTCGATATTGACCAGTCGTGCTTCCAAAGCGGTTTTCTGGCTGTTGTAGCTTGCCGTGAGGCTTTCCAGTCCGGATATCCGGGTTGACAGCACGCCGGACGAGAGATCTCTTACCTTGTCGCTGAGTGCTGTTCCGTATGCACGTACCAGCTTCACTACACCATCCGGGGTGCCTGCGACGGCCTTGTCAAGCTTGGCCGTATCGAGGCTCAACTTGCCACTCTGGTCAACGCTGACGCCGATTTCGAACAGGTTTTTCATGCTGGCGCTGGCGAGTTCAGCCGGCACCTGGGTGCGTGCATCGCTCAAGGCCGAAAGCACGGAACGAACTGCGCTTTCACCGTTGAGCGCGCCGGCCTTCTTGGTGGCGACATCGAACGTGCTGTTGCTGGCAACCAGCGAGCGGACGTCGTTGTAAGCGTCGATGAACGATTTCAACGCCGAGGCGATGCGCTCGCCACTGGTGGCAACAGTGACGGTGGTGGTTCCCAGCGATTTTGCCGAGAAGGTGACGCCGGTGACCGCGTTCGTAAATTCGTTGGTGCTCGATTTGACGGTAACGCCGTCGATAAGCATTTGTGCGTCCGTGGCAGTGGCGTACGGAGTCAGCGAATCGAGTGCGGCTTGTCCGCCGGATGGCGAAAGGTCGGTCACGGAAAGACTGAACGCACCCTGTTTGCCGGTGGCAGTGCTGGTCAGCGCAAGCACCTGCTTGCCATCGGCATCATTGACGATGGTCGCGCGTACGCCGATATCGGCTTGATTGATCTTGTTCCGGATGTCGACAAGGGAATAGGGGCCGCCGCCGGTGAGATCGATATCCTTGATGACGGTGTTGCCCGGTTCGCCAATCGTGAAGCTGATTTTCGCGCCCGCACCGGCGGCGAACGTCGTGCCGACATCGTAGCCGGCCGTGTTGCTTTTCTGGGCGGAAGCGAGGCTGGTCACGGTGATGTCGTAACTGCCCGCTGCTGCCAGGAAGGAGGCTTGCGCCCCAACGACCTTTTCATCGCCCGATTTGGCGGCGATGGCCGAGAGTTGCGAAGGCAGACTCAGGGTCTTGGCTGAGAGCGAGAGGGTGTCAAGCTTTGAACGCAGGCTGCCGTAGACCGAAATTCGGCTGCTGGTCGAGTCGATCCTGGTCTGCAGCGCATTGAGTGGGGTGCGCTCGACTGCCATCAGCTTGGTCAGCATGGACTGCAGGTCGAGACCTGCACCGACTCCCAGCGAACTGAATGTGGCCATGGCAAACCCTCCTGTGTCTCAAGTCATGCCTGATTCATGATCAACAGACCCTGAACCTTGTCCAATGCCTGTGCAATCTGGATTATCGCACGGGACGGAATCTGGCGGATGACTTCCTTCGTGTTGCAGTCGACAACCGTGACGACGTTGATCCCCGTATCCCGGTCTACAGAAAAACTGCGATGTATATGGGGTCAGAGTGCTAAGGGGGGATTGCCCCCCCGACGCCGCCATCGTCGTCGCCAAACTGAAAGAACCCACCACGCCGGAGTTGCTGCTCGTTAGCGTCAGGTATTCTTTGCCGTCTGATGCTGAGACGAGATTGGCCTTGACGCCAGCGTTCGAAGTGTTGATGGCGTTCCGGATGTCGCTTAGCGAGTGAGATGTGCCACCAGACAGGTCAATGACATGATCCGTCGTTGTCCCAGACGGATCACCAACCGTTAGAGTAATCGTGCCCGGCGTGAACGTGGTGCCTGCTGCATAGCCGGTAGTATTGCTCTTTTGCTGCCTTGCGAGATCTACCACTTCAACGCTATAGCTGCCAGTAGTGGCAATGAAAGACGCACTGGCCGTCAGCGCATTCGTGTTTGAGGACGTCGCCTGAAGCGCCGAGAGTTTTGACGGGAAGCGAAATGTATCGGCTGCGCTGGAGAGTGCATCCAGTTTCGATTTAAGTGTGCCGTACGATGATATCTTGCTGTTGGTGGAGGCAATCCTGACGTTCAAGGCGTCGATAGGGGCGCGCTCCACCGCCATCAGTTTGGTGAGCATGGACTGGAGATCGACACCCGTGCCGACTCCGAGCGAACTAAACGTAGACATCTAGGTACCTCCGTCGCTGTGGGCGCGGCGTACGGCTCAGGCCTTGTCCTTGAGGAAGAGACCTTGGAGCTTATCCAGCGCCTGCGCCAGTTGGATTATCTCACGTGAGGGAATCTGACGGA
>VFQM010000702.1_pt1 | contig 34796 bp, 42 predicted proteins | sample 3512391 | NCBI WGS metagenome assembly VFQM01 (sample SAMN10412369, study PRJNA504923) | tailings metagenome | isolation source: Replicate 1 from Balatoc abandoned mine | place: Philippines
GAAGGCTCCCGCCTCTGGCGGCTCCAAATTTCAACAGATTTAGTGCTCGGCTTGCAGATTTTGCATCGTTTTTTATCGCCGGGTCAATGGCCTTTTGTCCGTGAGAAGGCTTTGGGTTTTGCCGAGCGAGATGCTTGCGCTCGGCTTTCCCGCCAAAGTGAAAAACTAAAACAGAGGCGATAACCAGGAGGATCGCGATAACGATCGCCGGAAGCGGGAGGGCATCCGAAAGGGAGTCCGATTCCTCCAGAAATCCAAGCTTCGCTATTTGATCGTAAAGAGGAAATACAAAAGAGAAGGCCAGCGTCCCAACGATCAGGCCCAAAAGAAAGAGAAGAGCATCCCATTTTCCGGTTGCGGCGGCGGCCATGGAGGTTCCAGGGCAATAGCCGCCGGCGCCCATTCCCGCTCCAACGAGAAGGCCGCCAATCGCGGCGGATCCCAAATAAGCGGCGGGAACGAAAATGGATCCGGCTTCGATCACGCCGAAGAGGTCGAGCAAAGAGAGTCCGAGAGCGGCGAAAGAAATGGCGCCAAACATCACTTTGAGAACGGTCCAATCGGTGAAGTCGAATTGCCCAAGAAGCTTTCGGGAATCGGTGAGCCCGCCCCGCTCAAGAGCAAAACCAAAGAAGAACCCAAGAGCTATCGCAGAAATCGCGCCTGATTCACCAAGAGGGAAGGTCATTTAGCGTCTCCAGAGAAGGAATTTGAGAATGAAAGCTCCGGCGAAGAAGGTCCCAAGAAACACAAAAGCCGCGGTGGAGAGAGCCGCGGCTCCGGACAAGCCCATGCCCGAGGTGCATCCAAGGGCGACTCGAGCCCCGAATCCGGCCAAAGCTCCGCCGGCAAAAACCGAGAAGAGGCGAGACCGGCGAGTTTGCGAATCGGAGACGGTGCAAAAGCGCACCTGAAAGCGTCCGGCGAGATAGGCGGAAAGCAGCGCGCCGAAAATGACGCCGACGACTTGATAGGTGATCCAATTGTCGAGCACGGCGGGATTGGAAGCCATGCGGCCGAGGTATTCGTTCGCGGCGGCAGACGACGGATCTGCGGATCCCCAGAGCCAAGCGGTGAGGCGCGTCGTGAATCCGGTGGCGCCCAATCCATGACCGCTAAGCAAAAAAGTGGCCAAAAGCGTGGAGCCTAGGACGAGCGAGGCGACCCATGCCGGCCAATATGAACGTGGATCCTTGCGCATGGAAAAACTCCTATGAATTAGAGGGGATCGCTGGATCAAAACAAACGGGCCCGAAGAGAACTCCGGGCCCGATCTTACAGAAGATTCCGCAAGAGGCAAATTACTTGCCGGCGGCTTTCGCGGCGGCTTCTTCAGCTTTGGCTGCATCCGCAGCAGCTTTGGCTGCTTTGGCGGCTTCCGTGCCAATCAAGGGTTCGACTTGTCCGGGGGTAACAGAGTAGGACCAGGGGAGGCCCGAGTTTTTCCAGCCATTGACCTCCCGGCGTTTTTCCTTGTTCATGTCGCCCTCGAAGCCCTCATAGACCGAATAAACGCGAGTAAATCCGGCTTTGGCCAAGTCATTGGCGGCGTTGGCGGAGCGGTCGCCAGATCGGCACATCAAAATGATTTCATCATTTTTCCCCAATTTTTTGCTGGCGGCATACTCGGTCACTTGCTGAACGAATTTGTCATTGTTCGCAAGCAGATAGCCGCTTTTTTTGCCGTCATACGAGTTGGCGGACGGGGGGACGTTGAGTTTATAGGGGATGTTGGCGCTGACGGTTTCGCCAACGCCGACAAAGGCGAGCTCTTCCGGGGTGCGCACATCGATCAGAAGAATTTTGCGTCCGGAGCTTTTCGCTTCGATGATCGCATTGTGAGCTTCCTCGGCGCTCATGAAAAGCTTCAGGGACGTCTGCTTTTTCTCGGGAACTTTGGATGCGTCGTAAGCGAGGGCTTGGGGAGCGAAAGAACCGAAGGCGATAGCCAGGGTCGCTGCGAGGACGGAGGCGCGAATCATGGGAAAATCCTTTCGTAGTGTTGTTGTGCGGATGGGAGATCGCCACGGATTGCGTGCGAGCCTTTGCGGAAGATATCCGAAAGAAAAAGAAAATCAAGAGAAAATCTGAGCAAATATATGGGGATGATTTGGTCCAGATGCTGACATGAGGAAATAGCTGTGCGTTGTTTTGGGGAATTTTCCATGAATGAAAATGCGTTGGAAGTGAGGGAACATAAATGTTGCGGGTTGTGTTTTGGTGATTTAGGCTGCGAAAAGATGAGATGAGGGCTGGGGGAATCCAATGGAGTTAGTGAAGAAAGCGATGGGGTCAGGAAAGAAGGCCTTGGGCGCGGCGAAGTTTTTCGCGCGCTTCTGCTCGTCCCCGAGGGAAGTGGGGGCATTGATCCCCAGCTCGCCGGCTCTCGCGAAAAAAATGTCAGAATTGGCGGAAGGGTTTGATTTGGCGTTGGAATTAGGAAGCGGCTGCGGAGCCATAACGAAAGAAATCAGCAAGCGGGAGCACAAGGAGATCTGGGCGGTAGAATTGGACAAGGAGCTGGCGGAGCGTCTCCAGGAAGATTTCCCGAAAGCGAAGGTGATTCAAGGCTGCGCAGCGGATGCGGTGGATGCGGCGCGGGAAAGTTGGGTTGGAAGCGCCGCGGTGGTGTCGTCTCTGCCATTTCGGAGCCTTCCGAAAGCAATCGGCGACCGCGCGGCGAGATCGATCGAGAAGTTTTTGCTGGAAGAGAAAGAGCGGAGGCTAGTGCAATTCACCTATGCTTCCGGGGAGCCATTCGATCTTGAAAATCCGGAGCTAGAGTGGCGCCGAGAGGGCGTGGTCTGGCTGAATACGCCGCCGGCGTTCGTTTGGGTGCTCGAGCGCCGGCCCTAGAAAGCCAAAAGGCTCAGCGATTCGCCCGGCTAGGAGCCCACGCAGGGATGGGGAAGCCGCCGCCATGCGGTGGAAACGGTCGCCGCAAAGTATAAAATAAGGCGAAGGCCGCCAAAACCAGGCGGATTTCGGCGAAAGGAAACAAGATGAGCTTGCGGATCGAAGGGGGGCGGCTGCTGCTTCGCTGGATATGCCGGGTCGGCATTTCGGAGGATTTCGATAATGGGATCGCGCAAGAAGAGCGGAAAAATTCCAGGCATTGGGTTCGGGCGACGATCGAAGAGAAGAAAGGATCAATGGCCGAGCTAGTGATCGCGAGCAGCGTCGCGGGAGAGGAAGCCGACAGGGGGTTGGGAATCGCAGGGTTGCGAATTTCCGCAAAGGAGCTGACGGAGCGCCGGGAGGTCGGCGAAACGATTTGGGAAGTCGTTTGCGAGGCGGATCTCGAGAATCCGGAGGTGTTTCTTCGCGACGCCGATGACCGGATGCGCAGGGTATGGGGCGAGGGGCTTTTGAGCGAAACGCTCGAGAGCGCGGCCTTTGAGTTGTTCCAGGCCAGCTCGGGGAGAACATATTCGCCGATGGATGCGGGATTTCTCTATTTGAGCGCCCCGAAGGATGAGGAGGAGAGATTGAGCGATATCGCCGAGGCGCGGGCCTTGCTCGAGAGCATCAAGATCGGAAATGAGACTCGAGAAGGGATCGGGGCCGCGAAAAGGAAAAGGCTGTGAGAGATCCGAGCAAAGGAGCGGCATTGGCCCATCGGAACAAAGAGCTGATCCTGGCGATAAGGCGAGGCGATCGGGAAAGGGCCGCGGCGCTTTTAAAGGATGGGGTGGACCTGAATAAGCAAGACGAATACGGGGAGACGCCGCTGCACGAAGCGGTGGACAAGGGGGACTCGGAGATGGCGCGGCTGCTCCTGGGGGCGGGGGCGTATCCAGAGGTTGGATTGGCGAACGGATGGCGGCCATTGCATCGGGCGGCATTTTTGGGGGCGAAAGAGGTCGTTGAGGCTCTGCTGGAGTTCGGGGCGAGCCTGACGGCGAAAGATGGGGATGGCTGGTCCGCGCTGCACGCGGCGGCGCAAGAGGGGAACGCTGGCGTAGCGAAAATCTTGTTGGCGGCTGGAGCGGATCCGTCGGAGAGAGAGCGGGAGGGGAAGTCGCCGCTGGCGCTGGCGGCGGCCAGTGATCATGAAGACATGATCCGGGTGCTCAGCGAGGCGGGCGGGGATCTGGATTTCCGCGGGGAAGCCGACAGGAGGACGCTGTTGCATTTGGCCGCCGGGGAAGGGTCGCTTTGGGCTGGGAGGGAGTTGCTCCGTCTCGGGGTGAGCCTTGAGGCGAGAGACCGCAGAGGGCAAACGCCGCTGCACGCCGCGGCGGGCTGCCTGGAGGAAACCGGGGACGATATGGTCATGCTGCTGCTTGAGGCGGGAGCGAACGCGCTAGCGAGAGATCAGAGCGGGAGAACGCCGGAGCGGATCGCCAAAGAAAGGGGGAATCCGAAGAACGAAGCCATTCTGAGGCGCTGGGCGTCAGCCAGAGAGGAGCAGGCGAGCCTGGGGGCGGCATTAGGGTCCGCGACGGCGCCGCGGAGCAAAAGAGGGATTTAGCGGGCGCTCGGCCGGAAAAGGCCGAAAAGAGAGAAGATCGGATTTTCGGAGGCTGCGGAGGCGAAGCCAGGGGTCAATGGCAATCCCAGTTCCAGAGGATGCGGTCGAACCGGGGCGGAGTCGCAAGAAGATCCGCCTCAGGAATGAAAGCGTTGGCGATGCCCATATCGCCCCACAGAATGCCGGCGGGATCATCGGAATCGCACTGCCAGAGGAGCAGCATGCGGCTTTCCGGGGGGCAATTGGGATCCGTCGGGTCGCAGGGGCGGACGTCCGACTGGGTGAAATAGGGATGGCCTCCGATGCGGTGGAGTAAGGAGGCGCCGGCTTCATCGGCCATGGGGGAGGTGTCGTCCGACGCCGCCCAGAGATCTTCGTCATCCAGCCCTTCGGGGATCTGGATGGCCTCCTCCGAGGAGTTCCAAAGGCAAGTGTCCGGGATGAAAGAGCAGGCGATTTCCCCGGAGAAGGGGCGGGCCTCTTCGGATTCGGCGGCGGAGGGCAAAACGCGCTCCGCGTCCGATCGCTGCAAGGAGAGGTCCGGCTGGGGGTAATGGACGGCGGCGAACGCTTTTTCGCCGGAGGAGAAGGCTAGGCCATGGACGCCGACGGATGTGGAGACCCAAAATTGGAGAAGGCCTTCGCGGGGAAGGGGCAGGGCGGAGCCGACGACATCCGGAAAGCGGATCTGGGCGAGAAAAGCCATAGGTTGGCCTTTCGAGTCCAGCGGAGGGACGGCGCCTTCTGGCAAGTAAGGAATGCCGCCCAGCTTCGAAGCGATAGGGGAGAGGGGAGCGTCGCGGCGCGAAAGAGCCATCCGGGAGCAGGGGAGGCGCGTGGATTCGAGGAAAGACTGAATCGCGGGATTGGACATGGCGATCTCCCTGGTGAGTAAGAGTCGGATTGTAGCATGGATAGCGGGTGGGGGAAGATTTCTTTTTTTTGCCCTGGCGAGGAAGATTTGGGAGAATATTCCCATTGGTCAAAGGAGGCGGACATGTCAGGAGCGACGACGGCGGATCTGGAGAGAATGTTCGGTTTTTCGTCTTGGGGATCGGGAGATTCGCTCAAAAATATGTTGGCGAAAGCCGCCGAGCGCGGAGAGGATATCTCCGGAGCCCTCCGGGAGCTGGCGAAAGCCAGCGCAGGGCAAACCAGAGCGCTGGAGATGCTAGCTCAGGCGCAAGAGCGCCAAGCCAAAGCGCTCGAGGCGATCGCGAGCGCGCAGCGGGAAAGCGCGGAGCAGACGAAAAAGAATGGGGAGCTGCTCGCGATGGCCTTGGGTTTGGGGGATGCCGAGCTCCCCGGCGGAGAGAGTGATCCGGATGGGATGGGGAAAAAGATTCGGAGCCGCCGAGCGATCGGGCCGGCGCGCTAGGATCGAGCATGGGAAAGGGCGATAGTCCGGACGAGGCGATGTGGGAGGCCGCGTTTTGGGGAGACGAGGCCGCGCTGCGTTCGGCCCTGGAGTCCGGAGCGAGCCCGGCGAGGGGCAACCCCTCGGGATTGATGGCGGGGCATTTGGCGGCGCTGAAGGGGAGCGCCGGCTGCCTGAGGATTCTGGCGGATTTCGGCTGGAATCCGGACAGCGAGGACCCCGGAGGGGAACGGGCGATCCATTTCGCCGCGCGAAGAGGAAATTTGGCCGCGGTCGAGGAGCTGCTCAGCCAAGGAGCGAGCGCGAACGCGAAAACCGCGGAAGGGGAGACGCCCCTGCGGCTGGCCGCGAGAAAAGCGTTGAGCCTGTTGGGGCGCGGAGCGGACGAGGCGGCGCGAGAGTCGGCGGAGACGGCCCTGCGGCTGATTAAGGCAGGGGCGAATCCGCTTCAGAAAGGACTGGCGGGAGTGAGCGAAGTGGAGATGGCGCGGCAGGAGTGGGAGGCGGATTTCGCGGAGGAAATGACCGCCGCCTGGGAAAAGAGAAAAATGACGCTGAGAATTCCGGCGGCCGTCCCCGGGAGAAAACGGGGAATTTGAGGGCTGAGGACGGAAAGAGAGGAAGGAAATGGGGGTTTGGGGCGAAGGGGCGGAGAAAGTTGTGGATCTGGAGCGGGCGCTGCTGCGCTTGGACTTGGCCACGGCGGAAAAGCTGGTCAGCGAGGGCGTTCGGCTGAGCATTCGAGGGCGGGATGGGGCGGATCGCCTGCTGCATGCGATCTGCGATTCGGAGGAGGGGGCGGCGCGGGATTTGCTGCGGACGCTCAAGGCGGGGCAATTGAAAGGGAAAGCGGTTCGCCAGCGCCTAGGGGCCCTGCATGAGGAGGATTTCGAAAAAAGCGGGCAGGCATGGGAGTTGGCGCTGAAAGCCGGGATCCCCGAGCCGAAGTTCGAGGGACGCTGGAGGAGTGAGGGACTTTTCAAGTGGAGGGCGGCGGCGGCGCTGCGCGCGGAGGCGAAGCGCCAGGGGGGGCTGCCGGAGCGGGCGGCATTCGCGCTGGCGGGCGTGGCGACCGCCGGAGCGGACCTGAAGGAGAATCGGGGGCTGGATCTGCTGCGAGAATGCCTTCCGAGCTGGGGCCGGGAGCCGATTTCGCAGAGCCAATGGGTTCGGGTCATGGCGATGTGGGCGGGGGCGAGAGGCGGGGCGATGCGCGTGCTCGAGGAGCTCGCCGGGGCGGGCAAGAGAATCCCGAAAGCCACAGCCAGAGAGAGTTTGAAGATCGACGGCGGGTTCGTGGTGACGGCGCTGGGCTTTCTGGGGGATCCGGAGCGGCTATTGCCGCTATTGGGGCGGCTGGGGGCGGATTTTGAGTGGGCGGGGCCCAAGGAGGGGCAATCCGGGCTGATGGAGCTGCTGCGCCGGGGAGGGCCGGCGGAAGCGGCGGAGGCGTATCTGGCGGCGGCGGAGGCGGCGCGAGAGGGCGCGCGTCGGAGAATCCTGGAGAAGCGGGACAAGAATGGGGCGGGAATCGCGCATTGGGCGGGGCGGGGGCAAAGCGCGAGCCTTTTGTCTTGGGCGGAGAGCCAGGGAGCGGATCTGCTGGAGAGGGATGCCGCCGGCAATGGGGTCGGGCACTGGATAGCCCGGGGGACCGATCCGCAGAAGGGGGCGGCGGCGGCGCTCCGGGAGCTCGAGGATCGCGGATATGCGTTCGGGGAGAGGAATCGAGATGGGGAGTCGGAGTTGGATTTGGGGGTGAAGAGGCAGTCCGGAGCAGCGCTGCGGGAGCTGTTTAGGATCATGCCCGGGAAGGGCGTGGAGCCGGGGCCGGGGGGGAGGACGCCCATCGAGGTTTGCCGGAGGCGCTCGGCGGAGATCAGGGCGGCGGCGGAAGGGGCGCTGATGGACGCGGCGGCGGGGCAGGCGACAGCGCCGAAGCGCGCGAAGGCGGGGTTGTGAGGAAGCAGGAGACGGTGGGGCCGGAACGAGCGAGACGGGCGCTGCTCGATGCGATCCGGACGGGGGATTTGGAGGAGGCGCGGCGATGGTTGGCGAAAGGGGCGAGCCCGGAGCGCGGGGCGATCCAGGAGACCACGGCGCTATGCGCCGCGGCGCAGCGAGGGGATTGCGATGCGATCCGGATCCTGGCGGAGGCGGGAGCGCTCCTGGAGGCGCGAGACGAGAACGGGCACACCCCGCTGCATTGCGCGGCCGCCAACGGAAAGCGCGAGGCGGCGATGGCGCTGCTGGGGTTGGGGGCGGAAATGGAGGCGCGGACGGAAGCTGGCGGGGGGACCGCTTTGCATCTGGCGGCCTATTGGGGGCGAGAGGAGACCGTTTGGGCGTTGGCGGAGCGCGGAGCGCGGATGGACGCCCCGGATGAGGAGGGGGAATTTCCGGAGGCCGCGGCCGCGGAGACGGGGCATTCATCCCTGGCGGGGCAAATGCGGGCGCTGAGGATCGCGCGAGAGGAGAAAGCGAAGCTGGAGAGCTGCCCTGCCGGAGGCGGCCGAGTGGCGGCGCGGCGGCTTTAGAGTTTGGGGGCGGAGGGCGAGTCTTCCGGCGAGATAATGCCCAAAGAGCGGCAGATTTCGATCGTTTCGGCCACGTTGCGATGGAGGATGCCGGTGCCGCCAGCGGCTTCCCAGGCGAGGACATTCCGCTCGGTGTCATCGATGAGGATATGCCCGGGCTGAGCGTAGCGCCCCTTGTTGGGGCCGCCAATAACCGTCTCGACATGCAGGCCCGGAGAGAGATGGGCCGCGACCCAGGAGCGCTTGTCCGCCGCGGCGGAGACCAGCAGGCCGGTGGGGCGGGGGATGGCGGTCAGCACGTAGATGTTGTGGCCGCTCAGGGCCTCCAGGAGGGCGAGGGATCCGGGAATGGGCTCGAGATTCGAGAACAGATGGGGGATCGAGCTGGCTTTTTCCCAAAAGGCGGCCGGATCGGAAGAGCGGTAATCCGCGCCGAACACGCGTTTGGCGTAGGGGAAGAAATCGGCGAAAACGCCGTCCAGATCGAGGGCGATGGTGCGGCGATTCATGGGCGCAGGCTCGGGAAAATTCGGGGGAGGATCTGGGCGAGAGACCAGGAGCCGCCGAAAAGGACGGCGAAGAGGATCGCCAGGAGCTCCTGATCGGCTAGGGCGAAAAAGAGGGTCGCGGCGAGAAAGCCGAAAAGCAGAAGCGTCAGGCCGATCTGGCCGAGGGAGCGCTCGAGGCAGATGGCGTCCAGGGCGGCGCGCGGAGAGACGCCGTCGGCGGAGGCCCGTCGCTGAGCCTGGGCGGAGAGGGCTTGGGAATCGGCCGGAGCGGGGAAGAGGGTGACGGATGCCGCGCCGAGGAGGAAATTTTTCGCGCTGTCGCTAAGTCGGAGAGGCATGGCGTATCCAGATCAGAATCGGAAAGGGGGATTATAATGCGTCTGAGCGTTTCGGTGTCAATTTTTTCGCGGAGAATGCGGGAGCGTTTGCCCGAAGAGCTCGGGAGGGAGAGAATAGGAAAAAGGAGGCGACGAATGCCATACGCGAAAGGGGCGTTGCTGGAGATGCGGATCATCGGGAATGCGGAAGCGGCGCCGCCCGGGATCAGCCCGCTGCTGCGGCGCAGGGAAAGGCTGGCGGCCTATGCGGTCGCGTTCCCGGGGGAGGGCTGGCTGGAGGAGGTGGCGCGCCTGGAGGAGGCCGGCTGGGCCGGCGGACGGGCGGCCGCGGCGGGAGGGGCGGTTTTGCTCGAGAGCGTGCGGGTCGGCTGGCTGGTGGACCAGGAGGAGCGCGTGGCGGTGGTGTCGGTGCGGGCTCGCTCAGCGGGGCGGGAGAGGATGCGGGAAATGGAGGAGGACGCGCTCGCGCGGTTCGCGCGGGCGGCGAAGGAGCATCTCGGATGGGCGATGGCGCCGGTGGACCCGGAGAGGATTTCGACAGAGGGGGTGAGCCGAATGAAGGCGCTCGCGGAGGCGAGCCGCGAGGCGAGGGAGCTCGAGGGCGGGGTCGGCGAGGCGGCTCGAGGCGGGAAGAAGCCGAGGGGGGTCTGATGGCGGCGAGAAGGGAAGAGGGCGGGGAGAATGAGATGACTCCATTCCAGGCGAGGAAGGATTTGGAGCTGCTCCGGGCGGCCTGGTCTTCGTCGGGAGGGGAGCGAGCGACGATTCCGGAGCGGATTCGGGCGGGGGCGGATCCGAACGCCGCGGGGGAGGATGGATATTCGGCGCTGCACCACGCGGCGACGGCGGGGCATGCGGACGCGATCGGCTGGCTGGCGGAAGGGGGAGCGGACCTGGAAGCGGCCGACGACTTCGGGAAGACGGCGCTGCACCGGGCGGCCTGGGGAGGGAAGGCGGAGGCGGTTCGCGAGCTGATCCGGCGGGGGGCGGATATGGAGGCCAAAAGCGCGGAGGGATGGCGCGCGCTGCATTTCGCCTGTCATTTCGCCTGTGATGAGCGGGAGTGGGATGCGCTCATCGCGCTGCTGGACGCGGGGGCGAGGATCGACGCGAAGATCGAGGGGGAAGGGGGATCCAGGCCGATCCATTTGGCGGCCAGGGCGGGGGATCGGAGGGCGCTCGAGGAGCTCATCCGGCGCGGGGCGGATTGGATCTCTCCGAATGATTGGGGGGAGGCGCCGGAGAGCGTGGCGAAAAAGGAATGCGCGGAGCTGCTTCGGGGGATGCGGCGGGCGGAGAAAACCCGGGAGAAGCTGGAGAAGGGGCTGCCAAAGGCGGCGGGCCCATCGCGACGGCTCGGCTTGTGACCGGGGGCGGCGAAAAAATCCCCGGAAAATCCGGGGATTTCGCGATCGGCGGGGAGATTAGATCCCCAGTTTGGCGAAAAGAGCCTTTGAGCGGCCTTCCGGGGAGAGCGCTTCCGCGTCGGTCTCGAGGGTTTGGGCGAATTCAGCGGGAGCGGCTCGGCGATAGGAGCCGTTCTCGAGAATTTCCAGGGAGGTCGCCGAGAGGATTTTGCCGCGAAGCTCCGGGAGGTCGGACATGGCGCTGCGTGGATCGCCCTGGCGGGACACGAGGGCTTCGACCGCGCTCTTGGCGAAAGAGCGCATCATGGCGCGGCCGGTGGCGTCATCGACTTCCGGGGGGAGTTGCGTGAGGGAAAGGGCATTTTCGATGGCGGAGGCGATGGCCTGGTTGAAGGGGGCCATTTCCGCATGGTTGATGAGCTTTCGGCGCAAGAAGGCCGCGTCGTCCGCCATGCCGATCTCGACTTCTTCGATGACGGAGGGCGGCATCGAGTCGAGGGACTCCAGGGAGGAGAGGACGGCGTCCTGAAAGGAGGGGAGGCCCTCCGGGGAGTTCCGGGAGATTTGGCGCTCGATGAAGGCGCGCGCGGGGGTCTCGATGCGGATGGAGTGATGGATGGAGCATTCGGAGAGCATGGATTCGGCGACGGATTCGGCGGCTTTGGCGGATTCGGATCCGATGATTTCGCCCACGGCCTGGATGATCTGGCCCTCTTCGTAGGATTCGGCGTCGGGGTGGCGCTCGAGCAGAAGGGTTTCGAGATTCATCTGGATGTCGCGGATGCGCTGATCGATGCGGGTGGCGTATTGTTTTTTGGCGCTCATGGGGTTCTCCGGGAAACGGGGGCGGTGCGGTTGAGGAATGGAGAAATTATACGCCAGAAAGGGGGCCAGGGGGAACGGCGAGGGGAAAAGATTGCCAGGGAGGAGCCGGGGAGGGAGGATAGAGGCGGGCGGCGGACGATCGGGGGAAGGGATGGGGAAGCGGGGAGAGCGGGGGAAGCGGGCGTTTCTGGAGATGGGGGCTCGGCTGGAGAGGGGCCAGGAGGACGGGGCGAGGGAGCTGCTCCTGAGCCTGGGGCCGGAGGATTTGCGGATCGCCCTGAGCGAGAGGAGCTGGGACGGGAAGGGGCTGCTGCACATCGCCATCGAGGAGGGGGAGGAGGAGTTCGCCAGGAAGGTTCTCGAGCTCGGAGCGGATCCGAACGCGCGGGATGAAGGGGATCTGTCGCCGCTGCACTTGGCGGCGCGAAGAGGAAAGCCAATGGAGAGGCTCGTCGGGGATCTGCTGCGGGGAGGCGCGGACGCGAGGGCGACGGCGGCGGACGGGAGGGGGGCGCTGCATTACGCGGCGCTCGCCGGCGGGGATTGCCAGGGGCTGATTCGGCGGCTGAAGGAGGCAGGGTGCGATATTCGGGCGCGGCGGCAGGGCGGGAATGAGCCGCTGCACCTGGCGGCGCTCAACGGGAACGCGGCGGCGGCGCGGGAGCTGATGCGATGCGGGGCGGATCCGAGCGCTCCCGGGGAGAAAGGGAGATCTCCGCTGCATTGGGCGGTGCGTTTTCCGGCGAAAATCCAGGAGAGGCGGGAGCTGATCGGAAGCTTGGCGGAGGCCGGGGCGGATCTGGAGGCCAGAGATGAGGCGGGGCAAACGCCGCTGCACCTGGCGTCAAGGTGCTGGGCGGCGGATTGGGGCGGGGAGTCGCCGGCACGGGAGCTGATTCGGAGGGGAGCGGAAATCGACGCGAAGGACGGCGAGGGGCAAACGCCGCTGCATCACGCGGCCCTGGCGGGAAGCGAGGCCAGCCTGAGGGATTTGCTCGATGCGGGGGCGGATCCGGGAGCGAGGGACGCCCAGGGGCGGCTGCCGGAGGATTGCGCGGAAGACGAAGCCTCGCGCGGGGAGCTCAAGAGAGCGCGCGAGGCCAGGGAGGAGGCGGAGAAGCTCGGGAGAAGGGTCGCGCCGGGTGGGGCGAGGGCGGAGCCCGGCAAGCGCGGGCTCTGAGGCTCACCAGCCGCCGGAGGCTCCGCCGCCGCCGCTGCGGCCGCCGCCGCCGCTGAAGCCGCCGCCGCGGCGAGAGGAGCTGGAGGATCCGGAGGAGCGATGGGAGCCCCAGGAGCGGGGGCGGCGAGCGGAGCCGCCGGTTCCGCCGGAGCCGCCGGAGGAGTCGCCGAAGAGAATGCCAAGAAGAACCAGGACAAAGAGAATGCCGAGGACCCAATAGCCGGAGATGCCCTTTTTGGTGGAGGGCGGAGGCGGCAAGCTCTCGCCGCGGACGATCTTGGAGAGGGCTTCGGCGCCGGCTTTTACGCCGCCTTCGTAGTCGCCGCGCTTGAAGGCGGGGGTGATGATCTCATCGATGATCCGCTTGGCGATGGCGTCGGGGATGGCGCCTTCGAGGCCGTAGCCGACTTCGATGCGGATTTTGCGGTCTTTGGCGGAGACGAGAAGCAAGACGCCGTCATCGACGCCCTTGCGGCCGAGCTTCCAAGCCTCCATCGCGCGGACGGAGAAGGATTCGGGAGGCTCGCCCTCGAGGGAGGGGATGGTCAGGACGGCGATTTGCGCTCCCTTCTCGCGCTCGAGGGCTTCGAGGGAGGAGGCGATGGCGAGAGAGGCGGACGGGGAGAGCATCCGGGCGGAGTCGACCACGCGCCCGGAGAGGGCCGGGACGGGAATTTGGGCCTGAGCGGCCGGAGCCAGGATCAGGAGGGCCAGGAGGGCGGAGAAAAAGAAGCGGGCGATGGTCGGCATGGGAGCTCCAGAATCAGTTGGATCCGAATTGGACGGCGGGCGGCGCGGAGATGGCCTTTTCGTTCTCCACGGAGAAGTTGGGGCGAGCCTGCAGGCCGAAGAGCTTGGCGGTGAGGTTGGTGGGGAATTGGCGGGTGGTCACGTTGTAGTCGCGGATGGCGGCGATATAGCGGTTGCGGGCGACGGCGATGCGGTTTTCGGTCCCCTCGAGCTGAGCCTGGAGATCGCGGAATCCCTGGTCGGCTTTGAGCTGAGGATAATTTTCGGAGATGGCCAGCAGGCGGGAGAGCGCTCCGGAGAGCTCGCCTTGGGCGGCCTGGAAGGCCTGGAGAGCCTTGGGGTCGCGAGCCAGCTCGGGCGTGACTTGGATGGAGCCGGCGCGGGAGCGGGCCTCGGCGAGGGCGGTGAGGGTGCCTTTCTCGTGGGCGGCGTAGCCTTGGACGGTCTGGACCAGGTTGGGGATCAGGTCCGCGCGGCGCTGATATTGGTTGACGACTTCGCTCCAGGCGGCGTTTGCGGCCTCATCCTGGGATTGCATGGTGTTGTATCCGCAGCCGGTCAGCGAAAAGGAGGCGGCGAGGAGCAGGAGGATGGCGAAGGCGTTGCGCATGGTTTTCTCCGGGGAAAGGAAAGAAGATGCGGCATTATAGGGTATTTTGCGTTGGAGCGGTGGTTTTTTGGGGGGGCGAAAAATAGGAGCGTGGCGAGGAGGGGGCTGGCGCGGTAAGCTATTCGGACGGGGAAACGGGAAGCGGGTTCGGAAATGCGAAACGAGGCGACCAAGCGATTCTGGGAGACGGCCGACGCGCAGGAGCGGCTGTTGCGGGCGTGCCGGGAGGGGCGGGTCGCCGAGGCGCGCAGGGCGCTGCGGGACGGCGGGGATCCGAATCTCGACGATCCGAGGGGGTCTCCGCTGTCCTGGGCGGCGGTGCAGGAGAGCGCGTCGATCCTGCGGCTGGTTCTGAAGAAGGGGGGCGACCTGAAGCGAGGCGGGGAGGAGGCGGAGGCCAAGATCCTGTGGAACGCGGCCAGATTCGGGCGGGGGGAGGCGCTGCGGATTTTGCTGGAGGCGGGGGCGGACCCGAATGCGGGGTCGGGAGGGACGGTTTCGGCGGGGGTCGCGGCGGCGATCACGGGGAATATCGGAATGGTGAGGGATTTGCTGGAGTTCGGGTGGGATCCGAGGCGCGCGGATCGGTCTGGGATGACGGCGCGGGAGGCGGCGCGGCGCAGGGAGAAGGGGGAGGTGGAGCGCTTGCTGGGGGTCGAGGAGGAGCGGCGGAGCCTAGAAGACGCGGCGCGGGAGGCCCCCGGGGCGAAGGCGCGCGATCGCGGCCTGTGAGAAGATGATGCGAGGAATGCGGAGGGGAATGAAATGACGATAAGCAAGAACGAGATGGAATGGCTGATCCGCAAGGAGCTCTATGGGAGCGCGGCGGTGCCGCAGGAGAATGTGGGGGCCGCGCTGCGAGGCGTCAAAAAGGAGCAGGAGAGCCAAAGCCAGCGGATGGAGCGATTCGAGCGGGCGCAAGCCGCGCTGCTGGCGGAGATGCGCGAGGAGATGGCGCAGCAGCGGAAGATGCTGATGCGGCTGATGGAATTGGCGGATCGCTCGGAGCCGCTGCGAGCGGAGGTCGCCGAGATGCGCGAGCGCCTGGGGATGGCGCTGGGCCTCGGGGAGGAGCAGCCCAAGGCGGCGGAAGATCTGGAGCATGGGGAGGCGGCGGCCGGGAATCGGCTGCGCAAGCGCTTGGCGGGGCGCGAAGCGGCGAAGGGGAAGGGATCGCCCAGCGGAAGCGAGGCGAACAGCGAGGCGAATAAGATGAGCGAAGAGGCGGAGAGGAGAAAGCGGGAGGCGGCGGAAAAGGCCCGAAAGGCGGGGGCGGATCGGGATCTGCGCTGGGGCGTTGCGAGAAGGGACCTGGAGGATGTGAGGGCCGCGCTGAAGGCCGGAGCGAATCCGAACGGAACGATGGAGAATGGGGAGCCGATGCTCTGCTCGGCGGCGGCCACGATCGAAGATGAGCGATCGGAGAAGATCTTAGGCGAGCTGCTGGAGGCGGGGGCGGATCCGCGGGTGGCGGGAGCGCATGGGCAGACGGCGCTGCATCGGCTGGCGCGCAGCGGGGGCGGGGAGGCGGAGGCGGCGGCGATTCGGGCGGGGGAGAAGCTGGTGCGATCCGGGGCGGATGTGATGGCGAAAGATAGCGGAGGGTGGGGGCCGCTGGAGGTCGCGCTGCGCTGGGACAGGATGGGGATGGCTCGGGAGCTGATCGGGTGGGGAGCGAAGCCGACGGATCAGGACGCGTTGGGCCGGAAGATTTCGGAGGTTCTCAAGGCGACCGGGGGGAGCCCGGAGGCGAAGGGCGTGGCGAGGTCGCTCGAGGAGAGCGGAGAGCTCGAGGGGCGGGTGAAGAAGGCCGAGACCGCGAAATACAAGAAAATGGGAAGGGGGCTGTGAGCGAGTCCATGAGCTGGGCGGACCGCCGGGTGCTCTCGGCGGCGCGCGACGGAAACATTCCGCAGCTGATGGATGCGCTCGAGAGCGGAGGGGATCCGGAGGCGGAGAGCGGGGATGGGGATCGGGCGCTGTGCCTGGCGGCGGAGTTCGGGAGCGAGCGGGCGATTCGGCTGCTGCTGGAGGCGGGGGCGGATCCGGAGATGCAGGACGGGAAGGGGTGGTCGCCGCTGCAGCTGGCGGCGATGAATGGAAATGCGGGAGCGGTCCGGGAGCTGCTCGCGGGCGGGGCGAATTCGAGGGGGCGCGGCCGCAGCGGGAATCCGCCGCTGGTGTTCGCGGCGCGCTTCGGGAATCTGGAGGTGGCGGATCTGCTGCTGGAGGCGGGGGCGGTGGCTGGGGAGGCGAATTTGGCCAGGGAAGCGCCGCTGCACTGGGCGGCGGCGGACGGAAACGAGGAGATGCTCGAGAAGATGGCGCGGGAGGGGGCGAGCCTGGAGGCGAGGGATCAGGCGGGGATGACGCCCCTGATGTGGGCGGCGAGGGCCGGGATAGCCCCCGCGCTGGCGAAGCTGCTGGAGCTGGGGGCGGACGCGGACGCGAAAAACGCGAAGGGGAAGACGGCACTGGAAGTCGCGCGGGAATCGGGGGCGGCGTCGTGCGTCGCGGAGCTGGAGGGGAGGAAGCTAGGCGAGACGGCGGCCGGAGGGGCGAAAAGAGGGGCGGCGCGAAGATTGTGAGGCGGGAAAGGGCCGCTCAGGGCTCGTCGACGCGCCCGGGGCCGCCGAAGGATCGGGAGATCTGGTGAGCGAGGCGATGGCTGGAGGGATAGAGGGTTCGCTCCAGGCGGCAAGAGGCGACGGCCTTGCTTTTGGAGCGCTGGAAAACAATGCAGAGCTTCTCATGCGGATGGGCGATCTTCTCGATGGGGACGCGAGACTGGCGCGGAGCCTGGAGGGGGCTGATTGTGGTTTCGACCAGGGCGGTCTTCGCGCCGGGCTTGACGTCGCGGACGATGCGAGCGGGGAGCCAGGTGAAGCCATAGAAAAGAGCGTATGCGTCGTCGTTCGCGCGGAAAAGAAGGGCGGAGTCGGAGGGGGCGGTTCGCGGCATGGGAATCGGTCCGGAAGGGAGAAAAGAAAGCCCTGAAAAATCAGGGCTTTCGTGATATCGCGGAGAAGGTCACTTGCCTTTTTGGGCTTGCTTGGCCTTGCGGGCGATTTTGGCGCGGGCGAGAGCGCCCAGGGGAGGGAGGGAGGGGTCGGCGATGCGGCGCAGGACCTGGGCGGGAAGGAACTTCGCGCCGGTCTGGGCTTTGATGCGATCGGCTTCGGCGGCCTGGGCGGGGGTGAGCTGGATGGCTTGGGATTTCTTCATGGGATTCTCCTAAGGAAGAGGGTTGAGGATGGCGGCGGAAAGCCGCGGAAAGAAAAGGGTCGGATCACTGGCTGTCGGATTGGGGCTTTTCCGGGCGGCGGGACGGATCGTCCTGGCGGGGACGCGGCCTGCGGCGCTCGCGCCCGGCCGGAGCCGAGGATTTCTGGGCGTCGGGGCGGGGCTGGGAGCCGGAATGCTGGGGGTTCGGGTGATGATTCGAGTGGGAGCCGTTGCCGCGGTGCTTGCGGTTGCGCTTGGAGCTCTTGGGGCGGGCGGAGTCCGGCTGGTGCGGAGCGGGCGGCTGCGGGGCCGCGGGAGCTTCGAGAGCTTTGGGCGGCATGGAGGAAGCGGGGCTGGCGGCGGGCTTTTTGGCGGAGCCGGAGCGGGCTTTTTTGGGTTGGGGAGCCGGGCTTTTTTTGGATGGAGCGGATTTCGGGGCGGCCGGCGCTTTTTTCGCGGGGGCCTTGCGGGCCTTGGCGGCGGATCCGGATTCGCCCAGGGAGAGGAAAGCCTTGGCGGATTGGGAGGGGAAGACGTGGACGCCGTCGGATTCCATCTCAAGCTGCAAAGAGACGGAGCCGCGCTGGGGGCCGACGGAGAGGATGTGGACGCGAGCGCCGCGGGCCTGGGCCATCTCGACGAAGACGCGCAGGTCCTCATCGCCGGAGACGAGGAGGATGTCGGAGACGGCGCCGTGCTCGGAGAGCTCGAGGAGGTCTTTGCAGATGAGGGCGTCGACGCCCTTCTGGACGCCGGCGGAGTTGAGGGATCCGAGGCGGATCTTGACGTTGGGGTGGAGGGCGAGGCGCTCGTGGCGGTCGGTGACCTTGGATTCGCGCGGGGAGGCGTCATACCAGTAGACGCGGAGCAATTCGGAGTCGGGGCCGTAGATGGAGGCGGCCTGGGCCTTGAGGGCGTCGATGGCGGCCTGCTCGTCGAGGCGGACGCCGTCGCGGCGGACGGAGGGGCCGAAGAGATCCTCGATGGATTGGGCGAAGAGATAGCCGGCGTCGACGAGGATGGCGTGCTGTTTGCGGGGGGAAATCATGGTTGTCGTTGTCCTTCTTGGGGGCCTGAAAATTCAGGCGATTCGGAATGATACATCGTGTCGTGTCGGAATGGAAGGATTTATTGAGTGGGAAGAGAAAATGATTGGGAAGGAGGGGGAAATTCGCGGAAAGGGCGAGAGGGGGAGGGATAGCGCGCTAAAATAGATAATGTGTTCAGTCCCGCGCGGGCGGGGGAAAGGGCGTGAGCGAGATGAGCGAGAAGGGAATGGATGGGATGAGTGAGAGCGAAGAGAGCGATTGCGCGATGAGGGATGGGCTGGAGGAGTTCGGGCGAAAGCTGGAGGAGACCATCGGGAAATTCGGGCACAGCGTGATCGCGACGAGCGCGCGGATCGGGGGCCGGGAGCTGAGCGTGTCCTACACGGTGGGGCTGGGGAGGAAGGGGCTCCCGGAGATGATCGTGTTCTCGCTGCCGGCGGAGACGGCGAGGGATCTGCTCAACGAGGCGGCGGAGCGGCTGGCCGAGGGGAAGCTGGAGCTGGGGAAGGCGAAGGATCTGGCCTTGGGGCTGGACTTGGCGTTCCGGGAGGCGAGCCTGGAGGCCGGAATGGGGGTGGCGGGGGTGTGGAGGCTGGAGCGGGAGCGGATCGGGAGGGCCTGGCAGATGGTCTGGCCGGATCCGGCGGGGAAATTTCCGTGGGAAGCGGGCTTCCAGGAGAAGTTCCGGCCGATGCAGCCGCACCTGGACGCGTGATGGGGGCGGGGCCGATCTGGAGGATCGAGCTGTCCTTGGGAGCTCGCGCGCCGGGGCCGGAGGGGGAGCTCTGGGCCGTGGAGGAGACCTTCGGGAAGTTGGCGGCGAGCTTTCGCGGGCCGGAGGGGGAGGGGAGCGAGACCCGGGCGGAGAGCGAGGCCCGGCGGGTCGGGGAGGCCTTGCGCGGGAGGCTGGGGGAGATGGGGCTGGCGCTGAGCGGGGAGGGCGGGGATGGGGTGATCGGGGCGGAGCGGCTGCCGGATGGGGGCTGGAGGGCGGCGCTGGAGGCGATCTGGGAGCGCGGGGAGGGGGAGTGGCTGCCGGAGGCGGAGGAGGCGCGTCCTCTGCTGGCGGAGGCGAGCGAGGCGCTGAGGGAGGCGGCGGAGAGGGCATTCGGGGCGGCGGTGGTGTCGGCGTTCGGGTTCGGGCCGATCGCAGGGGAGTTCGCCGGGGCGGAAATCGATTGGGGGGAGGAGGCGGAAAAGCTCGCGGCGCGGGAGGAGGCGATAGCGCTGGGGGCGGCGACGCTCCATGCCGCCGGAAGGCGGGTAGCGGGAAAGGCGGGGCTTTGATCCGGGTTTGCTGATGGATGGGGTGTGGAGCGGCGCGATCGGGGCTCAGAAGTCCAGGAAGCGGGGGATGGGGGTCCCCAGGGCCCGGCGGCGAAGGCGAAAGGCGATCGAGAGCAGGAGCAGGGCGATTCCGGCGAGGCCGAGGTATCCGTAGAGGCTGATGAAGGAGAAGGTTTTCCGGAAGGAGGGGGATCCGGAGGCGAGCCAATCGGAGAAGGAGCGCTGCATGGCGAGGATGTTCCGGTCGTCGATCTCGGTGGGGAAGCCGGAGATGCGGACAGGGGAGCCGCCGGAGAGGAAGGCCGGAGAGCTCAGCAGGAGCGGGGGGCGATGGCGGCGTTGGGCCAGGAAGGAGTCGAAGACGATGGCGGAGACGGCGGGGGAGCGGGTTTCCCGGACATGCAGGCCCAAAGCGAAGGATTCGCGGGCGAAGCAGGACGCGGCGGGGCCAGAGCGCTGGCATTCGAGGGAGATGGTTCGCCATCCGAGGAGAAAGAAGAGCAGGGGGATGACCGAGATGAGCAGCCAGAGGACGGCGGAGAGGGCGTTGGATCGTGGGGGCATGGGGCGGAGGATCGCGTGGGCGGAGAAAGGAAGGGTATAGGGGAGCGGCGGAGGAAGTCCAGAGGAAGAGGCGGATTTGCCGGAGCGGGGGAAAAGCGGGAAAATGAGCGGGGCGGGGCCAAGCGGGAGAGAAAATGGGGGATCGAGAGAACCAGGAAATGATGCGGGCGGCCCTGAACTGGGGAGAGGCCGCGGTGCGCGAGGCGCTGGAGGCCGGAGCGGATCCGAACGCGGCGGCGGGGGCGAGAAAGACGGCGCTGCATTTGGCGGCGGAGCGGGGAGCGACGGGGATGGCGCTGGCGGTGCTGGATGCCGGAGGGAATATGGAGCTGCGCGACATTTACGGAAGAAGCGCGCTGATGTTGGCGGCGCAGGGGGGGCACAAGGAGACGATGCGGCTGCTGATCGAGCGGGGGGCGGACTTGGAGGCGCAGGACCATTCGGGGCGCAGCGCGCTGCACTGGGCGGTGTTCGGGGAGAACAAGAACGGGTGCGCGCTGGAGCTGCTGGAGGCGGGGGCGAGAGCGGACGCGGAGGATCTGCGGGGCAGGACGGCGAAGATGCTGGCGCTGGCGGAGGATCTGGGGGAGGTCGCGCGGGACTTGGGGCGCTGGGAGGCGCAAAGGGAGCGAAAAGAGCTGGATGCGGCGGCGGGCACGGGAGCGGAGCGCGGGCGTCCGCGGGGGATTTGAGGCGGCGAGAGCCGCGGGGGCGATCGGCGATCGGAATCGGGAAGGCGCGAAGAAAAGGAAGGGGGGCGAAGATGGGGGCGGAAGAGAAAGAGATCATCCACGCGGCGAAATGGGGGAATTTGGGGACGCTGGAGAGGCTGCTTCAAGGCGGGGCGGATCCGAACGAGAGAGGAGAGAAAGGGGCGACGGCGCTGCACCATGCGGCGAAGTCGGGCTGGCTGGAGCCGGTGCTGGTGCTCTTGGGGGCGGGGGCGGATCCGAACGCGGCGGACGAAAGCGGGAGCACGCCGCTGCATTGGGCGGCGCTAGAGGGGAAGGAGAATGTGGCGGAGGCGCTGCTGGAGGCGGGGGCGAACGCGCGGGCGAGGAACAGGAACGGAGCGCTGCCGGCGCACCATTGCAAGCCAGACAGCCCGTGCGAAAAGGTCCTGGGCGAGTGGAGAGCCTACGCCGGGCATGAGCGAGAGCAGGAGATGAGGCGGATGCTGGAGGCGTCCGCGAAGAGGGAGGAGGAGCTGCTGAGGATTCAGAGGGAAACGCTCTCGGCGCTCAAGGAGATGACCGGGATGCTGGCGCTGGCGCTGGGGATAGAGAAGGCGGGGGCGGAGGGTCAGGCGGAGCCGGAAGAGGGGAATCTGGCGAAAAGGCTCAGATCGAGGCCGACGAGGGGCGTGGGGGAGCCGGAGAAGGAAGCGGGCCCGGGCGGAGGAGCGGGGATGTGATCGGCGATGCGGCCGAGCGGAGCGCGACGTGCTAAAATGAAGCGTGCGAAAAAGCGGGGAGCGCGGAGAAATGGGAGTCGGCGGGGGGATGCGGGATCGGGCGTCGGCGCTGAGGGCGCTGGGGATTCTGATGGGGCTGATGGGGCTGGGATGGGCCGCGGGAGCGCTGCTGGGCGGGGCGCCGCTGTCCTGGGGGATCGAGCCGAGAAGCTGGGGAGGGCTGCTGCCGGGGATGGCGGCAGCGCCGTTCCTGCACGTCTCGTTCGGGCATTTGGCGGGGAATTTGTGGGCGCTGGCGATTTTCGGCGGGCTGATCGCGCTGCTGGAGGGGGAGAGGAGATTCTGGAGGGCGACGGCGGCGGGGATTCTGGGGGGAGGGCGCTGACGTGGCTGATCGGAGGAGGGGGATCGCATGTGGGGGCGAGCGGGCTGGTGTTCGCCTATTTCGGGTATTTGGCGGCGCGGGGATTCGGAGGGGGATCGCCATGGATGGCGCTCGCGGGGGCGGGGGTGATCGCGGCGTATGGGGCGGAGATGGCTAGCGGGATCGTGTTCGCGGGCCCCGGGGTTTCCTGGGAGGGGCATTTGGCGGGGACGGCGGCCGGGCTCGCGGCGGGTTGGAGCGGGGGAAGCAGGCGGAGCGGGGCATGGCGAAAAATCTGAAGTTGGCGGGGGATGCGGATCGGAATTTGATGATCGCGGCGAGATCGGGCGACGCTGCGGGGGTGAGGGCGGCGCTGGAGGCGGGGGCGGATCCGGGCGCGAGGGACGGGGAGGGGACGGAGCCGCTGCATTTGGCGGCGTGGGGGCTTCGCAGGGATGTCTCGCTGGATTTGATGCGGTTCGGTGCGGACCCCGAGGCGCTCGACGGAAGAGGGAGAGTCCCGAAGGATTGGGCGGAGGGGGATGCGAGATTTCTGCAGGATTGGCCGGGGCTTTGGGCCCAGGCGGAGCGGGAGAGGGTGGCGAGAGCGGCGGGGCCAGGGGCGAAGAGAGGGGAGGCGGCGAAACGAGGGCTGTAGGGGGTTGCGCGAGAGCGCGAAGGCGAGGATGCTCGCCGGGGCGGGTTTCGGATGGGCCGGAGGCGGGGGGATAGGATGGAGGATGTTCTGCGCGCATGCTTCCGGGGGCCGGCGGAGACGATGGCCTTCGTCTTCGGATACTTCGCCGTGCTCTATTTCCTGGTCGCGCCGGCGCTCTGGCGGCTGGAGGGGAGGCTGGAGCCGCTCTTCAGGAGAAGCAGGGGGGAGGGGGAGCTGATCCGAGAGGAGATCCGGCGCTCGCTGGGGGCGATGGGGGTGTTTTCGGCGGGGTCGCTGGCGGTGTTCTGGGGATTGGAGCGGGGGCTGCTGGAGGTGAATTTCCTGGGGGATCCGTGGAGGATCGCCGCGGAGCTGGCGGGGCTGATCGTCTGGAACGAGGCGCATTTCTACGGGGCGCATAGGCTGCTGCATGGGGCGAAGGCGCTGAGGGGGTGGCACGGGGAGCATCACCGATCGCGCCCATCGACGCCGTTCGCGGCGTTTTCGCTGCACCCGATGGAGGCGCTGCTGCTGGGGAGCGTGCTGCCGCTGGCGATGCTGGCATGGGATTTCTCGGCCTATTCGCTGCTGCTGTTCCCGATCTGGTCGCTGCTGATCAATGCGATGTCGCATATGAATGCGAGGGGGATCGGGTTCGTGGAGCATCACCAGAAGCATCACCAATGGTATTCGGGAAACTACGCGTTCTTGTTTTCGGCGCTGGATCGGATCGGGAAAACGGAGATCCGAAAATAATTCAGGAGAAGGCGCGCCTGGGCGGGGGGGGTATGGCGGCGGGGCGGCCCTGCTGCCGGGAAGGATTTGCCCGGGGGCGAGAAAAGCGGGAAAATGGGAAAAAGCGGGAGAGACGATGGGCATGCTCGAAAAGATGAGCGATCTGACGGCGAGAGCCGCGGTCGCGATGAGGGTCGCGCCGAAGGCGGCCGGCGGGGATCCGTTCGCCAGCGAGAAGCTGCTGACGGAGAGCGTGCTGGGGCGAGAGGAGAGCGCGAGGGGGGCATTGCGGGGGTGGAGGAGGGCGAATCCGAACGCGCGCTCGGAGGGCGGTGACACGGCGCTGCATCTGGCGCTGGAGAAGGGGATGCGGGAATTGGCGAAGGATCTGCTCAAGGCCGGGGCGGACGTTTCGGCGAAAAACAAGGAGTGGAAGACGCCGCTGGAGGCGGGGAGAGAGGCGCTGGAGAGGGCGAAGGAGGATCCGGCGAAGGCGGAGCGGATCAGCCAGGCGATAGAGAGCCTGCTGGGGTGGCTTAATGGGCCGGCGGAGAGGATCAAGGAGGCGAGAGGGCCGGCGGGGCGGCTGCAGGCGGCGGCGTGGAGGGGGGATTTCGAGCAGGCGCAGCGGCTGGTCGGCGGAGGGGCGGATCCGAACGCGAGGCCGGGAGGGGATGGGACGCTCACAGCGCTGATGCTGGCGAGCGAGGCGGGGCATTGGGATGTGGCGGCGTGGCTGGCGGCGAGGGGAGCGAATCTGGAGGAGCGGGTTCGGGAGGATGATGGGTTCCGGTCGGACAGGCATACGGCGCTGGGGCTGGCGGCGAAGGCGGAATCGCTGGAGAGGTGCTTGCGGCTGATGGATTTGGGGGCGAGCGGGGAGGCGGCGCAGAGGGTCTTCCGGTTCGGAGATGAGAAGCAGATCAAGGCGGTTTGGGAGATTCCGTCCGGGGAGGAGATCGCGCGGGTGCTCAAGGAGCGGATGGGGGAAGCGGGGCCGAGCGTTGGGAGCGGGAAGGAAAGCGGGAAAAAGAAAGAGGCGGAGCGGGAGGAGATTCAGGCCGAGGAGGATCCGGAGGGCAAGGAGGATCGGGAAGAGGAGAAGCCAGCGGCGGTGGGGAATGCGGAGCTGCTCGAGAGGATCGCGGCCCTGGAGCGGCGGGTGCGGGAGCTCGAGGAGGGAGCGCGCCCGGAGAAGGCGGAGAGGAAGGATGCGGCGGAGGGGGACCCGGCGAGCGAGGAGCCGATCCGGCTGAGGGCGCCGCGTGCGCGGGGCGGGTGAGGAGCCGAAGGATGGGAGGGGAGACTGTGAGCGATTGGAATAGCCATCTGCTGGCGGCGGCCCGGGCTGGGGATGAGAAGGCGGCGCGCGCGGCGCTCGCGGCGGGGGCGAACCCGAATTTGCGGACGAGAGAGGGGTGGGGGCCGCTGAATTTCGCGGCGGGCGCGAGGGATTCGGGGCTGCTCAAGGCGCTGCTGGAGGCGGGGGCGGACGCGAGGGCGAAGGGGAGATGCGGGTGGACGGCGCTGCACCACGCGGCGCAGGGCTCGGCGGCCGGGGTGCTCGAGGCGCTGCTGGAGGCGGGGGCGGACCTGGAGGCCAGGGATGAGCTGGGGGAGACGCCGCTGATGAAGGCGGCGGAATACGGGCGGAAGGATATGGCGAGGGTTTTGCTGGAGGCGGGGGCGGATCCGAACGGAAAAAGCCATAGAGGGGAGACGGCGCTGCACAAGGCGGCGAGCTTCGGGGGAGCGGAGTGCGTGGCGGAGCTGCTCGAGGGAGGAGCGGACTGGGCGGCGGAGACAAAAGAGGGGGTTTCGCCGGAGGAAGCGGCGAGAAGGAAGGGAGCGGGGGCGTCGGAGGCCGAGGCGGCGCTGCGGGCGGCTCGGGAGAGGGCGACGCTGGGGGCGGTGAGGGCGGGAGGGGAAGGCAGGCCGCGCCGGCTGTGAGATCTAGGCGGCGAATCTGGAGGCGAGAACGGCTCAGATTTTCGGGGGCTTGGGCTTGTGGGGAGAGTCCCAATCGAGCTTCTCGGAGGAGAGGACGAAGTGGGCTTGGCGGAAGGCGGCCCAGTCGATCGCACCGGAGCGCTCCTGGAATTCCCGGATCGATTCGCGCTCGGCGGTGAAGCTCAGGTGAAGGGTCCCCTTGGGGACGCGCAGGGAAAAGGGGCCGCCCCAGGAGTGCTTGGAGAGAAGGCCGTCGACAAGGGAGCGGGCCTGGTCCGGGGAGACGCGGGTGGCGAGGAGGCCCTCGAGGACCTGGCGGTCGATGAGGGTGGCCCACCAGAGGTCGGTGGTGATGCGATTCTTCTCGCTCCAGCCTTTTGCGGCGAGCTCGAGGCGGCGCTCCCTGGCGGGGTCCTCCTCGTCCCAATAGCCGGGCTCGTCGATTTTGCCGGCGACGATCATGGATCCCTTGCGGACGAGAGCGGGGGAGGAGTTGCCGACGAAGACGGAGACGAATCCGAATTTCTCGGCGTAATGGCGGGTCTGCTCGGCGCAGCCGAAGGAGGTGTTGATGTCGAAGCGCTCGCCGGAGTCGACGATCTTGGTGAAGAGCTCGTCCTCGAGGCGGAGCCAGTCGGCGGCGATGAGCTCGCCGCTGGGGACGGGGATCTCGAGATGGAGGACCTCGGGGGAGGGGGCGCTGGACTCGAGCTTGTCGAAGGCGACGCGGCGGTATCCCTCATAGCGCTCGACGCCGAGAGAGGGGAGCCATCCCGGCTCGATGCGGAGGCTCAGGCGAGCGCCGGTGGCGTCGCAGACATCGCGGGCGGAGTCGCTCAGGAGGGCGGAGTCGAACTCGCCCCGGTCCATCATGGAGACCAGATCGAGATAGCGGCCGGATTCGGGGCGCTGGGGGTTGCGCCCGGAGATGTGGAGCATGATGGCGACAGAGAGCAAGGAGCTGGAGAGATGCTCTTCGTCCCAGCGAGCGGGGGATCCGTCGAGGAAGCGGTTCCAGGCGTCGGCCCAGCGATGGCCGCGGCCCTCGGAGAAGGGGACGGGGCGAAGGTCGCCCTCGTCGCGCAGGTGGCGCAGGAAAGAGAGGGCGGCGGTTTGGAAAGCCGCGTCGCATAGGCCCTGAGCTTCCGACCAGGCAGAGATCTTGGGGTCGGAGCGGGGAAGATCGGTTCCCGGATGGCTCATCCAGACGCGGGAGGCTTCGGAGAAGTCGGCTTCGGAATAGAATTCGGCGAAAGATTTCACGGAGGGGTCCTGGTCGATGAGAGCGCAAGCGGCGAGAGAGGGCATTTTACCGCGGAATCGCGCGCAGAGGAACCGCGCCAGGAGGGAAAGGGAGCAAGGCGGGGTCAGGCGGGGGGAGGGACGGGCTCGAAGCGGCCGAGGGCGGGGTTTTTGGCGTATTGATCGTGGGGCAGGGCGATGCCGTGCATGCAGATATAGACGCCAAAGGGGAGGGAGGAGGCGGCGAAGAAGGCCGCGCCGAGATTGAGGTCGGCGTCGGAGTTCGGCAGGGAGCGGGGAATCATGGCGCCGGTGATGACGATGGTCTTGGGGAGATGGAGGGCGGCGATGGCGGCGGCGGTGAGGGACATGGTGTCCGTGCCGTGGGTGAGCAGGATGCGATTCTCCGGGCGCTCGGCGAGGGCGGCGGCGAGGAGGAGGCGCTCGGAGGGGGTGATCTCGAGGCTATCTTTTGCGGAGGGGGAGGGGCCCGGCGAAGGGGAAGCCGGCGCGCTCGAGAGCGCGGGGAGCGGCCGGGGGGCCGACCAGGAGGGAGCCCGGGACGGGGAAGTAGGCCTTGTCGATGGTTCCGCCGGCGGTGGCGAGGAGAACGGGCGAGGGGGGCATGGCGGGAGAGGAAGGGGAGAAAGCGGCGATTGTATCCGAAAAGGAGCGCGGAAGCGGAGAAATAATCGTTTTCGGGCGGGAATAATCGTTTTTGGGCGGAAAAGCGGGGCGGAGGAAGTTGCGGGAGGGGGCGGGGTCTGGGAAAATGAAGCGAGAAGAAAGCGGCGAGAAAGCCGAGGCGGCGGAGGGTTGAGGAGCCCGAGGCGACAGCGAGAAAAACGAAGCCGGAAGGATTCCGGGAAACGACAAGGGAGCGGGGCATGCCGAAGGGAAAGAGCGTTGGGGCCGAAGAGGCGAAGGGGACGGCGGCGAAGGGGAAGGAGCATCCGGCCTTGTCGAAGCTCGCGGGGCTGCTCTCGTCGATAACGCTGCCGCTGAAGGCGGCGCGGGAGGTGCGGGAGGCGGGGGGCGCGAAAGAGGGGTTCGGGGCGGGGGCGCCGGAGGCGCTGAGGAAAACGCTGCAGGCGCTCACGAAGAATGATGAGACGCGCTGGGGGCTGGTGAACCGGTGGCTGCGCGAGGAGGCGATCGAGGAGTGGGGCAGGAGCCAGGAGATGAGAGAGGCGCTAGAGGGCCTGGAGCGGGAGCTGGGAGCGGGGGCCAAGCAGCTGGGCGAGGCGAGGGGGGAGGCGCTGGAGGCGGCGGCGCAGGCGCTCTCGAAGCATTTCGCGTTCGCGTTCGCGCGGGGGAAGGATCAGTATTTGGCGTATCCGAGCCAGGGAGGGGGGGTGAAGCTGGCGAAGGCGGCCTCGGAGCCGGGGGCGGAGAAGAGCCTGAGCTTGTCGGCGTGGAGAAGCGGGCTGGGCAAGACGATCTACGGGATCCGGAATCGGCACGACGTGGAGATGGAGGGAGGGAGCCTGGAGGAGCTCGAGCGGCTGGGGGCGAAGGAGCGGCTCGAGGAGATGGGGCTGGATGGGCTCGATTCGGGAAGGGAGTTTGACGGGGGAGTGGATTTGCTCAGGACGCCGCAGGCGAGATCGAGCCAGGAGGAGAGCTTGGGGCTGCTGGCGCTCCAGAGCGATCCGGAGCGGGCGAGCGATAGCGCCTGGAGGGCGCTCTCGGCGGCGCTAGGGGATGAGGCGGACCCGATTTTCGGGCCGAAGGGGGAGGCGCCGCTGACGCCGTCGGTGAGCGCGCTCGATGGGCTGAGGATGATGCTGTCGGTGAAGAAGATCCGGATGTGGGGGGCGACGGCGAAAGACTGGAAGGCGGCGGCGGAGGGGATCCGCTACGAGAAGGCGCCGTTCATCGCGCTGGCGCAGGGGGCGAGATTGGGGAGGGACGCGCGAGAGAGCGCGAAGGAGCTGCCGGAGAGCCTGCGCGGCTGGGTGGGCGCGGCGGAAGAGTTTCTGGGGGCGGCGGAGGAGGCGGCGCTGAGGCTGGAGCGGAGGGCGCTGGAGCTGGCGCGGGAGAGGGAGGCGGTCTGGCTGGAGGGGTGCGGGCTCAAGGAGGGGGTGGATCTGGCGAGGAGGATGAGCGCGAACGGGGAGGTCTCGACGAAGAGCCTGAGCTGGACGACGGCGAACCTGGCGGCGGCGAGAAGCTTGGCGAACGCGGACCCGAGGGAGGGGCTGGCGCTGGCGTGCTCGAGATTCTTCGGATGCATTCCGAGGGAGGGGGAGTCGCTTTACGCGGCGCTGCGGCCTTCGCTGGAGGAGAAGGGGCTGGGGTTGGCGGGGGAGGGGTTGCTGCTGGGGGACAAGGAGGCGAGGGATGAGCTGGCGCGGCTGGCGCAGCAAGGGTCGAAGGCGGGGCTGCGCGGGGACGCGCAGCGGCGGATCGAGGGGTTCTGCAGGAGCTTCGAGGCGGCGGGGAAGGCGGGGAAGGGAGCTCAGGAGGCGTTGGCGCTGTTCCGTGGGCTGCAGGCGGGGTATGCGTTCGAGGGGAGCGATTCGTCGGAGGGTTTTTTGCCGCAGGTCCGGGAGCGGATGGTGGAGTCGAAGGAGGAGGCCGAGGAGCTGATCCGGGAGGCGAGGGCGAAGCGGGGGCATTTGGGGTGGATCTACGAGCGGGCGCTCGAGCGGGAGGGGGAGCTGCGCGGGGAAGGGGAGGAGGATCGTTTCGAGGAGGAGGTCCGAGCGATGGTGGGGGACTGGAGAGACTGCCGGATCCGCTGGTCGGAGATGGGGCCGGAGTGCTCGTGGGAGGATTTGAGGAAGGTGAGGCCGGAGAGGCTGGCGAAGGCGGCGAAGGAGGCGAGGGAGACTGGGGGAGCGGCGGGGCGGATCGCGGACGCGGCGCTGGAGGGTTCGACGATCGCGGACGCGGAGAGCGGGAACGATCTGATCGCGAAGACGCGCGGGTTCCTGATCAGCCAGTTCGGGTTCACGGAGGGGACGTGGAAGGACTTGCTGCGGGGGAGCCCGGAGCGGCTGGGGGGATTTTGCGAGAGGCTCGAGAAGCTCGGCGAGGAGATGCGCGAGGAAGGGTATCCGCAAAAGAGGCCGAAAGGGGAGGAGGCCTACCGAGGAAACTACGGGATGCCGGAGAATTACGAGTGGCTGAAGGGAGCCGGGGAGGCGCTCGCGGCGGGGATGGTGTCGAGGCCGGGGGAATGGGAGCTGGCGGAGTTTTTGAGGCAGAGGCCGATGCATTCGGACGACGAGCTGCATTTTTCGCCGAGGATCCCAGGGCAGAGGCATGACGGGGAGGAGGGGGGAGCGTTCTGCCTGGCGGAGAGCGAGGCGAAAAGGAAAAGATATCCGCAGCTGCTCAAGGCGGCCTGCGACCGGATCGGGCAGCTCGAGAGGGAGATCGCGAAGGAGAGCCCGCAGATGGAGGAGGTGGAGCGCCGGAGCGAGGCGGCGAAGAGCTTCTGGGAGAAGGATTGGGGGCTGCTGTCGGATTGGCTGGGCAAGTCGGAGGCGGGGCTGTGGCAAAACTTGCCGGAGAAGTTCGGGTGGTCGGCGGTGTGGAGATGGCAGAAGGAGTGGCACGAGGAGATGGCGGCGGCCGCGGCGGATCGGGCGGCGGAGAACGCGAGGGCGGGGCGGAGCGCGAAGGGGTGGGCGGCGCCGCTGGGGAAGCTGGAGGAGGGGGCGTGGAGCGCGGTGGAGCTCAACAGCGCGATCGCGCTGACGGAGGAGGGAGCGGAGATGCGCCACTGCGTGTCGAGCTACGCGCCGAATTGCCGGAGGGGGGAGAGCCGGATCCTGTCGATCCGATGCAACGGGGAGCGGGTGGCGACCTTGCAGCTCAAGGCGAGGTCGGAGGAGAAGGGGCATGTGAAGTTTTCGGAGGCGAAGGCGGGGGATGAGTGGGAGATCGTGCAGAATAGGGGGAAGTGCAATGCGGAGGTGAAGGGGAAGGATGCCCTGGCGTTCTGCCAGAAGGTGGCCAAAGCCTACAAGGAGGCATTCGGGAAGAGCCTGGAGGAGAGGGCGAAGCGGGAGGCGGCGGCGCGCAGGGAGCGCGTCGCCAAGGAGCTGGTGCTGCTGGGGGACGCGCCCGGGGGCGGGGTAGAGGAGGGGCCTCGGCGCGGGGCGAGGATCTGAGGATCTGAGGGGCAGGGGAGAGGGGGATGGGGATGGAGAAAAATTCGGCGAGGCGGGAAATCGCGGGCGTGATCGGGAGAATGGTGGCCACGGCCGGAGCGCTGGGCGCGGCCGGGGGCCTGGGATTGGCGCTGGCGGCGCCGGGGCTGCCGAGCTGGGGGTTTTCGGGGCTGACGGCGGCGCTGGTGCTCGGGTCGACGCTGGCGGGGTCGATCCAGGCGCGGACGGGGAAGGCGTGGGTGGGGAAGGTGGGGTCGGCGCTGCCGCTGATCGCGGTGGGGATGGGCCCGGCGGGGATGGGGTGGACGGCGGGGGCGCTCGGCGCGCTCGCCGGGGGCGCGGCGGCCGGAGGGCTGGTGGCGGGAGCGGGGGCGAGCCTGGGTGCGGGGAAGGCGGCGGCGGCGGAGGTCGCGCGAAAGCGCGAGGCGCGGGAGCGAGAGCGCGAGCGCGAGGAATACGAGAGAAGGGGAGGGGCCTCGAGGCTGGATGAGGAGCTGCTGCGCGCGAGCCTGAGGGAGGGGCCGGAGGGGGGGCCGGAGAGGATCCGGGAGCTGGTTTTGGCGGGGGCGGACCCGAACGCGCGGGTGAGGGAGACGGGGGAGACGGCGCTGCACATGGCGAGCGCGGCGGGGCTGGAGGAGGCGGTGTCGGCGCTGCTGGAGGCGGGGGCGGACCCGAACGCGAGGAATTGGGATTCCGGGGTGGGGCCGCTGGGGTGGGCGTGCATGATGGGGCGGGAGGGATGCGCTCGGAGGCTGCTGAGGGCGGGGGCGGATCCGGACCGGAGAGGGGCGCAGGGGGGGACGCCGCTGGAGAACGCGGTGGCCTCGGAGAGCGAGGGATGCGTGCGGGCGTTGCTGGAGTTCGGTGCGGACCCGAACCGCAGGAGCGGGCCCTGGGGGCAGCTGGCGCTGAACATGGCGGCCGGGGAGGGGAGGGAGGGGATCGTGCAGGCGCTGCTGGAGGGAGGGGCGGACTGGAGGAAGAAGGACGGGTTCGGGATCGCGGCGGGAAGCGGAGGGGGGGGGAGCCGCAGCGAGACGCTGCGGGCGTGGGTGGCGGCGCAGGAGGAGCGGGAGCAGCTGGAGAAGGCGGGGCTGGGGGCGTTCCGGAGGGCGGCGCTGGCGCTGGGGAGGAAGCTCCGGCGGGGCGGGGAGAAAGAGGCGCGCGAGATGGCGGAGCGGATGACGGGCGGGCGGGCGCGAGAGGGGAATCTGGGGGAGGAGGAGCGCGGAAGGAGGAGGCGAAGGGGGCTGTGATGGGATTGGGGGGGTTCGGAGGAGAAGCGAAGGAAGGGGAAAAGGGGAGGGGGCGATGGGAAGAGAGAAAAGAGAGGCGGAGAGCGGGCTGGAGGTCTTCCTGGAGCTGGGGGAGCCGCTGAAGGGGTGGAGATGGGTGGAGCTGAAAAGCGCGGAGGAGCTCCAAAAGGAGCAATGGGAGATGGGGATAGCGGTGGCGGCGATGATGAGCAAGCCCGTCAGCGAAGGAAGAGCCAGAGTCTGGTCGCTGCGCGACCCCGACGGAAAGCCGCATTTGACGTGCGACGCGGCGGGGCTGCGCCTCAAGGAGCTCGTGGGGAAAAGAAACCGGAGCGTCCCCCCGGAGCTGCGGCAGGCGGGGAGAGATTTCGCGGAGGCGTTTCGGGAGGAGTTCGGGGCGCTCCTGGAGGTCGGGCCGATGTATTGGGGAAGGGAATACCCGGACCTGAAGACGGGGCCGAGAGAGAAAGAGAGCCTGGAGGCGTGGGCGGCGAAGGCGAGCAGGGGGAAAAGGGAGAAGGCGATCGTGGAGATGGCGCGCTCGGGGTATCTCGATGGGGTTCGGGAGCTCTCGGGGCTGGCCTCGGAGGAGGCGAAGGCGCGGGCGTTGCTCAAAGCGCTCGACGGGGCGGAGGCGATGTCGGATCCGGGCGGATCGGAGGCGGGGAGGGATCTGTGCGCGATCCATTTGATCCGGATGGGGGCCGATCTGGAGAAAAGCCAGTTCCTGGCGGTGAGGAAGATGTGCGGGAAAGAGGGGGATGGGCCGCTGGGAGCGGCGCTGGATCGGCTAGAGGAGAATCCGCGGGCCGCCGGGGCGGCGCTCGAGAGCCTGGAGAGGGAGGGGTGGGAGGGAGCGCTCGTCGCCCAGGCCAAGGCGAGCCTGGAGAGAAGCAAGCTGAAGGCCGGGGCGAGCGAGGGGGTCCGGGGGCCGAAGAGGGGATCTGAGAGAGCCCGCGGGGTCAGAGGGGGGAGCGGGCGGGCTTTTTGTGTTTGGAGGGGGATGAGGCGGAGGCGAGGGCGGCGGCCTCCTTTTGGGCGATGAGCTCGGGGATGACGAGGAAGACCTTTTTCTCCAGGGGGCAGAGCGCGTCGAAATCCGAGTCCTGGCCATAGAGCTTCTGGGCGGCGAGATCGAAGGAGAATCCCGCGGAGGAGAGCTCGCTCCAGGCGGCGGCCATGGAGGCGGCGCCGGAGGGGTGTCCCCGGCCGAGGGTCCAGATGCCTTCCATATCGCGCTCGTATCCCAGGAGGTCCGGAGGCAGGGAGATTTCGCCGGGCTCGAGGGGAGAGGAGGGGGGAGCGTCGGAGGGGAACATGAAGATATTGGAGCCGTCATAGGATGGGTCCCAGAATCCTTCGGCTTGGCCGAAATCGGGGTCGTTGCTGAAGCACCAGGTGATCCGGGATGCGAGCAGTGGATGGATCGATTCAACGGCGTCGCGACCAAGTATCTCCCTCACTACCTTGGCTGGCATCGTTGGCTCGACACCGCCAAAGGCAGGGTCAAGGCTCGAAAGCTTCTGGCGGACGCGGCCAACCCATGACAACAGGAATAGCGGGATGCCCAACATTTGGGCGCAGCGGATCATATAGGCTTGCGATTTGCTCTGGATTTGAGAGGATATTAACCATCTGAGATTGAGATGGATATGGAGGCTTGCATGAAACACAGTAAAGAATTGAGTGGCTTATCCGGCTTTGGAAATACTTTGGAAAAGTGCATCGCCAACATAGAGGCAAGCAATAGGCTTGAAGGCCTCGAGCCTACGCCTAGGTTGAGCGTGATGAACGCGGCTATCCTCAAAGGGGAGATATCTATTGAACAAGCCATTGAGCAAACGCTTGCGGCCTATAAAGCCGAAGATTTAAGGCGAATCAAAAGTCGCCCGAAGGGCCTGGCACAAAAATCCAAGAGATGAAAGAATCGGACCAAGATCCTTATATTGATCCAAAGACCTGCACTCTTCGAAACAAGCTTGGGGTTGATGATTCCGACTTGCTTGAAATTAGGGAGCACGAGCTGTCATCTCTCCGGATGGCGCAATTGTTCTCTATCAAGATTCCCCAACAAATAGACTTCAAAAGCCTTCTGTTCATTCACAAGCACCTATTCCAAGATGTCTACGATTGGGCGGGTATGATTCGGACCGTGGACATCAGCAAAGGTGGGACACGCTTCGCAAATTGTCAGCGCATAGAGCCAGAAGCCGAAAAGCTCATGGAACAAATGGACAAGGAAAACGGCTTGGCGGGCCTTCCAAAGAACAAGTTCTGCGAAAGAATCGCTCACTACTTTAGCGAGATGAATGTCCTCCATCCCTTTAGGGAGGGGAATGGCCGAGCCACCAGGCTGTTCTTTTCCTGGGTCGCTGCCAATGCAGGATATCAGCTTGATTTCGACAAGGTGAGCAAGGCCGATTGGAATGAGGCGTGCATCCATGGGTATCACTGCCGCATGGAGAAAATGGAGGGGATATTTGCGAATATCGCGAGCCCTCTGCCGCCTCCGGCTCCATCGCCTCTTCCAATCGAGAATATTTCCAAGAGGATTTCAGAATGTAGGGTAGCCAGAAGCCAGTCAATCACAGTGTCGGTTATGAAACCTGGAAAGGACATCTCTAGCTAGATGGACGGGGATCATGGTGTGGAAGTCTGAGCTTGAGAAACCATCAGCTTTGTCCGCCTTGGTGCATTCCGTGGATTCAATCATCCCAATGAAACGGGGCACAGGCGGCAGGTAGTCCCTAAACAAGGCTATATCCGTTTCACGGATATAGCCTTGTTCACGGATATAGCCTTGTTTAATTTGTTCAGGATGCATGGCCTGAAGGCCATGTTCCATACGGATCTACGAAAGCATACTACTATTTTCGGACAGAGCCAAAGGGAAAGGGAGAAGAGGTGAATCTCGCATATGGGGACTTGACGAGCGTGGCTTCCGCCCAAAGGAGAGG
>VFQM010000704.1_pt1 | contig 34705 bp, 35 predicted proteins | sample 3512391 | NCBI WGS metagenome assembly VFQM01 (sample SAMN10412369, study PRJNA504923) | tailings metagenome | isolation source: Replicate 1 from Balatoc abandoned mine | place: Philippines
CGGGCGGCATCGTCGATCTCGACGACCCATTTGGCGATGTCGCCGAAGAAGCGGCGGTAGTTGACCTCCTGGAAGGCCTCGCGCTCCTTGGCATGGCTCGCCACCTGGCCGATGAACAGGATCATCGGGATCGAGTCCTGCATGGCGATGTGGACGCCGGCCGACGCATTGGTGGCGCCGGGGCCGCGGGTGACGAAGCAGATGCCTGGCTTGCCGGTGAGGCGGCCGTGGCAGTCTGCCATCATCGCAGCGCCTCCCTCCTGGCGGCAGACGATGCTGCGGATCTTAGAATCATGCAGCGCGTCGAGCACGGCCAGGTAGGATTCGCCCGGCACGCAATACATGCGGTCGACCCCGTTGGCCTCGAGCGCGTCGACGATCAGTTGTCCGCCGGTCTTCATTTTTGGTTCTTCTCCAGTTCGGCAAGGATTTCCGCGGTGTGTTCCCCGAGCCGCGGCGATGGTTTGTGGTAGGCGAGAGGCGTTTCCGACATGACCATGGGCGCGCGCACCGACGGCAGCTTGTTGCCGTGGCCGTCGTCGAGGTCCATGCGCATGCCGCGGGCGATCGCCTGCGGGTCGGCGAAGGCCTGGCCGATGGTGTTGATCGGACTTGCCGGCACGCCGGCCTTCTCGAGCGCGGCCAGCAGCGCCTCGCGTTCGAAGCCGGCGAGGGCCGCGACCACCTTCTCGCGGAGCGCCTCGCGGTTGGCGACGCGGGCGGAGTTGGTGGCGAACAGCGGGTCCTTGGCGATGTTCTCGAGGCCGACGATGGCGCAGAATTTCTGGAACTGGCCGTCATTGCCGACGGCGAGGATGAAGTGGCCATCCTTGACCGGCAGAACCTCGTAAGGCGCGATGTTGGGATGGGCGTTGCCCATCTGCACCGGCGAATTGCCCGAGACCAGGTAGTTGAGGTTCTGGTTGGCTAGGACCGACATCTGGGCGTCGAACAGGGCCATGTCGATGTGCTGGCCCTGGCCGGTGGCCTCGGCATGGCGAAGTGCCGCCTGGATGGCGATGACCGAATAGAGGCCGGTGAAGATGTCGGTGACGGCAACGCCGACCTTCTGCGGCTCGCCGCCGGCGGGGCCAGTGATCGACATCAAGCCGGACATGCCCTGGACGATGAAATCGTAGCCCGCGCGCGGCGCGTAGGGGCCGGACTGGCCGAAGCCGGTGATCGAGCAATAGACCAGCTTGGGATTGATCTTCTTGAGGCTCTCGTAGTCGAGGCCATATTTCTTGAGGCCGCCGAGCTTGAAGTTCTCGATCAGGACGTCGGCGTCCGCGACCAGCTTGCGCACCACCTCGGCACCTTCCGGCGTGGAGAAGTCGAGCGCGATCGAGCGCTTGCCGCGGTTGCAGGAGTGGTAATAGGCGGCCGAAAGGTTCTCGCCGTCGTGGCCGGTGACGAAGGGCGGCCCCCACTTGCGCGTGTCGTCGCCGCCTTCGGGGTTCTCCACTTTGATGACGTCGGCGCCGAGGTCTGCGAGCAACTGGCCGGCCCAGGGGCCGGCGAGGATGCGGGCGAGTTCGATGACGCGGACGCCGTGGAGGGGCGGATTGCTCATGAGGCACCAGAGTTCATTGCAGTCGGGCCACGCTCTATCAGGAGTCCCCGTTCGCCGCCACCACGTTGCGATGGGCCAGCGGTGCTAGCCAGCGGGCAGGTTGTGGTCGAGCCATTCGGCGAAATCGGCCATGACGAGGTCGCGGTTCACCTCGTTGAGACTTTCGTGGCGAGTCTCCGGGTAAATCCTTGAAACGAGATTCGAAAAGCCCATTCGGCGCAGCCTTGTGGCAAGCGCTTCGACCGACTTCCCGCCGTCGGTTGCCGGGTCATGCGCGCCGCCGACGAGGTTGAACGACATGTCCCTGCGTATCGTTGTGAAGTTCCGGTCATCGGCTCCGGCGAAGATGAGGTCGAATACGTCGGACCACATCGAGACCGAAGCGTCCCAGCCGCACAGTGGATCGGCGACATAGGCGTCGACCTCGGCCGGGTCGCGCGAAAGCCAGTCGAAGTCCGTGCGGCGGTCGACGGCGCGTCCTGCCCAAGCGGCGAATGTGAGCCGCGGCAGGATGCGCGAGGGAACGTCCGAGCCCAGGCGGAACCGCTCCCAGGCAAGGATCGCCCGGGCCAGATGGCCGAGCAGACCAGCCGAAAGATTGGCATTCCAGATGGCGGTCGCGGCCACCCGGGCGGAATAGCGCTGCACGAAGTTCAACGCGATCAGCCCGCCCATGGAATGGCCGAACACGACGATGGGAAGGCCAGCGTGCTCGCCGGCTATGTGGTCGTGGACCGCAAGGACGTCCGCGAGCACCAGGTCGACGCCGGACTTGGCCGCGAAACGACCCGCGGGGGCGTCGGGTGCCCTGGTCGCGCCGTGGCCGCGGTGGTCGTGGGCATAGACGTGGTAGCCGCGCCCGGCCAGGAAGCCGGCGAAGCGGGCGTAGCGTGCGGCATGCTCCGCAAGTCCGTGATTTATCTGTACGACGGCGCGGGCGGGAGCGATCGCTCGACGGACATAAAGGTTGAGTTCGGCCCCGGTCGGGGACGAGAGCGTGGTGCGGTCGTTGAAAGGCATTTTCTTCCCCCTCGGCGGGACTGTTGGGGGAGCGGCAAGCTTGCGTCAAGGCTGTCGGGGAAGGGCGCTTGCGGCCACAATGTCAGGAGCCATGGCGGCCGCCCTTGTTCTCGCGAAGTCAGTCCATATATTCCGCTAACCCAAGGCCGGCCTGCCCCCACCGACCGCAGCTTCTCGCCAGTCGTCGAACCCCTCGCAGCGCAGTTGACCGCCATGCAACAGCCGATCATTTCCATTTCGAACCTCTCCAAGACCTACGCGTCCGGATTTGCGGCGCTGAAGAACGTCGATCTCGACATACGCCGTGGCGAGATATTCGCGCTGCTGGGGCCGAATGGCGCCGGCAAGACCACGCTGATCAGCATCATCTGCGGCATCGTCAACCCGACCACGGGCAGGGTGCTCGCCGATGGCCATGACATCATTAGGGACTATCGCGCAGCGCGCTCGCGCATCGGGCTGGTTCCGCAGGAACTGACGACCGACGCGTTCGAGACTGTCTGGGCGACGGTGAGCTTCAGCCGTGGCCTGTTCGGCAAACCGGCCAACCCGGCCCTCGTCGAGAAGATCCTCAAGGACCTGTCGCTTTGGGACAAGAAGGACAGCAAGATCATGATGCTGTCTGGCGGCATGAAGCGGCGCGTCATGATCGCCAAGGCGCTGTCGCACGAACCGCAGATCCTGTTCCTCGACGAACCGACCGCCGGCGTCGACGTCGAGTTGCGGCGCGACATGTGGGCGGTCGTGCGGTCGCTTCGCGAGACCGGCGTCACCATCATCCTGACCACCCACTACATCGAGGAGGCCGAGCAGATGGCCGACCGCGTGGGCGTGATCTCCAAGGGCGAGATCATCCTCGTCGAGGAAAAGGCCGAACTGATGCGCAAGCTCGGTCGCAAGCAGCTCAAGCTGCAACTGCAGAGCCAGCTCGACAGCCTGCCGCCCGCACTCTCGAGCCACGGGCTGGAACTGGCCGCGGGCGGCCACGAGATCGTCTACACCTATGACGCGCAGGGCGAGCGCACCGGCATCACGGCCTTGCTCCAGGACCTCAACGACAATGGCATCCGCTTCAAAGACCTGCAGACCAGCCAGAGTTCGCTCGAGGAGATATTCGTCAATCTGGTGAGGGAACGGCGATGAATTTCCACGCGATCCGCGCGATCTACCTGTTCGAGATGGCACGCACCTGGCGGACGCTGCTGCAGAGCATCGTCTCGCCGGTCATCTCGACCTCGCTCTATTTCGTCGTCTTCGGCGCGGCCATCGGCTCGCGCATCAGCGAGATCAACGGCATCACCTACGGCGCCTTCATCGTGCCGGGCCTGATCATGCTGTCGCTGTTGACGCAGAGCATCTCGAACGCCTCATTCGGCATCTACTTCCCGAAATTCGTCGGCACCATCTACGAGCTGTTGTCGGCGCCGGTGTCCTATATCGAGATCGTCATCTCCTATGTCGGGGCGGCGGCGTCGAAATCGATCATCCTCGGCCTGATCATCCTGGCGACCGCCTCGCTGTTCGTGCCCCTCCAGATCCAGCACCCGGTCTGGATGCTGGTGTTCCTGGTGCTGACCGCGGTGACCTTCAGCCTGTTCGGCTTCATCATCGGCATCTGGGCCGGCAATTTCGAGCAACTGCAACTGGTGCCGCTGCTGATCGTGACGCCGCTTACCTTCCTGGGCGGTAGCTTCTATTCCATCGACATGCTGCCGCCGTTCTGGCGCACGGTGTCGCTGTTCAACCCGGTGGTCTATCTGGTCAGCGGCTTCCGCTGGAGCTTCTTCGGCATGTCGGACGTCAACATCGGCATCAGCCTTGGCATGACGCTGGTGTTCCTGGCTGCCTGCCTCGTCACGGTGTCGTGGATTTTCCGGACCGGCTGGCGGATCAAGGTTTGACCTGGCCGGTCCGGTTGGCGTGGCGGAGGATCAATCATGGCCAGCGATGGGTTCGGCGGATTTCCGGCGGAGACGCTGCAATTCCTCCGCGCGATAGACGAGCGGAACACCAAGGAGTGGTTCGAGCAGAACCGCGACCTCTATGCGGCCGGCTATGTGGAACCGGCCAGGGCCTTCGTCGAGGACATCGGCCCGCAGCTTAGAAAGATATCGCCAGGCGTGCAGTTCGAACCAAGGGTCAACGGTTCGATCGGGCGCATAAACCGCGACGTACGCTTCTCGAAGGACAAGCGGCCCTACAAGAACCACCTCGATATCTGGTTCTGGCACGGCGACAGGAAGGGTTGGGACTGTCCGGGCTTCTATCTGCGGATCGCACCGACACGGATATTCCTGGGCTCGGGGATGCACGGCTTCGCGGGGAAGCTGCTCGACGATTTCCGGCGGGCGGTGGTGGCGGAGGGGCCAGGCACGCGGCTGATGGCGGCGATCAATGCCGTGGACGGGTCCTACGAGATCGGCGGCGAGACGCGCAAGAGCGTGCCGCGCGGGTTCGACCCCGACCATCCCCGCGCAAGACTGCTCAAGTTCGAAGGGCTCTATGCCGGTATCGACCTGTCCGCGGCGAATGCCGAGGCGCCCGATTTCGTCGATCAGGCGCTCGGCCATTTCGCTGCCACCTGGCCAATCGGCAAATGGCTGCTCGATGAGCTCGGTCCCGCCTCATCCTCCTGACGGGATCTGGCCGTCGATTTCGGCCATCAGCCATGTCCGGAAGGCCGTCATTGACGGCGTCTCGGGTCGCGATTTCAGATGCGTCAGCCAATAGCTCCCGGTTGCGACCGCGGTGTCGAAAGGCCGGACGATGCGGCCCACCTCGATTTCTCGGGCGAACATTGCGACAGGCACGAGAGCGACGCCGGCGCCCTGGGCGGCGGCCTCGACGAGGGCCAGCGAGGAATCGAACATCCAGCCGCGCAGGCTCGGCGGCTCGAGGCCCGCCGCCCCGAACCACAGCAGCCACTCGTCCCTGCGGTAGGAGCGCAGCAGCTCTTCGCCGGCAAGGTCCGCCGGACTGGCCAGGCGCGCCCCGATCGACGGCGAACAGACGGGGGAAAGCGGCGCATCCATCAGTCGTATGGCCTCGGTTCCATGCCATGCGCCGTCGCCGAAGCGGACGAAGTAGTCGAGACCGTCGATCAGCATGTCGGCGCGGTTGTTGTTGGTCTTGAGCCGCAGGTCCACATGGGGATGCCGTTGCTTGAAGCTTGCCAGGCGCGGAAGGAGCCAGCCGATCGCGAAGGTTCCGACGACGCCAACGGTCAGGATTTCGCGGAAATTGCCCTCCTCGAACTGGCTGAGCGTAGCGCTCATGCGGCGGAAGGCGTCGGTGAGCACCGGCAGCAGCGCGTGCCCCTCGTCGGTCAGGGCAAGGCCGCGCGGAAGGCGCTTGAACAGCGTCACGCCGAGCGTTTCTTCCAGCGCCTTCACCTGGTGGCTGATCGCCGTCTGCGTGACCCGCAATTCGAGGCCGGCGCGGGTGAGACTGCCCAGCCGCGCCGAGGCTTCGAATGCGCGCAAGGCGTTGAGGGGAAGCTGCGAAACCTCCATGAGTGGGAATCTCCGATGACCAAGTTTTTCTCATGTCAGAGCAGAGAATTGATCGTTTGGCGAGGGGCAGGTTCCTGCGTATCGACATGCCCAGGCGGCGGACAAATGAAATCGCGAGTATCCAGCATGACAAAAAACACCATTCCCGCGCTCGGGGTCCTTGTGGCCGGCAGCCTGCTCTTCGCAGCCTCTGCGCAGGCTGCAGAACATGGGGATGCGACCGGGCTGAAGCGCGTCGTCGACGAGGCGATCCGGCCGGTGCTCAAGGAATACGGCGTGCCGGGGATGGCCGTGGCCGTGACGGTGCGGGGCAAGAGCCACTACTTCAACTACGGCGTCGCCTCGAAGGAGAGCGGCAGCAAGGTTTCCGAGAACACGATTTTCGAGATCGGCTCGGTCAGCAAGACCTTCACGGCAACGCTCGGGGCTTATGCCGAGGTGCAAGGGAAGCTGTCGCTCACCGACCGGGCGAGCAAGTACTTGCCGGCCCTCGAAGGCAGCGCCTTCGATCAGATCAGCCTGCTCGATCTCGCCACCTACACACCTGGTGGACTGCCGCTGCAGTTTCCGGACGGCGTTACCGCAAAAACGATGGTCGACTACTACAAGGGCTGGCGCCCGGACTATGTCGCAGGCACCACCCGGGTCTATTCGAACCCGAGCATCGGATTGTTCGGCTACCTCGCCGCGGCAAGCATGGGCAAGCCCTTCGACGAGTTGATGGAACGGCAGCTGTTCCCGATGCTCGGCCTGACCAGCACCTACATCAACGTGCCGAAGGAGCGCCTCGGCGACTATGCCTTCGGATACTCGAAGGCCGGCAAGCCCATCCGGGTGTCACCGGGCGTGCTGGCTTCGGAGGCCTATGGCGTGAAGACGACGGCGGCCGATATGATCCGCTTCGTCGAGGCGAGCATGGATGGCTCGGGTTTGGACGAAAAATTGCGGCGGGCCATCGCCCTGACGCACACCGGATATTACCGGGTGGGAGAGACGACGCAGGGGCTCGGCTGGGAGATGTACGCCTATCCGGCTGAACTCGACGTGCTGCTTGCGGGCAACTCGACGCAGATGGCGTTGGAGCCCAACAAGGTGACGAGGCTCGTTCCGCCGCGGGCCGCGCGAGACGACGTGCTGATCAACAAGACCGGCTCGACCAACGGTTTCGGCGCCTATGTCGCCTTCGTTCCGGCCAAGGACATCGGCATCGTCATGCTGGCGAACAGGAACTATCCGAACCCGGCCAGGGTGGAGGCCGCGTATCGGATTCTTGAGGCGCTGGACGGACAGGGGGACTGACCGGAGCCCATAGGATTGATAGGCCCCGCCTTGCGCCCGCCAGCGCCTGGCGGGGCTCCCGGCTCGACGGAGCGGTGCTCGTCGCCCGAAAGCATTTGCCGTTTGGGGTGGGATGGCCTACATAGCGGCCAACTCTCCACCAACTGAGCAGCAGGATACGCGCGCGTGGCACGCCAGTTCATCTATCACATGTCGGGACTGACCAAGTCCTACGGCACCAAGAAGGTGCTGGATAATCTCAACCTGTCGTTCTATCCGGACGCCAAGATCGGCATTCTCGGCCCGAACGGCGCCGGTAAGTCAACCGTGCTGAAGATCATGGCCGGCCTCGACAAGGAATGGTCGGGCGAGGCCTGGCTGGCCGAGGGCGCGACCGTCGGCTACCTGGCACAGGAGCCCAAGCTCGATCCGAACAAGACCGTGTTCGAGAACGTCATGGAGGGCGTCGCCAAGAAGACGGCCATCATCGAGCGCTACAACGAACTGATGATGAACTACTCGGACGAGACCGCCGACGAGGGCGCGCGTCTGCAGGACGAGATGGACCGCCTCAACCTCTGGGACCTGGAACAGCAGGTCGAGATGGCCATGGACGCGCTGCAGTGCCCGCCCGGCGATTCCGAGGTGACGCAGCTGTCCGGCGGTGAGCGCCGGCGCATCGCGCTGTGCCGCCTGCTGCTCGAACAGCCCGACCTGCTGCTGCTTGACGAGCCGACCAACCATCTGGACGCCGAGACCACCGGCTGGCTGGAAAAGCACCTGCGCGACTATCCGGGCTCGGTGCTGATCATCACCCACGATCGCTACTTCCTCGACAACGTCACCGGCTGGATCCTCGAGCTCGACCGCGGCCGCGGCATTCCCTACGAGGGCAACTACACCAAGTACCTGGACGCCAAGGCCAAGCGCCTGATCCAGGAAGGCCGCGAGGACGACGCCCGCCAGAAGGCGATCTGGCGCGAGCGCGAGTGGATTTCGTCGTCGCCCAAGGCACGCCAGACCAAGTCGAAGGCCCGTATCAAGGCCTATGAGGAACTGGTCGAGCAGTCGCAGAACCGCAAGCCGACCGACACGCAGATCGTCATCCCGTCGATCGAGCGCCTCGGCAACCGCGTCATCGAGGTCGAGAACCTGAACAAGGGTTACGGCGACGAACTGCTGATCGAGAACCTGAACTTCAAGCTGCCGCCCGGCGGCATCGTCGGCGTCATCGGCCCGAACGGCGCCGGCAAGACCACGCTGTTCAGGATGATCACCGGCCAGGAGACGCCGGACAGCGGTTCGATCCATGTCGGCGAGACCGTCAAGCTCGGTTATGTCGACCAGAGCCGTGACGCGCTCGATCCGAACAAGACTGTTTGGGAAGAGATCTCCGGCGGCGCCGAAGTCATCAAGCTCGGCAAGCACGAAGTGAACAGCCGCGCCTATTGCTCGTCGTTCAACTTCCGCGGCGGCGACCAGCAGCAGAAGGTCGGCAATCTGTCGGGTGGTCAGCGCAACCGCGTCCACCTCGCCAAGATGCTGAAGAACGGCGGCAACGTGCTGCTGCTCGACGAACCGACCAACGATCTCGACACCGAAACGCTGGGTGCGCTCGAAGACGCGCTGGAAGCATATGCCGGCTGCGCCGTCATCATCTCCCACGACCGTATGTTCCTCGACCGCATGGCCACGCATATGCTCGCCTATGAGGGCGACGCGCATGTCGAGTGGTTCGAAGGCAACTTCGAGGAATACGAGAAGGACAAGGTTCGCCGTCTCGGCGCGGATGCAACCACTCCGCACCGCATGACCCACAAGCGCCTGACCCGCTGATCGATTTCATGAACGCCCCGCCCAAAGCGGGGCGTTTTTGTTTTCATGCTTGCCGCTGGAGTTCGACATGAAGGACTGGTCCGCCGCGCAATATCTCAAGTTTGAGGACGAGCGGACGCGGCCGTCGCGGGATCTTCTCGTGCAGATCCCGCTGCAGCGGCCGAGGCGGGTGGTCGACATCGGCTGTGGCCCCGGCAATTCGACCGAGTTGCTGGTCGAGCGCTGGCCGGAGGCCAAGGTTTTCGGGTTCGATACGTCGCCGGATATGATCGAGCAGGCGCGGAAGCGTCTGCCCGGCGTCGATTTCCAGCTTGCCGATGCACGCGACTGGACGCCCGACGAACCGGTCGACGTGATCTTCGCCAATGCCGTGTTCCAGTGGCTGCCGGACCATCAGGCCGTTCTGGCCCGCTTGATGACGCTGTTGGCGCCTGGCGGCTACCTCGCGGTGCAGATGCCCGACAATGTCGGCGAGCCGTCGCATGTGTCGATGCGAGAAACCGCGGAGGCCATGCCGTTTGCCGCCAAGATCGCGGGTGCCGCGCGCGAAAAACTGCCGCCTGTCGCCTCCTACTACGATTTGCTCGTGCCGCTGTCGGCGCGGATCGACATCTGGCACACGGTCTACAACCACCCGCTGGCGGATGCGGCTGCGATCGTCGAGTGGGTGAAGGGGACGGGCCTCAAGCCCTTCGTCGACCCGCTGGAGGCCGACGAGCGCCAGGCCTATCTCGCCGCCTACACCGCGCGTATCGCCGCCGCCTATCCGCCTGCCGCCAATGGCAAGGTCCTGCTGCGCTTCCCCAGGCTGTTCATGGTTGCGCAGAGAGAGTAAGGGCAGCTTGTGCAACCGTCACACAGGGCGTATTCGAAGGCCGGCATGTGACGTAAACTGCGCGACGGCGAGTCCTGCGGATATTGCGGGGGCGGGACGCGCCGGGGAGCCATGCGGTTCCATCTTGTTGAAGCACGGTCCTTGTCGAGCCGGTGTCGGCTTGGAGGAGCCGTGCGCGTGAGTTCTTACGGCGGACAGGTTTCATGCATCGCGTTTTCATCAGTGGCATCGGCGTCGAAATTCCTGAGGCCACGATCAGCAACGACGAACTGGTCGAGAGCTTCAACGCCTGGGTCGACATCGAGAACGTTCGGAGACAGGCCATCGGCGAGGAGCCGATCCGCAAGTCCGACAGCGACTTCATCGTCTATGCCTCCGGCGTGAAACAGCGTCACGTGCACACGCTCGACGGCATTCTCGACCCCCAGCGCATGGCGCCGCGCATTCCGCCGCGGCCGGACGAGGCGCTGTCGGTGGAGGCGGAGTTCGGCGTCGCCTCGGCGCGTAAGGCGCTCGACCACGCAGGCCTCACCGGCGCCGACATCGACATGGTGATCTGTGCCGCCTCGCACCAGCAGCGTCCCTATCCGGCGATCTCGATCGAAATTCAGAAGGAACTGGGCATCCAGGGTGCCGCGTTCGACATGAACCTGGGCTGCTCCTCGGCGGCGGCGGCCCTGCACGTCGCCTACAATCTGGTGCGCGCGGGCGGGCAGAAGCGGGTGCTGATCGTCACGCCCGAGATCATCACCGGCCACCTCAATTTCCGCGACCGCCAGACGCATTTCATCTTCGGCGACGCCTCGGTGGCGCTGGTGGTCGAGGCGCTCGGGCCGAAAGAGACGCGGCCGGGCCGCTTCGAGATACTCGACACGCGCAATTGGACCGAGTTCTCCAACAACATCCGCACCAATTTCGGCTTCCTGCTCAGGGCAGGGCAGGAAAGCACCTCTGTCGTCGAGATGGAGGGCAACATGATCAAGCAGGTGGGCAACAAGGTGTTCAAGGAGGTGACGCATGCCGCGCACCGCTTCATCACCGCCTTCCTGGCCGACCACGGCATGACGCCTTCGGACGTACGCCGCTACTGGCTGCACCAGGCCAATGGGCGCATGAACGCGATGATCCTGAAGCTCGCGCTCGGGCACGAGGCAGACCAGGACACCGCCCCGACTGTGCTCGATCGGCTGGGCAATACGGCGGCGGCGGGCGCAATCATCGCGCTCAAGGAAAACCACGAGGACATGAAGGCAGGCGAATACGGCCTGATCTGCGCGTTCGGCGCGGGCTATTCGATCGGCGGCACGCTGGTCCGGATGATGTGATCGATCAGCGCCGGTGATCCAAAGGATCAGGCTTTTTTCTGGATTTCTCGAGGGCTACGGGCAAAAGCTGCGGGCCGGAACCAAGAGGCAAGAGATGCTCGACCCGACGATGCGCCGCGAAGACGAACCTGAGATCCTGGCGGGCAAGAAGCTCAACGCGCGCGTCGCTGGTGTCTACGCAGCCCCTTTGGATCATTTCGTCACCAGGGCGGCTGAGGCTTTGCCGCTGACCTTCGAGGGTATCGAAGGCGACTACCATGCCGGTCACACCCGCCGCTCGGGCGGCCGCGAGCCGTGGTATCCGCGCGGAACGGAGATGCGCAACGAGCGGCAATTGTCGATCGTGGCGCCCGACGAACTTGCCATGATCGCCGAGCGCATGGGCCTTGCCGAGGTCAGACCGGAATGGATCGGCGCAAACCTCCTGCTCGACGGCCTGCCGATGCTGTCGATGCTGCCGGCCGGCACGATGCTGTTCTTCAAGGGTGGGGTGACGATCAAGGTCGACGGCCAGAACGCGCCGTGCCGCCAGTCAGGCCGCTCGGTCGCCGAGCATGCGCGGATGGCCGACCAGGACGCCGGCTCGCTTTTGTTTCCCAAGGTCGCGCGCCGCCTGCGCGGGCTGGTCGCCTGGGTGGAAAAGCCTGGCGTGATCGCCGCTGGCGAGGAAGTTTCGGTGCGCGTGCCGGAGCAGTGGATCTATAGGGCCTAACGTTCAGCGCGGCAGGGTGCTACTGGAGGTCACGGAAGTTGTATCCGGCGTCTTGACGGTGGTCACCTTGTAGGCCTTTCCCGCCTTGTCGTAGGTCGTCCACTCGCCGACCTGGACGCCCCTGTCGAAGTGGCCGGAGCGAAGCCTGGTGCCGTTCTTGCGGAACCATTCCCAGTAGCCCTCGGCCTTGCCGTCGCGCAACTGGCCGACGACCCAAAGGCTGCCGTCCTTGTGGTGGTGGCGATAGGGTTCGAAATCTTCCGCCATGCGTTGCCTCCTCAAGCTGCGGTTGCCGAGAAGATCAGGTGTGCGACCAGCGAGCAATGGGCCAGTGCAGCGTACGGTGGGTGCCTAAACGTCCTCGTCGTCGGGATCGAGCAGCCGGGTGGCGCGCCAGCGGGTGAGGGTGGCGTTGACCTGGTCGATGACGAAGAAGCGGGCGGAATCGCGGTCGTAGCCCTCCGACAGAAGCTTTTCGTAATCCGTGTGGGCGTGGCGGACATGCGCGACGGTCGCCAGCCAGACGGCGATCGACGGCGGCAGCGTCTTCATGTGCACGGCAAGCGCATCAGCCCGGATGACTTCCGTGTCGGCGTAAGGCGCGAGCGGCAGCAGTGCGGTCAGTGCCTTGGCCACGGCGCGCTGCCGGCCGGTGGGGGCTGCCATGCTCAGGCTTCCTTGGTCGGGCGCGAGGCGTCGGGGAAGGCATCGACCGAGGCGAAATAGGGCTTCAGGTCGATGACGGGCGTGCCGTCGAGTGCGTCGATGGCGTCAATCTCGATCACTCCGGTTTCAACGTCGAGCGATACGATGCGGGCGACATGCAGGCCGACCGGGTTCGGCCGGGCGGGCGAGCGAAGGGCGAAAACGCCTTTCGCCTCAGTGGCATGGCGTGGTTTCTGGACAATCAGATTCCGCGGCGCCTGTTCGAACCAGCTAAGGATGATGACATGGCTGTAGCCAGCGAGGCCGGCAAGGCCGGTGCGGTAGGGCGCATCCACGGTCACCGTCGCGCCAACGCCGCGTTCGCGCGCGGCGTTCATGTTCTTGGGGCAGTCCTCGCGCAGCTTCCACGGCGAGGCGATGCGGCCGATATAGGCGAGGCGGGCGTCGTCGGCCTCGGCGGCCAGGTCCTGCGCAAGCGCCACCTCTCCCTCGCGTTGCTCGAACATCTGCATGAACGCCTCCCACGGCCGCGCCATTTTGTTGCCCGCATGCGACATTGGGCGTTGCAAATACCTGCTTCGTCACATAAAGATATGTTTATGTCTTTTGGCAAGAGCACAAACTGATGCATGTGACGCTCGATACGATGGTAGATACCTTGAAGGCGGCGGCCGAATCCAGCCGCCTGCGGATACTGACCCTGCTTTCGCGGGGCGATCTTACGGTTTCCGACCTGACCGACATTCTCGGCCAGTCGCAGCCGCGCGTGTCGCGCCATCTCAAGCTGCTGCTCGATGCCGGGCTGATCGACCGCTACCAGGAAGGGTCCTGGGCGTTCTTCCGGCTGTCGGATGCCGACCAGGCGCGTGATTTCGTGCAGGGGCTGGTCGCGGGGATCGACAAGGGTGACACCCAGGTGGTCCGCGATCTGGAGCGGCTCGAGGACGTCAAGCGCAGGCGCCAGGAGCGTGCCGCTCATTATTTCAGCGCCAACGCCGCGAGCTGGGACGAAATCCGCACGCTGCATGCGCCGGACCGCGCCGTGGAAGCCGCAATGCTGAAGCTGGTGGGCAAGAGGCCTTTCCAGTCGATGCTCGACCTCGGCACTGGCACCGGGCGGCTGCTCGAAATCTTCGCGCCGCTCTACCGTCGCGGCATCGGCATCGACATGTCGCGCGAGATGCTGGCGGTCGCCCGGGCCAATCTCGACAAGGCGGGCGTGTCCAACGCGCAGGTCAGGCAGGGCGACATCTTCGCGCCGCCGGTCGAGCGTGACGCCTTCGACCTCGTCACCATCCACCAGGTGCTTCACTATCTCGAAGACCCCGCCCGCGCCATTCAGGAGGCCGCGCGCCTGCTGCGACCGGCCGGACGGCTGGTGATCGTCGATTTCGCCCCGCACGGGCTGGACTTCCTGCGCTCCGAGCACGCGCACCAGCGCCTGGGCTTCTCCGACCGGCAAATCGCCGAGTGGCTGGCCGAGGCCGGGCTGGAGCTCGAGGAAACGCAGGAGTTCGAGCCGCGTGGTTCCGCCAAGGCGGGCCTCATCGTCAAGCTCTGGCTGGCTCGCGACCGCCGCCTGCTGATCGCCGACCCCAATCCTGAAATCCAAGCCGCGAGGGAAACCGCCTGATGAACCAGTACCAGCTCTCCAGGCGATCCGACATCGGCGACAAGATCCGCGTTTCCTTCGAGTTCTTTCCTCCCAAGAACGACGAGATGGAAGCGCGGCTGTGGGATACGGTGACCCGCCTCGAGCCGCTCAAGCCGCAGTTCGTGTCGGTGACCTACGGTGCCGGCGGCACGACGCGCGAGCGCACCGCCCGCACGGTCAAGCGCATCCTGGACGAGACGACGCTGACGCCGGCCGCACACATGACCTGCGTCGACGCCGAGCGCGAGCAGGTGGACCAGGTGATCTCCGAATTCGCAGCCATGGGCGTCACGCGGTTCGTGGCGCTGCGCGGCGACCCCGCTGAGGGCGTGGGCGCGGCCTATCGCCCCCATCCCGGCGGCTATGCAAACGGCGCCGAACTGGTGGGCGCGCTCAAGGCGCAGGGCGACTTCGACATCTCGGTGTCGGCCTATCCGGAGAAGCACCCGGAGAGCCCCGACTTCGTCACCGACTTCGACATGCTCAAGCGCAAGGTCGACAATGGGGCGACGCGGGCGATCACCCAGTTCTTCTTCGACAACGACCTCTACGAGCGCTACGTCGAGCGCGCGCGCAAGGCCGGAATCTACATCCCGATCGTGCCTGGAGTGCTGCCGATCCACAGCTTCGCCCAGGTGGCCAATTTCTCCGCCCGCTGCGGCGCGCATGTGCCGAAGTGGCTGGCCGAGCGCTTCGAGGGCTTGGACAAGGACCCGCAGACGCATGCGCTGGTGGCTTCGGCGGTGGCCGTGGAGCAGGTGCTCGACCTCGTCGAGCGCGGCGTCAACGACTTCCACTTCTACACGATGAACCGCGCCGACCTGGTGTTCGCCGTGTGCCACATGATCGGCATCCGCCCGCGCGAGAACGTGCCGGGCTCGGCTGCCGCCTGAGCCGCAGAAAACCAAAAAGGCCGGGACTTGCGTCCCGACCTTTTCGAAGCTCCACCTAGAGGTGCTACTATCTTCCGCCGTCTAGCGGCCTATGGAAGAACTCCAACAATGAGCGCGCCGATGAAGGCAAAGGCAGCGCAGATCATGAGTGCATTGATTGACCTAGTCAGTCCCATGCATAGCCTCCTCTTCGCAAGCCATGCGTCGGAATCTAGGGGCATTTCAGCCACACACAAGGAAAAAATGTGCTGCATTGCGACAGAATCATGTGCTGCGCGACACGTTTTTTGCGCTTAGGCGTTGGATTCGCTTGGTAAATGAGCCGGAAACGCTTGTGGAGAAAATGTGGCAAATCGGTTAGCGCGACAGCGGCGCGTGTCCCATCGGACACGCGAAAGGATGCTGCCCCACTACGATTTGCGCATGACGCGAACCTTCGGCTACGTGGTCATGCACCAGCCGGCTGACGCCGCCTGAACAGGCGTCCGTCGATGGTCACCAGGCCCAGCGCTATGAGCGCCATGCCGCCCAGCTCGAACGGCTCGAGCTTTTCGCCGAGGAAGGTGACGCTGAGCAGGATCGCGCTGGCCGGCACGATCAGCGTGACGAGCGACGTGTTGGTCGCGCCGGCCGAGGCGACCAGCCCGAAGAACAGGATGTAGGCGAAGGCGGTCGACAGCAGGGCGAGCGCGAAGACTGCCATCCAGGCGCCCGAGCTGGCGGCGAACAGGCCGGTCGTGCCGTGCGTGGCAAGAACGACAGGGATCATGATCAGGGTCGATGACGTCAGTTGTCCGGTCGCGACGATCGCCGGCGGCACGCCGCGGAGCCGTCTCGCGACCATCAGCGCCAGCGCATAGGAGAGCGAGGCCCCGATCAGGGCCATTTTTGCCCAGACCGGGCCGCCGAGACCGGCCACCAGGCCCGGCCCGATCATCACTGCCGTACCGCCTATCCCGAGCACGATGCCGGCGAGCTTGTTCCAGGTCAGCTTCTCGTCGCTGGTCAGCATGTTCGCCACGACCAGTGTCCAGAACGGCGTCGTTGCGTTGAGCACCGAGGCGAGGCCCGCACCGATTTCGGTCTGGCCGGCGAAGATCAGCGAGAACGGGATGACGTTGTTGAGCAGCGACAGGCCGACGAGCGTCGCCGCATGGGGGAGGGCGAGGCGGAACGAAGGGCCGCGAAGGAGCAGGTATACGTGCAGTGCCGAGGCGGCGATCAGCACCCGGAACAGCACCAGCTTGAGCGGCTCGATCTCGGCGACCGCGATGTGGACGAAGAAGAAGGAACCGCCCCAGATCGCACCCAGGAAGAGCAACTTCGCCCAATCTCTCGCGTTCATTCCCGAATCCTTTGTCTGATTGTCACATCCAAGCGTTAGTCGCGGTCCTGCGGTAGGGCCACCCGTTTCCGATGGCCTGACGCAGCGGGGGCAGGAGGCGCGGGTTGCATCGCGGTCCGCTTAGGTTAGATTTCAGCCCGCACACGAGGAGCTCCCATGCAGCGATTCGAGAATGCACGCGAGGCCACCCTCGCTCTCCGTCCCGATGCTCCGGTCTATTGCTTCCGGCCCGAGGTGCTCAAGGCGGACGCCCGAGCCTTCATGGACATGTTTCCCGGCAAGACCGCCTATGCGGTGAAGACCAATGGCGAACTGATCGTGCTGAAGGCCCTGGTGGAGGCTGGCGTGACGATGTTCGACGTGGCATCCCCGGGCGAGTTCGCGGCGGTGCGCGAGGTCTCCAAGGAAGCCGAGATGATCTACATGCATCCGGTCAAGGCGCAGTCGGACATCAGGCTGGCGCTGGAGACCTACGGCATTCGCGTCATCGCGATCGACCACGAGGACGAGATCAACAAGCTGAACCGGGTGGTGCGGGCGCTGGACATAGACCCGGGAGCGATCACCGTCTTCGTGCGGGTGCAGACCAAGGGCTCGGCTGCCTACGAGCTGTCGAAGAAGTTCGGGGCAGGGCCGGCGAATGCGGTGGAACTCGCCGACCGGCTCAACCGCTACGGCTACAAGGTCGGCCTATGCTTCCATGTCGGCAGCCAGATCGAGGATCCGGACACCTACGAGCGGGCGCTGGCGTCGGTCGACTGGGTGCGCAACCGCGTGTCGTTCGATCTCGCCGGGCTCGACGTCGGCGGCGGCTTTCCGGCCGAGTACGGCTACGATCCGAACCGCCGCAAGCCGGTCATGCCCTCGATCGGGCAGATCATGTCGCGCCTCCGCGCCGACCTGAAGGAATACCAGTTCGACGACATGCCGCTGGTGGCGGAGCCGGGGCGGGTGATCGTGGCGCGCTGCCTGTCGCTGATCGTGCGCGTGCTGCTGCGCAAGGGGAGGAGGCTCTACATCAACGACGGCATCTGGGCCTCCCTGTCGGATTCCTGGACCGGCAAGATTACCCTGCCGGCGCGCTTCATCCCGGACCCGGCGATTCGTGCGCGCAACGGCGACGCCGGCACCATCGTGCCGTTCAAGGTGTGCGGGGCGACCTGCGATTCCGTCGATATCCTGTCGCGCCCGTTCTGGCTGCCTGAGACCATCGACACCGGCGATTGGATCGAGATCGGCCACATCGGCGCCTATTCGCTGTCGCTCAGGACCCGCTTCAACGGGTTCTACCCCGATACCTTCGTAGAGGTGACGACGCCGTTCGACGAGGGCGACGCGCCGCAGGGCTTCGCCAGCCTGGAGACGATGGCGGCGGAGTGAGGGTACCGGCGAGAGGGGAATTGTGATTGGCGAACAGGGAATTGGGAAGCGCGGCTTGAATGGCCGTGGGTCTGTTCCGATCTAAGCAACCCACGTTCACTGCTCACTTCAAGGCCTTCCCCATGCACGTTTTTCTTCTCGGCGGCACCGGTTTCATCGGTCGCCATATTCTTCAGCGTCTCGTCGAGGGCGGCCACGAGGTGACCGGCCTCGCACGTTCCGAAGCATCGGCGGAGCGTCTGGTGGCTGCAGGAGCAATTCCGCTGCTCGGCGATCTGCGTGCGCCCGGCGAATGGGTCGGCAAGCTTCTGCCTGTCGATGCCGTGATCCATGCGGCTGCCGACTTTGGCGACGACATGGGCGAGGTCGAGACGGCGCTGCTAGACGCACTGCTGCCAGTGCTCGGCGCGATGCCGAAGCGGCCGCGCTTCGTCTACACCGGCGGGTGCTGGCTGTTCGGCGCCACCGGCGACCGGGTCGCGACGGAGGACAGCCCGTTCGATCCGCTGCCGGCCTTTGGCTGGATGATCGACAACATGAAGCGCGTTCTCTCAGCGCCGGAGGTCGAAGGCACGGTTGTGCATCCGGCGATGGTCTATTCCGGCGAGGGCGGGGTGTTCTCGTCGTTCACAGAGACGATGCGCGAGGGCAGTTCTGTGGATGTCATCGGTTCGGCGCAGGTGGTCTGGCCGCTCGTCCACGCCGAGGACCTCGCCGAGCTGTACCTGCTGGTGACGGAAAAGGCGCGGCCGGGAGCCGTCTACAATGGCTCGGCGATCGAAGGGATGGCCGTTGGCGACATCGTGCCAATCGTGGCGCGGCACTTGGGGACAGGCGAGCCCGAATTGCGCGTCATCAGCGCCGATCAGGCGGCCGAAGAGCTTGGCGGATGGGCGCGCGGCTACGCGATCAGCCAGCGGCTGAGCGGTGACAAGGCTCGCTCAGAACTTGGCTGGGAGCCGAGGCACGGCGATGCGGCGTCGTTGTTCAGGTAGGCCAGGAGTGAAGCGAAGAATGGGGTTCCAGCTGCAAGGCGTTGGAATCCCTTCCTGTTCCCTCAGAGGTTCGCCAGAAGCTCGTCGGTCGGCCATCCGTCAACCGGCAGCTTGAGACGCATCTGCTCCTGGCGGATGGCCTCGCGGGTGTTGGTGCCGAGGATGCCGTCGATGCCGCCGACGTCGTAGCCCTTGTCGGCAAGCTTCTGCTGGAGCTGCTTCATGGCCTCGCCGGTAAGGCCGGCGTCCGGGTTGCCGCGATCGAAGGCGGGCTGGCCTGCGAGCCGGGCCGCAAGGTTTGCGGCGGTCAGCGTGTAAGTCGCCGACTGGTTCCACTCGAGATAGACGTCGTAATTGTCGTAGGTCAGGAAAGCCGGGCCCTTGCGCCCCATGGGCAGGACGATGGCGGCCTTGAGGCCGTTGTCCTGCAACTGGCTGCCGTCGCGGTTGGTGACGCCCATCTTGGTCCAGTCGGCCAGCGGCAGCTTGTTGGTGCGGCCGGTGAGTTCCCAGTTCATCTCGGCGGGAACGCGGATTTCCTGGACCCAGGGCTCGCCGCGCTTCCAGCCGCGCGACTCTATCTTGCGGGCCGTCGTCAGGATGACGTCGGCCGGGCTGTTGCGCAGGTCGACGATGCCGTCGCCGTCGCCGTCGACGCCGCGTGCCAGATAGTCGGTCGGCAGGATCTGGGTCTGACCAATTTCGCCGGCCCATGCGCCCTTGACGTCGACCGGCAGCACGCCGCGGTCCATGAGGGTCAGGAGCGGGATAATCTGTGGCCTGAACAGGTCTGGACGCCGGCAGTCATGTCCGAGCGTCACCAGCGCGTTGAGCGAGTTGAAGTTGCCCTGCACTGCGCCGAAATCGGTTTCGAGCGCCCAGAATGCGGCCACGACCGGTCCTGGCACGCCGTAGTCCTGCTCGCCCTTGGCGAAATACTGCCCGTATTTCTGGAGGTTGGACGCGCCGTGCTTGAGCCGGTAGTCGCTGATCATGCGCTCGGAGAACTGGATGAAGGTCTGCGAGAACACGCCCTGGGCGCGGTCGCGCTCCAGCACCTTGGGATCGAGGGTCGCGCCGGCAAGGGCTGCGAGCCCCTTCTCGCCGACGCCGGCGGCGCGTGCCTCGTTCGCCAGGTTCTGCTTCCAGGTGGCGAAATCGTCGCCGCATTCCTGGGCAAGCGCGGGCACCGCGGTAGCAGTGACAAGGAGGGCGGCGAGGGCTTTGCTCAGCAGTTTCATGGGCACGTCTCTTGCTATTGCCTGTCGCGTCGGCGTCGTGCTTTCGCCGAATGGCGAAAAGCAGGCCGCATGCAGGCAGAATGGCTCGGGCAGGCTTCTACAGGACGGGGACGGTGCCCGCACTCCCTCTTCTTGTCGCATCTGCCATGCGAAATCCAATGGGCGCGCGGCGTTCGCGGCCCCGGGCGCGGCCTATCTGGTGTTGGCCGCGAGCCACTTTCTCCAATGCGCTTCGGTGCCGTTGAACACGTTGATGTCGGCGTTACCCCTGATCCCTGGAACCACGCCGGTGCCGGTGTACTGCCAGAAGGTGAAGGGGTGGCTGCCGTATTTCTGCGTCGGATGGCCGGCGACGGAACGCAGCCAGTAGGGATAGCCGCGGAAGCCGGAGAGGCCGTTGTCGTCGAAGAAGTCGACGGAGGTGTAGATGATCGGCTTCTTGCCGTAGTGCCTCTCGACGATGTCGAGGAAGATCTTCATCTCGCTGCGCACGGTGTCTGCGGGCGGCCTGAGCTTGCAGGTCGGCGACTGCGGGTTCCACTCCATGTCGAGGATCGGGGGCAGGGCCGACGCCTCGTTGGGAACGTTCTTGATGAACCAGCGGGCCTGCTCGGCCGCGGGCCGGCAGAAATAATAGAAATGATAGGCGCCGCGCGGCACGCCGGCGGCCTTGGTCTCGCGCCAGTGTTCGTCGAAATAGTCGTCGATGCGGTCGCCGCCTTCGGTCGCCTTGATGAAGGCAAACGAGATGCCGCTGTTCCTGGCCGTCGACCAGTCGATCGAGGTCTGGTACTTCGACACGTCGGTGCCATGGACGGCGTAGGTCCAGGGCGCGCCGCTGTCCCATTCATGCGGGTCGCTGTCGCTGAAGCGCGGGTTCTTGACCGAGACGCTGGCTGACGAAACGGTCGTGTTGCCGGCCGGAGCCAGCGATAGGGTATCTGCGGTCGAGCAGGCGCCGAGGAAACCGAGCAGCACGAGAGCCGAAACGCGGCGCATCACATCTCCTTGGGCCGGTGCTGCCGGCCGAAAACTGGCTATGGGGCTGGCCTTGCGACCAGGCAGATTGTGTGATGGACCGGCGGTTCCCCACGAGACCGCATATCCCCTCCCTGTCTTCGCCGATCATGGTGAATAAACCGTTGATCGTTCTCGACAGCCTTTGGAATTTGCGGGAGGAATGACGGCAATTCGATGGCGAAAGAACGGTGCGGGACGGGGGAAGCGATGCGGCGGGCAGGACGGATAGCCAGGTGGCTGGCTGCTGCGCTGATCCTTTTGGTCGGCGGGCTTTTCATGTGGCTTTACTTCGCGCCGCCGGCACTGATCCGCGTCGGCTCCGGCTATGCGGCGAAGTTCGTCTGCTCCAATGTGTTCGTTGCTGGCCGCGACGCCGGACAGGTGCTTGCCGACGACGTGCAGGCGCCCGGCCATCCACTGCTCAGGCTGATGTCGGTCGACGTCGACGACAGCGCGGGCACCGTGCGGGCGGGACTGTTCGGCCTGTTCGGCAAGGGGCTTGCGCTCGAACAGGAGGGAGCCGGCTGCACCACGGTGCCCGACGGTGACCTGGCTGCGGCAACGCTTGGGGCGGTGCCGCCCCCGGGGGCGCCCAACGGCGACGCACTGTGGCCCGAGGGCGAGCGGGTCGAGGCGTCGCAAACGCTCGAACTACAGGCGGTACTTGACGATACCGGCCTCGCGGGACCTGGAATGCGGGCGATCGTGGTGGTCAAGAGCGGCCGAGTGGTCGGAGAGCGCTACGCGGAAGGGTTCAGTGCTTCGACGCCGCTGCTCGGCTGGTCGATGACCAAGACGGTCACCGCGGCGATCATCGGCACGCTGGTCGCCGACGGCAAGATGTCCGTCGACCAGACCGGCCTGTTCGAGGCGTGGAAGTCGGACGGTCGGGCGGCGATCAGCCTCGCCGACCTGATGGCGATGTCGAGTGGGCTCGAGTTCAACGAGGACTATGGCGACGTGACCGACGTCACGCGGATGCTCTACCTCGAGCCGGACATGGCGAGCTTCGCTTCTGCCAAGCCGCTCGCGGGCGAGGTCGGCAAGGTGTTTTCCTATTCCAGCGGCACGACGCTGATCCTGTCGCGGCTGTGGCAGGATGCTGTCGGCGATCCGGCGCGGGCACTGGCCTGGCCGCGCGAAAGGCTGTTCGGGCCGGTCGGCATGACGAGCGCCGTGCTTGAGGCGGACGCCCGCGGCACCTATGCGGGTTCGTCCTATCTCTATGCGACGGCCCATGACTGGGCCCGCTTCGGCCAATTGCTGCTGCAGGACGGTGTCTGGGAAGGAAGCCGCATCCTGCCCGAAGGCTATGTCGGCTGGATGCGCCAACCGGCGCCAGCCTCGAACGGCGAATACGGGCGCGGCCAGCTCTGGCTGCGCGGGCCCGAGGGTGGCGCACCGCCCGGCGCCAACCCCGATGCCGGCTTCGATCTGCCAGCGGATACGTTCTGGATGCAGGGGCATGACGGGCAGTCGGTCGCCATCGTGCCGTCGGAGGAACTGGTCGTCGTAAGGTTGGGGCTGACCCCTTCGAAGCTGCACTACAAGCCGCAGGCGATGCTGGCGGCGTTGATCGCGGCGCTCAGATAGGCCGTGGCCCGACCACGACAAGCCACGAATAGTCGCGATAGAGGGACGAGAACCGCGAGACGCGCCCGGTGGCGCGCGCCTGCCGGTCGATTTCCTCGATCAGGTTATCGCGCGGGCTGACGTGGAAGCGCACCAGCCAAGCCCGCAGCATGCTACGGAACCAGCGTGGCAACCGCTGCTGCTGGCCGAAATCGACGATGTGGAGCGAGCCTTCCACGACCGCGAGTGCGGCTGCGACCGCCTTCTCCCAGCCGGGTATCATCGACAGCGAATAGGAAACGAAGACCCGGTCGAAGCCGTGCCTGCCGAACAGCGCCTGGGCATCGAAGGACGTCGCGTCACCCTGCGCGAGGGTGATGCGGTCCGAGAGACCCGCCCGGGCGATCGAGGTTTTGGCGGTCGCCAGCATCTCGGCGGAGATGTCCAGGCCGTAGAAACGGGCGTCGGGGAAGCGCCGTGCTGCCAGGATCAGGTTGCGGCCGGTGCCGCAGCCGATCTCGAGCACGGTGCCTCCGGGCGGAGGATCGAGTTCGGAGAGCATCCGGTCGCGGCCCAGCAGATAGTATTTGCGCGTCAGGTCGTAGATGTGGCGCTGGTGCCGGTAGACGCGGTCCATAAGCCCGGAATGGGCGGCCGAAGGGTCGGAGGCGCTCATGCTGGCTTCTTCACGTAGAGATGGAAGCCGCCGTAGATGGCGGAACGGTCGCGGGCGGTGAAGTCGCGCGAATTGGCCTCGTCGTAGTTCCACTGGTCGAGCAGTGCCGGCGACAGCCTGCCGGGCAGCAGGCTGGGTTCGGCGGCGGTGCGGAAAATCACCCTGGCTTCGGGTGCCGCAGTGCGCGTGATCTCGGCCCACAGGGCGTTGAGCTGGAGATCGCTCATCCAGTCCTGCGCGTCGAGCAGCACGAAGCGGTCGACGGAGGCTGCCTCCCTGGCCGCGAGGTGCTCTGTGAAGTTGGCATGGTGGATGGCGACGCGGCCGACATTGTTGCGGATCGTCGCGTAGTTGGCCTGGTCGAGATAGGCGGGGAGGTCTGCTTCCCCCGGCTTGGGGTAGCGGCGGGCGAAGGCCTGCCAGGCGAAATAGTTGTTTTCCAGTGGGAAGTCGCAGGCGAGCTTTTCCAGGCGGTCCTTGAGCACGCCGGCCATGGAGCCGTCGCCCGAGGTCAGCAGCGAGTCGTACTGGGCGGGCGGGATGCCCAGGCCGAACAGCGACGACTTGCGCGACGTCACCCAGCGCAGCATGCGCCGCTCGAAGACCGGCGCGATCCGCTCGTCGAAGAAGCGGCGCTGCTCGTCGCGGGTCCTCGACGACATGATGCCCGCCGGATCGACCCCATAGAGCCTGGCAACGCCATGGCCGGCCGCGATGAACAGGCCGAGCAGACCGGTCTTGTAGAAATTGGCATCGAAGGTGGTTATGCGGCGCCGTCCGCGCCAGTTGCGGCGCTCCCAATAGCTGCGGCTGCTAGCGTCGAGATTGGGCGCGATGAAGCGGTCGTAGGCATGCGAGTTGTGCACAACGCCGGCTTCGCCGAAGAAGCGGAACAAGTCCGCGTGGGAGGGCAGGTGGCGGACGGCTGCCAGCTTCATCCGGTTCAGCGCGATGTGTGCTGCATTGAGGTCGACGGCGTCGATGCGCGCTGGGGATCGCGTCAGGTAGGCGAGGATGTTGCAGCCGCCGGAGGCGATGGTGACGACCCTGTGGCCTTTGCCCAGTTGCATCGCCTCCATGTCGACGTCTGGGTCTTCCCAGATCTGCGGATAGACGAGGCCCGAGAAAAGCAGGGCGAAGAACCGTTCGGACAGGCCAGCCTTGGACAGTGGGCGGTTCTGGTAGACCGCCTTTCCGACTTTCTTGCCGCGGCGGAAGACGAGTTCTCCGGAAACATCGGTCATGGAAGCACGATTCCCCACTGAGTTGTTGGGCGCAGCGGGTAGCGCATGGGGATGACAGCGCGGTGACGGGGCAATGACGGACCCGCGACAGCTGGGCGTCGGCCTTCAATGTGACAGGCGGTCACCGAACGTTATGAAACCGCTTCCGCCAGGGCGCATTCTACCTCCGACTGCCCGCTCGCCGGGTACACTCGTGAAAGGAGAGAGATGATGAAGAAGATCATTCTTGCGTCCGCCGCGGCGGTTGCCCTGCTGGGTATCGCTGCGTGCAGCGACAACACCGACAAGACGACCACGCAGAGCGTCGACCAGCCGCCTGCGACGACCGAACAGCCGGCCCCGGCCACGCCTGACGCAACCAAGCCGCCGGCTACCGACAACACGACGACGCAGAGCGTGACGCCCACCCCGCAGACCGGGACGGGCGGCGACATGCAGGGCAGCGAACCGACGCAGCCCAAGCCCTTGCAGCCCGGCACCGCGGCGCCGGAAGCCCCGGCTCAGTAATGCCGGCTTAGTAAGAGTAGCGGGAGGCGGAAAGGCCGGAGACCCACCTCCGGCCTTTTCTTTTGGCGGGAAGCTTTTCTTCTAGCGGGAAACCCGCGCACGGCGCCCCAGCGCGACGATGGCGATGACGCCGAGAGCAAACAGTACGGTTTCGGCCGTCACGTGCTCGCCGAGCAGGAATGCGGAAATGGCCAGCGTGACGAAGGACTGAAGCAGTTGCACCTGGCTGACGCGGGCGATGCCGCCCATGCCGAGCCCGACATTCCAGGCAAAGAAACCGAGGAACATCGAGCCGAAGCTCAGATAGAGGAACGCCAAGGTCTCTGCCGGAGCGGCGCCGGCGAATTCGGGGCGCCAGCCAAGGAGCGCGGCAGGTATCGAGATCGGCGCGGTCAGGACCAGCGACCAGCAGATGACCTCCCAGCCCGGCATGTGGCGGGCCAGCTTGCCGGACACCACGTAGCCCAGGCTTGCTGACAGCGCGGAAAACAGCAGGAACAGGTCGCCCCTGGTGAGGCTCATCCCGTTGTCGCGGACGGCGAATGCAACCACCAGGGCGGCGCCCGCCACGCCGCACATCCAGAAGAACGGCGACGGCCGCTCGCCGCCGATCAGGGCCGCGAAGATGCTGGTGGTGAGTGGCAGGACGCCGAGGACGACGCCTCCATGCGAGGCCGGAACCGTCTGCATGGCGATGGATGAGAATATCGGAAAGCCGAATACAAGCAGCAGTCCGGCGAGGAACAGGGCAGGTGCGTCCTTGCGCGGAAAGCGCTTGCGCAGGGCCATGAGAAGCAGCGCCGCGGCGATGGAGGCCATTGCGGCTCGTCCGTGGGTGATGAACCAGGGCGTGAAGGTGCCTAGGGCGACGCGCGTTGCCGGCAGGGTTCCGCCGAATATGACGACGCCGAGCGTGCCGAGCGCGAGACCGATCGTCTCGCGGGATATCGTTCGTGCCTGAGGGGAGGGTGCGCGCGCGTCCATGCCGAAGCGTTAGCCCGTCGGAAGAGGTGCGTCGTGGGAAATCGCTTGGTCCAGAATTTTGGTCCAGTACGCGCCTCCCGACAAAGTTGTCCCATGCATGAGAAGCCATCTCGCATTTGCGAATGTTTCATCCTAAGAAGCTGGCCATGTCGATTTGGGACCGTCTCGGCGACTTTGTCGCGCGTATCTCGGCAACTGCAGCGAGCGGCGTCGCCGACGTGGTGGAGGCCGTTCGCACGATCTTCTCAGGTGATGCGGAACTGCGCCGCCGGGTGGCCTTCTCGGTGGCGATGATCGCGCTGTCTGCCAAGATGGCGAAGGCTGACGGCATCGTGTCCCAGGACGAAATCCGCGCCTTTCACGAGATATTCAGGGTGCCGCCGGAACATGCGCGCGACGTTGCGCGGCTTTATGGCATCGCCCAGCAGGACGTGGCCGGTTACGAGATCTACGCGCAGCGCATGGCCCGGCTCTGCGGTTCGGGCCACCCCAACTGCGGTATGCTTGAGGACATCCTCGACGGACTGTTCCATATCGCCAAGGCGGACGGCATGCTGCACCAGCGCGAGGGGACGTTCCTGCATCGCGTGTCGGAGATCTTCCGCATCGAGGACGCGCACTACCAGACCATCTTGGCGCGTCATCTCGACCTGGGCGAAACCGACCCGTACAGGGTGCTCGGCATCGAGCCGGGTAGGCCTTTCGAGGACGTGCGCAAGCACTATCGCAAGCTCGTCGCCAACAACCATCCGGACCGGCTGATCGCGCGCGGCCTGCCCGAGGAGTTCATCCGCATCGCCACCACGCGCATCGCCGCAATCAACGCCGCCTACGAGATGATCGAAAAGGGGCTCCGGCACGTATGAGCGGCTTCCTGCCCGATCATCCCCATGCGGATGTGCGCGTCTCGCCCAATTTCGGGCCCCGCCGCGAGGGCATGAAGCCGGACATGATCGTGCTGCACTACACCGGCATGGAAACCGGCGATGGCGCCGAGGCCTGGCTGTGCAATCCGGCAAGCGAGGTGTCGTCCCACTATCTCGTCCACGAGGACGGGCGCATCGTGCAGATGGTGCGCGAAGGCGATCGCGCCTGGCATGCCGGCAAGAGCTCGTGGGGCGGGCAATCCGACATCAATTCCTGCTCGGTCGGCATCGAGATCGTCAATCCCGGCCACGCCTTCGGATACCCTTCGTTCCCCGAGCACCAGATCGACGCGGTGATCGCGCTTTGCCGCGGCATCATAGGCAGACATTCCATCGTGGCGGAGCGGGTCTTGGCCCATTCGGACGTGGCGCTGGGCCGCAAAATCGACCCGGGCGAGAAGTTTCCGTGGCGGAACCTTCACGAGGCCGGCGTAGGTCATTGGGTCGCACCGTCGCCGCGCAACGGGCGCCAGGCGCTGCGACCGGGCGACGCTGGCAACGCCGTTGAGGAGTTGCAGTCGATGCTCGCGCTCTATGGATACGGGGTCGAGATCACCGGTCAGTACGACGCGCAGACAGAGACAACAGTCCAGGCTTTTCAAAGACATTTCCGCAGCCGTTGCGTCGATGGGGTAGCGGATTCGTCGACGCTTTCGACGCTGCGCCGACTGATCGCGTCACTGCCTGAGGGGCTTGACTAAATATAATCTCCGATTCGCAAAGTTACACTTTGTAACGTTTTGTGACTTGCCCCGCCATTTTTCCCGCCAGTTCGCTCGGCAAATGCATCTCCGTGCAAGGCGCCGGATAAAACCTGCCAACGCTCCGAAGAGAGTTACCGGCGCTTAGGAAGGGATGCTGCGCGATGTTCTTCGCGCGGCCTGTCAAGAACAAGGATATCATGAAGTATTTGACCGTTGTTGCGGTGGCATTTGCCGCCGGCCTGACTTCTTTTGCCGCTCACGCCCAGGAGGGTGCGGTCAGGGCCTCGGAAACGATCATCAAACAGACCAACAAGAACAAGAACGCCAAGGCCGAGGACAAGAAGGCCGACGATTGCCCGTTCCTCTTCTGCATGCCCAAGAAGGCGGCCGTCGATGAGGATTTCAAGACGGCGTCGATCGGGGCCACGAGGGAAGCAAAGCCGAAGACGGGTGCGCCCTACAGCGAAATCATCGCGCGCTACGCCTCGTCCTACGGCGTCCCGGTGTCGCTCGCCCATGCCGTCATCAGCGTCGAGAGCAACTACCGCCCGAATGCTCGCGGCAAGGCCGGTGAGATCGGTCTGATGCAGATCAAGCCCGCCACCGCCCGCATGATGGGCTACAGCGGTTCGGCCAAGGGGCTGTTCAACCCCGAGACCAACATCAAGTTCGGCCTTTTGTACCTGGCCAAGGCGCATGAACTCAGCGGCGGCACGACTTGCGGTACGATCCTCAAGTACAATGCCGGCCATGCCGCCAAGCGGATGAACCCGATCTCGGCTGCCTATTGCAAGAAGGTCCAGGCTCGCCTCGGCGGCGGAGCCTGATGCTCCAGGCGGTGAGGACACCGGTGTCCGAGCCGCCTCGACCTTTTCTGTTGCGTTTTGCGGCGCAAATCTCTTTATACGCCTTGCCAGCTGGCCGGGCGGCCGCACCTGCGAAGTCGAAAGGCTGCAGGTGAGGAAAGTCCGGGCTCCATGGATACACGGTGCCGGCTAACGGCCGGCGGGGGCGACCCCAGGGAAAGTGCCACAGAAAGCAAACCGCCGCGGCTTCCGCGGTAAGGGTGAAAGGGTGGGGTAAGAGCCCACCGCGCGACTGGCAACAGGAGCGGCACGGTAAACCCCACCGGGAGCAAAACCGAATAGGGGCGACGTGAGGGGCAACCCTCGGGGCTGTTTCCGGCCTGTCGCCCGGGTTGGTTGCGTGAGGCGTCCAGCAATGGGCGCACAAGAAGAATGGCCGCCACGTTCCCGTACCGCAAGGCACGGGGGCCATACAGAACCCGGCTTACAGGCCAGCTGGCGCTGCCTTTTCCGCCGAAGATCAGAGCGTGTGCACGTCTCGCTCAGGTGCCCATCGATTTTAGGTAGTTCGCCTTGAGCCTGGTGCGATTTGTTCGTACCATCTCCGCCAGGAGGTGCCGTCATGGGCCATGTGGACAAGCGCAGCATCACGCTCTCGCCCGAACTCGCCGCCGCCGTCGACGGTGCCGTCGAGACCGGCGAATATGCCTCGGCCAGCGAAGTCATTCGCGATGCCCTGCGGCTCTGGAAGGAGCGCCGCGATCTCTACGGCTACACCGTGGAGGAACTGCGCGCGCTCATCCAGGAGGGCATCGACAGCGGGCCGGGCCGAGACGGGCCCGAATTCATGTCGATGCTGGTGGCCAAGTATGGGGCCATGAACAAGGGCGGGGTCGGTGAATGACCTATCGCCTTACGCCTCGGGCAATGGCCGATATCGAGGCGATCGGCGATCATCTCAGCCAAGTGAACCCAAGCGCCGCCATGCGGCTGATGCAGCGCATGGCGGCTCGATGGGAGTTGCTTGCGACGCAGCCTTTCTCTGGCGCCCAACGGACCGACCTGCTTGCTGAGTTGCGGCATATCGTGGTTGGGGAATACGTCACTTTCTATCGCGTCGACGGGCGCGACATTCTCATTCTCAGGGTTCTCCACGGCCGCCGTGAAATTTCTGATGAGGATCTTCAGCCCTAGATCCTGTCCAGCGAATCCTTCATCGCCGCCCACAGCTCTTCCGTCGGCTCGCAGCCGACCGACAGGCGCACGAAACCGGGCGGAACCGCGTCGCCGCGCCGCAGGCGGCGTTCCGCGACAGTATGCACGCCGCCGAAGGAGGTGGCGGCATGCATCAGCGAACAGCCATTGATGAAGTCTTCGGCCTTCTGCTCCGAGCCGAGGTCGAAGCTGATGAGGAAGCCGAAGCGCTCCATCTGGGCGCGTGCTAGATTGTGCGACGGGTCGCCTTCGAGACCGGGATAGCGCAGGCCGCTCACGGCCGGATGGGCCTTCAGGCGAGGGGCGATCGCCTCGGCCGAGGAGCACATGCGGTCGAAGCGCAGTTCCAGCGTCTCCAGCCCGCGATGCACCAGCCAGGCCTCGAACGGCCCGGGAATGCCGCCGGCATTCTGCCGCCACTCGGTGACGGCCGCGATGATCTCGGCATTGCGGCAGGCGACGTGACCAAAAAGCACGTCGGAATGGCCATTTGGAGCCTTGGTGTCGGCGGCGACCGCGATATCAGCGCCGAGTTCGAGCGGGCGCTGGCCGAAGGGCGTCATGGTGGTGTTGTCGACGACGAGCAGGCCGCCGGCGGCGTGGACGGCCTCGGCCACCGCTGTGATGTCGCAGATGTCGAGCGTCGGATTGGATGGGCTCTCGACGAAGACGAGCCGGTAGCCGGCAAAGCCTCCGTCGAGGAAGGACGATGTCGGCCTGACGTCGGTCGTCACGCCGAAGGCGCCGAGGAAGCGGTCGGCGAGGATGCGTGTCGTGTGGTAGCCGTCGGACGGCAGCAGGATGCGATCGCCCGCCTTCAGCAGGCTGAAGAAGGTCGCGGAAATGGCGGCCATGCCTGAGGGGAATGCCACGCATGGAGCGGCTTCGAGGTGGCCGAGCATCTCTTCCACTGCCGCCCAGTTCGGGTTGCTGAAGCGGCCGTATTGATTGAAGCCCGTGGCATCGCCGGGGGCGTGGTAGATGGCCGCCATGGTCAAGGGCAGCGGGATCGGGTCGCCCACTGCGAGCTTGTCGCGGCGCAGGTGGGCGAGGCTTGCGGCACGGGATTTCATCGTTTCCGTCATGATTTGCCGATCTTCCTTCAGCGGGGCTTCGCCCGAACGCTAAGCCGGTACCATTGCAGCGGCAAGGTCGGCGCCAACTGGCGAAGCCCGATAACGCTTCGTTAGCCTTAATGGAGCATAAAATCCTGGACGATGCGGGTAGGTCCAGGAGGTCTGCTGCGGCGTCTAGTGTTCCGTGTTCCCGTTGACGCCCATATGACCCCATGTTATCCCAAATCGGTAACCATGATTTCGTTCCAGTAAAGGGTGAGGCGAGTGCCGAACCGGCAGCCGCGGCGGCTGCGGGTTGCCACGCGCTTTCGGCCCTGGACGCGATTGGTTCAAGGTGTTGGCCGGGTTCTTCGAACATGGCCGGAATGCATACGAGGGGCGCGGTGGTGAAGGCTGCCGCAGCATGTGATGGACCGGTTTCTGTCAAATGCGGTGAACAGGATCGATGCGAAGGGACGGGTCTCCGTTCCGGCGCATTTCCGTGCCGTACTGCAGAAGCGCGGCTACACGGAGCTCTATGCGCTACGGGCGCTGGACGTTCCGGCGCTGGATGTCGGCGGCCTCGACCTTCTCGACCGCTACGAGCAGCGTATCGCGCAAGAGGATCCGTTCCTGCAGACGGCGGACGACATGTCGTTCTTTGTCCATGGCGACAGCACCTTCCTGAAGCTCGACCAGGACGGCCGTATCTCGGTCTCGGACTTCCTGCGCGAGCACACCGGGATCACCACGGAGGTGGCCTTCGTCGGCCGTGGGCAGTTCTTCCAGATGTGGGAGCCGGAGCGGCTTCGCGCCCATGGCGCGGAGGTGCGTGCGCGGCTCCTCAAGATACGACAGGCGGCGCGGCTAGGAGGGCAGGCGGAATGACGGCAGGTCACGGCGATGATCTCGGCGGGCCGGTTCGCCACGTTCCGGTTCTTCTCGACGAAGTGCTTGCGGCGCTTCGCCCCGCAAAGGGCGAGACGGTCGTAGACGGCACATTCGGCGCGGGCGGTTACACCAGGGCGATCCTCGGCACCGGCGCTTCGGTGGTGGCGATCGACCGCGACCCCGACGCGATTGCCGCGGGCCGCGAGCTCGAAGCACAGTCGGGCGGGAGATTGCGCCTCGTGCAGGCGCCGTTCTCCAGCTTGGACGAACATGTTGATCTTGTTGACGGCGTGGTGCTCGACATCGGCGTCTCCTCGATGCAACTGGACCAGGCGGAGCGGGGCTTCTCGTTCCGGGCAGACGGTCCACTCGACATGCGCATGGCCCAGTCCGGGGCGAGTGCGGCAGACGTCGTCAATCACTACAAGGCAGGCGATCTCGCGCGCATCTTCGGCTTCCTCGGTGAGGAGCGCCATGCCGGCCGGATCGCCAGGATGATCGAAAGCCGCCGGGAGAAGCGTCCGTTCGAGCGCACGCTCGACCTTGCCGACGCGATAGAGACGCATATCGGCCGCAGCCCCAAGGACAAGATCCACCCGGCGACGCGCGTGTTCCAGGCGCTGCGCATCTACGTCAATGACGAGTTGGGCGAGTTGGCACGGGCGCTCTTCGCTGCCGAGCGAGCGCTCAAGCCCGGCGGCCGGCTGGTCGTCGTGACGTTCCATTCGCTAGAGGACCGCATCGTCAAGCGGTTCATCGCCGACCGTTCGAGCGCCCCTTCGCGTTCCCGCTACATGCCGGAAGTCCAGGCGATCGCCACGACCTTCGACAAGCAGGGCGGGGCGGTGGGCCCGACCGAGGTCGAGACCGCGGCCAACCCGCGTGCCCGCTCGGCCAAGCTGCGTGCCGCCGTCCGCACCGCCGCGCCGGCGCGCGGCGAGGATATTTCAATTTTCGGACTTCCGAAGCTTCCCGACGTCGACCGGTCGGGGGAAAGGTAGAGCCAGTGTTCCGTACTACCGACATGGTTTTGATCGCCGTCATGCTTTCGGCTGCGGCCTTCACCTACAAGACCAAGGACGACGCCGAGAACCAGCTCAAGTCCGTGAAGAAGATCCAGGCCGAGATCCGCTACGAGGAAGACACGATCGATCTCCTCAAGGCAGACTGGAGCCTGCTCACGCAACCGTCGCGGCTCCAGATCCTTTCCGAGGCATACCAGTCCGAACTGCAACTCCAACTGGTGGATGCACGCCAGATCGTCGGCCTGGACGCATTGCCGGTGCGGCCGCTGACCATCGAGGATCTCACGCGCGAAAGTCCCGACCTGGTCGCTGCCACGCCGGACCAGAACGTGACTGGAGGCATCGCCCAATGATCGGCTGGCTCGCCAAGAAACGCGGCAAGAGCGAAGGCGACAAGACGATCGTCTTCGACAGCGCGCGCAAGACCACCGGTGGACGCACCCGCAACCGCGTCGTCATGACGATGGCGGTGTTCTTCGGCATCTATGCCACCATCGGCGGTCGCCTGGTCTATTTCGGCGTGCAGAACCCCGAAGCCTCGGGCGGTCCGGAATCCCGGGTGACGGCTTCGCGACCTGACATCGTCGATCGCAATGGCGAGGTGCTGGCGACCGATATCAAGACGGCTTCGCTGTTCGCAGAGCCGCGCCGCATCGTCGATGCCGACGAGGCGATCGAGAAGCTGACGACGGTGCTGCCCGATCTCGACGTCGAGCAGACCTACAACAAGCTGAAGAGCGGCACCGGCTTCGTCTGGCTGAAGCGGCAGCTCACGCCGAAGCAACAGGCCGAGATCATGGCGCTCGGCATTCCCGGGATCGCCTTCCGTACCGAGAAGCGTCGCTTCTACCCGGCCGGCGAGACGGCGTCGCATATCGTCGGGCTGACCAATGTCGACAACAAGGGCATCTCCGGGCTGGAGAAATACATCGACGACCAGGGGCTCGCCGATCTCCAGGCTTCGGGCTTGGCCATCGCCAAGGACCTGAAGCCGGTCAAGCTGTCGATCGACCTGCGCGTGCAGCATGTGGTGCGCAGCGAACTCGTCTCGGCATTGGAGAAGTACAAGGCAATCGCCGCAGGTGCCGTCGTGCTCGACGTCAGGACGGGCGAAGTGCTGGCGATGGGCTCGGTGCCGGATTTCGATCCGAACAATCCCTTCAACGCCCTCCAGAAGGACCGGCTCAACCGCATGTCGGCTGGACTGTTCGAGATGGGCTCGACGATCAAGAGCTTCACAACGGCGATGGCACTGGATTCCGGCAAGGTGACGCTGCAGAGCACCTTCGACGCGAGCCGGCCGATCACGATCGGCGGCCAGACGATCCGCGACTTCCACGGCAAGGGCCGGGTGCTCACCGTTCCGGAAGTGTTCATCTACTCGTCCAACATCGGCTCGGCCCGTGAGGCCGAGGCCGTGGGCATCGAGGGGCATCGCGAGTTTCTAAAGAGGCTGGGCCTGCTCGACCGCATGGAGACGGAGCTTCCCGAAGTGGCCAGGCCGACCGAACCCAAGGTGTGGAAGAGGGTCCACTCGATCACCATCTCCTTCGGGCACGGTATGTCGACCACGCCGCTGCAGACCGCGGTGGGAGCAGCCGCACTCGTCAACGGCGGCAAGCTGATACCGCCGACGTTCCTGATGCGAACGCAAGCGGAGGCTGATGCGGTTGCCAAGCAGGTGATCAAGCCGAAGACCAGCGAGGACATGAAGTACCTCTATACCCTTAACGCGACCAAGGGCACCGGCGGCTCGGGCACGCGGGCGCAGGTCGACGGCTACAGGGTAGGCGGCAAGACGGGTACGGCCGAAAA